>Ga0302321_100003083_pt1 | contig 14263 bp, 10 predicted proteins | sample Fen_T0_1_FD_202505 | JGI IMG/M metagenome (GOLD analysis project Ga0302321, IMG submission 202505) | Peat permafrost microbial communities from Stordalen Mire near Abisko, Sweden - Fen_T0_1 | ecosystem: Environmental > Terrestrial > Soil > Wetlands > Permafrost | place: Sweden: Abisko...
TCCAGCGTTGCCGTTCTTGCCTTCGTCCTCTGATGTCATGGTGGGACATTAGCAGAACCGATCGGGAAAACTGAGAAAACCCAACCTTGTGTCCCGACCTTCTGGGTGGCACCCGCGGCACCTCGGTCGGCGACATTTTTTTGACGGTCGCCGGCCTTTCCAGGACGTGCCTCAAGAATTGAAGAGGCGTCCGGATCCTGGATCCGAACCCCTTTCCACGCCGTCACCGCTAGCGAGCCGAAGACGCTCTCTGTGTCTATCTTTCCGTCGTCACTACTGAGCCGACGTCGTGCACCAAGTTCGGTCGTCGCAGTAGGGCACGGTGCCGTCGGTGCTGTTCTGGCAGGTGGTCGTGCCGCCAACGGTTCCTACGTAATACAGCAACTGCCCGTCGCGCATATCATCGATGGTTCCGAATTTGGCGTCGGCGCTGTTTAGGGCGAGGTCGAAACGGATCTGCGCTCCGGAAGCAGGAGCAGCGCCATTCGGCCAAGGCAGCCGCACTTCGATGGCGTACCCGGTGGGGGTCACCGCTTGCGCGTACTGAGGGGCAGGTAGGGTCGAAGCCGTCCCCGTGCTGGTGCCGCCGTTGTTGCTGGCCTTCGTCGCAACGGCCGGCCCATTGGCCGGCACGATGACGTGAAGCGTATTGGTGTCGGTGCCGGTCAGGCCGGTCAGCACGTTGCTCGACGAGATCATGATCTCGATGGAGTCGCCTTGGTAGGCCTTGCTGGCAGCCTGGGTCGCGTCGGCCATGTTCACGGTCTGCACGCTTGCATCCGTGACATCGAAGAAGGCGCTGAGCCCCGCCGCTGACCAGGCCACTCGCCCCGTGACGCTTTCGAACTGGGTGAGCGGAACGTTGTTGTAGTTGTTGATCTTGGCGGCGTTGGTTGCGCCGAACACGAAGGACGGCACCTGGCAGAAGTCATCGCCCTTGCCGTCTACGGTTTGCGTCCCAGCAAACTTGGTTATGGACGCGCAAGGATTCACCGTCGCCGTCGTGCACGCACCGGCGGGAATATCGCCGCCACCGTCGCCGGTTGCAATTACACCGCCGTCGGTCGCCGGCGAACCACTGCAGCTGGCGACGGTACCGTAGACTTTGCACGGCTTGTCCGCGGGACAATTGGAGACAGGGCTCCAGCCGCTACCGTTCGCGTTGCATGGCACAATGCTGCTGCCCAGACACATGGCCTGGGTTGCATCGCAGATATCGGCCTTGCAGGTTCCGGCGCTGCAGTACGAGGACGCGGGGCAGTCCATATCCACCTTGCACTGGACACAGGCCGAGCTCGCGGTGTCGCACAGCATCCCCAGCGGTGTGCAGGTCTTGTCCGTAGCGCAGGTCGTGCGGCAGACATTCTGAACACAATGTTGGGTGGTCCCGGTGCAATCGGTATCGGCCGCGCATTCCACGCACTTGCCCGAGGTCGTGTCGCACACATTGCCGGCGCCGCAGTCGCTGGCAGTCGCGCAAGCGGAGATCACACACCTATCGGAGACGCAGATTTGCCCCGTGGCGCAGTCCTCTTTGACCGTGCACTGGACGCAGGTGCCGCGGGCCGGATCGCAGACCTGGTCGGTGCTGCAATCGCGGCTGTTGTTGCACGCCGCCACCGACACGCAGGCATTGCCCAGGCAGTGCCCACCCGATGGACAGTCCGCGCTCTTCACGCACTGAACGCACAGTTTCTTGGCCGGCTCGCAAAAGAGAGCACTCGCCGAGCACTCGGTGTCGGAGGTGCAAGCGATGGTTGGAAGGGTGGAGGAGCCGCCTGTTCCGCCCCCGGAGGTACCACCCGCGCCGCCGCCCCCCGAGGTGTCTCCGCCCGCACCCACACCTCCGCTCCCTGACCCGCCCAAGGCGCTGGTTCCTCCGGCGCCCCCACTTGCGCCTGCGGTGTTCCTTGCTTTTGTGCCACCGCATGCCAAGCCGCCCATCGCGGCCATGCAGCCAAGCACCATCGCCAGGCTCAAGTCGCGGGAATGAAGTCGAAGATGATCCATCGTTTGCTCCGAGAAATCAGGTAGAAATCGGTTGATAGCTAGCGGCATGCTACATCCTGGTTTGTCGGGCTGTCGATGGCCATTTTGTGCATTCCACCGACGGGCGCGGTCGCACGAATCGAGAAAGATGTTGGCCATGGCAGGCACGTCCGCCAAGTGGCCTGCTAGAGTTGCCCAGTGTGAATGACAAGGCAGCAACAACCGGCCGTGCAAGTGCGCGGCATCTACCTGTGCACGGACAGATCGTATCACCGGCCCACCTGCGTCCGGCCTTGTTCACACGGCGCAAGCATTGGGCCAAGCGCCTGGGCCCGGCGCCAGTGCTGCCCATGTCGCGAGAGGAAATGGATGCGCTCGGCTGGGACGCTTGCGACGTCATCCTGGTGAGCGGCGACGCCTACATCGATCTTCCAAGCTTCGGCGCTGCCTTGATTGGTCGTGTGCTTGAAGAACAGGGCTTTCGCGTCGGCATTATCGCCCAACCCGATTGGCGCTCGGCCAAGGCCTTCGCTGTCCTGGGCAAGCCCGCCGTCATGTTCGGCGTGACCGCAGGGAACATGGACTCGATGGTCAACCACTACACCTCGGAACGGCGCATCCGCAGCGACGATGCCTATTCGCCCGGTGGCAGGGCCGGTCTGCGCCCCGACCGCGCGACCATCGTCTATTCCCAGCGCTGCCGCGAGGCCTTCCCCGACGTGCCCATCATTCTCGGCGGCATCGAGGCCAGCCTGCGCCGGATCGCCCATTTCGACTACTGGTCGGAAAAGATCCGGCGCTCCGTCGTGCTTGATGCCAAGGCCGACCTGCTGGTGTTCGGTAACGGCGAGCGCCAGGTGGTCGAGATCGCTCACCGATTGGCTGGCCGGGAAAAGGCGGCCGACCTGACCGATATCCGGGGCACCGCCTTCGCGCGACCGGCAGGCATGGTGCCCGAGGGTTTCACCGAATTGGATGTGCGCGACCCCGATAGCTCGCACCGTGCGGCTGGGCTTGATCCCGCGGCCACTGTCCTGCGTATTCCCTCCTTCGAGGCAGTCTCGCGATCGCCCCTGCTCTATGCCCAGGCCTCGCGCGTGCTGCATCTCGAATCCAATCCCGGCAATGCGCGCGCCTTGGTTCAGCGCCACGGCAACCGCGACGTTTGGCTGAACCCGCCGCCCTTGCCCTTGCCCACGCCCGACCTGGACTCCGTCTACGAGCTGCCCTACACGCGCAAGCCCCATCCCCGCTACGACGGGCAACCGGTCCCCGCCTACGAGATGATCAAGAACTCGGTGGCCATCATGCGCGGATGCTTCGGCGGTTGCACCTTCTGCTCCCTGACCGAGCACGAGGGCCGCATCATCCAGAATCGCTCGGAAGATTCCATTGTGCGCGAGATCGAAGCCGTGCGCGACAAGACCCCTGGGTTCACCGGTGTCATCACGGATCTGGGTGGACCAACCGCCAACATGTACCGCCTGGCCTGCAAGGATCCGGCGATCGAGTCCTCGTGTCGGCGGCTGTCCTGCGTGGCCCCGGCCATCTGTCCCAACCTCAACACCGACCATAGCTCGCTGGTTGGGCTCTATCGACGCGCACGCCAGATCAAGGGCGTGAAGAAGATCACCATCGGCTCTGGGATCCGCTACGACCTGGCGGTGCGTGCCCCGGAATACGTCGAGGAGCTGGTCAAGCACCACGTGGGCGGCTATCTGAAGATCGCGCCCGAACACACCGAACCTGGCCCGCTTAGCAAAATGCAAAAGCCGGGCATCGCTACCTACGAAGGCTTCCGTACCCTGTTCGAGCGATTCTCGCGCGAAGCTGGCAAGGAGCAGTACCTCATCCCCTACTTCATGGCCGCCCATCCCGGCACCACTGACGAAGACATGCTCAACGTCGCCCTGTGGTGCAAGCGCAATGGCTTCCGGCCCGACCAGGTGCAAGCCTTCCTGCCCACCCCGATGGCTCTGGCCACCGCCATGTACCACACCGGCCACAATCCGCTGCGCAAGATTGAAAAGGACTCGGACGGCGACGTGCCCGTAGTCAAGGGCGAAACCCAGCGTCGGCTGCACAAGGCCTTCTTGCGCTACCACGATCCGGACAACTGGCCAGTGCTTCGCCAAGCGCTTGTGCGCATGGGACGCCGGGAGCTGATTGGCCACGGCAAGGATTGCCTGGTGCCGCCGGAGCGCCCGGGGCACAAGGCCTGGCCGGCCAATCGGAAAAGACCTAAATCTCGCCGGTCTGAATAATCCGGCGCAAGCCGGAAACTGGCAGTCGCGGCCCGCGCTTCTCTTCTTCGAAGATAATGAGCGCGAGGGTGGCGGCGGTCAGATCGCTGTTGGTGTCCTTGGCAATCACTCGGATTTCTTCGCCGTTGCGGACGAGCACAGCGACTTGGGTGAGGGTCACGTAGTGGCTCTCTTGCGTGTCGTACAGCTTGCGGTTGGAGTAGCGCCTGATGATTCGCATAGTGACGGAGTATGCCATGAATTAGGCCCAGAGCGGCAAACAAAGTTCAAGGCTTGATGATCGCACTAGCGCGGGCGAGGATGGCCCCCGTGACCTTCAGAATCCCGAGCAGCCTTCTTCGCTTCCTGCGCAAGCCAAGCCCACCAGCGCCCACCGAAAACCCGCACCCCAAGACCGGTTCGGTCTGGTCGAGAATCGACGACGCTTGGACCTTTCCGCTGGCCGTTTTCGTGGTCACCCGCCTGGCCCTGGTGGCTTGCTCGTACATGGGTCTGCTGCTCACGCTGCGCACCTTCGATGGCTCGACGAAGTGCCTGCCCGTGCTGCACGGCCAGCCCGCCCTGCAGTCGTTCTGTTGCTGGGATTGCGGCTGGTTCTACCGGGCTGCCGTGGAAGGCTTCAAGACCGTCGAGTCGGCCCAGGTTTTCCCGCTGCTGCCCATCCTAGCTTGGCTGCTTAAGACCCTTTTCTTCATCCCGCGCGAATACGGATTGATGATCGTCGCCAATCTGGCGAGCCTGGCGTCGTACAGCGTCCTGTACCGGCTGTTCCGGCGCCTGGATGGAACCAGCACGGCGCGCTGGGGCTTGACCGCGCTCGCGGCTTATCCGTTTCACTTCTTCCAGGCCGTCGGCTACTCGGAGTCTCTCATGGTGCTCAGCAGCGCGCTCGCCGTGCTCCTAGCCCTCGATGGACGCCACCTACGGGCAGGGCTGGCACTTGGCTTGGGTGTGCTTGCCCGCCACATCACCCTGTTTGCCGGCGCCGGCATGCTCATTGCCCAGATTCGACAGCGCGGTTTCCATCCCAAACGTCTACTTCTCAGCCGCGACATTCTCGGGCTCGTGATTCCGTTTCTGTTCCTCGGCGCCTGGGTCGTCTATCTGCATTCCCGCTTTCACACCTGGACCACCATCCATGATGCTCGCATGGCATCGTGGTGGGGCCAAACCGGGCGGGCGTATTGGGGCGTGGTCGATGTGGTCAAACAGATGCCCTACGATCGCCACCCCGAATACTTCTTCTATCTGGTCTTCGCGCTCATCCCGCTTGCTGGAACCGTCGCCCTCTTCTTCCGCCGCTGCTGGGCCGAGCTGGCGTGGTCGGCGGTGATCCTTCTATTCGTGTGTTTCTCCAGCGGCGGCGCCAGCCTGGGTCGGTACACGGGAAGTTGCTGGCCAGCCTTTATGCCCATCGGCATGTGGCTAGGACGCCGGCCCGCCCTGGCGCCGATTCTTTTGGGTGGCTTCATGCTGCTGCAGGGCCTTTTCTTCTTCCTGCACGGGCACGGTTTCCAAATCATATGATCGCCAGACGCGCACGGTGGAGCATACCGCCCTTCTCAATTGGGCCGCTTGTTTTGCTCTTCGCGCTGTCCGGGTTCGCGCCGCGGGCCACACGCGCCGCGAAGTTGGTCCCCCCCCGCGAGCCACCGGCAGGCGCCGTCGCACTGACATCGGCCCCCGGACAGAAGACATCCTTGTCACTGCCCTTCGAGGGCACCTGGGGCGTGGTGCAAGGCATGGACAGTGGCGGCACCCACAGCGGCTATGCTGCTTTCGCGCTCGACTTCGTGCCCGCCGAACCCGTCAGCGAGAGCGTCTTCCGCAAGCGCAAGCGCCTGGCCGACCACCCTTGCTACGGCAAACCCATTCTTGCCCCAGCCGACGGCCACGTGGTGTGGGCCAGGGACGGCGCGCGCGAATGGCCACCGTTTCGGGAATCGCGCAAACACGAGGCGGGGAATTTCGTCATTGTGGAACACACGCCCGACGAGCTCAGCGAATTCCGCCACCTGCAACGCGGTTCCATTACCGTGAAGGAAGGCGATGTAGTCCGCGCCGGGCAGGTCATCGGTCGCTGTGGAAATTCCGGCAACGCCGTGACCCCGCACTTGCACTTCGGCTTTCTCGGCTCGTACCAACCCATCGCCACGCGCCCCATGCGCTTCACCAACTACCAGGTGATGGTCAGCCAGGGTGTGTGGCAAGCCGGCGACGGTGAGCCCAAGAAGGGCCAGATCCTGCGGCCCACGCCCGCCACGGCCGCAGTCAACCAGAAGTAGCCGGCGGCTTGAGGCTGTCGAAAAAGTCCCGGTGCAGGCGATAGCTGTCGGTGTCTCGGTATTACTCTTCGGTTCAGCAAGGTACACGGCCGCGCCAGGATCGCCCGCGCGGCCAGACCTGTCCATGACAATGCTCTCGCTCTACGCTTCCTTCTTCCCGCGCGCCTGGCCGAGGCGTAGCGACGTGACGGCGACGCCATCGTGGGTGCGCACCGCCACGTCGAGCTGATCCTCATCGGAGCTGGGCGTCCAAATCGCCTCGCCACCGTCGCCGTGGACTTGGCCTTGGGCCTGCCAGCGCACGCTGAAGTTGCCAGGGACGCCAGAGAGCCGGGCGAGAATCTTGCCGTCCTGCCAATCGCCGGTGAGGCGCACTTCGGGACACAGACACATCGGCAAGTCCTGGGATCGCTTCAACCGCAACGGTGATGTGTTGGCCCAATGTTCCCGCGTGGCAAAGCCCCTCGGGTCAGCGCTCTCAGGCAGCACTTGCAATCCCAGTCTTGCATCGACCACCGGATCCACGACGAATGGCGGTTCATTGCCTCCGGCATCCCGGATACCCGGACCGGCGTCGCGGGCATCCGTCGGCGGCGGCAGCGGATCAACCTCGCGAATCGGGTAGTCCCGCCCCAGATCGCGTGCATCCGCAGGTGGCGGCAGCGGATCCATGGCTTCGTAGGTTCGAATGTCGGCGGAAACATCGCGGGCATCCGAAGGCAATGGTGGCGGGTCCACCACGATGGGCTTCTCGCTGATCGCGTCTCTTGTGTCCCCTGCCCCACCATCGAGGGGTGCGGTGTCGGCGGTGCGAATCCCATCGGCGCTATCGGCCAGCGGACTTGCATCGGGCGGCAAGGGATCGTACATGGGCAGGTCAGTGCGAGCCCCGCTATCCGGCGGCAGAGCATCGACCACCAGAGGACCGTCCTTCTTCACGTCGCGCGCGCCCGCGTCTTTGGGCAGCGGATCATAGACAGTGGTGGTGGTTCGGCCACATCCGCTTCCCCCCGTCGCCCACAAGGCCAGCCACCCCGCCACGGCCGCACCTTGCGCGACCTTCGTTGTCCGGCTAACGGTCTTGCGTGTGGCTGGAACCTCGCCGCGAGCGAAATGGGCCATGTCCCGCTCCAGCGCGTCCAGGGCGGCGTGCCAGATGCGATCCGAGGCAGCGACGCGCAGGCCAAGTAGCGCGGTCTTGCGCGCGATCCGATCGTGGTCCGACAAATCCGCGCGCGCGGCGATGTCCAGCGCGTGCTCCAGCAAGTCGGCGGTATCGAGGGTGATGGACCGGGTGATCTCTTGCGCCCGCTCCATCAAGTTGGCTACCTGCCCGGTGGCGTCCTTGTAGAAGGTCTGCAGGAGCTTCGCCGAATAGCCGACGCTCATATAGCGGTTGGCAATGCCGTGGCTGTCGAAGTTGTGCTCGCGGAAGGCCGAGGCCGAGATGCGAAATAGCAGCTCGGCGCGGTCGTCCTCGATACGATAGTCCGTTCCCAGGAAGCCCCCTTGCAGCTTGCCCGCCTCGCGCAGGCGCCGGTACATGGGCGTGCCCAAGTAGGGCTCGGCCCGGCAGAAGTTCACGGGCGTGGACGCGTGCCCGCGCATGAAGGCGATGTTCTGGGCCACGTCATCCAGGGTGGACTCGGGCTCGAAGACCAGCAGGTTGTAGCAGGCAAAGATGCCAGCCTCGCTGAAGGCATCCAGCGCCGCGCCCATGGTCGACACGTCGGTGCGGCGATTCAAGTGCACGGCCCCATTGGGCGACGCGTTCTCGATGCCGACGTACATGCGGATGACACCCAGGCGTGCCAGCTCGCGGGCAAGTTCCTTGGTCACTGTGTCGGGCCGGCACTTGCCCACCAGCGCGGACTGGCCCACGCCCTGCTCGTCGAGGGTCTTGCGCATGGCCGCCACACGCAGAAGGCTGTCCGACGGTCGTGGCAACAGGAGGTTCTCGTCGTGGAAACAGAAGATGGCGCTGCCACCCACCGCCTGCGCCAGCATGGCCATCTCAAGCCCTACGTCCTCGGGCGAACGTAAGCGCAGCCGGCGGCCACCGGCGCCGTGCTCGCGCCCGTCGCGCAGCACGGTCGTGATCGAACAGAAGCTGCACTCGGCCCAGCAACCGCGGCTGCCGCTCACCGGAATGAAGGGAATGCCGAGCTGGCGCGAGTGCTGCCGGTAGCGATGGGCCAGCGGCAAGCAATCCAAGTTGGCGGCCGGAGCGCGCGGCGCGGTTCGATACGCCCCGCCATTTCCATCGGGCAAGGCCATCCCGGCGACACTGTCCAGCGCTCTTCCACTGGCGACGGCATCGAGCAGCTCGGCGATGGTGCGCTCGCCCTCGTAGAGCACCACGCTATCTACGCCGTATCGGCCCGACAAGATCGATGCGTGAGCCATGGTGGCGAACTGGCCGCCAGCCGTGATGTGGCCGCGGAAACCCGACCGGCGCAGATCGCACGCCAGCGCGAGGTAGTCCATGCCACGGTGCTGGAATTGGGCCGCCAGTCCGACCACGTGGGGCCGCGCGGCCAGAACCTTCCCCACCACGCGAGCGCGCTCTTCGGCACTTTGGAACGGAACCACCAAGGCCGCGTGTCCCGCGGATTCCGCCCCAGCGGCGATCATGCACATCCCAAGGTTCTCCTCGTAATCAGCACCAACGAGCACGAGACGCATGTGTGACTCCTTTGTTCTGGTCCTGACGAAAGCGAGGCACCATCGTAACACCAGCGCCGGAGCAACCGAGTGGCAGCCGTCACCGCCTGCCGCATCCTGTGGTCGCTGTCACAAGCGCGCGGTCGTGCTAGATCGAACACGTGGTGTCCTTCAGAAGCAGCTCCATTTCGCAAACTTGGGCAGTTTTCGCGACGATCCTCGCGGCGCTCTTGCTCCCCACGCTAGCGCACGCCGGCGATTTCGCCGCCGCGGCCAGCCGCGGAACCTTGCATGCCTTCGCGTTCGCGTTCACGGCGGGATTCCTGACCTCGCTCACACCGTGCGTGTACCCGATGATTCCCATCACCATCAGCGTCTTCGGCGCGCGGGGGGCATCTTCGCGCGGACGGGCCTTCCTGCTGGCCACGGCCTATGTGGCCGGTATCGCCGTCATGTTCGGCACCCTGGGCACCACCTTTGCTCTACTTGGCAGGGCTTTCGGTACCTTTCTGTCCAACCCCTTCGTCGTCGTCCCGCTGGCCATCTTCTTTTTCGCCATGGCAGCCTCCATGTTCGGCGCCTTCGACCTGACCCTGCCCGCCTCTCTGCATGAACGCCTGTCGCGCGTCGGTGGCCGAGGCCTCGCGGGCGCGTTCCTGATGGGACTGGTAGGCGGTCTTATCGCCGCGCCGTGCACGGGGCCACCGCTGGCTGGAATTCTTGCCTACGTCGCCACCACCCGCGACGCAGGCCACGGATTCCTCCTCCTCGCCACTTACGCTGCTGGCATCGGCGTGCCCTTCTGGGCGATTGCCGGGTTCTCCATGCAGCTCCCCAAATCCGGGCCGTGGATGAATGCCGTCAAGAGCGTGTTCGGCATCGCGCTGGTGGTCGCCGGCCTCTACTACCTGCGCCCCATCATCCCAGGCCTCGCCCATCTCACCGCACGCCACGACCTTTTCTTGGTTGCCACGTTTGTCGCAGTGGCAGCCGGGCTGATGTTCGGCGCCGTGCACCTGTCGTTTTCCGCGGGCGCTCGCCAGGCCGCGCGCAAAGCCGTCGGCATCGCGCTCACCATCGCCGGCATTTTCGGCTTCATCAACTACCTGCTCACGCCTCAAATCCACGTCGAATGGCTGCGCTCCGAGCCCGCCGCCGTGGCCGCGGCGCGCGCCCAAGGCAAGCCCCTGTTGGTGGACTTCATGGCCGACTGGTGCCTGCCCTGCCAGGAAATGGACGTGAAGGTCTTCGGCCGCCCCGACGTGGCCCCCACGCTTGCCGATTTCGTCCTGCTTCGCATCGATCTTAGCCGCGAAAACGAAGACGACTCGCTGGCGCCCATCAAAGCCAAGTACCACGTCGAAACCCTGCCCGCCGTTCGCATCGCCACGCCCGACGGCCGCATCCTCGCCGAAATCAACCATTTGGTGGGGTGGCAGGAATTTCTTCACCTGGCAGTCAGTACCCAAAACGCCGTCCTTCGATAACCGATGAGCTCGTCTTGCCACTTTGGCCAGGGGTAAAGGACATTCGCGCCATCCGATCAGGGATGCGGACGCTTGGCCTCCGTCCACGGTATTGTTGTCGGCAAAGGAGACATTTCTCCTAGCGAAGCGAACCGGCACCTGTATTGCACTCGACTCTTTCCCAACATGTCATCCACCCCTTCAAGATCGAGCCTGGCCTGTGTCATCGCGTTTGCAGCTCTTCTTGCGGCCGGGCGCGCGTCCGCCCAGGAGGGCGCCTTGACCCCGTCCGACTTCGCCATGTCCTTCGAGCGCTACGACGGCAAACAGTGGATACAGATGAGCTCGGTCGACCAGCAGTACTTCTTCAACCGGGCGCGCTGCCAATGCGGCCATGATCCGAGTGCCGAGTTCAAGATCGCCATCCAGCCATCCCCAGTCGCCGGGCAGAAAATCCAAGCACTGCTAGCCGCCAACCTGACCGGCGGCCAGGGTGTGGGGCGCTTGTTCGTGGGTGCCCCGGGCTACGACTGCCTTGCCCCCAACTCCCTTGTCGGTGGTGTCGGACTTGGAGCCGTCTGTACGAATCTCCTCGACCCGGGCAACTACCCCGGGGTCTCGTTCGGAATAGCGGTTTTCGAGACCGTGAATTTCTGGGAAAGTCCTCCGATTCCCGTTGCTTACCTTTTCAATTCCCTAAGCAACCCCACCTGTGGCTTCCAGGGCACCTGCGACTCGGCCAGCATGTGCAGTTCGACGAGTGTGCAGACGACGATCCAATTCTGGGCGCAAACCAACTCCGGCATCGCCCCTGACCTCGACCCAGGCCCACCGGCTGCTGTGAACCTGGTGGGCCATGTTCCGGTGGTTCCGTCGAATGTGACCACCGATGGGGGCAACGAAGCACTCAACGTGAGCTGGAGTTGGCCTGCCGGCGTCAACCCAGCCGCCGACCCAAATTTCCTCGGCGTCCAGCTTTTCTGCCAGCGCGGCGCCGATAATCAGGTCTTCAAACTAGGTTCGTTCGCCCCGGCCTACATGACCGCCCCAACCCTCTGCCCGGCCACGGCGACCGCGCCGGCGACCGGCGGTCCATTCTCCGATTTCGATCCTAGATACCTGTGTTCGCTTTTGGTTCCGGCTACCACAACCAGCCACAGGATCACCGGATTGGAGAATGGGATCCCGTATTCCGTTGGCGTCGCAGCCGTGGACAAGTACGGAAACATCGGCGCCATCTCTGACGTCATTGAAGGGACGCCAAGCGCCGGAACCGGAGGCGCCACCGGCACAGGCGGCGCTGGTGGCCCTTCCGACGCAGGAACGAAGGTTGCGTTTACCAACGGCTGCTCTTGCGCCGTTGGCGGGAAACATGATCGAACCGAGACGGCAGGAAGCTTGTGGCTTGCTGTCATGGCCTTGGCCTTTGCCAGGCGCAGGCGAGACGTGTACTGACCCGGAAACACGATTCGAAGGGTCGCCATGAATCCCCTAGCCTCCCCCTCGACGAGGCGCCGCCCGCATGCTCAAATGTCCAACTCCTGCATGCCGCGCAAACCATCGACCGACATCGCCCAGCGCAAAGCCGATCACATCCAAATCGCGCGTTCTGGCGCGGGCGCGTACCAGCGCTCGACGCTGCTAGAGCACGTGCACCTGGTTCACTGCGCCCTGCCTGAGCTGGCCTTCGCCGATGTCGATCTCGGCACCACGCTCCTCGGTCACAAGCTGGCCGCGCCCATCCTCATCACGGGCATGACGGGCGGTACCCGTGAGGGGCGAGCCATCAACCGCGCTCTGGCCAGCGCGGCCCAATCGCTGGGTATCGCCTTCGGACTTGGCAGCCAGCGCCCCATGCTCGACCGACCCGAGTTGGCGGCGACCTACGAGGTCCGCGACGTGGCGCCAGACGTGCTTCTGCTCGCCAATTTTGGCGTCGTGCAACTGGCTGGCATGAAGACCAGCGCGGTCGCAGCCGCGGTCGAGCGTGTGGGCGCCGATGCCCTGGCCATTCACCTGAACGTCGGCCAAGAGTTGGCCCAGCCCGGCGGCGACAGCGATTTCCGGCAAAGCCTGGCCACCATCCGCCGCGTGGCCAAGGAGCTGGGCAAACCCGTGGTGGTCAAGGAAACCGGCTGTGGTATCTCGCCAGCGGTCGCGCGCAGCCTGGACCAGGCCGGCGTCGCCGCCGTCGACGTTTCCGGAGCGGGCGGAACCTCGTGGATCGCCATCGAAGCCTTGCGTGCCCAGGGCCAGCAAGCGGCGCGCGGCGAACTTTTCCACGAGTGGGGCGTCCCCACGGCGGCCTGCGTGGGCTGGCTTGCAAAGTCCAAGGTGCGTGCCGAAGTCATTGCCTCGGGTGGCATTCGCAGCGGACTTGATGTCGCCCGGGCTATGGCCCTGGGCGCCCGCGTGGTCGGCTTGGCCCAGCCGGTTTTGGCCGCCGCCAGCAAAGATGGCTCGACTGGTGCCACCCGCTTTCTCGACTCGGTCATCGATGGCCTGCGCACGGCGTGCATGCTGGCGGGCGTGGCGCGCGCCACGGATCTTGCCAAGGCACCGAAGGTCATCACGGGCGAGCTGCGCGATTGGCTTGCACAATGTCCGACGCAAAGCCGGTGATGTCCGCCAGCCCTGATAGCACCACCGGATTCGGCCACGGCAAGGTCATCTTGCTAGGTGAGCACTCGGTCGTGTTCGGCCAGCCCGCGGTGGCCGCCGGCATTCGCGCCGGCGTACGTGCCCATGTCAGCCCGGGCAACGGCGCGCTTTCCGCGCCAGCCTGGGGACTGGAGGCGCAAGTCGGCGACGACTCATTGCCCGGACAGGCCCTTCGCCAATTGCTCGATCGACTGCACACCGAGGGTGCGGGTCTGGATTTCTGGCTGGAATCGGAAATTCCGGCCCGGGCTGGCCTGGGCAGCTCCGCCGCCATGGCCGTGGCCATCGCCCGCGCCGTCGCCGTGCGCACCGGGGCCAGCGACGCGGACGTGCTTGCCGCCGCGGCTGCCGCCGAATCGGTGTTTCACCGCACGCCCTCGGGCATCGACGCGGCGGCGGCCTGTCGCGGCAGGCTGGGGCAATTCGACAAGCAGAGCGGCTGGCAAGATCTCCCGCTCAAGGCACCGCTCGAGTTGTGCATCGGGCTCTCCGGACAGGCGCACGACACCGGCGCCCTGGTCGCTGGCGTGGCAGACCTTTGCGCCAGCACCCCCGTCGCGCGGCGACTGATCGACACCATGGGCGACGTCGCGCGCGCAGGCATGGACGCCCTGGCCGCGGGGGACATGGCCGCGCTGGCGCGCCTGTTCAACATGGCGCAAGGACTGCTGTCAGGCGTGGGCGTCTCCACTCCCGCGCTCGACGATCTGGTTCACATCGCGCGCGCAGCCGGCGCCCTGGGCGCCAAGTTAACCGGTGCGGGCGGCGGCGGCGCGGTCATCGCCATCGCGGCCGAACACAGCGACGAGGTCTTGCGCAAGTGGCGCGCCAAGGGTTACTACGGGTTCACCACCACCATCGGCCATGACTGAACCATCCCTCCCCAAATCAGTGACCGCGCGCGCGGGCACCAACATCGCTCTGGTCAAGTACT
>Ga0302321_100003086_pt1 | contig 14254 bp, 17 predicted proteins | sample Fen_T0_1_FD_202505 | JGI IMG/M metagenome (GOLD analysis project Ga0302321, IMG submission 202505) | Peat permafrost microbial communities from Stordalen Mire near Abisko, Sweden - Fen_T0_1 | ecosystem: Environmental > Terrestrial > Soil > Wetlands > Permafrost | place: Sweden: Abisko...
TCGAGCCACTCGATCCGCCACCGACGCTCGCGTCTAGGTCCGGATTGTCGCCGCCGTTGACGACCTCGGGCTTACTCCCGCAACCGGAAGCGACGGCGAAGGTTGCCAAAACGACGAATAGAATCGACCCAAACCAGGTTCTCATGCGGGGATTTCCTCAGGCTGTCCCAGGAGCGGCGCGGGCGAGCGCGACCCCTCGGACAATCGCTTCCAATACTGCCTGCAAAATCCGCGTCGAGCAACGAATCCCGCGCGCGGGTCTGCGTTCGAACTCTGACTCCGGCCTGGGTTGGTGCACATGCGCTGACCGAGACGGACGCACACCGACATGAGCTCTGCGCTCGCGTATCAGAAATTGATTTCAGCTCCGTTGAACGAGCCAACGCGCTCCAACGAGCCCAGCCAGGCTCGGGCAGCGCTTCCCCTTGGGGTGGTGACAACCAAGCGCACACCCCACTGTCAACTCAGTTCCGAGGACCGCCGATTAGCGCTTCTTTTTGCGCTTCTCATCGCGTTGCCAGACCGCCATGACGTTGTACTGCGTGGGGATTACCGAATGGAGCGTCCAGCCGTCGCCATCTGGCTTGGATAGGGGCATTTCCTGAATTTCCCCTTCAGCGTTGATGCCCCACTCTGCATTCGCGCCCTGCTTCGTCACCAGGTATTCCGTCATTTGGATTTCGACTGTCTGCGCCTTCTGCTCGCCGGTCAACCTTCGGGCGCCGAGCATGCATCGGGCGCTCGGATCGCCGACAGGCGGCCAAAAAATGCCGGGCGGCTCCCGGGTTCGAGACGGGCGCACTAACGGTCATCGTGGAATCGCCGCTCGCGTGCGCGTGGGCATCGCGCTCGAGTACGAGCCGTGCTGCCGACTGATGCTCACTGCGGATTCCAGCCATTGAGTACAGTCTGTCGCGCAGGTCGGGCCGCTTGGCTGGCCGAGCGTTGCTTGGAAGCGGTCCTGGCCGCTGAAGTCCGCTTGCTCAATCGCACCGCGATGGAAATAGACCAGCACGCTCGTGCCATCGCTGAACACCGGACGAAGGAGATTCTTGCTCCGCCCGCCAATCATGGCGCCATCGCTCGCCGTGGCGACGTCGCGCTGGTCGACGGTCGGTGTTGAGTGTCCAGTCGCGTCAGCGTCGAGTCGAGTGAGTACCGTGCCAGTCAGCACACGCACGCATCGGTTGGAGCGAGAAGTTTCCACTGCTGTCGTGGTTGTAGTCGTTGCTCGACGGCGACCCGGGACCGTTCAGTTTTGTTGATGGTCGCGAACGCCGTCGCGCAGCGTCAGAGCCTTCGGCGTCTCGGGATTCTTTCTGCGAGCGCTCGTGTCTTTTGTTTGATCGATCGAGGTGAGTAGGCACATGCTAGCGACGTGGTAAACCCGGGGACAATAGCCGTGAATTTTCTGGCCAAGCCGCTAAACGCGGAGCTCTGCGCCATCGAAACGTCGTCGGCACGCCAGCGTGCACGTGGCGGCTTTGCGTCGCTAGCGCATGCAGTCCTTCTAACCGCGAGCTTGCCGCTGCTTTTCGCGAGCGGCTGCTCGAAGAGCGACGACGGAACGACGAGTGAGATCGCCGGCGCGTTCGCTGCTGGCGGGAGCGCGAACGGTGTCTCCGGAGCGGGCTCCGTCCCCTCGGCAGGCTCAGTGAGCTCGAGTGCGGGCGCGCCCGGGATCAACACCGGCGACTCGGGTTGCCCCAAGAAGACGTGCGCCGATCTAGGTTGGGCGTGCGGCTACACGGTCGACAAGTGCAACAACGTGATCGATTGCGCCAAGGAGGGCCTCGCTTGCAGCGCCAACCAGGTCTGCATTGGTGGGGTCGACGGCCCCACGAAGTGCGTCGCTGGTGGCGGGAATGCCTGCGCGCTGTGCAGCGCGATCCCTGATTGCAGCAAAGCCGGCAGCGTGACTCATCTGAAGGGTCGCGTGGTGACCCCCGGGCGCGACGACGCGAATGCAGCGAACCAAATCGGCGTGCCCAACGCCATCGTGTACATTTTGCAAACTGCCAAGCTCGAAGATCTGCCGATGATTACCGCCGGCATTCCCAGCGGCGGCACGAGCTGCGACCGCTGTGAGGAACAGAATTTCGGGCCCGTTTTGAACGGGACCGTGACGGATGCCACGGGTCAATTCACGCTCGACGAGTTCATCCCAGTCGGCCAAGAGTTTTTGCTGATCGTGAAGGCAGGCCGGTTCCGTCGTGCAACGAAGTTCCAACTGCCGGCAGAGGCTGCCTGTCAGACGACGAGCTTGCCGACCACCCTTCCGGACAATCCGACGCGCCTGCCGCGCTCGATGGCCGACGGCAGCGCCGTCAACATTCCACGCATCGCGGTCACGACCGGAAAGGTCGATGCGATCGAATGCGTGCTCTCGAAGATGGGCATCGCCGGCGATGAGTTCAAGAACCCAGCTACTCCGGTGGCCTCTGGGCCCGCCCGCGTCAACCTCTATCGAGGTGGCCCCGTGGCAACCCCGAGGGGAGCCAGCATCGACGCGATGACACCGCACGATTCAAAACTATACGGAGACCCAGCACAGCTCGAGAGCTACGACATCTTGATCGCCGATTGCGAAAGCACCGACTGGGACGAGAAGTCCTTGGACCGCATCGCGAACGGCGCCAACGTCCAGCACTTCCTGAACCGCGGGGGCCGCATGTTCGCCAGCCACTTGAGCTTTAGCTGGCTCGCAGGAAACGGGACGCAGGCCTACGCGGCCGACACCGCCACCGAAACGGGCCTCGATCCCGCCGCCACCTGGACCACGAGCCTCGACACCACCCCGGTTGGCACCGGCGTGATCTCGCAAGGGCGGCCCAATACCGCCCCGCGCATCCAGAACTTCAGCGATTGGATGGTCAGCGAGAAGATCACCACCGCGCCCGGATACACCTTCCAAATCAATGAACCTCGCAGCATGAGCACGGGGCTCGGCAGTAGCAGTGAAGAGTTCGTGTATCTCCAAGCCGGCACGATGCGAACCCAACAGTTCTCTTTCAACACGCCGTACGGCGCTCCAAAAGATGCCGTGTGCGGCCGGGTCGCGTACAGCGGATTTCACGTGGCAGTCGCGGATTCCGGCGGCGGTATGGGCACGCCCTTCGATAACGCGATTTTCCCCGATCACTGCACCGGCGATCTGACCGCGCAAGAGAAGGTTCTCCTCTATATGCTCTTCGATCTCGGCGCATGCATTGGCGTCATCCCCCCTCCGAAGTGTACGCCTGCCACGTGCGAGAGCCTCGGGGCGAGTTGCGGTTCCTCAGCTGATGGCTGCGGCAACCTGCTCGATTGCGGCCCGTGCATACCGCCGCGGTAGGCGCGCAAGGCCGAGGTGCGCGTGTTTTGGCGGCCTTGACTTGGCATAGGGCACTGCCATGCAACGCTCTTCGCCCCAAGACCGAGCGCCCGTTCCCCACATCTGTGCGCGCTGCAGTTCCAAAACCCCACGGCGACCCTCGACGGCGACTGAGTTACGATACGGAGAGGCGCTGTTGAACACGGCGTCGCGCGAATGGCAGGGATACTGATAGACGGAGGGGCGCCCCCGACGTAGCTTTCCGTTGGCCATGGTAAAGAGATCCCCCACCGTTCAACCGCTCTTCGCATCGGTTCGACAGGCTCGCGGCGCCGGGGGCATCGTGTTTTTCGCCGCCTTGCTGCTGCTCGGTTGCGGCGGTAAGTCGGAACCCGCTGACCACGGTGGCGCGGGACATGGCGGGGCTGGCGGCGCGGGTGGTCGCAGCTCGGCAGGCGGCAGCCCGACTAAGAGTTTCGGCGGCGACGAAGCGGGGGAGGGCGTCGCCGGGCGCCCCGACGGAGGCGCAGGTGGTGTCCCCGACGGAGGCGCAGGTGGTGTCCCCGACGGAGGCAAAGGCGGTGCCCCCAACGGAGGCAAAGGCGGTGCCCCCAACGGAGGCATCATTTCTGGGGCGGGTCGGGCCGGAGCTCTGGGGCGCGCGGGATCGAGCGGTGGCGGCAGCGTGACCGACACTTCGCTCGGCCTCGCCTGTACGAGCAACGTGCAGTGCGGTGACGGCATGGTCTGCGCCACGGCAAACGGCACATTGTTCGGCCCGGGTGGTCCTTCGCATGGCATGTGCACCCTGTCTTGTTCGGCGGGCGGGACCGAGTGCGAAACGCTCAAAACCGGAGCAGAGTGCTTCAATTTCGGCACCGACGCCGTCCCGCAGGGCTATTGCTTGGACGCTTGCGTGCAGGGCGACGCCGTAGACTTGCAAACCAAGTGCGCGGGGCGCTCTGATTTCGCGTGCGTGGACTTGGGGCAAGGCACGATCGCGCCGTTCTGCGTGCCGCATTGCCGGTCGGACGCAGAGTGCGGCACTGGTTTGTACTGCGACAAGAGCAGCGTGCTTGGCCTCTGCTCGAAGACCAAGCCGCCCGCCGGTGATCCCGTAGGCGCTCCCTGTACGCCCGATGCGGCGACCAATACTTGCGAGGGCTTCTGCATCCAAACCAGTGCTGATGGGGCGACGCCGGTGACGGGCGCTTGCGTCGAACTTTGCTCGGGCGGATTCGAGTGCATGTATTCGTCGGGCAGTTCGCCGTCTCCCGGCGGTTTGTGCGGCGGTGCGTTGTCCGACACTTTCGGCACGCTCGATCTGGGCTACTGCCTGGCAAACTGCTCGTGTACCGGAGATTGCAAGTTGCCTGGTGATCTGTGCCGCAAATGGCCGGCTGCGGACGCCGACCTGGCGAGCTTGCTCGGCGCGCCGGGCGTGTGCTACTCCGCGCTCGCCGAGAGCGTCGAACTCACCTGCGGTAAAGGCGGCACGAGCGGTGCGGGCAGTGGTGGTCTTTAGGCGGTTGGATCATCGTGCAGGTGGCCCGCTGCTTCAGCAATCACCACAACTGCGAGGCTAAGCCCCTTCGCCGCCGAGTGCACGTGGTAGCCTGCCTGCCCAATGCGCCACGACATTCCGCTACGCTGCGACTGTGGAACGCTGGCTGGAGTTGCGCTCGGCGTCGCGCCGAGCACTGGTTGCAGGGTGGTTTGCTACTGCCGAGACTGTCAGGCGTTCGCCCGATTCCTCGCTCGTCCTGGGATTACCGACGAGTGGGGAGGCACGGATATCTTCCAGATTGCGCCTGCCCGCGTACGCCTCACGGCTGGCACCGACGCGCTGAGTTGCGTGCGGCTTTCCGACAAAGGCATGCATCGTTGGTACTGCGGGGAGTGCAAGACGCCCGTCGGCAACACGCTCAGCCCACGCATCCCGTTCGTGGGGCTCATCCACAGCTTCATGGATCATCGCAACGATGGTCGCGAACGAGACGCTGCACTGGGAAAGCCGCTCGGCTACGTTCAGACCAAGTTTGCGGTCGGTAACGTGTCGAGCCGTCCCCGCGGCACATCACCTCTGAGAGTGATTGCGCGGAGTGTGAGGCTGCTCGGGACGGCGTGGCTCTCGGGGGCCGGCTCGCCGTCCGCGTTCTTCGACGACCGGACGCATGTCCCGAGAGCGACGCCACGAGTCCTCCAACCGGATGAGCGGCGCGCTCTGTAGGGATGCTGTTGACGACGAAATCGGCGGCGGCCAGGCACCACGTATCAATCACCGCCCTCGTTCCTCGAAGCGGTGCGCGACGGACAACAGATCAGGGACGTTAGCTTGAAAGCTCGCAAGAAGACAGAGCGTGAGATGATTTGGGAGTGGATACTCATCATCTGCGGGTTAGCGCTCGTGATCACGGACGTGGCAACGGGTGTGGCACGGAAATTCCCGGTCGCACCGCGGGAGCGCTACAACTTCGATGGCTCCGAACCGCGTTGGCACGGATCGCGTTACCTCGCGTTTTCGCCCGAGCGCCTCGGTTTCATCGACATCGACAGGCTGAAGCTCAGCTTCTTCCTCGAGCAAGATTCCAAGCTCGATTCCATCGAGTTCGAGCCCACGTTTACCTGGGCAGTCGTGGCAGACGAGTCGCAGCTGAAGATTGCCGCCATCACCATTCGCTGACGAGCCTCGGTACTTGCGACGCGATCGCATGCAAACGAAAGTGCGTCGAGAACGACACGCGCTGCGAGGTGCGTGACCGGATCGCGAGCGCCCACTCTCGAACTTGCCATTCCGACCTTTGGGTTGGGGTCACGCGCCTCCCAAGGATCGTCACATGGAGAAATCCACGAGGTTCGTCGGCGCTGGGGCTCGCGATGCCACTCCGCTCATGGGGACACGATAGACTTCGATCGGGTGCGACGCATCGTCGCCCAATTTGCCGAAGCGCTCGACGAGCCAGAACGCGCGGTTCAAGTCGAGCAGTTGCTGACGCGGGTGCTCGACGGTCGGCGTTAGCCGGTCTGAGCGGACCAGTCATCGGTCGACGCAGTCAGCGACCTTCGGCTCCCGCTGACATCGCGGCGAGCGGGTTCGCCCTGGGTGTCACTCTGACAGAGCTTCGTTTAACACGGCGTGGCGTCTGCTCGAAAAAGTAGCTGCGCGCCGTTCCGCAGTCGTGGGCATCGAAGTTGCAACCTCCGTTGTCGATGTCGCTCGTTTTTTGGAGACGCCTATTCCGTCGGTGGTTCATCGAATATAACCCGCTGTATCTGCTCAGCGCATGTTTTGTGCTCGTGGGCGCGAGCGAGCTGTCGCAGGGGCTTTCGCACAGCCCGTACAGTGGGTTCGCCGTTGCCGCAGTGGCAGAGCTCTATGCCTGGGCTCTGATTGGCAGCGCGGCGTTTCTCATGCGCGTTGAGCTCCGTCGGCCGGCGGTGATGTTGGCGTTGCTGGTCGCGGTTTACCAGTGCGATCCGACGCTGCATACCGAGACCTGCGCGTACCTGGGTGGTGTCGGCGTTCTGGCCGGGGCGGTGTGGCTGACTAGCTTCGTCGCGAAGGTGTGGGCTCTCGCCTCGGCGATGCGGGTACGGATCTCGCGTTCGGCGGTGCTAGTGCCGACTTTTGGCGCACTCGGGGTGCTGCTGTTTCCGCCGTTCTTGCGCCAGGTCAGCGCGGTCTCGATGAGCTCTCTGGTGGCGCTCTGGGTGTTTGCGCTGTTTGCTTCCGGGATCTGGGGCTCGCTTCGGATCAAGAGCCTGGTTGAGCTCGATGTCTGGGGTCGAACGGTGTTGCAACGCGCCGTGAGAGCGACGTGGGCGATCTTGGCAGCGCTCACGCTCGCGCACGTGTGGTTTTGGACCACCGAGTTCGAGCTCAAGCGTGCCCTGATCGTTCCGGTACTGCTGCTCTTAGCGACGCGCTGGATGCCGCGCGAGTCGAGCGTGTGGCTCGCCGTCGGCGGCGCATTGCTGAGCGGGATGATGATGCCCCCGTTCTTCGCGACGATTGCTGGCATGGTGGCGATCACGCTCGCGCTGCGTGCGCTACGCCAACCGATCGAGTCGCCCGCAGGCGAGCTGGGCATGTTCGGGGCCCACGATCCGCACGCGAAAGTGGTGTGTTTCGGCGTTGCAGAGCGGCCCGAGCGGATGCGTTGCCTAACCGGCTCAGCCTCGTCGCTCTATTTTTCGGCCTGGACGCTGAATTGGTCCAGCGGCGCGCTACCGGCGCATGTGTGGTGGCTCGACTTGTCACTGACTGCCGTATTGCTTGGTATGGTCTGGGGCCTGCGGGCCTATGTGGCGCTCGTTCCGCTAGCGCTGAGCTCTCTTCACCTTGGGGTACAAGTGGGTACTGTCTCGCTCCCGCGGACCAGGACTCAATGGGGGCTCAGTGAAGTGGGTTTGGGCTTCGCGTTGTTGGCCACCGCAGTGCTAACCAGCTGGCTGTCCAGGGGCAGGCGCGTCGAGGACCACTCAAGCATTGGCGAACCTTCGGTAGACTCGGACGGCGCGCCTCGAATAGATGGTTCGTGACAGCGCGAGCCGGCCCGCAAGCTCATGTTGCGCCGCATCAGCGATGAATCTCGTCTGTGATTGCCGCGAGGCGGGTCGTCCATGGGGTTCAGCAGCAACACCATCCCTCCAGCCGTGTGACGACCTCCTGAGTTTCAATTTCACACTACGACGCAGGTTGAATGGCGGCCATTGTGCACTTCGCTCATTTGAGCTTGGCGACAATGGGCTGACCCACCTATGGAATGCGCGGGCGCATATCGGCGTTCGTGCTGCCACGAATGAGGCAAGCCATGTTGCGATACGATCCGATTCGGGTGCTAGCGGTCACTGTGGTGCTGGCGCTCGCCGGTGCCGCGTCTGGCGGTTTTGCGGGCGCCATTGCGCTAGCAACGGTCATGGTCCTGAGAGGCGACGTCGCCTACTTTTCCGAATTCCTCGCGCTCGAGATCGCAGGCGAAGTCGGAGCAGTACTCGGGCTGATCAGCGCGCCACTCGTGGTTTGGGTGATGCTGCGGCGCGTGCCGCTGGGGCGCGTGTTTCTATGGCTGACGTCGAGTGCCGCGCTGGGCGGCATCTTCGGCTGGTTCGCGTTTTCGTCACTCGACGTCATATTCGGACCGACGATTGCTGCGTTCGCCGGCCTCATCGCGAGCTCCGTCGCGCTCAGTATCCGTTACGCGGGTGCGCCCGCGTTAACCGGCGGATACTCGCCCGTTTTCAGACTCAAGTAACGCGGGGGACGTTCGCCGGAGTACCGAAGAGCAGGTCAGCTGCTGGACTGCGTGGATTTCCCGGGGCCCCGACGGACCCATTGAGGATGAAGGCGAGCTAGAGCTGCCTTGATTGCTCGTGGCGACATCCGCTAGTTCCGGTTTGCCAGGCCCGACACGCGTCGACCCGTGCTTGTAATTGGGCGCGCTGACGTGCTTCCGTCCTTGGATCAAGTGCCGGTGATCCTCCTATCCACTCAAGCGCGCGGCCTCGCGTGGCAGGTCGCTTTCAAATCGCGCGGGCGATACGCACGCTGGAACACGATGCGCTCGAAATAGACTCAGGAGTTGCGCAAGAGAACCAATGCCTGCAGCGAGCAGAGCCAGGCCGCGAGCACGAGCAACAAGCGGATGGCGTTCAACCGCACCCACCGCGTGGAGCGAGCCCGCGCCGGAGGCGAGTCCTCCATGGCCATGAGCTTCACCATCTGGGGGATGAAGTAGCCGAAGGTGACCGTCCGCTCGGTGAGCGCCACGACCCCTGCCGCGAGCCACCACGCGCGCGACGGCTCGGATGCGCGGGCCGCGAGCCACAGATTGCCGAGAGTTAGAAGCGTGAGCGGAAGCGTGGTCGTGAAACCCCAGAATCGCCGACCGACGTCGTCGCGTCGTGCCTCCTCCGGGTGCCAGCCCGGACCCGCAGCCACCGACGGCCCCCGCCAGCGAGCCGTCGTGATACGCGCTTCGTAGAACCCCGCACCGAACACCGTTCCCAAGTTGACGACGAACAACCAGAGCAGCGTCGTGGGCATTGTTAGTGAGTCCTCGGCGACAAGGGCGCCAAAACTTATCTTTCACCCCGAGTATCTTACCAACCGATACTCTTACCTGCTAAGATACATTCAATGGCGGCGACGTCAAGCAAGGCTCCGCGTTCCATCGTTCAACTCCTGGGAAAGCGCCTCAGCACCGCCACGGTCTTCTTCCACGCCGCCGTCGCTGACCGGATGGGAGTGACCGTCAGTGACGCCAAGTGCCGAAGCCTACTGCTTCAGCACGGACCGCTGTCAGCCGGGGAGTTGGCACAGCGGCTGGGGCTCACCACCGGTGCCGTAACCGGCGTCATCGATCGCCTGACCCGCGCCCGCTGGGTGATGCGGGTGCCCGATCCGGTGGACCGGCGGCGCGTGACGGTGCACCTTGCTCGCCACCCCAAGCGCGACCGCGATCTTGAACGCCTCTTTGAGCCGATGAGCAAGCGCATCCACGCCCTCGTCGCCGGCTACGACCGCCGCGAGCAAGAGTGCATCCTGGAGTTCGTGACCAAGGCCTCTGAGATCCTCGAGGAGGAGACCACACGCCTTCGGGCGAAGCCCTGAACTCACCTCGCCACGTGACCGTCTTTCCGCGTCAGCGGACCTCGTGCGAAGCGTCCTCGACAACGATGCTCTCCAGACGCCCGCAGCGCGGCGTCTCCTGGAGCGCGTTCTCGAAGCCTGCTTGCGCGACTCACGTGAATCAGCTTTCGCGATTTTCCCCAGCTTGAATTGCTTTCTGCCGGCATGAACCTGCGGCGATTGCAGCGACTAGAGGCCTCTCCCAATTCTTGACGGATTGTCGGCGAGCCGCGATCGGAAGCGATCCAGGAAACCGAACCGGCAAGCTGTAGGAGTTGTGGTGCGCGGCGATGTTGGAGCACCACGATCAGTCCGTTGCGCCGCCGTCGCGCGACACACCTGGGATTGTCCTGATCGTGGAAAGTCCGGCGCCGTTACCTCGGCGGAAATGAGGTCCGCATGAATTACCTGGTTTTCCAAACTGGACGCTGGTGCTGTAGCAGCGACCACCGCGGTGGTGCTCGACGTGCAGATAGGCTCGGTTGCCCGGGACAGTCAAAAACGCGGCTTCCGCGGTGCCGCCCTCGCAACCACCGACGCGAGCCTTCGGCATCATCGTGCGGGGACGGACGCTAAAACGACCATGACCCCGCCGGTGGTAATCTCGGCCACGTCAATGACGTCGTGGTGCCGCTCACGGTTCGGTGATCGGACCATCCGCGGCGCTAGGCAGCGCGGCAAGGACGGCGCCCAAGGCGTCTTCGCCATTCCCACCACCCCCTGAATGCCGGCAGCTCAGCGTCGGGAGTGGGGCGTCGGGTAGCGTCCCCAAGGGGAACCGTACAGTAGTGAACCTCGAGGAATTCTCGGCGATTCCGCTCGAGGTTGTCGCCTAGGCAGGGCACTTGCTCGCATGCTTGGGGAAACAGTCCCGGATGCGATGCCACCGGCGTGCTATTTTCCAGGGGCTCCCAGCTGCCGGAGCAGGCTTCGGTTGTCGGTCCGTACCCACTCTTCGACCAGTCGCCCCTGATCGTCGAAGCGGAAGATGTTCGAAAGGTCGAACACAACACGCTTTCCGTTTGGCGGAAGGGGGCCTGCGGGCGACTGAGTGAATTCGCGGGCGAACGTCCCCTCGATGAAGGTCTGACAAGCGACGAAATTGCCGTCGACGACGATGATGCCCCGTCGGATAGACCGGTCGTCGAACGCCGCGCGAACTGACTTGAAGTATTCGGACAGGCCGGCGTAGTCCGCGTCAAAGCCGTCTGGACCATGGAAGCGGAACTGCTTCGTATCGAAGTACGAGTCGACCTCGGCCTGGTCCGCGCCACTGACTTCAAGTTCACCGGCCTTCTTCAGTCGAGCTACGAGCGTGTCTCGATCGACGACGCTGCCATTCTGATTCGGCGTTCTGTGCGTTGTGTTCATAGGATCCTCCGTGGTGGAAGTGCGCGCGGGCGTGGGCAACGTTGAGGCGCAGCCGACGATCAGTGAGATCAGCGAGATCAGCGAGATCAGCGAGATCAGCGAGATCAGCGAGAGTTGGGGCACAAGCTGCCTTGGTCACTTCCGGCGCGGCCGCGGTTTGCTCGTTAGGCGTGGCGCTCTGGGAAGCGACGCTGGCTGCCCGGTTGGCCGAAGGACAGTGAGTAGCTCCGTGAAGCGAGCCAGTGGCAGGCGCCCCTCGGCCTCACGGCAGTAGGCGGCGCTCCACTGCTCGGGCAGTCCCGCGCGTGTAAAGCGGCGCGTCACGATTTCGTTCTTCGCTTCCCAGGGGGCGACGGCCCAGCGTGATACGATCGCAACGCCGATCCCCGCTTTCACGAATTCGACGAGGGCATCTGTCAGCGGCACGCGTACCACGCGCGGCATCGCCGCGCGCTCGGCTGAGATGAGCTCACGGAGGCGCTCGACGTCACTTCGGGGCGCGTCGTGTGAGAACAGGGTTTCACGGCCGAGCTCTGCGGCGCTCACGAACGGACGGGCGGCCAGCGCGTGCGATGGCGCAAGAATGACAGTCCATTCGTCGTCGAAGAGCGGCGTCGAAACGAGCGCCGGGTCGCGTACCGGTGAACTGACGACGGCCAGATCGATCGAGCCGGCCAGCAGCGCGCTGATCGGCTCCCTGGTCGCATCGAGCACGATCCGCACGTCCACGTGCGGCGATTCCTCCGCGAGCGCGGCAACGATCCGCGGCAAAAAGTGATACGAGGTGAAGCATTCAACCGCGATGCGCAGAGATTCCCGTTTCCTCGAGCCCGCCTGATGCAGCTCACGCTCGACCCGCGACAGGTCGGTGAGCATCGTTCGAGCCAGATCGACCAGGCGCGCGCCGGCGGCGGTGAGCTTGAGCTGGCGCCGAACACGGGTAAATAGCGCGATCCCGAGGCGCCCCTCGAGCTCGGCCAACTGATGACTCACGGCCGACTGCGTCAGATGGAGGCGCGTGGCCGCGCGTGTGGGACCGCCTTCCTCAGCGATGGCGCGAACGAGGCGGAGGTGCCGAACTTCGAGCATTGAATCAGACATGCGTAGCTCTCATGAACCTATGCGGAATATGAGTTTCCCACATGAGAACCGGCGCGTCACCCTGCCACTCATGAATCCCAATAGCCCAACAGTGGTCAGTGAACCGCGCGTGTTCGTAGTGCGCTCGCCGGGCGTCGAAATGTGCGTGCTTAGAGCGCACCCGGAGGGCGGCGTCACGTGCCTCGTTCGCATGCAAAAAGGCGCACGCGCGGAGCGCCACGGCCATCCAGGTGGCGAGGAGACCTTCGTGCTGACCGGCAAGCTCCTCATCGACCAACGCGTGGACGCGGAGGAACGCTCTCAACCGGACGCTGTGGTTTCCACCGGCGAGTACTTCTTCGCTCCGGCGGGCGAATGCCATGAAGGGTATGCCGAAGAGGACACAACCTTTCTCGTGCTGGCGGCGGGCGGGCTTCTAGCGACGAAGGCCGCTGCGAAATGAACGCTGATTCCTAACCGTCGGAATCACTACGAACCATCGGGGGATATTTCTATCGCTGCGCGCTTCGGAGCGCTGATCGCAGCTCAGGACGCATCTTTTTACGAAAAATTCGAGCACGACCGAGTGAACGCGGGGCTTCTCGGATCGAACGGGCCATCGCACCCACCGCGAAGTGAGCTGCTCGCCGCGCCCACCGAGCTTTCACCGGTCGAGTTCACGGGAGCACGGTTGACCTTGATGCCATCCCCAGTGCGCCCTTCGAGGGCGGCGGGTACGCGTCCTGCTCGAGCTCGTCGACGAGAACGTTCGCCTGAATGCCGAAGAGCAGGCTAGCTGCTGGACTTGCGTGCTCGCCCAGGGCCCCGACGGACCCATGGAGGATCAAGGCGAGCCAGAGCTGCCTTGATTGCTCGTGGCGACATCCGCTGGTTCGGAGTCGCCAGCCCCGACATGCGTCGACCGTGCTCGTCCTTGGGCGCCCTGACGAGCTTTTCTCCTTGGACTAAGTACCGGTCATCCCGCTATCCACCTCAAATGGAGTCGCGGTGCCGGGCTGCGGCAGCAACCGCCAAGATCTTGCTCCAAGTTTGTTCGTGCACAGCCTTCTTTGGCAACACTCGCCTCACGACTACGAGCATGCCGTCCGCCTTGTGTACGCCCTCATCCAGATGCTCGAGGTCGAGGTACTCATCGCCTTCGGCGAGGTCCTCCGCGGACTCCGCGTTACTCACGCTGGCGATCTCGTCGTCGGAGAGCAGTTTCAAGACGCCGTCGCGGGTCAAGTAGTCGATTCGTTGCGGGGTGTTCATGATCAATTCCGTTCGTTCACGTGCGTGGACGCAGCCTGCACGAAGTGCGCCTGGTTCGTAGTCCTGCGAGTTTCTCCACCGAGCAGCAATTCGAGGCGCCGACACTGCGTCCCTGGACCGAATCAGAATTGTGACCGCAGAAGCGCCTCAGGGCGGGGCACAACGGCGTCGCAGCAAAACGTTGAGCTCTGTGAGGCGTTCGAGGCAAGCGATGACAAATCCGTTGGGCTTCGCGCGGCTGGATCTTTCGCGCGCCGCCATGCTTCGAGCGACTTCGCCCGCGTTGGCTTTCCTACCGCCCGATCCTACCGGCTCCCGAGTCCGGTCCGACCCTGCCGACGTATGCGGGGCCGTTCCTCGTGGAGCTTCGGAGAGCCCGTTGATCCGTCCCGTCCCGTCCCGTCCCGCCGTCGCGCGCCACAGACCCCTGTCAGAGGAAGCTCCGCTCAAACTCGTAGAACACGTAGGCATCCGGATCCACCGCGGGCATATGGGACTACGCCTCCTTCGCGTCACCATCGGGCGACGCGAGGACGACAGTGTAGCCGTCCGGATCGCGGATCCAAAGCTCGCGGTGGTTCGCATTC
>Ga0302321_100003087_pt1 | contig 14254 bp, 13 predicted proteins | sample Fen_T0_1_FD_202505 | JGI IMG/M metagenome (GOLD analysis project Ga0302321, IMG submission 202505) | Peat permafrost microbial communities from Stordalen Mire near Abisko, Sweden - Fen_T0_1 | ecosystem: Environmental > Terrestrial > Soil > Wetlands > Permafrost | place: Sweden: Abisko...
CTCCGGCAGACTCATACCTCGGGGACGCCGCCCAGCGCCAGGCGCTGAGGCTCCTCGCCGAGATCGCGTCCAGTGAACCGACCATCGAGGAGGTCCAGCAGGCCGCGGCGCAGGGCGCGTCCTCCTCGGGGGACGCGGACTCCTGGGTGGGCCGGGCGCGGTTGGCGGCCTGGCTTCCCCGCATCAGCGCCGAGTACCGGCACGACGACCGGAGCAGCCGGGTGGTGGGCCTCCAGTCCGGATCCGAGGTCGATTATCTTAAAATCCTCCCCGGCGACACCATCGGGGTGCGGGCCTCCTGGAACTTCGACGAGGTGGTCTTCTCGGCGTCCGAGCTCCAGGCCGCCACCGCCGCCGCGCAGGTCGCCCGCCGGCGCGAGGAGCGGGTCGAGCGGGCCACCCAGCTCTACTTCGACCGGCGCAAGAAGCAGGCGGAGCTGCTGCTCGCGCCGCCCAGCCCGGCGCGGGAGCGGATCGCGCGCCAGCTGGAGCTCGACTCCCTGACCGCGGCCCTCGACGCCCTCACCAGCGGGATCTTCCAGCGGCGGAGCGCGCGATGAGGGCGGCGCTCCTCTTGCTGCTGGCGTCCGCCGCCTGCGGGCTCGACGCGGACCTGGCTCCCCTACCTCGCATCGTCTCGGTCGAACCGAAGGGGAGCGGGATCGACCCGACGACCGTGGTCGGGCAGATCATCTTCAGCGAGCCGGTGGCGGCGGACGGCCTCCTGGACGGCAAGCAGCTCGCCCTGGTGCGGAGAGCCGACGCGCAGGCGATCGCCGCGGCTGCGGCCAGGGCGGACGGGATCGCGGCCGACGCGCCCGTAGTGGCGGTCGCGGTCGCGCTCGCCTCGGACGGCCGCACCGCCCTGGTCCGCCCGGCGGCGCCCCTCGATCCCGACACCGGTTACGCCTGGGTGATCGGGAGCCACCTTCACAGCACCTCGAATCGACCCGTCCTCGACCCGGAGGGGCGCGCCCGCGCCTGGACCGTGTCCTTCGAGACCGGCGCTGCCCCGGACCGGACCGCGCCCGTCCCGCGCTGGGTCGAGCCCCCGAACGGCCCGGCGCCGGCCAACCTGCGACGGTTGGTGATCGCCTTCGGGGAGCCGGTGCAGGGGGCGCTGGCTCTCACGACCGGGCCCGCCGGCGTTTCCCTCCAGCTCGCTCCGGATCGGCTCGGCCTCGACCTCCAGGCGGCGCTCGGCGAGGTGTTGGCGCCGTCGCTGGCAGCGGTGCAGGACCTGGCCGGCAACCGTGCGGTGGGGCTGGCGGCCATGGCGGTCAGCCCGTGCCCGGACGCGACCGCCCCCGCGCCGGATCTGGCCGGGCTCACCATCGGTGTGGGCGCGCTCTCGCTCCGGCTCGCGACCACCGTGGGTGAGCTGGCGCGCCTGGGCGTGGAGATCGGCGTCCCGTTCGGCGAGGTTGCCTGCGGCCAGGCCCCGGGCGCGGGGGGCACCGTTTCACGGTGGGGCGAGGTCCTGGCCTGCCCGGGGCAGGACCCGTGTCGGCCCGGCGCGGTCCAGTGCCCGGCCGCGGTCGAGGTGAGCGGGCTCTGCCCCGGAACGCGCTATCGGCTCCGGGTTCTGGCAGAAGACCTGGCCGGACTACGCGCGACTCCCGGTCCCTGGATCGAGACCGCGACCGCTCCGGGCAGCGCCCAGCCGGTCCTGACGGAGGTCCTGGCGGACGCCGAGGCGCCCGGGACCGCGGGCGAATACGTCGAGGTGGCCAACCTCGGGACCGCCGACGCCGATCTGGACGGCTGGGTCCTGGCGAAGCGGACCGCGTCCGGCGCCCTCTCCACCTGCCAGATCGAGGTCGGATCCGGAGGACCCATCCCACCTGGAGGCTACGCGCTCCTCACCGGCGGGGCCTACGACGGCCGGTACGCGCTGCCGGCGGGCACGACGCTCTACCGATGCGGCGCCCGCGCGCTCATCGGCGGGCTGGCCAACGACCGAGCGCCCGCCATCGCGCTGCGCGATCTCCAGGGGGCAGTCGTCTCGTCCTTCGGCATGGACCAGGCGGCGACCAGGTGTACGGGAATGTCAGTGGAGCGGATCGATCCCTCGGGATCGGACCGCTCGGCCAATTTCGGCTGTGCCAGCTCGGCGCCAGGCACCCCCGGCGCGTGCAATGGCCTGACGCCGCCGGCCGAGTGCCCCAGCCGCCCCTGGTGAGAAGGATCGAGGATGGTCAGGTGTTCTCGACGATCCACTTGCCCAGGAGCTGGTCCTTGAGCAGGTAGCCGTCCGCACCACACTCTGCCACCAGCGCCGCGACCTTGTCGCGCTCCTCTCCGGAGCAGAAGACCACCTTGATCGTCCGGAACATCTGGTTCTTCTTCACGAAGCGGCAGAATTGCCCACCGTTCACCTTGGGCATGTTGATGTCGAGCAGGATCAGGTCGGGGCGGGTGGCGCGCTTCAGGATCAGGCTGGTGGCGGTCTCCGCGTCCTGGGCGTAGCTGATCTCGAACCCCTTGCTCTCCAGCTCTTCCTTGAGGAGCCGGGCGACGATCTCGCTGTCGTCCACGATCAGGACGCGGCGCCGGGCGCCCAGGGCCGCCGCGAAGCGGGACGGGAGGTCCTCGGGCGGATTGAGTGGGAGGAACCCGTCGGCACCGGCGTCGGAGGCCTGCTGTTGCAGCTCTTCCAGCGTCGCGTCGCCCAGGAGCAGCGAGCGGCCGACGAAGCCCCGATCCCGCAGGAGGGCGATCGCCTGCTTGGCGCGGGCCGAGTCCACCAGCAGCGCAGAGGCTCCACTCAGGGACTGGAGCAGCAGGTGTGGGTCATCCTCGGCAAGGATCTGGTGACCCGCCGGCTCCAAGGACAGCGCGAGCGCGCCTCGGACAATTTCGCTCTCGCAGCAGATCAAGATCTTCAACGCGGCTCCCAAGAACCGGTCATGAGGATACCACCGACTTGCCCGACCGTCCCAGCCGGCCGATAATTCGCGGATGGCTGGGCCCGAAGAGCCCCAATTCTCCGAATTCACCGAACGGACCCCCGCGAAGCCTCCGGCGGAGGCCTGGTACTTCTGCCTGAAACTGCTCGGCGGACGGTACGGCTTCGACGCGCCTCTGGTGACCGAGGTGGTGCGCCTGGGTCTCTTGACCCGGCTGCCGGCGGCGCCGCTCTTCCTCCCCGGCGTCTTCACCCACCGCGGGGAGGTCCTGGCGGTGCTCGACATCAACCAGCTCATGGGGCAGCAGGGCGTGCCCATCCGCCCCGACACCCGCGCCGCCATCATTCACTGCGGGCAGTGGAAGGTCGCGGTGATCGCCGAGGCGGTCGAGGGGCTGGTCGCCATCCCCACCCGCACGCTCCAGCCGCCGCCGGCCGAGAACGCCGGCGTGGCCGAGTTCCTCTCGGCGGTGGGCAACGACGGAAAGAGCACCATCGCCATCCTCGACCTTCCGCGCGTGGTGGAAGCCGCGCGGGCGCGGAGCGTGCCCGCGTGAGCGAGCCGACCAGCGAGATCCTGACCTTCCAGGTGGGCACCCGGATCTACGCCACCGAGGTGTACGACGTCCGCCGCATCGGCCACGGCACCGAGGCGGGGCTCACCCATGTCAGCCGGAGCTGTCTGGGCCAGCCCCTCGCCAGCGGTCGTGGCCTGGTGGTCACCGGCACCGACGAGATGGAGCAGGCGCTCGACGTCGATCGCGTGCTCGGCATCCAGAGCGTGCCCGGGAGCAGCATCCAGCCGCTGCCAGCCTTCGCCGCGCAGTGCCTCGGCTCGGCCGCAGTGGTCGGGCTGGTGGTCCTGGACGAGTCGCCCACTCCCCTCATCGACATTCCAACTTTGATCCGCGAGCAGCTCGAGATATCCGCCGCACCCCGCGAGAAGAGGATCCCCGATGCCTGAGTCCAAGACAGCGTCCGCCAAGGCCAAACGGCCGGCCAGCCGCGCCCAGAGCCGCTCCCAGAGCGGCGCCCAGCGCGGTGCCCAGCGCGCACGCGCCGGCGCCGGACTCGCCCAGATCACCGCCGCGCTCCGCGCTCTCTCCGAGGGGCGCTACGACACCCGACTCGACCCGTCCAAGTTCGGCGATGCGGCGCTGCGGGGGCTGGCCACCGAGGTGAACGCCGCGGCCGAGCGTTCCCACGCCGATCTCGCCGACGCCGCCGCGCGCGTGGACGCGGTCACGCAGGGCGTGGACGAGGCGATCGAGGCCATGGTGCGCCTGGTGGTGAAGGGCGACCTGACCGGAGAGCTGCGGCTCGGGATCTCCGACGCGGCGCTCACACCGCTGGTGGCGGGCGTGGGCCAGGTCATGGAGACGCTCAAGAGCTTCGTCCACGAGATCCGTGAGGCGGCGCTCCAGCTCTCCACCAGCTCGGCCGAGGTGCTCGCCGCGGCCACCCAGAACGAGACCTCCACCACCCAGCAAGCCAGCGCCATCCACGAGACCACCGCGACCATGGAGGAGCTCAAGGGCGCCTCCCACCAGATCGCCGAGAACGCCCAGATGGTCGCCTCGATCGCCGAGCAGACGCTGGCCTCGGGCCGGCAGGGCGAGGGGTCGATCAAGTCGTTCATGGAGTCGATGGAGAAGGTCCGCAAGAACGCGGTGGAGGTGGACGACGCCATCAGCAAGCTGTCGCGGCGGGTGGAGCGGATCGGGACGGTGGTGGAGGTGATCGACGAGATCGCCGACCGCTCGGACCTCCTGGCGCTCAACGCGGCGCTGGAGGGGGCCAAGGCGGGCGAGGCCGGCCGCGGCTTCTCGATCGTGGCGGCCGAGATGCGGCGCCTGGCCGAGAACGTGATGGAGAGCACCAAGGAGATCAAGAACCTGATCACCGAGATCCGCGAGGCGACCCACGCCGCCAAGCAGGCCTCCGACGGCAACAAGCGGATGGCGGGTGAGGGCGAGAAGCTCGGCAGCGCGGCCATGGGCAGCGTCACCGGCATCCTCTCCGGCATTCAGGAGACCAGCGACGCGGCGCGCGTGATCCACCTGGCCACCCAGCAGCAGCGCACCGCCACCGAGCAGGTGGTCCAGTCGATGTCCGAGATCGAGGAGGTCACGCGGCAGGCCCAGGCCGGATCCCGCCAGGCCACCGGCGCGGCGGCCGAGCTGGCCAAACTGGCCGAGCGGCTCGCCAGCTTGATCCAGCGGTTCCGCGTGGAGTAAACATCACCTACCGTCAAACGCGCGAATGGCCGCCGCCGACGAGATCCGACAGAAGCTCCTGGGCAAGTTCCGGGAGGTGACCGCCGACCGGGTGGAGAAGATCTCGTCGTCGCTCCTGGAGCTGGAGCGCGGCCCGAACCCCGAGGCGATGCAGGAGATCACCCGCGAGCTCCACACGCTCAAGGGCGAGTCCCGCATGATGGGCTTCGTGGGGCTCTCGCAGGTGGTCCACGCCGCCGAGGACCTCCTGAAGGCGCTGTCGCCGGGGAAGTCGGGCGACCGGCTCGACGCGCTGCTGCGCGCCTGCGACGCCATCCCGGCCTTCCTGGGAGCACCGCCCGACGGCGGCGAGGCGGCCAAGGCGCTGGCCGATCGGCTGCGGGCGCTCATCGCGTCGCCCGACGGCGCCCCGGCCCTGGTCGCCGCATCCCCGCAGCCCTCCGCCTCACCCCCGGCGCCCGCCGCGGCTTCAGCGCCCGCCGGGCCCGCCGCGCGCCCGGGCGAGCGGCCCAAGGTGGCAGGGGCGTCCTTTGAAGGTGAAGGGCCGCGCGCCGAGCTCCGCGGGGAGAAGCCGGCCAGCTCGATCCGCGTGGACGTGGATCGGCTGGACGAGATCGCGGCGCTGGCGGGCGACATGCTGGTCGACGGCGCCCGCGCCCTTCGGCGGACGAGGGAGCTGGCCGCGCTGCTGGCGCGCTGGAATCGGCTCTCGGATCGGGTGATCACGGTCACCGAGGGGATGCGAACCGAGGGGATGTCCCGCCTCGCCGAGCAGATCGATGGGGACGTGCACCTGCTCCGCTCCGACAGCTTCCGCTTCCTGCGCGGCCACTCCGACTCGGTCTCGAGCGCGCAGGGGCAGTTCACGCTCATGGCGGAGCGGGTCGGCTCGGCCCGGCTCATCCCCATCTCCGGCATCCTGGCCGGCTTCCCCCGCGCCGCCCGCGACCTGGCGCGCGAGCAGGGCAAGGAGGTCGAGTGCGTGGTGCAGGGCGGGGACACCGGCGTGGACAAGGCGATCCTGCTCTCGCTCAACGACCCGATGGTCCACCTGCTCCGCAACGCGATGGACCACGGGATCGAGTCGCCCCAGGAGCGAGAGAAGGCGGGCAAGCCGCGCGTCGGCCGGATCACCATCTCGGCGCGCACCGACGGTGACATGCTGGCGGTGACGCTTGAGGACGACGGCCGCGGCATCGACCCGGAGCGCGTCCGCGCCGCGGCGGTGCGCAAGGGCGTGGTGACCGAGGCGCAGGCGGCCAGCTTCTCGCCGCGCGCGGTCATGGACCTCATCTTCCTGCCCGGTTTCTCCACCCGCGACGAGGCCGGCGAGCTCTCCGGCCGCGGCGTCGGCCTGGACGTGGTGCGCAAGAAGGTGACCAACCTGGGCGGCGCCGTGGTGCTCGACTCGGAGCTTGGCAGGGGCACGCGCTTCAGCCTGCGCATGCCGCAGTCGCTCTCGCTGATGAAGGTGCTCCTGGTCCGGATCGACGAGGACATTTACGGGATCCCGGCCATCGACGTCGAGAGCGTGGGCCGGCTCAACCCGGAGGACATGACCGAGGTGGCCGGGATCCGGACGGTCCGCCACCGGGAGCGGCTCATGCCGGTGGTGGCGCTCGGCCCGCTCCTCTCCCTCAACGGAGGCCCGCGCAGCCCGCGCCCCATGACGGCTTACGTGCGCCACGGCGACGACGGGGCGGCGCTGGTGGTGGACGGGCTCTACGGCGAGCGAGAGGTGTCGGTGAAGGCGCCCAGCGCATTCATCAAGGGGATGCGCTTCGTCTCCGGCGCGGCGGCGCTGGAGGACGGCCGAGTGGCGCTCCTGCTCTCGACCCCCGACGTGGTCAACGCCGCCCGCCGGCTCTCCAGCCCGGCCCTCAGCCGCAGCCGCGACCGGAGGCGGGTCCGGATCCTGCTGGTCGACGACAGCGCCATCGCCCGCGAGGCTGAGGCGGCGCTGCTCCGGTCGCTCGGCCACGAGGTGGAGGAAGGCGTGGATGGCGAGGACGGCTGGCAGAAGCTCCAGTCCGGCACCCACCAGCTCCTGCTCACCGACGTGCAGATGCCGGTCCTGGACGGGATCGACCTCACCCGGCGCGTCAAGGCGACGCCCCGCTTCGCCAAGCTCCCCATCGTGATCCTCTCGTCGCTCTCCGCGCCCGAGGAGCGCCGCCGGGGCGTGGACGCTGGCGCCGACGCCTACCTGGTCAAGGGGGAGCTCGACGCCGAGGTGCTGGCATCGACGCTGGAGCGGCTCTGTGGGGTGGCGCGGTGAGCGCACAGGACAAGCAGATCCGGGTGCTGGTGGCGGACGACTCGGAGATCTTTCGCGAGCTCCTCGCGCGCGTGATCGCGGAGGACGCGGCCTTCGAGGTGGTGGCCACCGCCGCGGACGGGGACGAGGCGGCCGCCTTCACCCGCGAGCTCCACCCGGACGTGATCACGATGGACCTGAACATGCCGGACGCGGACGGGTTCTCCGGCATCGCCCGGATCATGGCGGAGACCCCGACGCCGATCCTGGTCCTCTCGGCCAACCGGGAAGAGGCGGTCGGCTTCCGAGCCCTGTCGTTGGGCGCCCTCGACATCCTGGAGAAGCCCAGCCCGGAGTCGGATCTCGATTCCTACGGCTCCGTGCTCCGTTCGCGGCTGCGGCTCATCACCGGCGTCAAGGTCATCCGCCACCCGCGCGGCCTGCGGGCTCACCGGGCCGCCGCGCACGCACCGCAGGGGCGGTCCGAGGTGGTGGTGATCGGAGCCTCGCTGGGCGGGCCGCGCGCGCTGGCCACCCTGCTCCGCGGCCTGCCGACCGACTTCCCCGCCCCGGTGGCGGTGGTCCAGCACATCGCCGATGGCTTCACCGAGGGTCTCGCCAACTGGCTGGGGCAGGAGTCGAAGCTGGAGGTGCACCAGGCCTGCGACCGCGACCCGCTGGTGCCGGGCCGGATCCTGATCGCGCCGAGCCGGCGCCACCTGGTGCTGGTGGAGGGGATGGTCCGGCTCTCGGACGCGCCCGCCATCGACACCTTCAAGCCCTCGGTGACGCCGCTCTTCCTCTCCGCGGCCGAGGTCTACGGCCGGCGCGCCTGCGGCGTGATCCTCACTGGGATGGGGCGCGACGGCGCGGAGGGGCTCAAGGTGCTCCGGGCCACCGGGGCCTCGACCATCGCGCAGGACGAGGCCACCAGTGCGGTCTTCGGCATGCCCCGGGCCGCCATCGAGCTGGGGGCGGTGGAGCGGATCCTGCCGATCGACGACATCGCTCGGCTCCTGGTGGAGCTCTGCCGATGAAGACCTTCACCGGCGATCAGCTCGGTACCCTGGCCGTGCTCCTCAGGGAGCGGGTGGGCCTTCACATCCGCCGGGAGGGGTTCTCGGCCCTGAAGCTCGCGCTGGCGGCGCGGTTCGAGCAACCCGATCCGCCCTCCGTCGACTCCGAGGCCTACCTCGACCTGCTCCGCTCGGAAGCCGGCGACGAGGAGCTACGCCGGCTGCTGCCCCTCGTGACGGTGGGGAAGACCAGCTTCTTCCGGGACGAGCGCCAGTTCGCGGCCCTGAACGCGCTCCTGCCGCAGCTCCTGGCGCGGCGGCGCAGCATGGCGCGGGCGGTCTCGATCTGGTCGGCCGGCTGCGCCACCGGCGAGGAGATCTACTCCATCGCCATGAGCGCCGCGGAGGCGGGCGCGGCGCCGGGTGAGTGCGAGATCCTGGGGACCGATCTGAACCCGGAGGCGGTGGCCGCCGCGGCGCGCGGCCAGTTCGAGCCCCGCCGTGTCCGCGACATCTCGCCCGAGATGATCGAGCGGCACTTCGATCGCGAGGGGGACGGGTACCAGGTGAAGCCCGCGCTGCGGCGGCTCCTGGCCGGAGTCCGACCGCACAACCTGGTCTCGTCGATCTACCCGCGTCCCAACAACGCCGACGGCTGGGACGCCATCTTCTGCCGGAACGTCATCATCTACTTCGACACCCCCACCGCGCAGGAGGTGCTCTCGCGCTTCCACATGGTGCTCGCGCCGGGTGGCTACCTCTTCCTCGGTTACTCCGAGTCCCTCTTCAGGCTCTTCGAGGGGTTCGAGCTGGTGGAGGTGGCCGGCGCCTTCCTGTATCGGCGGCCCGAGGCGGGCGCCGGCGCGCGCGCCACTCCCGGACCGAGGCCGGCGGTCAAGCCGCCCCAGCCGGCCGAGCCGCGGGTGCCGCCTCCGCACGCTCCCGCGCCGGTGCGGCACCTCGACCTGGCCTCGCCCTCCGGGTCGGCTCGGCCGTCGGGGTCAGAGCTGCTCGCGCCGCAGGAGGTGCTCGACTCTGCGGTGGGCCTCTTCATAGATGGGCGCTTCGGCGCGGCCCGCGATCTCCTGGAGCGGCTCCAGGCCCAAGGGGGCGACGACCTGCCGGTCCGGCTCACCCTGGCCAACCTCTACGGAATTCTGCGCCAGCCGGATCGGGCTCGCGAGAGCTACCTCGGTGCGCTGGCCATCGAGCCCCTCAACGCCGAGGCGCACCTGTTCTTCGGGATCCACCTGCTCGGGACCGGCGAGGTGGTGGAGGCGGCGCTGGAGCTGTCGCGGGCGCTGTTCCTCGATCCCGACATGGCGCTGGCCCACTACTTCCTGGGGCGCTGCCGCGAGGCGCAGCGCGACGCCAACCTGGCCCGGATCGCCTACAAGAACGCCATCGACGCCTACCACCGGTTGCCGAACGGCAAGCGGCAGGCCTTCCTCGGCTACTATCCGGACATCCCCGAGGACGGCAGCGTCTTCGCTCGGGCCGCCGAATACGCGCTCGCCGCGCTATAGTCCTCCCGGAGACTGCATGGCGGAGAAAAAGCGCATCCTGCTCCTCGACGACTCCTCCATCACCCTGGAGATGGAGAAGGCCGTGCTGGAGGAGCGTGGCTACCGGGTGGCCGCGGCCGCCAACCTGCTCGAGTTCCAGGCGGCGCTGGAGAGGTTCCAGCCCGAGGTCATCCTGACTGATCTCATGATGCCGGACATCTCGGGCAAGGACATCGTGCGGGTCCTCAAGCAGGACTTTCACACCGAGAAGATCCCGATCGTCCTCTTCAGCTCCAAGCCCGACGAGGAGCTGGCCGACATCGCCGAGCAGGCCGGCGCCGATGGCTTCCTGTCCAAGTCGCACGGCATCGAGAAGCTGGGCGACATGGTGGACGAGCTGGTCGACTCGATCCTCTGGTAGATCGAGGCGGACGGCCGCAAGCTGCAAGCTCGGCAACCGGCAAGAGCGGCCGACCCCCTGTTGGCATGGGTCTCCGCTAAGCCCTCGGCATTTGCCCGCGCGTCCGAGCCTGTGCTAGCGGTATTCACGTGCGGCCGTACGAGATCATCCACGCCAAGCGCGATGGACAGGACCTCGCCCCCGAGGTGATCCGGGAGCTGGTCGAGGGATACACGCGCGGAGAAGTCCCCGACTACCAGATGGCCGCCTTCTGCATGGCGGTCTTCTTCCGGGGGATGAGCGACGCCGAGACCGAGGCGCTCACCCGGGCCATGCTCCACTCCGGGGACGTGCTCGACCTCTCGGATATCCCCGGCGTGAAGGTGGACAAGCACTCCACCGGCGGCGTGGGCGACAAGGTCACCCTGGCGCTGGCGCCCCTGGCGGCTGCCTGCGGCGTGGTGGTGCCGATGATCTCCGGCCGCGGGCTGGGCCACACCGGCGGAACCCTCGACAAGCTGGAGGCGATCCCGGGCTTCCGGGTGAGCCTGTCGGTGGAGGAGTACCGGCGGACGGTCGCGCAGGTGGGCGCTTGCCTCATGGGCCAGACGGCCCGGCTGGCGCCGGCCGACAAGATGCTCTACGCGCTCCGGGACGTGACCGCCACGGTCGAGTCGATCCCGCTCATCTCCGCCTCGATCCTCTCCAAGAAGCTGGCCGAGGGGATCGACGCCTTGGTCCTGGACGTGAAGGTCGGGAACGGCGCCTTCATGAAGAATCCGGAGGAGGCCCGCCGCCTGGCCGCCACCCTGTGCGCCATCGGCCGGCGCATGGGCAAGCGGGTGACCGCGCTCCTCACGGCCATGGACCAGCCGCTCGGCCGGGCCATCGGCAACGCGCTGGAGGTGGAGGAGGCGGTGGAGCTCCTGCGCGGAGGCGGCCCCGACGACCTGCGCCAGGTGACGGTCGAGCTGACCGCGGAGATGCTGCTCCTCGCCGGCCGGGCGACCGGGATCGCCGACGCGCGCCAGAAGGTGGTGCAGGCGATCGACGATCGGAGCGGGCTGGCCAAGCTCCGGGAGATCGTGGCCGCGCAGGGCGGAGACCCGGCCGCCATCGACGACGTGAGTCGGCTCCCGCACGGCGCGGGGACGCGCGAGGTGCCTGCCCGGACAGCGGGGGTGGTCCAGGCGATCGACGCCGAGGCGCTCGGCCTGGCCGCCATGGCGCTGGGCGCAGGTCGCTCCCGCATCGAAGACCGGATCGATCCCGGGGTCGGGATCCTCGTCCAGAAGAAGATCGGCGATCGCGTAGCCGTGGGTGAGCCGCTCTGCGTGCTGCACCACGGCGCGGCCGGCGCGGAGAGCCCCGAAGACGTCGCGGCGCGGGTGCTGCGGGCCTACCGGATCGGGCCGGAGCCCGTGTCGGCCATGCCGCTGGTCTTGGAACGAGTTGCGGAGCCGATCGCGCCGGCCGAGGTGGTCGCATGAAGAAGCCGGATCTCTACACCCGCCTCTCCTACGCCCTGGCCTGGATCCACGGGCGCACGGACCTCGCCCCCAAGATCGGGGTGGTCCTCGGGTCGGGGCTCTCGTCCTTCGCCGACCGGCTGGCGCGGGCCACGGTGATCCCGTTCGCCGAGATCCCCGAGTTCCCGGTGGCCAAGGTGGTGGGCCACCCCGGACGGATGGTGCTGGGCGAGCTGGCCGGCGAGACCGGCTCGATCCCGATCGTGGCCATGCAGGGCCGGGTCCACGCCTACGAGGGCTGGACGCCCGAGGAGGTGGCCTTCGGAGCCCGCGTGCTCTGCCGACTCGGCATCCGCGCGCTGGTGGTGACCAACGCCTCGGGCGGCATCCACCTCGACTTTGCTCCCGGTGATCTGGTCCGGATCACCGATCACGTCAACCTGTCCGGACTGAACCCGCTCACCGGCGAGAACGATGCTCGGCTGGGCCCGCGCTTCCCGGACCTGTCGCAGGCCTACGACCCGCACCTGGCCGAGCTCCTCTCCGCCTGCGCCACCCGGCTCGGCATCCCGCTCCGCGCCGGGGTCTACGCCTGCATGGCCGGCCCGAGCTACGAGACGCCGGCCGAGATCCGGATGCTGCGCACGCTGGGGGCGGACTGCGTCGGCATGTCGACCGTGCCCGAGGTGATCGCGGCCCGCCACATGGGCGTGCCGGTCTGCGGGATCTCGCTGGTCGCGAACCGGGCCGCCGGGCTCTCCGAGAAGCCGCTCAGCCACGCCGAGGTGGCGGAGACGGCCGCCCGCGCCGGGGGGACGCTCAGCGCGCTCCTGGCCGAGTTCATCCTCTCGGCGGCGCGAGACCCTGGATAGACCGCTGAGGCGGGCCGCGGCCCAGCCGCCGCCCATGAACACCAAGGAGGGAGCCAGATGAGCACCCAGGCATCGACGTCATCGACGCCAGCGCAGGCAGCCACCTCAGTGAACACCCCCGCGGTCCCTGGCCAGGAGCTGGCCGAGGACCGCCGCGACAGCCACCGCATCCCCCTCGAGCTCCTGGTCCGCGAGGAGCAGATGGGCTCGTACGACCAGCGGGTGGGCAACCTGGGGCTGGGCGGCGTCTTCTTCACCGCTGGTCACCCACCGCCGCGCAGCCGGATGGACCTGCGCCTCCGCCTCCCGGGCATCCGGGACGAGGTGGTGCTCGAGGCCGAGGTGGTGCGGGTGGCCGAGCAGGCGGGACAGTTCGGGATCCACCTCCGCTTCGTCGAACCGCCGCTGGAGCTGGAGATGGCGGTGGCCAAGTACCTCCACCAGACGCACTGATCCACCGATCCACCTTTCAACCTATCCTGGGGCGACCCACGGGCGGCCCGGGTGCCGTTTCGGCCCAGCAGGTCGCGCGGCTCGGGCTATATTTGCCGGGTGGAGGTCTACGGATCACTCGAGGAGGCCAGCGCGCGCGGCGCCCTGCGGGGCTGCGCGGTGGCCATCGGCAACCTCGACGGCGTGCACCTCGGGCACCAGCAGCTCCTCCAGGAGACGCGCGCCCTGGCCGCCGCGCATGGCGCCCGTGCGGTGGCGCTCACCTTCGAGCCGCACCCGGTGCGGGTGCTGCGGCCCGAGCTGGCGCCGCCTCTCCTCACCGAGCTCCCGCGCAAGCTGGAGCTCCTGGCGGAGCAGGGGATGGACGCGGTGGTGGTGCAGCCCTTCGACCTGGACTACGCCCAGAGCAGCGCCGAGGAGTTCGCGGCCCGCGACCTGGCCGGGCTCCTGGCCGCCGCCGACGTGGTGGTCGGCTGGGACTTCACCGCGGGGCGAGGCCGGACGCGCGTCGAGGCACTGCGCGAGGTGATGCGCGCGCACGGGATCGCGCTCCACGTGATCCAGCCGGTCACCTCGGACGGCCTGACCGTCAGCTCCACCAAGATCCGCGAGTTCCTGCTGGAGGGGAAGGTGGAGGCGGCCGCGGCGCTGCTCACCCGGCCGCACGCCGTCCAGGGGGTGGTGGAGCGCGGGGCCGGGCGCGGGCGCGGCTTCGGGTTCGCCACCGCAAATCTGCAGGCGGGCGCCATGTTCCCCGCGGCCGGCGTCTACGCCGTGCGCGTGCTCCTGGGCGGCGAGCTCGGTCGCGAGCTCCGAGGGGCCTCCGCGGAGCAGCACCGGTTCCGGCTCGAGGGCGCGGCACCCTACGGCGGCGTCTGCAACGTGGGGGTGAAACCCACGGTGGAAACGGCCAGTCCGGTTCTGGCCGAGACGCACCTCTTCGACTTCGACGGCCGCGATCTCTACGGAGATCGGATCCGGGTCGCGTTCGTTCGGCGCCTCCGCGACGAACGCCGGTTCCCCTCGATCGACGCGCTCCGGGCACAAATTGCCCAGGACGCGGCCCGCGCCCGCGATCTGCTCCGACAGGCGCCCATGTAGGCTGAAAAAGATGCCGGTAAACGAAGGAAATTCGCC
>Ga0302321_100003088_pt1 | contig 14253 bp, 11 predicted proteins | sample Fen_T0_1_FD_202505 | JGI IMG/M metagenome (GOLD analysis project Ga0302321, IMG submission 202505) | Peat permafrost microbial communities from Stordalen Mire near Abisko, Sweden - Fen_T0_1 | ecosystem: Environmental > Terrestrial > Soil > Wetlands > Permafrost | place: Sweden: Abisko...
CTATTGCTACGCCAAGGTGCGGCCGGGCCAGGCGACGCCGCTGCTGGACAAGCCCGAGTTTCTGGCCGCCATCCGGGCTGGAGCCGAACTGGTGGCCCGCACTTGCCAACGACAGGGTCGCCGCCTGTCTTTCGGTTTTCAGGGAGCCGGCGAGCCCTTTTGGGATTTTGATCGGCTGGTGGCTGCCGATGAGGCGGTACGGGCGATCGCAGCCAGCCACGGCTTGCCCGTGTTTTCGTACATCACCAGCAATGGAACCATGGGCGAGGATCCCTATCGCTGGGCCGCGCAGCGTTTTGATCGCATATGCCTTTCAGTGGACGGCCCGCCCCGGCTGCACGATCTGGCGCGACGCTTTCGCAACGGCGCACCCACGTCCGGCAAAGTGCGAGACACGGTGGAGCTGCTCAAGGCTTTGGGCAAGCCGCCCGCGTGCCGGGTCACCGTGACTCGGGACAATGTGGATGGAATGCTGGAGGTGGCCAGGTTTCTCTTTGTCGATCTGGGACTAGCGGATGTGCAGTTCGAACCCGTGTTCAGCCATCCCGAGCAGTATCCAGATCCCGAAAGCTTCGTGCGGGGCCTGGTCGGCGCGCGCGGGCTGGCCCGCCGCTGCGGCGGTGTGGCGTTCTACTCCGGCTTGCGCCCTGGCGAAGCGCATGGACCGTATTGCCAGACCACACGGCACGTGCTTTTCGTGACCGGGAATGGAACGGCGTCGGCCTGCCTGTTCCACGAGTGTGAGACCAGCGACAGTCCGTTTTGCGTGGGAGCGTATTCCCCGAAGGACGGCGTCTTCGCGATCGCGCAGCGGCGCATCGACGAGATCGAGGCCGCAGTGGCGCGGCTGCCGGATGTCTGCGAAAACTGCGCTATTCGGGATCATTGCGTGCGCGGATGTCCGGACTTCTGTCCCCTAGACAGCGCCTGCAAAGAACGCGACGTGACCCAGACCCTGCGCTGTCGTATCAACCGACTTTTGCACGCAGCAGAGCAGGGCCGAGGCAGCACGGTGCGCGTCGAGGCGAGTGGCCGCGACGCGCTTCCCGAGGTGCTGTTGGCCGCCCAGCGCGAGTTGCGCGGGCAAGGGAGGGTGGTTTCCAATACCGGCTCACACCTGGCTGACTGGGAGGGATTCGTCAAAGACCTGCGCAGCCGGGTGCCCTCTGCCCAGGTGGCCGACGACGGGGCCACCACTTACCTGGGCAAGCTGTCCCCTGGCTGCGGCCACTGCAAGCGCGGGACGTGGGACTGCATTTTCGTCACAAAGCAGTGCAATCTGGCGTGCAGCTTCTGCTGCTCGGTCAAGACCACCCCGCGCAAGGGATTTGCCTCGGCGCTCGGGAAATCGGTTGAACAGCTCATCCAGAACTATCAGGCGGTCGGCATTGGTGGTGTCAGCCTGAGCGGCGGTGAGGCCCTGCTTGAGCCCGAGCAGACTTTCCTTTTGCTCGAAGCGGTTAGCAAGCAGCTGCCGGGCAAGTATCTCTGGCTCTACACCAACGGGCTGTTGCTGCGGCCCGAGACCATCGAGCGTCTGGCGGACCTTGGCCTTGACGAAATGCGTTTCAATGCCGCGGCCACGGGTTACGACGATCCTATCGTGCTGCAAACCATGGCCCACGCAGCCCAACGGATCCCTGCGGTCACAGTGGAGATCCCAGCGATTCCCAGCGATGCGGACAAGCTGGTCGCATGCCTGATCTCTTGGTCCAATGCGGGCGTGACCTATCTCAACCTGCACGAGCTGATGCGCGAGCGCAACAGCCACTCGGCGGGCTTGCAGGGCGAGTTTCGCCAAGTGGTGCTCGGCGACGGACATGTCACGGACGTTTCAATTGGAAGCCGGGACGTCGCCCTGCAAGTCATGCAGGTGGTGGTCGAGAGGAAGATTCCACTCAACGTCAATTTATGCTCGCTTGCCAACAAGCTGCTGCAACTCCGGGGCCGAAGGGAGAATCTGGCGGTCCTGCGCGCCGCGCCCCACCAGCGCTTGGTCGACGGTGAGTATTTGGACACGGTGCTCGCCTGCACCTCACGCGACGACTGCCAGTTCGTGCACCCCGATGAAATTGCGCGGCTGCACAACGACGGCCGCGCGAGGCGCCTGTTTCTGATCAGGCGCACGGCGCCCCTATCACTGGACGATCCCGGGCGTCTGGTCCAGGTGGAGGAAGTGACCTGATGTGGTTTCACATTCGCCTGCTGGAGGCGTGCAATCTTCGCTGCGCCCACTGCTACGCCAAAGATCGTGACCGCTCTGCGCGCATGGACGTGCAGATGTTCCGCGATGTTTTGCGTACCGTTCTGCGCATCGATCCTTCGCGCAGGGGCAAGTCGGTCGTCTATTTGAGCGGCGGCGAGCCACTGATTCACCCCGACATTCTGCAGATGGTGGACGAGTCTTGCCGGCAATTCGACCGCGTGAACCTGCTCAGCAACGGGATCGGCGTCGTGGATGCGCTGCCCGGGCTGCTGCCCTTTCGGGACAAGCTGTGCGTGCAGGTGTCGCTCGACGGCGATCAGGCGACCAACGATGCCATTCGCGGGGTCGGCGCATACGACGCGGCCGTAGCAGCACTGAACGCTCTCAAGCAGAATGGGCTGCAGCATTGGATCAGCTACACGGTCCGCCAGACCAACCGGCACTGTTGCGAAAAGATCCTGGACGTGGCCCGCGCCACGGACTCGCACTTCAACAATGTGACGCCGTACACGGGCGAACCGGAGCTGATGATTGGCTACCTTGAGTGGAAGGAGTTCAAGTACCGTTTCAAGCGCCACGCCAGGCGACTAGGCTTGCAGACCGGCCATGGCCCCAATTCCTGTGGCTTCAACTACGATTGTGGGGCGTTCTTCGGCGGCGTGACCGTGAACCCCGACGGCACGCTGGTGGGCTGCGCCCGCACGAATGAAGTCGTGGGCAGCTATCGCGACATGCAACGCCACCTGCGCGACCGGCCGCGATCGATGCACGAGACCTGCATGAAGGCATGTTGGGGCCAGCTGCGGAACTTCAAATTGCTGACGCGGATCGAGTGTTAGCTTTCCGTCAAGGTCGCCAGAAGCTGGTCTTTGGTCAACTCTCTGTTGATGAAGCAACGGTCTGGGAGATCCTGCTTGCCCGCGGTTTCGGCGTGCAGGACCTTGGCAGGACAGTCCCCGGCACAGTGCCACTTGCAGAAGCAATCCTGGCAGCGCGGCTTGTCGAGCACTGAAAGGCGGAAAAGGCGCGCGCGGCGGTCCTCGTCGACAACAAACGAGCGAGTCTGCGAATCATAGCGGCCAAAGAAGAAGACCTTTGACAGTGGATCGTTGGCATCCGCGATTTCGTAGCAGCTGGTGATGTCACCGCTGGGCGTGACCACGGCCGAGTCGCCGCAGGCCTTGCAGAAGATATTGGTCAAGACATCGAGCCTGGCGCCTGAGTAGGAAAGGGTCCGGCCGAATGCCGCGGCCACCTTGCGGGCCTTGCGGAAATTGTCGACGAAATCCTGTGCGTCCGGCGTCCTGACGCCGCCACCGTCGGCGCGGCCGCGCGGAAACATCGGTTCCATTTGGATCTTTCTTGCGGCGCTGTTGGTGCAGAGAAACTGAGCGATTTCGTCCATGTGCGAGACAGTTGCGGCCGTGATGGTGCTGCGAATCGCATAGCGGAACTTGACCTGGTCGAAATGCTCAATGGTCTTCATCACCAAGGCCGACGACGGGCTGCCGTCTGGCAGGATTCGGTTGGAATCATGGATATCTGGAGGGCCATCCACGGAAAGCGTCGCGGAATCGATGTTTTCGGTCAGCCAGAGCCGCTGCGCGGGGTCCAGCACGCCGTTGCTGCCCACGGAAGTCAGCACATGAATGCCGAGGTCTCTTTCCCTGTCCCGAAGGTAGTCCCGGGTTCTCACGAACAGTGGCCACACAGCGCCCGGATCGCCGCCGTGAAAATTGACCGCCATGGTCTTCTGGCCCGCGCTAGCGGCATTTGCAAAGATTCGGTCGATGACACCGGTGACCATATCCCAGGGAATGGTTTGGCGGCTCTTTCCGCCATGCGCGTAGCAATACCTACACCTAAGCGTGCAGTCTTCGGTAAGTAACAGCGAAACTGTAGTCGGTCTAAACTGTCCGGGCTGCTGGCGCGCGCACAAATGGTGCTCGCCGGGCTCATCGACCCCGACGTCATCGCACTTGTCGCCCAGGGTTTCGCGCAATCGTTGCAGGGCAGAAGCATCCCCCTTGTTCGCCTGGCCCACGAGATTCGCCAAAGCCGCGTTTCCCAGAATCACAGTGTGGCGAAACGGGAAGTAGAAAATGTGCTGCCCCTGGTGGGGGATGGTGAAGACCTCCATGAGGTAGAGCTTGAATCTCAGTCGGGGTAGTAATACGAGCCGCCGCAACTACTGCCGCTCTGAGAATCGCAGGTGCAGACAGTGTTGCAGGTACACACGGAGTCGCAACTGCAAACCGTGTCGCAGGTGCAGCCCGTTCGGGCTCCGCCTGAAGGCGAGCATGGTGTGGTGGTTGTGGTCTTGCAGTTGGGATCCACAAGACTCGTCAGAGAAGCTCCGTCCGGGATGCTCCAAAGACCGATGGGCTTGTCGGTGCTTCCCGACGCGAGCAGGGTTTCATCGTGGCTGATAGCGACTGCTTGCACAGAACTGGAAGGCACGGTGAGAGTCTGCAGGAGGGCACCATCCGGCAGGCTCCACAGCTCGACGGTATCGTCGTAACTCGCCGACGCGAGCACGGTTCCAGCGGGGCTGATGGCGACTACTTTCACGGAGCCAGAATGCCCCGTGAGAGTTTTCAGGAGCGCGCCATCCGGCAGAGTCCACAGCTTGATGCCAGCGTGCTCACTCGCCGAAACGAGCATGGTTCCAGCGGGGCTGATGGCGACTGCATTCACAGCATACGCAAAATCCAAAGAGACAGGCAACGAGACAGGCGACAAGGTGAGCGTCCGTAGAAGCCCGCCATTGGGCAGACTCCACAGCTTGACGGTGTCGTCCGAACTCCCCGAGGCTAGCAGCGTTCCATCAGGGCTGATGGCTACTGTGTTCACAGAGCCAGCATGCCCCATGAGCGTTCGCAGAAGCACGCCATCAGGCAGGCTCCACAGGTCGACGGTGCTTGTAAAGGCGTTTGCCGAAGCGAGCAATGTGCCATCCGGGCTGATAGCGACGGACGTCACCCCAGTAGAATGGTCCGACGTGAGAGTTTTCAAGAACACGCCATCGGGTAGGCTCCACAGCCTCACGGTAGCATCTTTGTCACTCGCCGACGCGAGCATGGTTCCAGCGGGGCTGATGGCGACTGCACTCACAGAGCCGGTATGCCCGGTCAGAGTTTTCAAGAGTGCGCCATCTGGCAGGCTCCACAGTTTGACGGTGAGGTCGTCACTCGCCGAGGCGAGGAGCCTACCGCTCGAATCGATCGCCAGTGATCTGACTCCCCCATTGTGCGAACATGGAAATGTGCTTGTGCAGTCGCTCACGCGCTGTGTGGAGTGGGGGTTGCCATCCCCGCACCCCCCGATCGCCGCAGCCGACACGCCCGCCGCTGCGCCGACCAGCGCATTCTTGAGAAAGTCGCGACGTCCGCTCTGCGCGGATCCCATTTGCCCGACCTTGAAGACCTGCGGGGCCTCGTCGGCATGCCGCCTGCCGGCGATTTCAGCCACCCGGTCATTGTGTTTCTTGTCAGCCATGACTTGGGTTTCCCATGCGCGATCCGAAGGTCGCCTCGAATCTCAGTCGGGGTAGTAGTAGGAGCCGCCGCCCCCGCCTTCGGAATCGCAGGTGCAGACTGTGTCGCAGGTACAAACCGTGTCGCAGGCGCAAACCGTGTCGCAGGTGCAGGCCATTGTGGCGGGACTCGCGAAACAAGTGGCGTTGGGGTTTGTTTCGTCCAACGTGGGATCCCTCAGGTTTGTGCGCGGAGTTCCGCTCGGGAGATTCCAAAGTTCGATCGTCCCGCGGTTGTTTCCCGCAGCGAGCATGGTTCCGTCCGGGCTTCTGGCGACCGAACACACGGGAAGGGAATCGACCGAAATAGTCTTCAGGAGGGCGCCATCTGGCAGACTCCACAGCCTTATAGTGTTGTCGGAACTCTCCGAAGCGAGGAGTGTTCCGTCTGGGCTGATGGCGAGTTCCTGCACGGAATTGGTATGCCCTGTCAGGGTCTTCAGGAGGGCGCCATCTGGCAGACTCCACAGCTTGACGGTGTGGTCAGCACTCCCCGAAACGAGGAGAGTCCCACCGGGGCTAATGGCGACCGCATATACGGAGCCAGAATGCCCGGTGAGTGTCTGCTGGAGGGCACCATCGGGCAGACCCCACAACTTGACGCTATTGTCAGCACTCCCCGAAACGAGGAGAGTCCCACCGGGGCCAATGGCGGCTGCACATACGGGGCCAGAATGCCCGGTGAGCGTCTGCTGGAGGGCACCATCGGGCAGACCCCACAACTTGACGGTATCGCCGCTTAAGGAAGCGAGCAATGTTCCATCCGGGCTAAAGGCCCCAATTCCGGAATTGGAAGCCGCAAGAGTACTCAAGAATGCACCGTCGGGCAGGCTCCAGAGCTTGACCGTTCCGTCATCGAATCCCGGAGGGACCGTGATTCCGCGGCTTACCGAGGCGAGCAGGGTTCCATTCGGGCTAATGCCAACCGCGGTCACAGATGCAAAGTTCCCGACAAGCGTTTTCAGGAGGGCGCCATCGGGCAGACTCCACAGCCTGACGGTCTCGTCAGCGCTTCCCGAAGCGAGCAATGTTCCATCTGGGCTGATGGCCACGGCCGACACCGAGCCAGTATGCCCCCTCAGCGTCTTCAAGAGCGCGCCATCCGGGAGGCTCCACAGCTTGATGGTCTGGTCACTGCTCGCCGAGGCCAGGAGCTTGCTGTCTGATCGGATCGCGAGCGCGTTGACTGGCCCGCTGACTGCCCCACCGTGCGCCCACACCCATGTGGCGGAGCATTTGCTCCCGCGCTGTGAGGAATGGGGGTTGGGGTTGCACCCCCCAATCGTCGCCGCCGACACGCCCGCGGTGGCGCCAGCCAGGGCATTCTTGAGAAAGTCCCGGCGGCCGCTCTGCGCGGATCCCATCTGCCCGACTTTGAAAACCTGCGGGGCCTCGTCGGCAGCTTGCCCACCTGCGATCTGAGTCACCCGGTCGTCGTGTTTGTTGTCAGCCATGACTTTTCTCCCCTATGCCTGTCCCGATCTCAGTCGGGATAGTAGTACGAGCCGCCTCCGCCGCCGCCCACGTGAGAGTTGCAGCTGCAAACCGTATCGCACGTGCATTCGGCATTGCAGGTGCAGGCGGCCGCCACTCCAACGAAGGGCGAGCAAGGCTGGTCGGATGTTTCGGAGCTTGACTTGCTGCACTTTGGATCCACGAGACCGGACTGCGGAATTCCATCGGGAAAACTCCAAAGAGCAACGCCCCCGTCGCTGCCTGCCGAAGCGAGGAGAGTTCCATCTCGGCTGATCGCAACCGCGGACACGGGCGCAGCATGCCCGGTCAGGGTGGTCAGAGGTTCTCCGTTAGGCAGGCTCCAAAGCCTAATTGTCTTGTCGACACCTGCCGAAACCAGGAGTGTTCCATCGGGGCTGATGGCCAGCCCCTGCACAACAGAGGCATGCCCCGTGAGCGTCTGCACAAGCGCACCGTCGGGCAGGCTCCAGAGCTTGATGGTCGCGTCGTTGCTCGCCGACGCGAGCAGCGTTCCGTCCGGGCTGATAGCGAGGGCATTCACGTTCATTGAGTGCCCTGGCAGGGTCTTGAGGAGTGCGCCATCCGGCAGGCTCCACAGCCTGATGGTGTAGTAGCTGCCCGTCGAGGCGAGCAAGGTTCCGTCGGGACCAATAGCGAGCGCTGATGCGTGGTAGGTAGAATCTCCCAGCGTTCTCAAGAGCGTGCCGCTTGGGAGTGTCACGAGCTGGATGCTTGCGGTGTCGCCAGTCGAAGCCAGGAGGTTCCCGGCGGGGCTGAATGCGACGGCTGGTTCGCCTTGCCCGGTCAGTGTCTTGGCGAGCGCGCCGCCAGGCAGATTCCACAGCTTGACGGTGCCGTCCCGGCTAGCCGAAGCCAGCAGGGTTCCATCTGGGCTAATCGCGACCGCCTCCACCCAGTCGGTATGCCCCGTCAGGGTCGCCTGTAGCCCGCTCGCCGGTAGGCCCCAGAGCTTGATTTTGTCGTCTTCGCCGGCTGAGGCGAGAAGACGGCCATCGGGGCTGATGGCGACTGATCGCACGGGGGCGCTATGTGCTACGGCGTACGTGCTCTGGCACCAGCGGGTGGTGGATTCCGAGGAAGGCGAATTGTCCTTGCACCCCCCCATCGTCGCCGCCGACACGCCCGCCGTTGCGCCGACCAGCGCACTCTTGAGAAAATCCCTGCGCCCGCTCTGCGCGGAGCCCATGTGCGCGACTTTGAAAACTAGCGGGGCCTCGTCGGCGTCTTGTTCGCCAACGAATTCAGTGACTCGGTCATCGTGTCTTTTGTCAGCCATGGTTTGAATCTCAGTCGGGATAGTAGTACGTGCCCCCGCCCCCGCCGCCGCCCCCGCCTTCGGAATCGCAGGTGCAGACTGTGTTGCAGTTGCAGACCGTGTCGCAGGTACACCCCGCTCTTCCGCCGGAACGTGAACAAGGCGCCGCCTCGTCAACTTTGCAGGCGGGATCCGCCAGACTCGCTTGCAGAGAACCGTTGGGGAGGCTCCAGAGCTTGACCGTCTTGTCGTCGCTTCCTGAAGCGAGCTGGCTCTGGTTGGGACTGATTGCCATGGCGTTGACGCCCAACAGATGCCCGGTGAGTGTCTTCAGAATTGTGCCGTTTGGCAGGCTCCATAGCTTGATGCTTGCGTCGCCGCTTGCCGAGGCAAGCATGGCCCCGTCTGGGCTGATAGCGACGGCCTGTACACCGAAGGTGTGTCCCGAAAGCGTATTCAGGAGAGCGCCGTCCGGCAGGCTCCACAGCTTGATGGTGTAGTCGTCGCTTGCCGAGGCGAGCGTGGCCCCGTCCGGGCTGATGGCTATTCCATTCACCGAGGTACGATGCCCTGTGAGTGTATTCAGGAGAGCGCCATCGGGCAGGCTCCACAGCTTGATGGTCCCGTAGCTGCCCGCCGAGGCGAGCATCGTCCCATTGGGGCTGATGGCAACTGCGTGTTCGGAATTCCCTGCAAGTGTATTCAGGAGAGCGCCATCGGGCAGACTCCACAGCTTGATGGTCTCATCGCTGCTTGCCGAAACCAGGAATGTGCCATCGGGACTGATTGCTAGTGCATTTACGTAGAAGGAATGGCCTGTCAGTGTCTTCAAAAGAGCGCCATCCGGCAGGCTCCAGAGGATGATGGTTTCGTCGTTGCCTGCCGAAGCGAGCAACGCCGCATCTGGGCTAATGGCCACTGCCTTGACCCAATCGGAATGCCCTGTGAGTGTCTTCAAGAGCGCGCCATCTGGCAGGCTCCACAGTTTGACGTGCATGTCGTCGCTCGCCGAGGCGAGCAGTTTTCCATCCGAACTCATCGCCAGTGAATTGACGCCGGCAGTGTGCGAGGCAAGAAACGTGGCTGTGCACTGCGAGGTGCTGGGATTGCCGCACCCACCGATCGTCGCAGCCGACACGCCCGCAGCGGCGCCGGCCAGCGTATTCTTGAGAAAATCCCGACGGCCGCTCTGCGCGGATCCCATCTGCCCAACCTTGAATACCTGCGGGGCCTCGTCGGCATGCTGCCCGCCAGCGATTTCAGGGATCCGGTCATCGTGTTTCTTGTCAGCCATGATTTCTTTCTCCGGCTCTCGGTCTCCGAGGCACAATATCGAATCCCTGGATCTTTTGCGAGCGCGCAGGTCGCCCCGCACGTGGCTGGTGTGTTCCAGTCCGTCGCGCGGTAAAGTGTGCGCCCAGCATGAGCAACGATGACAGCCCAGACGTTGATCGCGCGCGCCGCGGTTTCTTTCGCGCGTTCGTGGCCGATGCCATGAGCAAGGTCCGGGAGATGCGTGGGGTGCGGCAGTTTCGACTGAGCGAGATCCACAGGCGGCCCGACCACGTGATCGCCGCCATGGTTCCTTCGTACCGGTACGGTCATATCCGTGTGCAGGGAAATCGACTGGTACAATGTGGGCGCGACGGTACGCCACAGACCACGTTGCTGGAACTGGGCGAGGAACACACGCGCCTGTTCTCGCGCTTCGACGGGGTCCGCAGCGTGGGCGAGATCGCGCGCGCCTGGGCGGCCGAGAAGGGGCTGGCCGAGGCAGACGCCTTTGCGCAAGTGAAGAGCTTCTTCTTGCCCCTGGCCAAACTGGCGGTGTTGGTCCCCATTTCAGGGCCAGATCTGGAAGACTAGCTTGCCGAACGTTTCCATCACGTCCGCGTGCAATCGAAGCTGTTCGTATTGCTTTGCCCGCGAAACCTTGACCGCGTACCAGGCGAACGGCGCTATGACTGTGGAGACGTTCGCGCTGGTGCTCGCGTACCTGCGGCGCTCGAACATCAACGAGGTTCGACTGTTGGGCGGCGAGCCGACGCTGCACCCGCGATTTGCCGAGCTGCTGGACATGGCCATGGCCGCGGGCCTGCGCCCGATCGTCTTCTCCAACGGGCTTGTGTGCCCGGAGTCACTCAACAAGCTGTGCGCGATCGAGTCGGGGCGTTTGCGGGTGATGGTGAACGCCTCGGCGCTGCTCGAGGGCGAGCCCGCCGAAGTCGAGCAGGTGCGCCAGACCCTGCGCTTGCTCGGGCGGCGCGCCATGCTGGGCGTGAACCTGCACTCGTGCCAGCCGCGGCTCGACGGGCTTCTCGATACCGTCAAGGAACTGGACCTCGTCCCGCGTGTGCGCCTGGGCCTGGCCCACCCCACGCTGGGCGGGAGCAACCAAAGCCTGCCGGCGAAATTCTACCGGCAGGTGGGACGGCACATCTCGGCGCTGGCGCACGCCGCTGCTGATTGCGGCGTGGTCTTGTGCCTCGATTGCGGCTTCGTTCCTTGCATGTTCGCAGACCCGTCGCTGCCGGCCCTGGATGTGGCCGTGTCCGATTGTGGGCGGCGGTGCAACCCGCTGCCCGACGTCCTGCCCGATGGACGCGCGATCGCCTGCTACCCGCTGGCGGATCTGGGCAGCGTGGCGCTGGACCAGACCACGACCGCCGCCGCCATCAGGCGTCACTTCCAAGAGGCGCTCGCTCCCCACGCGGCGCTCGGCATTTTCCCCGAGTGTTCCGCCTGCGACTTGCTTCACGACCGACGCTGTCTGGGCGGGTGCCGAGCGGCGGCTCTGCGGCGTCTGGCCCCGGTATCGCGCGCTCCACAGGCGCAACCCGCGGTCTAGTGCGGCATTTACCGAGCCCAAACCTTCTTGACGCTGACCTGCCTATTCTGGGACACTGCACACGTCCGACTTGTCACGCAATTGGTCCGCATTCAGGGACAGGGCGCAGCAGGTACGGGCGCGGTCACTAAGAAAGGAGCCGATACCTATGTCACAGCAGAATTTCTTTGGTCTTCGCGGAACCCTGTCTCTCGCTCTTCTAGGGGTGGTGCTTGGATGCGGCAGCTCGCCGCCTAAGCCACAGAATGCACTCCAGGCCGAGATGGTGGGCGCTCCCAAGTGGGCGCAGAGCAGTTGTCAGCTTGGTCTGCAAAACAAGAAGGCCATCTGTGGCACCGGCAGCGTGTCCGGCATGACCAACGTGGCGTTGGCCCGCTCGGCCGCCGAGGGCCGTGCGCGCACCGAGCTGGCGCGTAGCCTGCAGACGCGCGTCAAGGCGATGCTCAAGGACTATCAGGCAGCCACCCAGGGCGGGCCCGGGAACCTGACCGCCAGCGAGCAGCACATCGAAGACGTGTCGAAGCAGATCACCGATCAAACGCTCACGGGCACGCGCCTGGAAGACACCTGGATCTCGAACGCCGGCACCTTCTGGGCCCTGGTCGTGCTTGACACCGACGCCTTCAAGGACTCGATGAACAACATGAAGCAGCTCGACGAGCGCATGCGCGCTGCCATCGTGAAGAGGGCTGACAAGGCGTTCTCCGAGCTGGACGACGCCACGGCTCAATAGCCGACGTTTGTGCGCACCGCTTCAACCAGGGAAAAGGACATGAAGACAACAGTCTCCCGTCATTCTCTACTCGCTGCTCTATCGCTCACTTCGATCGTCACTGTTGGCTGTGCCGGCAGCATCACGGTCACCCGCTTGGCGCCTGCCGAGGTCAACTTGGCCGGGGTCAAGCGCGTTGCCATCACCAGCATCGGAGGCCCCGACGGCGAAACTTTTTCCACCCTGGTCAGCCAACGCATCCTCGATTCCAAACGCTACGAGCTGGTTGAGCGCGCCGAGATGGACAAGATCGCCGCCGAGCACCGCGGCGCGCTCGATGCGGCCTTTGAGCAGAATCAGGGCGTGGAAATCGGGAAACTGCTGCCTGCGGCGGCGCTGATATCCGGCCGGGTCGAAGAATCCAAGGCCAGCGACAACGTGACCAGCCGGAATGACAGCTGCACCCGGTATGAAGCCGGCAAGCTGCTGCGTTACTCGTGCACCCGCTACACCCGGTTGGTGAAGACGCGCTTCGTGACCAACGTGCGCGTTTTCGACACCAACACCAGCAAGGTGCTGGTCAGCCGGCGCCTGGTCGCGGAACGCAAGAAGGAGACCACGGCCACCGATGGCGATCCCGCGACCGTGGATACCGATGGGCTGCTGGATCAGTGCCGCAATGAGGTGGCCGACCAATTCCTCAAGATGATCGCGCCCCATCCCGTGCAGGAACATGTGGCCCTGGAAGAGAACAGCGCGCTGCCTGAGCTGAAGCAAGGCAACGATTATCTGAGGCACAGCGATCCGGGCACTGCGGTGGAGTACTTCGCTCGCGCCGTGGCCAAGGCGGACTCAAACCCATCGCTCAAGCCGGATGTCAAAGGCGCCGCCCACTACAGCTATGGTCTGGGCAAGGCGATGGTTGGCGACTACGATGTCGCCCTGGCCGAGCTGCACTTGGCCCAGACCCTGAAGCCGCAACCGGCGTGGATGGATCTGGAGATGCGCGTGCGTACTTGGAAGAAGGACGCGGACAAGGTCAACGAGCAGATGAAGGACGCCGCAGCCGCTGCCGCGCAGTAGACGCCAAAACCAGAAGCGGAGGCAGAGCGTGACAACGAAGAACTATGTGACTCTGGCCGCGTTGGTTCCCGCTCTGCTGTTCGTGCCCGCAAGGGCCGACGCCGGGTGTCCCGACTGGACTCGCAGCGGCCAGAGCCCGGAATACCCCCGGTCCCGTTATCTGGTGGGGCTGGGCGTGGCCGGCGGCGTGCCCAGCCAGGCCGCCGGCGAGGAGCCGGCCAAGACCTCCGCGCTGGCCGACATGTCCAAGCAGATCGTGGCGTCGATCTCGTCGACCACCACGGTCGAGGCCTCGGGTAGCTCCAGCGGCGGGGCGCACTTCTCCATCCGGGACAAGTCGACCATCAAGAGCGCGATCAAGCTGCCCGACGCGCAGATCGTCGCGCGTTGTTTCGATCCGCAGCAGGCCACCATGTACGCGCTCGCTGCCGTGGACAAGGCAGTGGCACAACAGCGCGTCAGCGCGGCCGTAGACACGGCGGCCGACAAGGCCGCGCGCGAGATGAAGGCCGTCGAGGCGGCCATGAAGAAGCGGGCGCCCATGGAGGCCCTGCCGCACCTGCAGCCCGCGCGCGAGGGGATCGACGAGGTGGAGACGCAACTCATCGTCCTGCGCGCCATCGGTGGCAATTACAAAGGCACGGCCCCGACCCGCAGCCAGTTCAAGGACCTGGCCCGCTCCCTGCGGTCCAAGTTGCGCGTGACCGTGATCGCCACGGGCGAGGGCTGCAAACAGGTGGCTGCCGGCGTGGTCGAGCGGCTGACCAAGCTGGGTGTGGAAGTGCAGACCGCTGACAAGGCTGCGGGCGCTGTCGTTATCAAACTCGAAGTTTCCGAAAAGGCCATGGTGCCGTCTGCCATCGCTGCCGGCATGGCGGCGCAGGAGGCGGCCAACGTGGAGGTCAAGCGCACCGACACCGACGCGGTGATTGCCGGGTTCCAGAAAGAGGGCCGGGGCGTGGGCCGTGCCGAATCTGATGCGCGCAGCCGGGCTTTCACCAGTCTGGCTGGGCTCATCGGGCCCGCAGTCGAGAATGCGCTCAAGGGTCCTCTAGCCCTGGGCGCCGAAGGCGAGTAAACTCACAGTTCACCGCACTCGCTGCGCGGGAAGAGATGT
>Ga0302321_100003090_pt1 | contig 14250 bp, 14 predicted proteins | sample Fen_T0_1_FD_202505 | JGI IMG/M metagenome (GOLD analysis project Ga0302321, IMG submission 202505) | Peat permafrost microbial communities from Stordalen Mire near Abisko, Sweden - Fen_T0_1 | ecosystem: Environmental > Terrestrial > Soil > Wetlands > Permafrost | place: Sweden: Abisko...
GCTACGAGTTGGGGCGGGCGCTGCGCCGCGCGGTCGCGGCTTTTGATGAGGACCTGAACGTGCACATCTGGGGCACCGGCGGCATGAGCCATCAGTTGCACGGCCCGCGCGCGGGCCTGATCAACCAGACCTTCGACCGCGAATTCCTCGACCAGTTGATCGCCGACCCCGCTGCCCTGGCGCGCAAGCCGCATATCGACTACGTGCGGGAGGCGGGCGCCGAAGGCATGGAGATGATCATGTGGCTGATCGCGCGCGGCGCGATGGCCGATGGCGAGCCTGGCGGCAAGGCCCCCAGGGTGGCGCACCGCTTTTATCACGTGCCCGCGTCGAACACGGCGGTGGGGCATCTGATACTTGAAGACCAGGAGTAGGCCGAAGCAATCCGGCGCCAATGGCAGGGCGGGCCGGCAATCAATACGTGTCGATGCGTGAGCTGGATTGATCGATGGTCTCGCACTGTCGGCGTACGGACCTGCCTGAACCGGGCGGGGGCGCTTTGCAGCGCATGTGCTTCTGCAGCCATGCCGAAACACAGGCACCCTCCGAGCAGGTATGATGGCCGCATAACAATCACCATACCGCCTCAAATTGTGGCCACGGGCCAGCATCGCCTGTGTCCCCGGCCCGGCCTCGCCTACCATGGAAAATCAGACGCGTCAGTTCAATACCGACGAGGCTTACGACCGGTTCACCGCACTTATGGCCTCGTCGGGCCTGCGTGAGGCGCTCGCCTACCTGCTCAAGCTCTCCGATTACCGGTACATAGCCATCTTCCGGTTCCAGAACGGCAAGGCCAACGCCGCCGTTTACTATGATCGCGATAATCCCGCCGTGCTGCGCGCCGAGGAGGTGCCGGAGTCGGCCACCTACTGCGGTTTTGTGCGCGACGGCAAGCGCCTGTTTGCCACCGCCAATGCGCTGCAGGATCCAAGGCTGGCCGGCCATCCGGCGCGCGCGACTGTGCTGGCCTACTGCGGGCTGCCCATTCTCGATTCCGGCGGCCAATTTCTTGGCACCCTCTGCCACTACGATCTGGTGCCGCGCGATCCCGAGCAACTGGACCTGGACCTGCTGCTGCGGGTCGCCAGCCTGCTGTGGCAAGGCAATCACGTGCCCCCTTATCCCGCGGTCTGAGCGCTGCCCAGGGGACGTGCCAGGCCGGGCAATGGCCGGGTACCTGTTGCGCAGTCGGGCCGTGCCCGCCGGCTAGGGGCGGGCCCGCATCAGATCGTAGATGGCGAGCAGCGCCTTGCGTCCCGTCGAGGCCGGGCCGGACAGGTCCAGCGCCGCCAAGCCGCCGTCCAGGTAACCCTCCATGCCCGGCGGCGGCGGATCGAGGTCTTGCGCGCTGGAAAAGCCCATCGACCAATCGGCAAAGCCGCGCTGTTTGATTGGATCCTCCCAGCACACGCTGGCGTGCCGGTGGCGCGCATCCGGCGCGATGATCCGGTGATACAGGTCCAGAACCGCCTGTTTCTCGCCCTCGAGCAATTGCAGGAATTCGCCCTGGTGATAGAGCAGCAGTCCGGTGATGCCCAACTCGCGGTTTCGCCTGCGCGCGCCGGCGAGTATGCGGGCGAGCTTGTCCTGTCCCATGTCGATAGGCACGGAGACGCTGTTGTAGACAAGTTCGTACAGCACAGGCGGCGGCAAATCCCGGAAGGTGCAATCGCGCAAGCCGGGCACCTGATCTGAACCGCCGATCCGGCGCGTGGCCAATTTTTCATTATAGGTGCGCGGCCGGATTCGGCCTTTCCTTGATCCGGGGTCCGGCCAGGGCGGCTCAGGCCCCGGTGGTCCGGGTCTCGATCTCCAGCAGTTCGGCCAGTCCGCAAGTGGCCTGCGCCTCCTTCATCTGCCTGGCGACGCCGCCCTTGCCCAGGAAGGGGTCGGGCTTGTCGTTGGCCAGGCAGTCGTAGCTTTGCTTGACGGCCTTGTACAGCGCCGCGAAGGCGGAGCCGGAAGAGGCGGCGAGGCGAAAGCCCAGCTTGTGCATTTCCGCGCGTGAGAGCGCGAAGTCGGCAAAGCCGTCGCCGGGAGCGAAAATCATCAGCGGAGCGGGCAGGCGCTCGCCGATCTTGCGCATCTGCTCGGGATCGCGGGTGTGGACGAAAATCATGTCGGCACCGGCGGCGCGATAGAGTTCGGCGCGGCGCAGGGCTTCGTCCAGGCCGGCGACGCGGATCGCGTTGGTGCGGGCGATCACCAGGGTGTCGGGGTTGCGGCGCGCAGCGATCAGTTCGCGGATTTTCTGCACCATGGCTTCCGGCTCGATCAGGCGCTCTTCGCCGATGTGGTGGTGCACCCGGCGCGGCAGGAACTGGTCCTCGACTTCGAGGGCGGCGAAGCCGGCGGCCTCGGAGAGCGCCATGGTGCGATGCATGTGCACCGGGTCGCCCCAGCCGCCGCCGGCGTCCAGCACCAGCTGCAGCGTGGTGGCGGCGCGGATGGCTAGGGCGACCTCGGCCAACTCGGGCAGGGTGAGGTTGGCTTCCGTGACGCACTTGAGCCAGCCCAGCGAGCCGCCGCTCAGATACACGGCCTGGAAGCCGGCGTCCTGCGCCAGCCTGGCCATGATGGGATTGAGCGCCACCGGGGCGACCACCAGTTCGGGGCCTTCTATCATGCTGCGCAGGCTGGTCATGGGATATCCTGTTCGGTTCTGTGAAGTGGGTCGGTGCCGCAACTCAGTCGGCGGTGATGCCGCGGCTCTTGATCACCGCGGACCAGCGAGTCATTTCGCGCTGCATGTGTGCGGTGAATTTGGCGGCGTCGCCACGGAAGGGCTCCATGCCCTGCGCCGCGAGCTGCTCCTTGACGTCCAGCGAGTCGAGCACGATGGTGAGGTTGTCGGCAAGCTTGCGGATCACTGCGTCAGGGGTGCGCGCGGGCGCGACCATGCCGAACCAGATGCGCGTGTCGTAGTCGGGGATGCCCTTCTCGGCGATGGTCGGCAGGTCGGGGGCGATCTTCGAGCGCTCCGCACCGGTGGTGGCCAGCGCCTTGAGCCGCCCTTCCTTGATGTAGGGCAGCACGGTGGAGGCGGGCGCGAACATCACCGGCACGGTGCCGGCGAGCAGATCGGTGAGCGCCTGGGCGCTGCCCTTGTAAGGCACGTGGATCATGCGCGAGCCCAGGCTGTAGGCGAACAGTTCGCCGGCCAGGTGCGACATGGTGCCGTCGCCGGAGGAGGCGAAAAAGATCTGCCCGGGCTTGTTTTTCACCAGTCGTGCCAGTTCGGGCACGTCGCTGACCCCCAGCGCCGGATTGATCACCAAAATACTGGGAACGCTCACCGCCAGGCCGATGGGCGCGAAGTCGCGGAAGAAATCGACCTGCGCGCTTTTTTGCAGGCTGGGGGCCACCGCGTTCGAGTTGCCCGCCATGAACAGGGTGTAGCCGTCCGGCGCCGCGCCGGCCACCGCCATCGCGGCGATGCCGGTGCTGGCGCCGGGGCGGTTGTCCACCACCATCTGCTGGCCCAGCAGCTCGCTCATCTTGCGGGCGATGATGCGCGAGGCGATGTCGGTGGCGGTGCCGGGCGGAAAGCCGATCACCAGGCGCAGGGGGTGGTCGGGAAAGGCGGGCTGCGCCGCGGCGCCGGCGCAGGCCAGGCAGGCGAAAATGGCGGTCAGGAGGCGCTTGGTCACTGTCTTTGTCCCGGTGGCGGATCGGTGAGCGCTGAGCGCCGGGTGTCGGCGCCGCGCATCCTGTGTTGTGTCTGCTTTGCGCAGCAATGGTATATATTTTGGCGCCGCCCTTGGCGCGCTTTTGGCGCAAGTGGGTGATAAGTACTTTGGATTGCGCACCAGATCGGTGGCGGCGACGAGACGGAGGTGGCGGCCGGATCGCCATGATTGGCGGTGCGGGCATGCCGGGCGGGGCGAGCCGGCAGATCGGCCGCCCGGTTAATATCGGCTCATTCCCGAGGCCTAGCGAATTCACGCTGGCGGGTTTTGAAAGGGGCTGGGCATGATAGCCACACTGATCGGCGGCACCGGCCTGACGGGTTCATTGTTGCTGCGCCAACTCCTGGCCGATGCGGAGATCAGCCGGGTGATCTCGGTTTCGCGCAAGTCGCTGGAATTGGTCAATCCGAAACTGACCGAGGTTCTGCTTTCCGACCTGGCGCAGTTGCCGGCGCTGGCAGAGAAGCTGCGCGGCGAACTTTATTTCTGCTGCCTGGGCACGACCATCAAGGCTGCCGGCAGCAAGCAGAACTTCGAAAAGGTCGATCACGAGGCCATCGTCGCCTTTGCGCAAATCGCCCGGGCGCATGAGGCTACATCATTGGTCCTGGTGTCGGCGATGGGGGCGAACGCGGGCTCGGGGATTTTCTACAATCAGGTCAAGGGCCGCACCGAAGACGATGTGAGAGCGCTGGGGCTGCGCTCGCTGATCATTTTCAGGCCCGCGCTCCTGAACGGCACGCGGCGCGATTTCCGCCTGGCGGAGAAAATCGTGGCCGCGACCCTGGTTCCGCTCTCGCGGCTGCTCCCCGACCGAACCCGCAAGAGCCTGATCACGGAAGCGCCAGCCCTGGCGGTACGGATGCTGGCGGAGGGAAAGGCAGCGCCGCTCGGCGTGCATGTCATCCAGGCGAAAGATATCTAGTGTCCTGGTCCGTCAGTTCGTCACTTTTTCTTGCGACAAACTGAAGGAATAGGACACCAGCGGTGAGCGACGCCTACGCGGCGATTCTTTGCTCGCCGGCCAGCGCCTCGCGCACATCGGCCGCGCGGTCGCCTACCTGGGCGATCACCCGGCGCAGTTCGCCCTTGCTGATGCCGAACCTGCGCGACCAGTAGGTGACCTCGAATTCCAGTTCCGTGGCTATGCGGGACAGGTAGGCGTCCTCGCTGATGTCCGGTTCCCGATACATGTCTGCTCCGCGGATCGTCATGCGCCTGGCCGGGTGCGCGTGTCGCGAACTGCCGCATCGCCCGCCAGTTCGCTCGCAAGCGAGTCCCGCGATCGGCCGGTGTCCGCGGCGGTGCGCGGCCTGGCGGTTGCTGCAACGCCGGTCATTTCCCTCTCTCGTTGTTCCGGTTCCACTAGTAGGCGGCGTAGTTTTCCGGCTGCATGTAGGACTCGTATTCCGGCACCAGGTCGGCGGTCACCAGTTCGAGCAGGATGCGGTTCTCGACCCAGAATTCGATCACGTGAAAGGCCGGCGGCTTGCCGGGCGCGGCGCGGCCGAAAAAGCGCGTGCGCCAGCCTTCGCGGGTGCCGATTGCCTCGACCTGCGCACGGGTGATAGGCACCGAGAGCAGGGCGTGAAAGGCGCCGGCATGCGCGGCCAGCGGGGCGTGGTCGAACATCATGGGCTGGGCGTCGACGCCGGGCTTGAGTATCACCGCTTCGGGGTAGATCTCGATGGCTGTGCCGTGGGCGTCGCCCTGGGCGACCATGAAGGCGCCGGCCAGCGGCCCGCGGAACGGCTGGGCGGTGCCGCCCGTGAGTTCGGCGAGCGCGCGGGCGACCCGCGCCGGATCGTGCGCAGGAATGGAAAAGTGGTGGATCATGGCTGGGCTCCTTCTTCAGGTTGCGGCGCGGCGGCGAAGAGCGCCAGCCTTGCCTGGTTTGACTCCGACTTTGGTCCCGGGCTTGACTCCGGGTTTGACCTCACTTTGCGCGCGCTGGCGCCTGCCCGCGGCGGGGGTTGCCGGCGCTGAGGTGGCAGCGGTGCGCGGAGCGGACGCCGCAACTGGAGCGGCGGAGGTCTTCCTGGCGCCCACCGCCTTGCGCGCTGGTTTGGCAGCGGGCGCGTCCGCCAGCGGGCGGGCTTCGCGCCGCAGCGCGTCGATCAGGGACTGCACCCCCCAGGCGGCCGTGCGCTCGGCCTCGGCCGGGGAAAAGCCGCAGATGTCGATCAGCCAGCGCCACATGGTCGGGGTCCAGAACGCGGAAAGCGCCATCCCGCCGCGGCGCAGTTGCGCCGGGCCCAGGCCCGGCAACTGGCGGCCCAGCGCGGCCAGCCAGGCGCCGTGGCGTTCCGGCCGGTCGGCCACCCGCTGGCGTTCCCAGGCGGGCTGGTGCATCAGGTTGCGCAGCAGCGGCGCGTATTCTTCGTAGCGCCTGAACATGCGCGCCGGAAATCGCGGCAACTCGTCCAGCGGCGGCAGCGGGTCGCTCATTCCCATGCGCGGCTTGAGCCACTGGAAGAACGCGCCTATCAGGTCGTCCATGGTCGGGAAATGCGCATACACCGTGGGCGCCGACACGCCCGAAAGCACCGCGATCTGCCGCAGGGTCAGGCTTTCGATCGCGTGATGGTCCAGGTATTGCCTGGCGGCGCCGAAAATCTGCTCGCGGGTCTGCGCGGCTTGCGCCTCGCGCAAGGGGCTGCGGTAGGGGCGCTGGGTGGTGGCGGTGGCGGACATGGGGTGCCTGGAGCTTCCTGGTCTGGTCGGTCACGGACGGCCGGAGCGGCGCTGGCGAACGGCGGGCGCAAAACTGCCGGGTCCCGACTCGCACGCTGCCTTAGCACTTGGCAATGAAATTACAATCGACAATTAATATTACAAACGTAAGATTAAATTGTCAAGCCCCCCTGCCGTGGCGCGACCGCGGCGGCCGCAGCCGTTATATATTCCGGCACGGACATACTTCAGCCATGGCAGGGAGCGGCAGTGCAGGACCATCAAGTGCGGACAGTGAACGTGTTCCCCGGCGGCGCCGGGGGCGGTAACCCGGCGCCTATCGTGCTGGAGGCCGACGGCATGAGCGCGGAGGCGATGCGCGAAGTGGCGCGCCGCGCCGGCCACGAAAGCGGCTTTGTGCTCGTGCCCGACCCGGCCTCGGGTGCGCAGTTCCGGATGCGCTATTTCGTGCCCCTGCACGAAATGGAAATGTGCGGCCATGCGACGGTCGGGGCGCTCTGGCTGTTGCGCCGGGCGGGGCGCTGGACCACGTCCGCCACGCTGATAGACACGCCCAGCGGGCAGGTGCACGGCCGGATGCGCCATCCCGGCACGGCCGACGAATACGTGGAGATCAGCCAGCCGGAGGGCAGATTGCAACTGATCGACGACGCGTCGCAGATCGCCGCGATCGTCGATGTGCTGGGGTGAGCCGGGATGCGCTGCTGCCGCTGGCCATGCTCAACGCCGCGACCAGCCGGGTCAAGACCCTGGTGGGTGTCAGGGCGGTGCAGGCGCTCGATGGCTTGCGGCCCGATTTCGCGCGCATGGAGGCCTTGTGCGCGTCCATCGGGTCCACCGGCCTATATCCTTTCGCGGTGGAGTCGGCCGAGCGCCGGGTGTTCCACGCTCGCCAGTTTCCGAAGTCGTCGGGCTATCCGGAAGACGCGGCCACCGGCATCGCCGCGGCGGCCTTGTTGTTCGGCCTGAAGGAATACAAACTTGTGCCGCATGACGCCGAAGTGGTGACCATCCACCAGGGCCGCGCGATGGGCAAGCCCTCGGAAATCCGGGTGCGCTTCAACTTCGATGCACAAGGCAGGCCTGCCGGCTGCTTGTTGGGCGGGCGGGTTGCCGAGGCTGCTCATTGATGCGCAGCCGTGCCTCGCGGAGCTGAGCAATGATGCGCAGCCGTGCCTCGCGGAGCCGCGCATTGATGCGCGCAAGCACGGCTACCAGATGAAGGGGATGAAACGCTTGCTGGTGCGCCGATATTCCGCGTAGCCGGGGAAGAGGCGCAGCAGTCCCTTTTCCTCCAACCGCGCCTTGACCACCAGCACCACCGCGAGCACGGCCCAGATGCCCAGCTTGTAGCCCGGCCCGTCGCCCCAGGCGATGCCGGCGAACATCAGCAGCAGCGCGCTGTACATCGGATGGCGGATGTAGCGATAGGGGCCGCCGGTGATGAGCTTGCCGCCCGCCCTGGGCTGCGGGCGGATGTTGAAATTGCCGAGCCGGTTGAACAGCAGGGTCCAGGAGCCGAGGGCCGCCCCCAGCGCGCCGGTCAGCAGGACCAAAGGCGTCAGCGCGGGCCAGGGCGGCAGCAGGAGCAGCAGCGCGAGCGCGGCGAACTGCAGGGCGACCAGCAGCGCCGGGAGCATCTATTCCTTGGGCGCGCCCGACATGCGCACGATCGCCTCGTAATGCTTGATTTCGCTGAGCGAGAAGCGGGCAAACTCCTCGGCGCTGCCGCCGGCGATCACCGCGCCTATGTCCTGCAGGTGGGTGCGGACCTCGGGGGTGTTCAGGATGATGTTGAGTTCCTTGTTCAGGCGCGCCACCACTTCCGGCGGTGCGCCCCGGGGCAGCATCACGCCGTACCAGGCCGAGGCTTGCATCGGCACGCCCATTTCGTTGAAGGTGGGGGTGTCGGGCAGGGCGGGCAGGCGCTTGTCGGCGGCGACGGCGAGGGCGCGCAGGCGGCCGCCCTTGATCAGGGCGAGCGAGCCGGTGTCTATCATCATGTCGATGTGGCCGGCCATCAGGTCGACCGCGGCCGGGCCGCTGCCCTTGAAGGGCACGTGCGTGATGTCGACCCCGGTGACGGTCTTGAACTGGGCGCCGGCCAGGTGCTGCGAGGAGCCGATGCCTGCCGAGCCGTAGGTGTACTTGCCGGGCTCCTTCTTCAGAGCGGCAATCAGTTCCTTGAGGGTTTTCCACGGCGCCGCGGTGGGCACCACCATCACGTTCGGAATGGCGCACACCTGCACCACGGCGGTGAAGTCGCGGGCCGGATCGAAACCCTGTTTGGCGTACAGGTGCGGGCCGGCGGCGTTGGTCGAGCTGGTGGCCAGCAGCAGGGCGTAGCCGTCCGGTTTCTCCTGCACGAAGGACTGGGTGCCGATGTTGCCGCCGGCGCCGCCCTTGTTCTCGACGAATACCGACACGCCCAGCGCCTTGGAGAGCGGCTGGGCCAGGATGCGGGCGATCTGGTCGGTGGCCCCGCCCGGCGCCCAGGGCACCATCAGCTTGATCGGCTTCTCCGGATAGGCGGCGCCGGCCAGCGGCGCGGCGAGCAGGCAGGCGGCGGCCAGCAGGACGCGCACCCCGAAGCCGGAAGGGATGCGCTGCCAGGGGCGGGCCTGCATGGCGTGGGTCGACGGGCGTATACGGAGAAGCGGATGGAGGGGCATGCGAGGTGCTCTGCGCGGTTGAAACCCTGCGGTCATCAAGGTAAGAAAGTGTGGATCACTTCGATTTCGCCGACGATGTTGTCGTTGAGTTGTTCCAGCTCTTCGGCCGGCACCCACCATTCGGTGTGCTGTGAGCCGCCGACCTGCTCGACCCGGTAACGCTGCATGAAGGCGGTCTTGACCCGGAACCGCGTCACATAGCCGGCGCCGCTGGCCTTGACGTTCCAGTCGCGCGCGATCTGGATCGCATAGGCCTCGTTGGTGACAGGGTAGAAAATCGGCTGGTCGGGCAGGCGCGGCGGCCAGCGGCGGTTGCCGCTTTGCCTGACCAGTTCGAGTTCCTTGGGCCCGGTGGGCCGGTACAGGGTGGTGGTTTCTTCCACGCGCCGCGACTTTCCTATTTCTCGCCCGCGATCGGCAGGTCGATGTCCAGCCAGAACTGGCGGATTTGCTTGATGGTGTGCTGCATGCCGGTCACCGAGAGCGGCTTGCAGAGGTAGGAGTTGGCGCCCTTGGCGTGGGCGTCTATCATCTCGGCGGGGTCGTCGGAGGAGGAGAAGATCACCACCCGCATGTCGGCGGTGGCGGGATTGGCGCGGATCTCGCGAAGCACGTCGACCCCGGACTTGCCGGGCATGTGCAGATCCATCAGCACCAGGCGCGGCTGTACGCTGGTATCGCGGCCGGCATGGGCGCCGCGCCCGAACAGGTAGTCGAGCGCCTGCTCGCCATTGTGGGCGACCACCTGCGGTACCAGTACGCCCGCGCGTTTGAGACCCATTTGCATGAGCACCAACTCGTCGTCGCTGTCGTCGACCAGCAGTAAGGGAGCGGAAGGGCTGTTTTGCATCGTCGCGGCTGTTTGAGGTGACGTCGCGGTGTCGTTCATCTGCGGCTACGTGCAGGCGAGTGATCACCCTTGAGGGAGCTATTTTGCGCCTTTATCGCCGCTTGTGCTCAGGAACGGACCCGGCGCACGCAGTCGCTCCAGGCGGCCAGGCGCCCGGCGGCCTCTCCGGCGGGCATCGCCGGCTCGAACACATGGTCCTTTTCCCACAAGGCGGCGAGTTCCACGGTGTCCTTCCAGTAGCCTACCGCCAGGCCTGCAAGGTAGGCGGCGCCCAGGGCGGTGGTCTCGAGCACCTTGGGGCGCACCACGGGCACGCCCAGCAGGTCGGCCTGGAACTGCATCAGCAGGTTGTTGGTGGTGGCGCCGCCGTCGACCCGCAGTTCGGTGAGCTTGATGCCGGAGTCCGCTTCCATCGCGCGCAGCACTTCGGCGGATTGGAAGGCGATGGCCTCGAGCGCGGCGCGCGCGATGTGCGCGCGGGTGGCGCCGCGGGTCAGGCCGAACAGGGCGCCGCGCGCGCCCGAGTCCCAGTAGGGCGCGCCCAGGCCGACAAAGGCCGGCACGAAGGTGACGCCATGGGTGTCGGGCACGCTCGCGGCCAGGGCCTCGACCTCGCTGGAGGCCTTGATGATGCCCAGGCTGTCGCGCAACCATTGCACCACCGCGCCGCCGATGAACACGCTGCCTTCGAGCGCATAGTTTCTCTCTGCCCCGGTCTGGGCCGCGGCGGTGGTGATCAGCCCGCTCTTGGACTCCAACGCCCGGGTGCCGGTATGCATCAGCATGAAGCAGCCGGTGCCATAGGTGTTCTTGGCCAGGCCGGGGCCGGTGGCGCCCTGGCCGAACAGCGCGGCCTGCTGGTCGCCGGCGATGCCGGCAATCGGTACGGGGGCGCCAAAAATGTCGGCGTGGGTGCTGGCCACCACCTCGCTGGAGAGCTTGATCTGTGGCAGCACGGTGGGCGGCACCCCCAGGGTCAGGCACAAGGTGTCGTCCCAGTCGCCGGTGTGGATGTTGTAGAGCAAGGTGCGCGAGGCGTTGGTCACGTCGGTCAGGTGCAGCGCGCCACGGTCCGCAGTGCCGCCGGTGAGCTTCCAGATCAGCCAGCTGTCGATGGTGCCGAAGGCGAGCTCACCGGCCTCGGCGCGTGCGCGCGCACCGGGTATGTGGTCGAGCAGCCAGGAGATCTTGGTGCCGGAAAAATAAGCGTCCAGCACCAGGCCGGTCCGCGCGCGGATCGCCGGCTCGCGGCCTTCGCGCTTCATGTTCTCGCAGCGCTTGGCGGTGCGCCTGTCCTGCCAGACCACGGCATTGGCGATCGGCTTGCCGGTGGCGCGGTCCCACACCACGGTGGTTTCGCGCTGGTTGGTGATGCCGATGGCGGCGACGTTTTTGGCGGAAATGCGCGCCTTGAACAGCACTTCCTGGGCCACGTCGAGCTGGGTGTGCCAGATTTCCTCCGGGTCGTGCTCGACCCAGCCGGGCTGGGGAAAGATCTGCCGGAATTCCTTTTGCGCCATGGCGACAATCTTGCCCGCCTTGTCGAACAGGATGGCGCGTGAACTGGTGGTGCCCTGGTCCAGCGCCAATATGTGCGTCGACATGCCTGTAGTCTCCATATATTTTCAGCCATTCTAGCCAAGCGCGCCGCAAACTGCGCAACCGGATCGCCTGAAATGCCCGGGATGGCCCCGATGCTATAATCCAAATGATTGATTTTGCTAGCAAAAGAAGCCAATGAACGCCTCCGAAATCCGCGAAAAATTCCTTTCCTACTTCGAATCCAAGGGCCACACCCGGGTGCCCTCGAGTTCCCTGGTGCCGGGCAACGACCCGACCCTGCTGTTCACCAATTCGGGCATGGTGCAGTTCAAGGACGTGTTCGTCGGCTCCGACGTGCGCTCCTACAAGCGAGCGACTTCATCCCAGCGTAGTGTGCGCGCCGGCGGCAAGCACAACGACCTGGAAAACGTCGGCTACACCGCGCGGCACCACACGTTTTTCGAGATGCTGGGCAATTTTTCCTTCGGCGACTATTTCAAGCGCGAGGCGATCGGCTACGCCTGGGAACTGCTCACCGGGGTCTACAAGCTGCCCAAGGACAAGCTCTGGGTGACGGTGTACATCGACGACGACGAGGCCTACGACATCTGGGCCAAGGAAATCGGCGTGCCCAAGGAGCGCATCGTGCGCATCGGCGACAACAAGGGCGCCAAGTACGCTTCCGACAACTTCTGGCAGATGGCCGACACCGGCCCCTGCGGCCCCTGCTCGGAAATCTTCTACGACCACGGTCCGGAGATTCCCGGCGGCCCGCCCGGCTCGCCGGATGCCGACGGCGACCGCTACATCGAAATCTGGAACCTGGTGTTCATGCAGTTCGACCGCCAGGCCAACGGTGACATGCCGCGCCTGCCCAAGCCCTGCGTGGATACCGGCATGGGACTGGAGCGCATCGCGGCGGTGCTGCAACACGTGCACAGCAACTACGAGATCGACCTGTTCGTCGACCTGATCAAGGCGGCCGGGCGCGAGACCGGGACCACGGACCTCACCCATCCGTCGCTCAAGGTGATCGCCGACCACATCCGCGCCTGCTCCTTCCTGATCGTCGACGGGGTGATTCCGTCCAGCGAGAATCGCGGCTCGGTGCTGCGCCGGATCATCCGCCGCGCCTTGCGCCACGGCCACAAGCTGGGCCAGAGCAAGCCGTTTTTCCACAAGCTGGTGAAGGACCTGGTGCTGGCGATGGGCGCGGCTTATCCCGAACTGACCGCCAACGCCAAGCGCGTCGAAGAGACCCTGCTCACCGAGGAGGAGCGCTTCGGCCTGACCCTGGGCAACGGAATGAAAATCCTCGACAAGGCCCTGGCCCAGGACGGCGACATGGTCGACGGCAAGACCGTGTTCCTGCTGCACGACACCTACGGCTTCCCGGTCGACCTGACCGCCGACGTGGCGCGCGAACGCGGCAAGACCATCGACATGGCCGGTTTCACCGAGGCGATGCGCGAGCAGCAGGAAGGCGGCAAGGCCCACTCCCAGTTCAAGTCCGCGCACGGCGTCAACTACGAGGGCGTCAAGACCGAGTTCAAGGGCTATGAGACCCTGGGCACCGAAGGCGCCAAGGTGGTGGCCCTGTACAAGGGCGGCACGCCGGTGGGCGAACTGCACACCGGGGAAGCGGGCATCGTGGTGCTCGATGCGACGCCCTTCTACGCCGAGTCCGGTGGCCAGGTGGGCGACAAGGGCGAACTGGTGGCGGCCTCGGGTTCCTTTGCCGTGGCCGATACCCAGAAGATCCAGCCCGAGGTGTTCGGCCACCACGGCACCCTCAAGTCGGGGACCCTGAAAGTGGGCGACACGGTCGAGGCCAAGGTCGACGGCGCGCGCCGCGCCGCGATCGCGCGCAACCACTCGGTCACCCACCTGATGCACAAGGCGCTGCGCGAGGTGCTGGGCGAGCACGTGCAGCAGCGCGGCTCGCTGGTGGACGATGAAAAGACCCGCTTCGACTTCGTGCAGAACAAGCCGATGAGCAACGCGGAAGTGCGCCAGGTCGAGGACAAGGTCAATGCCGAGATCCTGCAGAATTCGCCGACCCGCGCGCGCGTGCTGCCTATCGAGGAAGCCAAGAAGACCGGCGCCCTGATGCTGTTCGGCGAGAAATACGGCGAAGAGGTGCGGGTGCTCGACATCGGCTCCTCGCGCGAACTGTGCGGCGGCACCCACGTGGGCCGCACCGGCGACATCGGCCCGTTCAAGATCCTGTCGGAGGGCGGGGTGGCCGCCGGGATCCGCCGGGTCGAGGCCACCACCGGCACCACCGCCATGAAGCTGATGCTGGACCAGGCGCAGGAGCTGGGCGAGATCGCCCGCTCGCTGAAGGTGAGCACGCCCGACGTGGAAGCCGCGATCGCCCGCTTGCAGGACGAGAAGCGGGCGATGGAAAAGGAGCTCGCCAAGCTCAAGGGCAAGCTCGCTTCCAGCCAGGGCGACGACATGGTCAGCCAGGCGGTCGACGTGGGCGGCATCAAAGTCCTGGCGGCGATCCTCGAGGGCGCCGACGTCAAGACCCTGCGCGAGACCCTGGACAAGCTCAAGGACAAGCTCAAGACCGCCGCGGTGGTGCTGGGCACGGTGACCGACGGCAAGGTGACCCTGATTGCCGGCGTCACTCCGGACGCGATTGCGAAGGTGAAGGCCGGCGACCTGGTCAATTTCGTCGCCCAGCAGGTGGGCGGCAAGGGCGGCGGGCGGCCCGACATGGCGCAGGCCGGCGGCACCGAACCGGCCAAGCTGCCGGAGGCGCTCAAGGGCGTGGCGGCGTGGGTCGCGCAGC
>Ga0302321_100003091_pt1 | contig 14250 bp, 6 predicted proteins | sample Fen_T0_1_FD_202505 | JGI IMG/M metagenome (GOLD analysis project Ga0302321, IMG submission 202505) | Peat permafrost microbial communities from Stordalen Mire near Abisko, Sweden - Fen_T0_1 | ecosystem: Environmental > Terrestrial > Soil > Wetlands > Permafrost | place: Sweden: Abisko...
CTCGGCGGTGTAGGACTGGACTTGTTTGGCGGCGAGCGCGTTGAGCTCGGCAAAGGGAGTTTCGATGCGGAGGTTTGGCCCTGTCATGTAGGCCGGGTGCTCGCCGAATTCTTTGAAGCTGGCGGCAGTGGGGCCGAGGGTGTTGATGCGACTGGCCATGGTGAAGATGGCGGTGAAGTCCTCGTTGGCCTTGAGTTGGTTGACGTTGGCGAGGACGACTGGGTCGGCAAAGCCGTTGAGTCGGATCATCTGGTCGTCGACGCCGCCGAGCTTGGCTTTGATTTCGGCTTGGGCGGAGGGCGTGAGTTTGTTGGTGCGCAGGACGGTGGCGACGAGTCCCTTGAGCTTCCAAAAATCTTTTTGGAGGCGCGAGATGTTGTCCTGGGTGATAATGCGTCGAACGAGTTCGCCGTCCTGAGTTTCGTTGGAGGCAAGGGGGAGAACATTGGCGTGGGTCAGGAGCGCGGTGTCGTAGGTGCGCAGGGTTTTGGCTTTGAGCGGGGTCTCATCGGAGGAGCGAACCATGGGCCGGGTGGTGTCGAGGATCTCGGCGCGCAGACTGTTGAGATCGGTTTCGGCGTTGATGGCGGCTTTGAGGCCGTCTCTGAAGCGGGTGGAAAAACTCTCTCCGTGCAAGGCGTCGAAATCGCGGAGACGGGTGAGGCTTTCGCGGGTGGCGTTGACGCGGGTTTGGTAGAGCTCGATCTGTTGTTGCGGGGTGCCTTCGCCAAGGAAAGCGGAGGCGGAGTAGCCGGCTTGGCGTTCAGCGGTGAGATTAGTAGAGAGTTGGGCGGCCGCAGCGGAGACGATCGTGGTTTGCTGGAAGCTGGCCAGCTCGTTGTAGTCTTTATAGACGGTTGATATAAAAAGACCTGCAAAGCAAATCACGCATGAAATCGATGCGAGACTAAGGACGATTAATTTGGTTTGTACTTTGCGCATGGCGACGGCTACGGCTGCGGGTGCTCGGTTACGATGCGAGGAGACGCAGGTAAAAATGCACCGCTGGCAAGGTCGGTGCTGGTATCAGTATAAGGGACGTTTGAATAGGTTTCCTATCGACCTTCTTGAGGTATTCTTAAGCGTTGGCGTGGGCGTTTTGCCGCTTGGGATTTGGGGAATTAGGAACCGTTGGATAAATTTGTTGCAGGCGTGGGGAAATCAGCCCGGTTATGAACCTGGTTGGTTGTTTCAATTCCCTTATGAAAACATCTGCTTCATACCTGCTTTTTTTCGCCGTCGGAGTGATGGGGCTGTTGCCCTGGATGGCGCGAGGGGTCGAGGCGCAAGTCATCGAATTGTGGCCCGAGGGCGTTCCCGGGCTGCGCGCCGATGCGGCGCCGGAAATTCTGAAGGATGACCGTGTTTCTGCGGTGCACACGCCGACGCTGACGTCGTTTCCTGCGCCGGTCGATATCGCCAACGGCACGGCCGTGATCATGTGTCCGGGCGGCGCCTATTCGCGGTTGGCAGTGAGCACGGAAGGCATGGGCGCGGTGAAGTGGTTAAACGCGTTGGGCGTACATGTTTTTATCCTGAAATATCGGCTGAAAGAATACGGACAACCGGCGCCATTGCGTGATGTGTTGCGGGCGGTGCGGCTGGTGCGCTCGCGTGCGGCCGAATTCGGAATCGATCCGAAACGAATCGGCGTGGCGGGCTCTTCGGCGGGCGGGCATCTGGCGGCATGTTCGGGTACGCTTTTTAACGAACCAATTGGCAGGACTGGCCATGCGCTCGATGCGATGAGCGCGCGGCCGGATTTTCTGATTTTGCAATATCCGGTGATCATGATGAAGCCTCCGTTTGTGCATGCCGGTTCGCGGGAAAATCTGCTGGGGAAGACGCCTTCGCCCGAGTTGGTCGATATGTATTCTGTTAATGAACGGGTGACGAAAGAAACGCCGCCGACCTTTTTAATGGCGACGCAGGAAGACAAGTCAGTGCCAGCGGACAATGCGTTGAGTTTTTATCAGGCACTGCGGGCGGCGGGTGTATCGGCGGAGATTCATATTTATCCGAACGGCCCGCACGGATTTGGCTTCCGCACCGACCTCGGGCCGACCTCGGACTGGCCGAAACGGGCAGAGGAATGGCTGCGCTTTCGCGGGTTGCTGACGCCTGTAGTCGTGAGACGTCCATCCACGGACCAATAAACAGTGTCGGGTTTTCCCCGCATGGCTCCATAGTCGATTCCGTACTATCGTGGACGCCCTTCGCGTGCATGGTGCGGCGGTTCTAAGCTGACATTGATGAACTCTGGCGTCTTGCGCCCGCTTTCGACATCAATCCGTTTCCGGATCGCGCTCGCGAATTGAAGACGTGGGTGTCTCCAGGCACCGGACCGGAAGCGACCGTCGATGGGTTGATGTCGGTCATTGCCTACTTCCGCATTTCATCGCGACGCGCGAAGGAAATCATGTGCGAAGTGGAACGCGCAGTCGTGGGTTGGCGTAAGGTCGGCCGCGCAATTGGCATGACGGACCGGGAACTCGAACAGTTTGCCGACGCATTCGAGTATCCTGGCGCGCACCGCGTTGATGGACGTCTGGTCGTATGTCGTCAGCGTGGTCATCTGTGCGGCTGTGGTGACGGCAGGCTCGTTGGCACCGGCAAAGACCAACTTGCTGTCGTAATTTTTAAAGGTGTTCGCGATCTGCGTCCAATAGGAGCTCATCTTCGCATTGATCGTCGGATTCACCGCGTCGGTGATATTGTCTTCCAGCCATGCGCGACCCCTAACCAGCAAGAAAACGGCACCTTAGAATATGCCGATCAATGATCGCCCGATCTCTTGGTTTGAGGCAAGCATCCTCAAGGCTAGGCCTGCCCTTACAAAGACATATTCCGCGTAGTATCACTTCGCTGCCGTACCTGGCGACAAACGATAAAATTTAGCTCCGTGAAATGGTATGGTGGGTGTGAACTCTCCTCTATATTCGCCGAATTCTATACCAGTCCAAAGGTCTCGCACATGGACCGATTCCAAACCTGTGATTTCGGTCAGGTTGATTTTGATGGGCAGGCCTGCGCTTGTGTCTTCGTTCGTATCGGTGCCAACGACCGTGAAAATGCGAACCTGGCCAGTTGCCTTAGGGTCGACCCCTGCGGTGGCGACAAAGCGTGCGGCTCCAGCCGGTAATGCATATTCAATCACTGCTGGTGCCAGAGCGGTCAGGCTGAAGACTTTTCCCGCAGTATCCTTTTTTGCTGATGCACTGTCCCACTGCGCGTCGGCGTGCGTCCACGCTTTGCTGGCCAGCTCTTGTTCGGTTCCGTCAGCTAAAACCACTCGGGGTGATTGCCAAAAAACGAGAGTAGAAGTGTCGGATTCTGCGGCTGGTTCGGTGATGAGGAAGAGCTTTCGTCCATCGCGAACGTCGATGTCAATTTTCACCTGAGTCGTGGGATCGGCGGAGACCACCGCAGCGTACTGACGAGCATTATTTTTCGTGAGCGACACGCGATCGCGCGCATTAAAGAGCGCGAGGTAGGTGTCTCCGTTGGCGGGGTTTGTGGCCACCCACGCAATCAAGCCGTCGTGATCGAAAAGCGGCCGATTCTTCGTGCTGTGCTGGTTTACGGCGAGAACCTCGTCATTGGTTAGTAAAGAGAGTGTGAAGGGGTCGGTCTTGGTCATGTCGCCGCCGTGCATGAGGGGCGAGCGGCTGATCGACCATAGGGTCATGAGCGTGATTTGTTCGTCGGGAGTAAAGCGAGTGGTTCGTGTTCCCATGACGAGCGTGCCGAGTGGCAGCATATCGGCATCGGGCCAGGCACCAGAGTGGCGGTGTGAGTTCCATTGAGCGAGTCGCGAAAATTGTTCGCGGAGGGCGAGCCACCGATCCCAGAAATCGTCGCTGATGCGCCACAGGTTGGCGTGCGAGTTGACATGGTCGGCAGCTCGGATGTCGGTGGCGCCGGGAGAAAGGCTCAGCACCATGGGGCGGCCAGTTTTGTCGATGGCTCGGCGGATCGCTTCGATCTCAGGTTGGTTTTGAAAATACGGCCGACTCAGATCATCGACTTTTACGAAATTGACGCCCCATTCAGCAATCAACGCGAAGACAGAATCGTAGTATTCCTGCGCGCCAGCCTTGCTCATGTCGACGCCGTACATATCCGGGTTCCAGGGACAAATATGCACGCGGTCGGCTATGTCCTGTGCACGGTGAGAAGAGCCAAGGATCGGAAGGTTTTTTTCGACCGCTTGCCGTGGAATCCCGCGCATGAGATGAATGCCGAACTTGAGCCCAAGACCATGCACGTAGGCAGCGAGATCTTTGAAACCCTTGCCATCCTTGGCTGATGGGAAACGGTTTGTTGCGGGTTGGAGACGGCCATAGTCATCCATCGTCAGCACCGCGTCTTTGCGATAGCCATGGTCCTTGGCTCCGGGTTCGTACCACTGGATGTCGACTACGATGTATTGCCATCCGTGCGCTTTGAGCTTGGCCGCCATGAAGTCGGCCTGTGCCTTGGTTTGTTCTTCGGTAACCGTGGTAGCGAAACAATCCCAACTATTCCAGCCCATGGGTGGGGTGGGTGCCCAGTCGAGAAAACCAGAGGGATTGTTCCTGCTGGAGGCGCCTAGACATTTCACGCCCGTTAGCGGAATGAGAATTGCGGCGAGCATGAACCGATGGAGAAGAAGCGAAGTCATCTGATGAGTTATCTGGATAAAATGAATACGCGCCAATCGATATTTTTTGTATCAGTCCGCGCATAGGTGGGACATGCGCCCGATCAGGGCAGAGCTTTGTAACGGAAGTTTTTGAAGCGGACTTCGCCGGTGCCGGTGGCGATGAGCGCAGGACGAAGACTGAGGAAACCGCCCGCTACGTTGTGATGGTAGCCGGAAACCTCGAACTGCATCCAATGCTTGGTCCACTGTTTGCCATCGGAGCTATGCCACAGCGTGACGATGTGATGATCATTTCGCAGACGCAGGAAGTAGTTATGGCCGATTGAAGATGGTTTAGAAAAAACCGATGCGTCGCCTTTGCTGTATTCGAGCATGTTTTCATTGGAGAAACCGAGTCCGGCGAAGAGCCGCTCGCTGTAGAATACGAGCAGCCCGCCCGTCGCACTGGCGTCGCAGTCGACCTCGACCTCCATTTCGTAGGCCTGGTCGCCGCAGGCCAACTCCAGCGGCGAGCAATCCTTGGGCGAGCTTCCCGCTGCCTTTAGGACGAGGGTGCGGTTTTCGTAACGGTAACGCTCTGAAATCGGGCCGTTCGGCATGAAGAATGTCCACGCCGTGCCGATCCTGTTCATCGAGAAATCATCGGAAAGTGCGTAACCGTGCGGCCCTGCTTCACCGCCAGCGGGCATGGGGATGGGCCTCGACACGTCGTAGCCAGACGCCTTGATCCAGCCGTCGTTGGTCCACTCGACTGGTTCGAGAAGAGTTTGTCGGCCGAGATTGTAGTAGCCGTTTTCGTAGGCGTGATAGACGAGATACCACTGCTTTCCGTCTGGTCCTTCCAAGAGTGTCGCGTGGCCGCGGGACCACCACTTTTCGGCCGCAGTTTGGGTGCGTACGATCGGGTTGTAGGGCGAGTTTTCCCACAGGCCATTCAAGTCCTTTGAGCGCGCCATGATCACCATGTGGCTTGTCGCCGGCCCGGCGGTGCCGCCCTCCGCAAGAACCATGTAGTAGTAGTCACCGTGGCGCATGATTTTCGGCCCCTCCTGCGCGAAGGTTTCGATTTCCCAGTGCTCGGGGATTGGCCAGCCGTCATAGACGTGCTTGACCGGACCGGTGACGCTCAGTCCGTCTGCGGAGAGCGGAGCCATGTTGCCGCCGTTGAAGAACAGACGGCGTTTACCGTCGACCCCAACGGCGTGGCCGGGGTCGAAGTTGCTCACGTGCAGGTCCACCGGCTCGCTCCACGGCCCGTTGATGTCCGTTGCACTGACGACCATGTTGGTGAAACCGTTGGATTTGAGAACCGGGAAATAGATGTAGAAGCGGCCCTCGAGGAAGGAGATGTCCGGTGCCCACACGATGCCGACATATCGCTTTAGCGCGGGCCCGATGGTCTCCCAGTTCACGAGGTCGCGCGAGTGCCAGATCAACAGTCCGGGTACGCTCCCGAAGGAGGAATGCACCATGTAGTAGTCTTTGCCGTGCTTGACGACGGATGGGTCGGGCCGGTCGCCAGAGAGAATCGGATTGAGGTAAGTCCCGTTGCCTAGATCGGCCTTGCGCTGTCCTTCGATGCCTCGCGCTAAAGGCGATTGTGTGTAGTTTGGCATATCGCAGAAGCTGAGGTTCGCCGTGAGGAAGCTGACGATGAGGGTGAGAAACGAAGAAAATCTTCTTTTATTGAACATGATAGGGGCTGGGTTGAACGGAAGGACGTCGTCTCATTTAACCAGTATTCATGTCAGGATGCCTATAGACAAAAGCGGCGAAGTTGTGGACGATTTGAACATGCCCACAAAGGTTAAAGCCACGAGTTGGCGCACGGCGAAGACGCTGCATCAGATCCAGATTCTATCGTGTGACCTTTGCGATTTTGTCACTTGGGAGTCGCCGGACCATTGCGCGCCTTTTTGGAGGCTATACTGGCATAATAAACGAGGTGCGGAGGTCACCGTCGCGGGGGAATCGATTCCGATCAGGCCTGGCTATCTAGTGTTGATCCCGCCCAATACCCACTTCTCGTCGCGACTGCGAAATCCCGTGCGTCAACTGTTCGTGCATTTCCTCGTCGAGCCTCGTTTCCGGGGAAAAGTGGACGCCGTGTTTCAATTCCGGGCAACGAAGGATCAGGTCGATCTCTGCATGCGGATTAGCGAGCAGCTCACGGCAGATACATTGACCATCAGGACCTCGCTGTTGAGCCAGATACTTGTATCATTGGTTTTGTTAAAGCTCCCATTAAACGAATGGACACCGCGCTTTGAGGATCCGCGTATTACACGTGCCGTGGATTCAATTGCCAAAGAATACCCATCAAAAATCGACAATACCATGCTCGCCCGGAAAGCGCGTATGCATCCTTCGGCGTTCATCAGGCTCTTTCGCCAGTGCACAGGCCACACTCCGCTCAACCATCTCATAAATCTACGACTCGAGGAAGCATGCACGATGCTCCACTATGACGAAGCCTCGCTCGATGAGATTGCTGAGAAAACGGGCTTCGGTGAACGTGGGTACTTCACACGAATCTTTTCTCGAAACCTTAATTGTTCACCCGCCAAATACCGGAAACTGGTCAACGTCAGCAACCGTCTGCGTCCGGGCAGCTAGGTTCCGGCGTTCGTTTGGATGAGTCGCGGGCTTTTAGGGGGCGCACCTTCAGCAAGGTTAAGCCGATTGCTGCACGGCTCGGGATTTGTTCGCGAACTCTTTTCCGTTGGGCAAATGATGGAGCGGTTGCGCGCCACAAAATAAATTCGCGCGTCGTGCTGTTCGACGAGGCGGAACTGATTGCATTTATTGAATCAACTTGTGTGGGGTGAGCTCGCGGAGCTGCATCGGCCACCCCGATAGCGAGCTGCAAACGCTGGCGACATTGCCACGCCGTCAATTATCTTGTGTGTGCAGGATAGCGGGGGAGGCGGACTCCAAAAGGGGGACAGAAGAGGGAAAGACAGAAAATCTATGGCACAAAAAAGAGGCACTTAACTTTCTTAAGTGCCTCTCTATAAAGTGGTGCCAGAGGCGAGGATTGAACTCGCGACCAAAGGCTTATGAGTCCTCTGCTCTACCACTGAGCTACTCTGGCGTTTTTGCCACCTGAAGTGACCGGGAAGTGGGACGGTATAAAGCCGACCGGGCGCGTCAAGGATAGGATTTTGGAGCTTTCAACGCGTCCGAAACGGGTCGCGGGGTGATTCGGATGCACGAAATTTTTCGACGTAGGGCTCAAGTTCTTCGCTGGCGTGGGAGCTGTTTTGAGGGGCGCTGGTTGCGCGGAAGGGACTGTTTGTCGTGCGGTCGCGGATGACGTAAGACGTTTGCAGAAAGCCGCCGTGATCAAGCACGAATTGTAGGGGTGGGTTGGTTGTGGGCCGGCTTGACGCTTGGGGCTGGGTTGCGAAATGAAAATGATATGCGGTCGGAACCGGTGCGCACAAAATTTGTCGATCGGCAAAATTTTATGGGCACGTCTTCGATTTTGAGGAAGCGCGGCTATCAGAAACCCTGATTTAACATCTGTTTTATATTATATGCTTTGCCTGCTTCACGATAAATTAACACCTTCGCCCGAATTGTAGATCGCTTTCAGTTATTGTAAATTCATGTGTAAACAAACAGTCAATAGCCCTAGTTTTAAAACGTTGAATAGCAATTGCTTGACTGTGGATACTTGGTGCTAGTTATTGATTGTTGTAACGAAACCGCGAAACGACTTTACCCCGCTGATGTGAGCTTGTGCCCTTTGAAAATTGGGCCGTTATGGACAACTAATGAAAGAGAACAAGTTTCACGCTTTACCCTGTATGGTGGATGGAGATCGGTGTGCAAGTAGTGCGGCTGATGGCGCGCGTGGGGTCTTGGGGTTGGTTGTTGGGGCACGGTTTGTCCGTTCAGCCTTGGCGTTGCTGGTGTCGTTTTTTCTGTGTCAATCGGCCGTGGCTGACACGAAGATAGTTGGCGTCGGGCAATCAGTTAAAATTTCAGTGACCGCAGATGGTACGCAGCCCTTTACTTATCAATGGTATAAAAATGGAGCGGCGCTTTCCGGGGCGACGTTGGCGGATTACACGACAGCGCCAGCAGCAGCGGTCACGGTCGTAGGTTCTCCTGATCAATACTACGCCTCGGTCACGAACGCGATCGATACGACGACGTCTGACATCGCGTATTTGACGGTGGTCGAGCCAACCCCTGTGGCGGTGATTTCGACTCAGCCGACGGCGAAGTCGGTCGCTGCAGGCGGTTCAGCTACTTTTACCGTGGTTGCGACGGGTACGGGCACTCTTTCTTATCAATGGAGTAAGGATGGCGTAACCATTTCTGGTGCTACCACAGCGTCTTGCATCGTCTCAAGTGCAACTTCAGCCAATGCGGGCAGTTATTCGGTGTCGGTTATCAACACAGTGGGTGGGCTCGCTTCCCTTCCGACGGTCTCGAATGCCGTCGCGTTGACGGTTGCGCTCACGGCGCCAACAATCACGACGCAGCCAGCTCCGGCCGCGCGCACCGCCGTGACGGGTGAGGCAGTTTCTTTTACGGTCGTGGTCACGGGCTCGTCGATTTTGAGTTATCAGTGGAAAAAAGATGGCGTTTCAATTTCCGGGGCGACGACGGCGACTTATTCGATCACCAATGTTTCGAGTACTGACGCGGGCAGCTACACGGTTACAGTTTCAAATTCTGTAGGCTCGGTCACGAGTACTGCCGCAATACTTACCGTTCTGACTTTCCCCGCGCCAACGCCTGATGGTTATGCAACTTCTGTGACGGGTGGTGTTGCCGGTGCGGTTGTGACACCGACGAATGCGTCAGAATTTATCAGCTACGCACAGTCGACGTCGGCCTATGTGATCAATGTCAATGGCACGCTTAATCTCGGTGCTACTTCGATTAAGGTGAAGTCCAATAAGACGATCCAGGGCATCAATGGAAACTCCACGCTTGTTGGCTGCCTCGAATTGAGTGGTGGCGTGAGCAACGTGGTCATTCGTGGTCTTAACATCAGCAATCCCGGTACGACGATTGTCGGTGGCGTTTATACCGATGGCGGTGATGGCATAACCATTCGAAATGCTTCAAATATCTATGTTACTCACTGTTCGTTTTTCGATTGTGCTGATCAGCAGATCGAGATCAGCAATGGTGCGGATAACGTGTCGGTTGCGTGGTCGGATTTTACGTATTCTGCGAGCCAGACCGTGCATCGCATGTCGATGTTGGCTGGTATGGCCGGTTCCGAGTCAAAGGCGCTGCACGTGACGCTGCATCACAATATGTGGTCCACGCTGTGCGATACGAGCATGCCTTCCGGTACCTACGGCTACGTTCATCTTTTCAATAACTATTTCAAATCTCCAGCCAACACCTCCGGCACGGTGGCCAGCGACAATGCTCAGTTCTTTGCCGAATCTAACTCCTACGACCAGATCAAGGATCCGTTGTACAAGCAGAACGTAAACACGGCTCTGAATGCCGGACTCATCCGGAGCATTGGCAATGCATTTTCCAGTTGCACCGGCAAGGCTGTCGATGCGGGTTTGGATGGGGTTTTCACTCCAACTTACACTTACGACATGCTTCCTGCGGCGGATGTGGTGACGGCTTGCACGGGCTTGGCCGGAAATAATGCGGGCGCTGCGTCTTCCTCGCTCACTGGTTACGGTGCTGCAATCTCGGGCCCGACCGATGTGGTCGCTACCGGCACAGCCTTCACGCTCACCTCGCAGCCGAGTGGCTTTATCGGCACTTCGTTTCAGTGGCGTTTGAATAATTTCGATATCAGCGGTGCGACTTCTGCCACGTATGTCGTCTCGTCTGCTCAAGCGGCCAACGCGGGTCTTTACACTGTGGTCATCGCTCGTAGCAGCGGTGATTTCGTGGTGAGCTCGCCGTTGACGATCGCGCTGGGCACTCCGGGTGGCAACATCGGTGGCAGTGGCACTAGCCCGGTCGCAGCAGCTGCTTCGAATGGCGGCGGCGGCGGTGGCGCCCCGAGTGTCTGGTATCTTGCACTGATTGCCGTGCTGGTAGCAGTCCGTGCGCGCAAGAAAACGGTTTGATTAGGTTGTCTTTGGCAGGGCGAGGCGTCTGCCGAGCCGGGGTAAATCCGGCTCTCCGGGCGGGTTTGCTCAGCTCCGTTTCGACCAGCGCTTGTCTTGTTTTAGTTCAAGACGCTTGGTTTCCAATTCGACGCCGGCGACAGCGGGGTGGGTGCGGAATTGCTGAAATTTCGCCGGGTTGAGCTTCCAGCCGAGCGCAGTGCTCGTGTCGGAAACGGCTGTCGCGCGTTGATCGAAGACGAAGCCAATGGAGGTTTTCGTGTCGCCGGTAGCCTTGTCCAACGCCTCGCGCAGTAGGCGGAGAAAATCGTTGAGCTGTGGGTGTTGCGGATTCACGAGCCAGGTGATGCGTTTAACCGAACCAATTGCAAAGTTTTCCAACGGGTAACATTCCTTCACGTTGATGCGCGCGCCGTCCTGGCCGACGATAATGTTGCCTTGCACGAGCACCGGCGTGTTTTCGAGGAGGTTCAGCGAGTACGCGGCGTAGGCGTCAGCGAACATGTTTAACGCCACCGACGCGCGCTTCGTCGCCAGCGTGAATGCGGCCCAGGGGCGGTTGTCTTTTTTCGAAAGCTTTTTCGCGATTGTGCCGACGATGCCGCAGAGGCGGAATTCGGTGCGGTCGGGTTGGTTGAGCAACTGGTCGACAGCGAACGTATCGATGGCGTCGGCGATCCCGTTGTAGGCGTTCAGTGGATGGCCGGAGACGTAGAAGCCGAGGAGTTCCTTCTCGAAGGTGAGGCGCTCGGTCGAGGTGAAATCGCTGGCGGTTTCCGTTTGTTCGATCTTCTTGGCTTTGTCTTTTGTCTTTTTTGCCGCAGGGGCAGGCTCGTCGAGCATGTCGAGCAGGCTGAACTGGCCGGCAGCACGGTCGCGCGCGTGCGAGGCGGCACCGGCGATGGCGGCGTCGATGCTGTCGAAAAGTTTTTTGCGCGAGGCACCGCTGAAATCGAAGGCGCCGGTTTTGGCGAGGTGTTCGAGCACGCGTTTGTTGATGGCTTTGCCGTCGACGCGGCGCACGAGATCTTCGAAGTCGGCGTACGGGCCGTTCTTCTCGCGTTCTTCGAGGATTTTTTGCGCGGCACCTTCACCGACGCCTTTGATTCCGGCCATACCGAAGCGGATCTTATCGCCAACGGGTGTGAAATTTTCGCGCGATTCGTTGACGTCGGGCCCGAGAACGGTGAGGCCCATTGCTTCGCATTCGGCGATGAAGTGAGCGACTTTTTCGGAGTTGCCGAGCTCGGCAGTGAGTACGGCGGCCATGAACTGCACCGGGTAATTGGCTTTCAAATACGCCGTCTGGTAGGCGATCATCGCGTAGGCGGCCGAGTGCGATTTATTGAATCCGTACTGGGCGAACTTGTTTAGCAAATCGAAGATCTCGTTGGCCTTTTTCTCGTCAATGTCGTGGGTCTTTTTGGCGCCGGCGACGAATTTCACACGCTCCTTGGCCATGCCCTCGATGTCTTTTTTGCCCATGGCGCGGCGGAGCATGTCGGCGCCGCCGAGCGTGTAGCCGGCGATCACGCGGGCGCATTCCATCACCTGTTCCTGATAGACAATGATTCCGTAGGTTTCTTTGAGAACGTTTTCGAGCAGTGGGTGCGGATAGCTGATGGTTTCGGGATCTTTTTTGCCGCGCGCGTAGTCGGGGATGAACTGCATCGGGCCCGGCCGATAGAGCGCAGAAATGGCGTTGATGTCGTCGATATTGGAGATACCGACGAGTTTCGACGCGTTCTGCATGCCGCCGGATTCGAGCTGGAAGATGCCGACGGTCTTGCCGGAGTTGAGCAGCGTGTAGGTTTTAGGGTCGTCGAGAGGGATCGGCTCGATGTCGAATTTCGGATCGGCGGTGAGGCGAACGTTCTTCACCGCGTCGTCGATCACGGTGAGTGTCTTGAGGCCGAGAAAATCCATCTTCAGCAGGCCGAGCTTGCCGACGGCGTTCATGTCGTACTGCACGGTGACGTCGCCTTCTTGTAGCGTGAGCGGGACGAATTCGTCGAGCGGGCGGTCGGTGATGATGATGCCAGCGGCGTGCTTGCCGGTATTGCGCACCATGCCTTCGAGCACGCGGGCCTGATCCATTATTTTTTTGGCGACGGGGTTGCGAGCAACCTCGTTGCGCAGATCGGCGGACTTGGTGAGTGCGTCTTCGAGCGAGATGCTGATCTCGTCGGGGATCATCTTGGCGAGGCGGTCGGCCTCGGCGTAGGGCAGATCGTTCACGCGCGAAACATCGCGGATGACCATCTTCGCACCGAGCGTGCCGTAGGTGATGATGTTGGCGACGCAGTCGTTGCCATATTTCTGGCGAACGTAGTCGATGACTTCACCACGGCGGCGCATGCAGAAATCGATATCGAAGTCGGGCGGTGAAACGCGTTCGGGATTCAGGAAGCGCTCGAACAGCAGACCGAAGCGGATCGGATCGATATTGGTGATGGCGAGCAGGTAGGCGATGAGACAGCCGGCGCCGGAACCGCGGCCTGGGCCAACGGGAATATCGTGGCGTTTGGCCCACGCGATGAAATCCCAGACGACGAGAAAGTAGTCGATGAAGCCGGTGACACCGATGATCGAGAGCTCGTAACCCATGCGCACGACGAGAAGTTCGTCGGGGGCGAGTCCGGAGTAGTCGGGCGGTTGGGGCTTCTGGCCCTCGGGAAGGTTGACGAGTTTGGCGAGGCGTTCGGCGACGCTCGGATGTTTGGCGATGTCGTCGTGATCGACGTTGTAACGTTTCTTCAGGCCCTCGACGCAGAGTCCGTGCAGGTAGGCGGCGCGGTCGATTGTGATTTCTGGCGGTAGCGGATATTTCGGGTAGCGCTCGCTGCCGGTTGGAAACGGGATCTTGAGGTCGCACATTTCGGCGACGAGCTGGGTGTTGGTCAGTGATTCGGGGACTTCGACGAAGAGCTTCGCCATCTCGTCACGCGATTTGAGGTAAAATTCATTCGTGGTGAACCGCATGCGGTTCTCATCGGAGATCTTTGAGCCGGTCTGGATACAGAGCATAGCATCGTGCGGGCCGGCGTCTTCGGCGCGGACGTAGTGAACGTCGTTTGTGCAGATGACCTTGAGGTTAAACTCTTCGGCGAGCTTCAGGAGGCCCGGGACGATTTTGCGTTGTTCGGGTAGGCCGTGATCCTGAATTTCGATGAAAAAGTTCTCGCGGCCGAAGACTTCGACGAAGCGCGCGGTGGCCTTGCGGGCGTCTTCTTCGCGGTCGTTGAGCAGGTGCTGCGGGACGATTGCGGCGAGGCAACCGCTGAAAGCGATGAGCCCGCCGCAGTATTTTGTGAGCGTCTCCCAATCGGCGCGGGGCTTGTAATAGAAGCCCTTCAGGTGCGCATCAGAGACGAGCTTGAGCAGGTTTTGGTAGCCTTGGAGGTTCTTCGCGAGCAGGCCGAGGTGGTAGTAACTTTTGCCGTCTTCAGCGCGGCCGTTTTTCTCCAAGCGGGAGTTTTCAACGAGGTAGATTTCACAGCCGATGAGTGGCTTGATGTTCTTCTCCTTGGCGGTTTT
>Ga0302321_100003092_pt1 | contig 14249 bp, 9 predicted proteins | sample Fen_T0_1_FD_202505 | JGI IMG/M metagenome (GOLD analysis project Ga0302321, IMG submission 202505) | Peat permafrost microbial communities from Stordalen Mire near Abisko, Sweden - Fen_T0_1 | ecosystem: Environmental > Terrestrial > Soil > Wetlands > Permafrost | place: Sweden: Abisko...
GTGGGTGCTTCTTGTTCCCCAGCACCCGTCTGCGGGGGCAGCGTCTCAGGAACCTGGGGAGTGACTTCTTCGTGTCTCACGGTCTCTGGGAAGCTCGATCTGTCCCTACTTGGGTTGGGGTGCAGTTCGGCTCCAATAACGGGATCGTACGAGGTCAGCGGCTCGATCACTTTTGCCAGCGCCCGCTATTCGGACAACACATCTACCCACGGCATCGAACGGTTCCACCTACAGCCCGCCTGCCTCACGGTGTCGGGCGTGGTAGTCAAATGCGAGCAGCTGGGGAGGCTGTTCGAGGTGCTGTTTGCACCGGCCGATTGTGCGGGCGATGCGAGTGGGGGTTGCGACTGCACCGCCACCATCGCGCAAAATGGCGGGCTCGGACTCGTGACCCCCGATCACTCGAGCTCGGGATACTACTCGACGTCCGCGGGCACGCTGACCCTAGACGACTCGGCGGAGTACGGCTTCTGCGCCGCCCAGGACACGCTCAGTCTGCGCCCAGCAAGCAAGAGCCCGACCTTGACCGGGAACATCGTCTTCCAAAGGATGGGTGGCTAGCGCAACGTCGCGGGGCGCTTCAGTCCAACTTCTTGCACCATCCGCCGCCAACCTGCCGCTCGCGAAACTCGGGCTTCAGTTCGCTGCGAGCGTTGGCGGCGAGCAGCTCGCAGGGATCAAACCAGTGCTCGGTTCGAGCCGACGCGAGCATGACCGGAAGCGTGCCAGAGAACTCGGCGTTTTCCGGACATCGAAAGTGCCAAAGCGCAGACGGATCCACCGGCTCGTCGAAGCAAAGGACTTCTTTGACACCGCCGTTGCAGTTGGTCGAAATAACGAGGTATTGGCCCGGTAGGCGGGGCTTGGCGTTTGGGACTCGGACCACCACGTCGTGATGAAATTCACCCTGCTGGTGGTGGACGAGCAAGTCATAGGAGCCCCAGTTCTGGCGAACGGACTCGAGGAGCGCGCCAAGCACGCGCTTGGTGGCGAGCTTCTCCACGACGGCTTCTGCTGTCTCCACCATCGACCAAGCGTAGCCTGCCGTAGCGATTCGGCAACGGCGTCGCTGAACGGCATTGGCTCTAAGGGCGCTCTAAGGGCTGGCGATGTCGCTCCGCGGGTGTTGCGCGGGGCACAATCGGCCTGCAGCGACTTCGCCAGGTGGAGTCGAACGGCGAGGCGCACCGACGAAAGTCTGCAGAGGAGCAACGCTCGCTTGCTCGGGCGGAGTCTGCGGCGATTGGCCCACACAGGCGAGACGCCGTGCAAATTCTGGTGATATCGTCACGACTTTTGCGAATTACTTCACTATTGAGTTGACCGTTTTCAACGCTGGTTACCCCGATCGCCGACTGCTCGCGCACTGGTGGAGCTCGAATTCGATCACGTGAAGCCGTTTGCCAAACGCGGCTCGGCCGATCAGCAAAAAATTCGCTTGCTGTGCGGATCGCACAATTTGCTCCACGCGCGCAGGTGTTTTGGTCCCCTGCACATCAGCGCCAAAATTGCCGCCCGGAGGCGCTCGGAGGCGACGACTCGAGCGCGAAGATGACCAAGGGCAGGGACACCGACGTGTGGACGAACGATTCTCGGCCCGTCGCTGCTTCGCCGCTTCGCGCTTGCACTTCTGCTTGTCCCAAGCAGCTCGCGAACGCGTGGATCGATGCGATTGGGTCCGCATATCCGCTCGGTGCCCGAAGCGATTCGCCCTCCAAATGTGGGGCGACGAAACGCAAAGCGGAACGCGGGAACCGCCTTAACCGAACGGCATTGGCCTAGTGCAGCTTCGGAGAGATACAACGTCCACCCTTCGACGATCCAGACCGACGCGAGAGCTGACCCGCGCGTGCGATTCGGGCGCCGCGTCAGTCGGTCGCCAAGAAGCACCCCGGTTGCGTGTTGCACAGCGAGGGATACTGCGATGCGCAAGAGTTGGGGATACCGGTGCAGCCGCCGGTCCAGCGGCAACCTTCTTGGGTCTCGCAGGAAAACTCGCCCGAATAACCACTGCACGAATGGGCCGAACCGGAACACGATTTGCTAGACGTGCTCCAATAGCAACCGTCCTGGTTCGTGCAGGAGTAGGAGTCGTACTGCGAGTAACAGCTCGACGGAGAGCCCGAGCATCTGGAATCGTCGCTGCACCCGCGAGCGGAAATGCAGGTGAGGTCGGTCAGCAGAGAGCAGGGCGTGGCCGACCCCGTGCAGTACGGGACGCCCGAGCCGGGGCCACTGCGCTCGCACCAGCCATTGGCGTTACAATGCGTGCGCGCGACACAATCGGCATTGCTCTTACAGGCGTGCACGCAAATGTGCCCGCCGATGCAAAAGCTATCCGCTCCGAGCGTGCTCGTGCATTCTTCCTCGCTCGCGCAGTATTTGCTGCACTGCTTGTGTGCGACGTAATCGTCGGGACTCAGGTGACAAGTCAATCCCGACGCGCAATCGTCGGAGGTTTCGCACGGGGAGCTCACGCCCTTTGCAGGCGGTAGGTCGCCGGACGCGCCGCCTTGCGAGCTGCCGCCCGCTTTGCCCGCAACACCGGAGTTGCTCGCGCCTCCACCCCCCGCCCCCGCTCGGCCCGCCGTGGCGGTGTCTTCACCCAACGGGATTGAGTCATTGTTGACGTCGATCAGGCCACCCGGGGGACCGTGGGGCGCTTCGTCCGGCGGCGCGCCCTCACCGCAACCCGTCAGCGAAAGGGCGCAAACAAGGGCGCACAGCAAGCGCGAGGGCTGCACCGGTCCAGAGCAAGGTTTTCGGATCATGGCGGAAGGTTTGGTCATGTCAGGACTCATGGGCACGAGTGCAGGTCGATCGGACGCGCGTACAGCTCGCGGTTGGCGCCCCAGCGATTGTCCGCCCAAACGGCGAGCAGGGAGTACTTGCCGGTGGCGGCGATCTGCATGTCGCCCCGCTGTGCAATGGTCGGGGTGGCCAGCACATCGACCGGGTTGTCGATTGGGGAGAGCGCGCTGCTCGTCGTGTTGGAAATCGCGAAGCGTTGCACACTGAAACCATACGGACCGACAGAGTCCTGCGAATTGGTGAACGCGACGGCGAGCGCACCGTTGACCATCGCGATCGAAGCGTCGACATGGCGGTTCGTGCTCGAGGACGCGATCAGCCGGTACGGGCTGTTCGCGCTGTTGCCACGATTCACGTAGAGGCTCGACACGGTTTCACTCGGTGCCGTGTATAGGAACACGGTCAGCCAAGTTTTCCCGTCGTAAACTAGGCGCGGCTGCACGCCGTTCGAGAGCAACGCGGTTGGAATGGTGTGCGCGCCGTCGGCATCGAACAACGAGAGGGAGACATCGTGACCCACGACACCCCAGGTTCCCCCTGGCTCGGCAGCCATCGGGTAGTCATCGACATAGGTGCCGGTCATTGCGATCCTGTTTTGTGGTTCCGGGGCCTCGCCGGTGGCACCGATGCGACGGAAGACCAGGTAGGAAGTGTTGATGTCGCTCCGATAGCTGACCGCGTACCCGCCGTAACTCGAAGACCAAGCGATGCCGATTCCATAACGATAGTTGCCGTAGGGATAGTCGAGAGCACTGTCTGCAATTCCAGCGATCTCGACCGCGGGCGCAGCCGGTATGCCGTTCGCGGAGACTCGTCGAAACATGACGGCGGGCTGCACCTCCTGCCCAGAGTCGGAGTTCCGCTGGAGCCACACCACGCCGTATTCAGTGCCATTCCAGGCGAGCGCAGGGCCAAAGGCGACGAGCTTAGGCGAGGTCAAATTCGTCACCGCGACATCCGACAGAGGGCTTCCGTCGGCCGCAAGCAACGCGAAGCGCACATTGATGCCCTGGGCATCTTGGCTGCGATAGGCGACACCGAGGTGCGCGCCATCCCAGGCGAGCCTCGGCCGTGAATCATCGGATACGCTGTTGCTGACACGCACGACCGTGCCTGGCGTGGGATCTTGGCAACGGCAATTTCCGGCGCTGCAGGTGAAGTTCGCCGGGCAGGCGTTGTCGCACGCGCCGCAACTGCTGACGTCGCTCTTGAGATCGTGACACACGCTGCCGCAGAGCGTCTGCCCAGCCGTGTTGCACGCGCAGTTGCTCGCGCTGCATTGCGTCCCTGTCGGACATTGTTTGCCGCAGGTGCCGCAGTTTTTGGGATCGTTCGTCAGGTTGACGCAAGCGCTCGCGCTCGCGCAGTAGGTCGGCGTGGGGCTCGGGCAAATGCAGCCCCCGGATTGGCAAACCTGGGTCGGGTTGCAAAGCTTGTCACACGCGCCGCAATTTTGCGTGTTGCCCAGCGTATCCACGCAGGCGTTGCTGCTGGCACAGAACTTCTGCCCCGAGGCGGTACATTTGCACGCGCCCGCACTGCAAACCTCGGTCGGATTGCAGAGTTTATCGCAGGTGCCGCAGTTCTGCGTGTTGCTCAGCGTGTCCACGCAGGCGTTGCTGCTGGCGCAGAATTTCTGCCCGTTCGTTGCGCATTTGCACACGCCCGCAGAACAAACCTCACTCGGGTTGCAGGCCTTGCCACAAGCGCCGCAATTCAGCGGGTCACTTTGCACATCGATGCACTGGTTCTTCGCCGCGCAAAATAGCTGATTGTTGCTCGGGCACTTACACACGCCCAAGCTACAGATCTGGCTCGGATTGCAGGCTTGGTCGCACGCGCCGCAATGGGCGGGATCGGCGCCGAGGTCGAGGCAAGCCGCTTGCGCCGCGCAATAAGTCTGCGCGCCAGAGCAACCACACGAGCCATAGTTGCAGGTCTGCCCGAGCGGACACAGCCTGCCGCATGCTCCGCAGTTTGCTTCGTCGAAGTTCAGATCCTGGCAGCCCGTTCCGCAGGCGCTGAGGCCGGCCCCCTGACACTGACAGCTCGATTTCGAGCAGTACTGCGTCGTGCCACAGGCGTTTCCGCAGGCGCCGCAGTTCTGCGCGTCTGCATTGGGCATGCAGGTTTCGCCGCAGTAGACGCCGCTCGCACACTGACAGCTGCCGAGAGTGCAGCTTTCGCCGTCCTTACAAGCTTTGCCGCAGGCCCCGCAGTTCTTGGTATCGGTATTGAGATCGGCGCACGCGCCACCGCACACGCTGAACCCAAATTGAGTGCAACCACAGGTCGATGCAGAGCAGGCCTGCGCGGCACCACACGCCTTGCCACAGGCGCCGCAGTTCGCGCTGCTCGTCTTGGTGTCGACGCACACGCCATCGCACTCGGTCTGGCCACTGGGGCAGACGCATTTGCCAGCCGAGCAAACGAAGCCGTCGTCGCAAGCGTGCCCACACTTACCGCAATTTTTCGGGTCCGATGCCTGGTCGACGCAGCCCACGCCATCGCAGAAGTCCGGAGCAACACCGGCCGCACACGTGCACGCACCCTCTTTGCACACCTGTCCTTGGGTGCAGGCCGTCTTGCAGTCACCGCAGTGATTGCTATCGCTCTGAAAGGAGACGCAGCCGACACCGGCGCAATAGTCGGGCTGAGCAGCAGCTTTGCACGCACATTGGCCGGCGTTGCAGGCGCGTTCGCTGCCGCAGCCGTTCCCGCATTTCCCGCAATTCTGCTCGTCCGTCGTGAGCGTGGTGCAGCTATCACCGCAGGCATCCGATGCCGAGAGCGGACAGCCACATTTCCCCGCCTGACAGACCTGGCTCGCTGAACAAGTTACGCCGCACGCCCCGCAATTCTTTGGGTCGTCTTCCGGCACTGCTACTCCGGCACACCGCCGGCAGTCATCGACCTTGCCGTTGCACTCGTCGTCCAGGCCGTTACCGCAGATCTCGCGCTCGGCGAGCTTGCGGCAAGCGCAAACCTGCAGCTTGCTCGCGTCGCTCCCCAGACAAGCCCAGTTGTCGGAGGACGGGCAGGAGGCATCGGCGCTACAGATATTGGTACAGATACCGCCGGTTTCGTCGACCCGAACGCACAAACCAGACGCACAGTCCTCCGTGCGCAGGCATGGCTGACCGAACACGCCCGAACCGAGCTTCAACGCGCTCGGTGCGGACGACTCGCAGGCAATGAGCAGAAAACAGAGTAACCCCCAGACCCAGAACAGACGCGCCCGTAGTCCCACGCTTACCAGCCTATGGCCAAGATGATGGACAGCAAAACATTCGGGAATGTCGCACGACTTCACTCCTAAGTGTTACAAATTAGCGCGTCCGTCTCGTACTCGTACCGTCGCCGTAGCGACCTCTCGCGGGGTCGACGCAAGGCGGCGTTGTCGTACTCGTACCGTCGCCGTAGCGACGTCTCGCGGGGTCGACGCAAGGCGGCGTTGTGATGCTCACTCAGCGCGGCGGGTCGCGGCCCAGCCTTCGGCGTCGCGAAGCGGCTGCCGAGAGCTCAGCACTCACGCCGGCGGAGGGACACCCGATCCACACCCGCCAGCGCTGGCGGAGGTCGGCTCAGCGTGCGCAGCTGGCGCGGGCGGCCAGATTGCTGCGATCCACGCCTCGGTCGACAGCCGCGCGATCGTCTTCGGGGAACAAGAAGAGCTTGGTCCGCGCTTCGGCTTCGAGCTGCTCTTGGCCGGAAGGTTGCGCCACCAGTGCGCCCACGACGCCGACCACGCTCAACGCCAGACCGGTGATTCCCGAGGCAGCCGCGAGATTTGGGTGCGAATCACTCAGCGCCACTGCGCCGCCCACACCCGCTGCGAGGCCGGCGAGGCCGCCAAGCGCCCAATAGAGTGAGCGATACGCGGCGGCATCGACCGCTTCAATCCGTGCTTCATGCAGTTGCTGCAAGCGCGGCTCACTGAGCCGGGGCCAGACGTCTTCGAGCTTTTCCGGTTCCTTGGCCCCCGGTCGGAATACCCCGAGGCCGTTGAACTGGCCTTGATAATAGACATTGTAGCCAATGCCCGCAGTTGCGGCCGTCGCGTTGAGGCTCGCGGGTGCGAGCTCGTACCAGTCTTTGCTTTCACAGGCAGTGCGCGGCGCTCCCGTCGGCAGAGGCACGGTGGGTCCAGTGCGCACCGCGCTCGGTCCACAACCCATCGACAACGAGGCGCTCAGCGCGACGCCCAAACACGCTCGCCCGAAACGACGCTCGCCCAAAAATTCCATCATGATACTCACCCCGATAAGTGAAGACAGCCTACGACAATCGCCGCGAGCTTGCCCGGCAAATGTATCGAAGGCGTGACGCCCGTGCTTCCAACGCAGTCCGTCCGGAACCGGTCCAAGCGCCGGCGCGCAAAGCCCTTGCGCAGTCGGAGGCGTAACCGCAATCGTTGTCGCCTGGGACCTTGCTCGTGGACCTCATCTACAGTATCGGTCATCGCCTAGCGCCGGAGCCCTCCGCATCCGACGCTTGATGGGGAAAGAGCTGCAGCATGGGCCACCACCAACCAGAGTCGAGCGGCGCGCGCGGCGCACTGTTGCTGCTAATGCTGGCAATGTTGGGGCGCTGTTCACCTAGTGAGCGGCGCGCTCGTCGTCGTTGATTGACGCAGTGTCTGCGGCGCCAGCCCATCTCGGCCGTCTTCGACTCAAAATCCGACGCCGACCGTGGCTCGCCCTTCGGTGAGGCTCTGCGAGCTGCCGGACGGCAGCACAGCGACTCCGAGCCCGGCGCTGAGTGTTGCCGTCCGTGGCTGAGTGTTCCTGCGGTCTAAAAGTTGGAGGCGAGCTCGCATGCTGGGGAAGCAACCCGCCATTGAACGTGCCGTCCAGTGGTCTCAGCAACCTGTGAGTCGAAACCATTCGGCGATTGGGAGGTTCAAGAGGGCCCCTGGCTCGGACGCTACAAAAAGGCGTGCGTCGTCAAGTAATCAACGCGCGGTCTCGTTCGCAGAAAAAGGCAGCAATAGCGCATTGTTCGCCCGAGCAATCCATCCTGTGGACAACCGCGGCTCCTTGGAAAGTGGCGGGCGATCCATGCGCCGCCACCCCATTGAGCCACGAGCCCCGGAGGGTTTCGACATGTCCGTTCAGAAATCGAAAATCCTTCGCAGCGTCCTCTATCGGAAGGTCACGACGTACACGTACACCTGCTCGTGCTCAAAGCTCGCGCTGCGCTCGACGGCAATGGGAGGCTCACTTCGGCCGCGGTTGTGCGGGAACGTGCTTGGTCGGGACCGCGGGCTCGGGCCGACGCTGTTCAGGCACGGGATGGGCGGGGCCCGGTCGGTTGGGTGCCGCTTCACGCTCGCCATCGTCGTCTTCTTCGTGAGCCGCCTTCGCACTCGAGGGCCACGCGCAGCAAACCACCCCCGCAGCGAATGGTACGCGCGCACTGAGTCCAAACACGACGTCGCTATACGCGCCGTCCGAAAAGCTGCGCACCGATCCCGAGCTGAACAGCCCCACAGCCCAGCGCCCCGCACTGCTCCCATACACCACCGAGCCATCGCGGCTTTCGTTGGAGAATACGCCGTCAGAGCGTCCGGTCAGCTCGACCAAGCCGCCAATGGTGCCGCCCACTCCGGCGTCCGGATACCCGCTCCGGTACAGCAGATCCACGGTGCCGTACAGCCCGGCTTTCAGCGTGAGCGTAGTGGAGAGATGCGCAACCTCCGGATACGTGCCGAGCTCCAGGTACGGGCCGTACACACTCGGCGTGGATTTGGTCGTAGGTACCTCGCCTTGATAGCCAACCGCTGCGTCGACCATTCGGGTTTCTGAGCCGTCCAGAACATCGAGCGGGTGAAGGCCAGCTCGCAGCGCGACGAAGTCCCGCGTTGCGTGCGGCGCCCAGCTCGGTGCGGCGCCCAAACGAGCGCCCGCGCCCAGCGAAACACGCGCCGGCGGAACGATGAATGGAAAGCAACCACTCGAGAGCGAAAGCGCCGTGAGTCCAACGAAACCCCGATACCGTGCGAGACGCGACACGGTGAGCTGTTTAACTGCAGCTGGTGTGCCAGGCAACAGATGCGCCCGGGTATCTCTCCAGGTAGTCGTGCCCCCGCCGCGCCGCGGCCTCGTTCAACGAGTCCAGCCGGTCTCAGGGGGCCTGCAACGCTGGCGCGCTACTTCGAACGAGTGCCCCCCCGCGCGGGCACTTCTTCTTGGTTCGCCGCACCACATCCTACTAGGGTAGCGGAATGCGAAGGTTCGTTGGCCTGTGCTTGGCGGGTTGGTGGTGCATTGCGTGTTCTAGTTCCGCGGGCGGACCCGCGCAGGGCGGCGGCGGCGCCCATGGGGTTGGCTCGGGGGGCGCCGCGGGGCGAGAACCGAGCAAAACGAACGTCTTCGTCGATCAGATCGCGGCATCGCACGTCGATAAGGTCGACATCTTGTTCATGATCGACAACTCCCCGTCGATGGCGGACAAGCAAGAGATACTGAAGTCTGCAGTGCCAGTGCTGCTCGCCCGCCTCGTGTCACCGCTTTGCCTGGATAGCGACGGAAACCCGACCGGCACCGCCGCAAAGGCGGACGGAACCTGCGAGCGGCCGAGCTCGACACCGGAGTTTGCGCCGATTGCCGATATTCACATCGGCATCGTGAGCTCGAGCTTGGGCGCCCACGGAGGCAGCATCTGCTCGACCGAATCCGCCCCGACAGGGTCGAATCAAAATGACCGCGGGCACCTGATCGGCACCCTGCGCAGTGGTCTGAGCAGCTGGCAGAGCAGCGGGTTTCTCGCATGGGACCCGGCTGGAACCGCGAACGTGCCGCCTGGCGAAAGCAACCCGGCCAAGCTGAGCGCAGACTTTGCCGCGATGGTTCAAGCGACCGGCGAACACGGCTGTGGCTATGAAGCTTCGCTCGAGTCCTGGTACCGCTTCCTGATCGATCCAGAGCCACCGATGGAGGTCACGCAAGCGGCGGGTGTCAGCGTGCGCCAAGGGCTCGACGCCGACCTGCTCGCTCAGCGGAAGGCGTTTTTGCGGCCCGATTCGCTGCTGGCAATCGTGATGTTGTCGGATGAAAATGATTGCTCCATTCGTGACGACGGGCTCGGGTGGATGGTCAGTTCCAGCGTCAGGATGCCGAAAGCGACGGCCGCGTGTGCCAGCAATCCGAACGACAAGTGTTGCCGGTCGTGCGCTTCGGCCGAAACCTCGCCGCCATCGGGTTGCCAGGCCCTCAGTGCGGACTCGACGTGCAAGGACGATACCTCGAGCCCGTCCGGCACCTGGGATGCGCTGCACGACGCGCCGAATCTGCGTTGCTACCGACAGCAGCAACGTTTTGGCTTCGACCTGCTCTATCCGACGCAGCGTTATGTCGATGGCTTGAAGCAGCGCACGCTCACCCTGCCGTCCGATCCAACGAAGACCGTCGTCAATCCGCTGTTCGACGGCGGCGAGGGCAAGCCGGGACGATCGTCCTCGCTAGTGTTTTTGGCGGGCATCGTCGGCGTGCCGTGGCAAGACATCGCCACGAGCGAGTCGTTGACGACTAGTTCTTCGATCCAGTACCTGACCGCGCTCGAGCTGGTCGACCAAAATCGCTGGCCGCAGCTAATCGGCAACCCAGCGGCGAGCCCTCCGCTGCCACCGGGCGATCCGTTCATGATCGAGTCGACCGAACCGCGGCAAGGGACGAACCCCAACACCCCATTCCAGATCGCGCCCGCAGACTCGCCGAATCCCAAGGCAAACCCGATCAATGGCCACGAGCAGAACATTCCCGATATGGACGACCTCCAATACGCGTGCACATTCCCGCTCACCACTCCCAAAGTCTGCGCCATCGGTGACTCGTCGTGTGATTGCGCGCCGGCCAAAGACGGCACTACCGCGGCGCTCCAGGCCACCAATAGCCCGTTGTGTCAGTCGCCTGGCGGAGGCGTGGCCGGCACGACGCAATATCTCGCGAAGGCATATCCGGGGATTCGCGAGCTAGCCGTGCTCAAGGACTTCGGTGAAAACGCAATTGTCGCCTCGATTTGCCCGAAGATCACGACTTCGCCGATCCCGAGTGCGGACGCGAATTACGGCTACAACCCGGCCGTCTCGGCGATCATCGAACGCCTCAAAGAGGGGCTGGGCGAGAAGTGTCTGCCGCGCCCTCTCGTCACTGTCCCCAACTCGGGCGGCAGCCTCTCGCCGGTCACTGCCTGCCACGTGATCGAAGTGCAAGCGAGCGACCGCTGCGATTGCGCACAGGCCGGTCGCAGCGCGGCCCCTTCGGCACTGGTCTCCTCCATCCTCCAACAGCTCGCGCTCAGCGGGACCTGCGGCGCTTCACCCGGGCAACCCCAATGCGACGCCGCCAATTTCTGCATGTGTCAAATCAACCAAGAAACGGCTGCGGACCTGGACAGCTGCGTCGCAAACCAGCCGACGACTCGCGCGGGCTTCTGTTACATCGACGACTCGACGTCCTCCGCGCTCCGTCAGTGTCCCCCAAATCAGCAGCAGAAGCTGCGCTTCGTCGAGCAGGACGGGGTGAAAATTCCGGCACCGGGTGCGGTCTTGTTCCTCGCTTGTGGCGGAGCCCAAGCGGCGCCCTGAAACGAACGGGGGTCATCCATCGTGATCAGAGATTTTGTGCATGTCGGCTCTCCGATCTCTTGGGGTCAACGACTCCAACACGACTGAGCCGACCCCATTCGACTTTGACGGGCGCGGCTCGCATCAACGAGCCGCAGTCGACCTGGGCGCGTACGAACACTTCTGACGCCGAGGAGGGCGGGTCCGCTCACTCTCGCCGAGTCGGCTTGACCTTCGATCGCGCCACCATCACCGCAATGCGCTTGGGGCCGACGGGGGGCCGACGCCGACGTTGAAAACGCGAAGCTCTTCAGGCAGCGTCGAAGAATGAACACGTTACTCGAGCTTCCAACCGCGTGGATGGCTTGCGCGATTGCGGTTGTGTCATTGGGGTGCGCGGCGCAAAGCAACGCCGCAAAAGCCACGCCCAACTCTAACGCGGTGTCCGGCAAGGCGGCGGAGGTGACAGCACCACGCGGGGAAGATGCCAAGCGCAAACCCTTTTCGGGTGAGATCATTTTTCGCCGCACCGCAATTCCACGAGGCGCTGCGCCCCTGGACTGGAGAGATTTGGGTGAGCAGCACTATTTCATTTCTGGCCCGCATTGGAAGCTCGTCGACGAAAGCGGGGCGACGACGGCGCTGTACGATCCTGAAACGCACCTCATTCACTACTTCAAACCTGAGACCAAGATCGTGGATGCGTCGACATCGGACAGCCCGGCACGCTTCGAGCTACTGCCAGAGACGCGAGTCATCCTCGGCAGGAAGTGCAAGGGCGTGCGCTGGACGACGAGCGAGAGCACAACGACCGGCTTTTACGATCCCGACCTATTCGTGGACGCTGCGCTCTATTCCACTCACCACTACGGGAACTGGGCGGAGACCCTCGCGTTGACTCACGGTGCGCTGATGCTGTGGTCCAAGGTTGAGGTCTCGCGAGGAGATATCGTCTCCGAGCCAGTTAGTATCGTGTTGCGCGATTTTGACGCATCTTTTTGGGCGGTTCCGAAAACGGCGATTTCCAAGACATCGTCGACCACCTTGGGGGGCCTCGTGTCGTTCTCGCCAGCACCAGCTCGGACGACCTCGCAGGCCGCGACCGCCATCAGCTCCAATGCTCGGCCGCGTTAACGCGGATTGCGCCGATTCGAACGGGAGCTTCGTTCGGAGCGGCGACGGGAACGACGGATGAACGCCGCTCCCAGCATCAGGCCCAGCACCGGCAATGTCTGATGCAACTCCCGTTTCGCAGCTACTGCGAAGCCACAACTAGACGAAGCTTCGGGCGCTGTAGCCGCAACGCCGGCCGCGCCTCCGCTTGCATTCGTGCCGCCGGTAGCGATGGCGCCGCCCGCAGCGTGTGCGCCGCCCGCAGCGTGTGCGCCGCCCGCAGCGTGTGCGCCGCCCGCAGCGTGTGCGCCACCCACAGCGTTCGCGCTTCCGGCAATGTGCTCGGCGCCGGCGTTGCCAGCGCCGCCGTCGATGGCATCGCTCGTACCGGCCTCGGACAGCGTCATCCCGGCGGTCCCTGCAACAGCCGCCGCATTGCCACCAAAAGAGATCGTCCCAGCTCCGCCCTGCCCGGCGCTACCCGAAGGGGAAATGCAGACGCCATTGCTGCATTGGCCGCGGTTCGGACACACCACGCCGGAGCACGGGTCGACGCAAGCGCCGAGTAAACACGTGGCGCCAGCGGAGCAGGCTTTGCCGACGCAGGCCGCGTCCGTGCATCGCCCACTGGCCTCGCAACTCAAGCCAGCGGCGCAACCTTTGCAACTGCAATTGTCGACGCATACGCCCTTTTCGCACACACGCCCGCTGGGACAACTCACGCCGGCACACGGATCGATGCACTGACCGAGCTCGCATTGACTCCCGTACGGACACACCACCCCGGAGCAAGGGTCGCCACAGACGCCGTTGTGGCAGAGAGTTCCCGCGGCGCAGCTGACCGCCGAGCAAGTTGGGTCGGCGCACTGACCGCTATCGTTGCAAGTCATACCGGGCGGACACGGGAATGCGCCATTTTTGCAGCTTGCAACGCACGCGCCGTGAAAGCAGATCGGCGCGCTGCCGTTCGGACACAGCCCCGCACCGTTGTCGACGATGCCGTCGCAATCGTTGTCCACGTTGTCGCAGATTTCGCTGGTCTTTTGCAGCACGGGACGGCACACCGCTGACTCGCCATCGGCGGCGCAATCGGTGCGACCGATCGCGCAGGCGCCGAACTGCCCGGTGTTGCAGGCTTGATTGCCGCCCGCACAGGTCAGCCCCGACACGTAGAACACCAAGTCATTGAAGTCACCGTCCGCCCCGATCGCGCCGCTGGTCGTCTTCTTCCAATCATCCGGCGACATGGGCAAGTCTTCGAACGCGAAATAGAAGCCGCTTTCGTCTAGCTTCGATCGATAGATCAAGCTGGTGACCCAGGGCACGCCGCTCGCGTTCCGCTGGTTGTGTTCGTACATCGAGAACTTGTTTTGCGGGCACGTGGCGGGGGCGCCGATCACCGCGATGCCCACGTAGCCCCCTTTGTATCGAGTATCCTTCGAAAGGTCGCCCGAGAAGAACGACTTGGGGGTCCAGCGCGTAATCGAAAGATCGTACGGATTGCGATTGTCCCAAGCGAGCGGACAGAAGCCGTCGATCTTGCGTGTCTTGCCGTCTTGCTCGACGCAATTGAGTTGATCCTGGGGCTTTCCGGTCATGAACGGAAAGATCTCGCTGCTCGTCGGTGGCGCTTTGCTGGTCGGATCAGTGACGTTGTACCAGCCCAACTGGGCCTGACAGTCACCTCCCATCAGCAGCAGCTGAGCGGTGAACCCGCATTTGCCCGAAAAATAGCCAGGCGCCGTTTTGGCGTCCTGCA
>Ga0302321_100003096_pt1 | contig 14241 bp, 17 predicted proteins | sample Fen_T0_1_FD_202505 | JGI IMG/M metagenome (GOLD analysis project Ga0302321, IMG submission 202505) | Peat permafrost microbial communities from Stordalen Mire near Abisko, Sweden - Fen_T0_1 | ecosystem: Environmental > Terrestrial > Soil > Wetlands > Permafrost | place: Sweden: Abisko...
ACCGGCGTGGTGATGCGGAACGCCTGAGAAACCAAGTACAGCTCTTTCGAATGAAACCTTCTCACTTGAAGATTTCAAGCGGGAGGTCGGTTATGTGCCGCCAGGCCTGACGCCATCGAAAACCTGTCTTGGGCTGAATATGAGCGACCAGTTGATCGATTCAGTACATATCTACTGGAACAGGGACAAGCTACGATTTGAGGGATGGGTTCGCTAAGAAGAGTGGTAGCGCTGTCAATCTGAGCCGCAGGCGACAGCGTGGCCACGGTTTAGGGCCAAGAATCTCATCCCGCAGATGTTGGATGCCTGCCAAATTTGGTCGGATGAGATTCTTCGCCTACGGCTCAGAATGACAATGTTTTATGTCGGCGAATTCGCGTCGGCTTGCCAAATGCGCATTAAGCAATAATGTCAACGTCGTTCCCTAGCCTGCTTTTCAAAAATCTGCCCTACTAGCGCTGGGGCAGTCCGCGCGCAAAACGCAAACCTCAAGCAAATTCTAGATTTCCAGATCGCATTTGTTTATTCCAAGCCGTTGTTTTTGCAGGCTGCATTTGCCGCAACAGGCCGGCTAACCAATAGAAAAAGGGCAGGCCGGCGCTCCTTTCGGAAGGTCCGGGCTGCCCCCTTTGCGAGGCTGAGGCTACTGCGTCAGCGATAGCCCTTGGTCGGCGGCCGGATCGGGATGCCCGTCGGTGGCGGCAGCGACATGACGGCGGTGATGGAGCCGTGCGGTTGCTTGATGTTGTTTTCCGGGTTGGCTTCCGCGTCTGCGGCGGCCTTGGCGGCTTTCTTTGCTTCTGATGCCTTGCTTGGTGCTTTTGCCATGTAGTTCCATCCTTTAGTAATGACGAGGGCAGCCAGGAACCTGCCCTGCACCCTACAGGGTGCGCCTTTTTTGGGCACTTTTCCCGTTTGGAACATTTTTTGGGGGGAACGGGGATAGTTTCGGGCACAAGTTTGCAGCGGCAAGGGCTGCCGACTGTCGCTGGCCGGCTACTTCCCCCCGGGCGGGGGAAGGGTGGGATGGGGGGCTGGTTGAGGCAAGACAGCCTGCAAAGATCGCCCCCACCCTGCCCTCCACCGTTGCCGGGGGAGGGATTCACTATTACTTTTGTGTACGGCCGAGTTCAAGCGCCAGCTATTGCTTCGATTTCCACCAATGTGCCCGCTCGAACGGAGGCGCACCAAGCAGCATCACGTCGTCCGCCTATCACCATTTTTTAGCCAATTCTTCACCGCCCTGTCATGTGACTCGCCTGTAATGGCCCTTTCACAGGAGAGAACAATATGTCGAACGAGTTTGACGGCAATCGCCGCAAGTTTATTGTCGGTTCCGCTTCCACCGCCGCCGCTGCGGCCCTTGGTGGGACGCTGGCGGCCTGTTCCAACGGCGATTCGTCGGTGTCCTTTACACCGCTGCCGCAATTTACCTACGGCGTTGCCAGCGGCGATCCGCTCGCCGACCGGGTCATTCTCTGGACGTATGCAAAATATCCGACCAGCAACGACCCCGTTTCGCTCAACTGGCAGGTCGCGACCGATAGCGCTTTTTCCAATGTCGTCGCCTCGGGCCGCGTCGATGCAACGGAAGCCAATGCCTTCACGGCCAAGGTCGATGCCACCGGGCTTACCGCAGGCACCGATTATTTTTACCGTTTCCTGGCCGCATCCGGCTCGGTGGCCTCCACCGTCGGCACCACGCGCACGCTGCCGGCGGCAGCGGCGACGTCGGTAAAGTTTGCGGTATTTTCCTGCTCGCTCTACTCGGAAGGTTTTTTCAATGCGTATAACGACGCTGCCAAATCGGCGGCGCAATTCGCCATTCACGTCGGCGATTACATTTACGAATACGGCGCCGGGCCGACGCAGTTCGGCAATGCGGATGCAGTAACGCTGGGTCGCGTGGCGGTGCCGGCCAACGATATCGTCAGCCTCGCCGATTATCGCGCCCGCTATATGCAATACCGTTCGGATGCGAACCTGCAAGCCTTGCACGCCAAGATGCCGTGGATCACCGTCTGGGACGATCACGAATTCGCCAATAACGCCTACGTCGGCGGCGCGGAGAACCACAACCCGGCCACGCAGGGTGACTGGAACACGCGCAAGGCCAACGCATCGAAGGCGTATCACGAGTGGCTGCCGATCCGTACGCCGGACCCGAATAACCTGCTGAAGATCTATCGCTCGTTCGATTTCGGCAATCTGTTCTCGCTGCACATGGTCGATACCCGTATCGAGGGACGCGATCGCCAGTACGACAACTTCGGCGACGCCGACGGTGGCGTGACGCGCTACCTGACCGGTATTACACCCGGCGCCAACGGCGTGCCGGCCGATGCTACGCGCCACATGATGAGCGTGGAGCAGCAAAATTGGCTGACCACCCAGATGGCGGCATCGCGCGCCACCTGGCAGGTGATGGGCAACCAGGACATCATGGGCCGCATGTGGATTCCATTTTCGGTGGCGCAATATTTCAGCGCCAGCAACGCCAATCCGACGCTGGGCGCGGCGGCGATCCAGGCCTATCTCACTGCGAAGGCAACGCGTGCGGCGGCGGGCCAGGGTGGGTTGACCCCCGCACAGGCGGACTTGCTGAACCCGGCCAAGAACCCGCGGCTACCGTACAACCTCGATTCCTGGGACGGTTACCCGAGCCAGCGCGAGGCAATCCTGCAGACGGTGAAAGCGCAAGGAAAGAAGCTGGTCGCGCTGTCGGGCGACTCGCACAACGGCTGGTGCACCAATCTCACTACGCTGGCCGGTGAGAAAATCGGCGTGGAGTTTGCCGGCACCTCGGTCACGTCACCGGGCTTCGAAAGCGCAGGGCTGGGCACGCTAGCCTCGTCGCTGGACGGCAGCGCATTGGTGCCGCAACTCGGCAACGCGGCTGTCGGCGCGGGATTGGGTTTGATCGACGATTTGAATTACGCGGATACGACGCGTCGCGGCTATTTGCTGGTGACCGTTACTGCCGCTTCGATCAAGGCCGATTACGTGTACCTGAGCACGGTGAAGTCCACCACGTTTACGGCCAGCATCGGCCGCAGCATCACCGTCACGGCGGCCGGTGCGATCAGCTATGCCTGATCCGGCCATTGAGCGACGCAGGCAGCCGCGCCGGCACAGCAGCTTTGCGCTGGAGGAGTTGTACCGGCTGTCGCGGCAGACGCGTGCGCCGCTCGAAGCCGGAAAATTGGTGCAGGTGGAAAATGTATTGCCGGAAAACTCTGCGGCACGCCGTTGGCGTGCCACAGAGTTTCCGCCGGATCGGCCCGGCGGCATTTTGTAGCGCGAAGATCTATTTCGACCTGACCGCCACCACCTCAATCTCCACCAACGCTCCCGGCACCACCAGCGCACCTGCCTGGATGGTGGCGCGCGCCGGCTTGTTGGGCTGCTCCTTGGTGCCGAAGTATTGCTTGTAGGCGTCATTCATGCCGGTGAAGTCGAGCTTGCCGGTAGCCGGGTCGGGAACCAGGTAGACACGCATTTGCACAATGTCGCCCATGCCCAGGCCTTGTTCCTTGAGGATGCCCTGGATGATATTGAGGGTGCTGATGGTCTGCGCCTTGGTGTCGCCCTCGTAGCCGGGCTTGGTGCCCTTGGCAGGGTCACCCGGAGATTGCGCGGGCAACTGGCCGGAGACGTAGAGCGTATCACCGGCCCAGATGGCGGTAGCGAGAAAACTCTTCTCGGGGCCGATGCGTGTGACTGGTGTAGCAGCCTGAGCGAGCGAGAAAAATGCGACCGGTAGCAAAATGGCGGCGAGTTGCTGGAAGCGATTCATGGCGTCTCCTGTAAGTTAGTCTATTTTTCAATCGTTAAAGAATAAAGGCTTTGAACCACAGAGGCACAGAGCGCGCAGAGAAAAGCCTTGAGAATTTCGGCTCTTCTCTGTGTCCTCAGTTTCCTCTGTGCCTCTGTGGTTACGTTTTTTCAACGTTCAATGTTGCACGATTGTTCCGCAAGTGGAATGACGTCGCAATCAGGCTTTAATTTGTTTGGCAATCTGCTCGATGGTGTGGTGTGCCGACAGGATGGCGCCCTCCTGCCAGGACTGCAGCGTACTGACGTGTTCGCCGGCGAGGAAGATCGGACCATCGGCTTCCATCAGGACGGGATAGATGGACTTGCGCTGTTCCGGTGTCCATTCCGCCCAGGCGCCTTCGTTGTGCGCCACCCGCTTCCAGGCAACGCTGATGCCGGCCTGCACCATCTTGCCGTAACCGGGGTGCAGCTTTTCGCCGGAGGCGATGGCGCGATTGAGACGTTCCTGCACATTGGCCCTGGTGTACGCATCGCCGATTTCACCGCCGAAGGTGTACATGCCGATCAAGGTGCCGTCCCGCTGCTGGATGCCGTGCGAGGGATACATGATTTGCGCGATCTCGCGGTTGGTCCAGGACATGCCGCCATAGATGTCGTGGTCTTCTTCCCAGAAGCGGCGCGGCGCATAGAATCCGATTTTGCCGGCGCTGGCGTAGTTGACCTGCTCGATGCATTGCTTGTGGCGCGACGAAAGATCGTGGGGCACCTTCTTCAGGATCGACAGCGGCAGGGTGCAGATGACGAAATCGCTTTCGATGGTGGTCTTGGCGCCCTGCCCCTGGTGAAACACGACCTTGGCGCCGTTGGACGATTTGCGGATTTCATCGACGATGGTTTCGTAGCGAATCATGCCCTCGACGCGCTTGGCAAACGCCTTGGGAATCTGGTCCATGCCGCCCACCGGCTGCAGCATGCTGGAGGACATATCGTGGATTTCGCCGAAGGAGGCCTTGAATTGCCAGAAGTCCGCCTTCAACAGCTGATCAAAAGCGAGCGGCTTGTGCAATTCGCCGAAATTATTGGGCCGGCCCGGGTGGGCGCCGTAACCGGCGCGATCGCTGCCGGTGTAGCGGCCGTTTTCCTGTAAATCGCCGAAGCCGCGCAGCAGCGCCATGAGGCGTTCGCGGTCTTCCTTGGAGAGTTCCTTGTCGAGGCTGCCGCTGGCCGCTGCTTTGCCCAGCAGCTCGGCTAAGTAGCCGCGCGTATCGTTAATCACCTGCCGCGCTTCGACCGGCTTGCCGCCGAATACGGCTTCGTCGTGCATCAGCGCGGCGCGGTTGTCGTTCATCATGATTTCCATCGACACGCCAAATTCGCGGCAGTAACCGAGCACGGCCCGATGGTGGTGGGGAATGCGCGCGGGGCCAGGGTTGATGTAGAGGTGCGAGGCCTGCGGCCAGTTCACCGTCTGTACGCCGTCGTCCTGCACGATGCGGTCGCCGCCGCGGATAGTCCAGACGCGGCCGCCGGGTCGCGAGCGCGCTTCCAGGATGGTGCAGGCGAAGCCTGCCTTGTTCAATTCGTATGCCGCGGTGAGGCCGGCGATGCCGGCGCCGAGAATGGTGACTTTCTTGCCGCGACCAAGGCCACCCGGCAGCTTGGGCGGGCCGTCGTAGCGACCGTCGGCGCCGATGGCGAGCGGCAGTCCGCCCAGCGCATTGAGTGCCGCCATCGCCGCAGCGGTACCGCCGACCTGCGCGATTCGATACAGGAAGTCGCGACGCGTGATGTGATTCGGGCCGAACGGATCGTGCATGGCAGGACTCCCTGTGGGTACGACTGTTTTGGGCCGCAACTCTGGGGTGCGGTCGGTCGCAGTAGAGTGCCCGCGGGGGCGGCGCTTGTCAATTCAGGCGAGGCAGGCGGTCGTTCGCGAACTCAGCGGATCGGACGACGAAGACGACGCAGCAAATACCACGCGGCGACACCGATGGGCGGATAGATCGCCAGCGTCGCGATGCGCTGGTTGATGCCGATATAAGGCGTGGTGTCGAGACCGGTCATGCCGCTCATGACGGGAATCATCGCCAGGATCAGGAGATTGGTGGCGGCCAGGTACCAGCGCATAGCGCGCGCATCGTCGCGTTTCCAGAGTGCCGCGAGCAGTAAGGTGGGCAACAGCAGAACGCCTATCGTCAGTGGACCGGAGCCATGATAGCGATGCGGCAACGGAAATGCCGCCGCCTTGATCGCCGCCACCGCGCCGACGGCGAGCGAGAACGCTACCAGCCAGGCCCATGCCGGGCGCGAACCAAGGAAAAGGAGCGCGCGCAGAAATCCGTACGCGGCGATGAAGCTGGCGAACCCGACCGCGAACGCGCCGCTATTGAATATCCAAGGCAGAGGCGCGAGATCGGAACCCAACATGCTGGCGGCCTGGCTCAGGAAACTATAGCCGGGATAAAACTTCGCGGCGATGAGCTGCGTACCGTAATAGAGGAACGGAACGGCCACACCGATGCCGAGCGCGAACCGAACGAGAGGCGGCGGATGCATGAGTCGAACGCCGCAGCGATCACATGTTCTTGAACAGCACCATGAACGGCAGGCTCACCGTCAGGGTCTCCGGGCGGTTCTTGAGCTTGACGAGCCCGCGGCCGGTATCGTCGCGCGTGACGGATGCGATCGCCTTCAGGTTGACGATGGTGGAGCGGTGAATCTGTTTGAAGATCGCAGGGTCGAGCGCCTGCAGCAAGTCTCGAATCGGCTTGCGCACCAGAGATTCGCCGTCGGCAGTCATCACCACCGTGTATTTATTGTCGGATTGGAAGTAAGCCACGTCGTCGACCATGATCAGGCGAGTTTCGCGGCCGGAAGTTGCGGTAATCCAGACCAGCGGCGGCTCGCCCTTGGCTTGGGGCAAGGCGGCGCCGAGCTGTGCGATCAGGGCTGCCACAGCACCGGCATCGGTGGCGCCGCCGGCCGCGCGCGCGCGCACGCGCTGCACGGTCATGGCGAGGCGCTCGCGCGCAACCGGTTTCAGGAGGTAATCGACGGCGTTTTTTTCGAAGGCGTCGATAGCGTACTGGTTGTAGGCGGTGACGAACACGATCTGCGTATTCGGGCTGGCCTCGGCCGCCGCAGCGGCGACCTCAAGTCCGGTAAGGCCCGGCATACGGATATCGAGAAAAGCGACCTCGGGCAAATGCGTGGCGATCGCTTCCAGCGCTTCACCGCCGTCTTCGCATTCGGCGACGATGTCGAGCTCGGGCCACAGTTCGCGCAACTGCTCGACCAGCGAATCGCGCAGCAGGGATTCGTCTTCGGCGATGACGCACTTAGTCATTTGCGGCCCCCTTGCTTTGTTCCGCCGGCACGGTGATGGTGGCGGCAACACCGTTGGGAAAGTTGGCGACGATGGCAAACGATGCGGCATCGCCGTAGGCAAGGCGCAGGCGTTCGCGCAGGTTCTTGAGGCCAATGCCGGTGCCGGCGCTTTCCGCGCTGAAGCCGCGGCCGTCATCGGCAACGGTGACGGCGATGCCGGCGTCGGTTCGTCGCGCGAGGATCCAGACGGTGCCGCCGCCGGTCTTGGGTTCGAGTCCGTGTTTGATGGCGTTCTCGACCAGGGTTTGCAACATCATGCTGGGAAAGGCAATTTCCAGCAGCGAGTCCGGTACATCGATTTGCAGGTTCAGGCGCGGCCCCATGCGGATTTTGAGGATCTCGAGGTAGGCACGAGCGCGTTCCAGTTCCACGCGCAAGGTGGAAAGCGAATCGTCGGCGCGTGGCAGCGAATGGCGCAGATACTGGATCAGGTGGCCCAGCATCTCGTCGGCGCGCGGCGGATCGCTGCGCGTGAGCAGTTGCGCGCTGGCCAGCGTGTTGTACAGGAAGTGCGGTTCGACCTGCGCGTGCAGCAAGCTGAGTTTGGCTACAGTAAGCTCCTTTTCGACCGAGGTCTGGCGCACTTCGGCGCGCTCGCCGCGGCGGCGTTCGGCGACGCGACGGCTGATAGCACGCGTGATAGCTTCGGCGTTTTCCAGGTTGGTACCGTGGTCCACGGTATACCAGTCGCGCCAGGCGGCTACTTCAGGTTCACAGATCAGCGTGAGGCTGCTGGTGCCGTCGCCGGGGGTGACTGTTGCGAGCACCTGGTTGCGCTGGCGCACCTGGCTGGCATATGGGGAAAGGATCGAATCGTCTTTTGGTTGGTTTGCATTGGCCTGTGTCGGTTTCGTGCGGATACGAAAGACGAAAGCAACCGGCGCCCTCGATCGGTACGGATCGACGCGCATCACCTTGGCGCGGACCTGCAAGCTGTCTTTGGCGCTTTCGATATTCTCCACGCCGGGCAGCTCGCGGATGGTCGCCTCAACCAGGTCGAAGGCCTCGTCCGCGTCGAAGGGGATTTCGATCTGTCGGCGGTGGCGATTGGCCAGGCTGGCCGAATCGACGCGGCCGGCGATCAGGCGCACCCGGCGCACGTGAGAAAACGCACCGGTGATGACGTATATCAGCACCAAGCCCATCGCCACCAAAAGCGGCCAGGGCGGGTCGCCGTGCGCGTTGGTGATCCTGAGCCAAAGAGAAATCAGGAACATCATGGGCAGTAGCCATGCCAGGGCGATACGGACAACGATCAGGCGGCTCACAAACATAGCGGGGCTGCTTTGGCGGAGTGGAATGTGCGAAGCCTATCAGGTGCAGGCTTTCGCGCAACCGCCCGCCGACGAAAACGGGATGGGCGGGACAAAACACGGCCGGCACGGCGCGGAACGATCCGCGACCGGAGTTCCCGCCCGCGGTCAGTCCTGCAGCTTGGTCTTGCGCGCCAGCCATTCGAACAGGCCCATGCCGGCCAGCATGGCGATGACGAATACGAAGCCCTTCGCCATGCCGGTGCCGAGCAGCACGAAGGCGGGACCGGGGCAAATGCCGGCCAGGCCCCAGCCGATACCGAACAGGAGGCTGCCGCCGACCAGGCGACGTTCGATCAGGCGCGATTTGGGAATTTGCATCTCCAGACCCAGCAGCGAAAGGCTGCGCGACTTGGCCGCGAAAAACGCAATGCTGCTGACGGCAATGGCCCCGGCCATGACCAGCACCAGCGACGGGTCCCACGCGCCGTCGAGATCGAGGAAGCCCAGCACTTTGCCGGGATTGGCCATGCCGGCAACAATAAGGCCGATGCCGAACAGGAGACCTGCGAAAAAAGCGAACAGGGTATTCATGTCACGATCCCCAGCTGATGAGATGGCGTGCGACGTATACGGTGATGAGGCCGGCGAACATGAAAGCGAGTGTGGCGACGATGGATCGTGGAGACAGCCGAGATATCCCGCAGATACCGTGGCCACTGGTGCAACCGGCGCCATAGCGGGTGCCGATGCCGACGGCGAGGCCGGCGACGATCAGCGTGCCGATACCAGTGTTGACGTGAATCTCGGGCAACGGCAGGATCAGCCGGTACAGCAGCGGCGCCAGCACCAGTCCAGCGAGGAATGCCACGCGCCAGGCCCGGTCACCCCGTACCGGGCGCAGCAGGCCGCCGGCAATGCCGCTGATGCCGGCGATGCGGCCGTTGACGAGCAGCAGCATGGCGACGGCCGCGCCGATCAGGATGCCACCGCCCAGCGAGAGCCACGGCGTGAAATGGTTCCAGTCGATGATCATGCTTGCATCCTCATTTCGGGCAATACAAGCTGTAGAGGCTGCCGAGCAAGCTCAGCACCTTGGGATCCTTGATGCGATAGTAAATCTGCTTGCCGTCGCGACGGGTCTCGACCAGCTCCTCGGTACGCAGCACGCCGAGCTGCTGCGACAAGGTCGGCTGACGCACGCCGACTTGCGCTTCCAGTTCGCTCACCGACAACTCGCCCTGGCTCAATTGGCAGAGCAGCAGCAGGCGGTCCGGGTTGGCGAGTGCGCGTAGCATGCCGGTCGCCTCAAAGGCGGCTGAGCGCATCAGATCCATGCTAATGCCGGGCGGCGGTTTTTTTACGGCGGCCATTGATGTTCCTCAAAAATCGAACGTTTTCATTATACTATTTTATATTATATTTGCTAATATAACAACAGCAGCCGATTCGACAAACTAACCGGAAACCGCGCATGAATACCACCAATTACCAACAACTGACGCAAGGTATCACCGCCAACCTGGCCGCGTTGCGCACCGACAGCCCGGACCTGATGAAGGCCTTCGGCGACCTCTCCCGCGCCGCAACCAAAAGCGGCACCCTCGACAAGAAGACCAAAGAGTTGATCGCCCTCGCCCTCGGCGTGGCGGTGCGCTGCGATGCCTGCATCGGCTTTCACATGCAGGCCCTGGTCAAGCTGGGCGCGAGCAAGGCGGAAGTGGAAGAGGCGCTCGGCTTGGCGGTGTACATGGGCGGCGGACCGTCGCTGATGTACTCGGCCAATGCGATGGCGGCCTACGACGAGTTTGTGCCGGCGGTCAACGCTTGATCAGGCGGCTTTCGTTTTCGAAAACAGCCGAAAAAAGTTGGCGCTGGTGGCCTTCGCCACGTCGTCCACGCTGATCCCGCGCAGGTCGGCAATGCATTCGGCCACGTGCTTCACGTAGCCGGGCTGGTTCATCTTGCCGCGAAACGGCACCGGCGCCAGGTACGGCGAATCGGTTTCGATCAGCATGCGATCGAGCGGCACCCGCTTGGCGACTTCCTTGAGGTCCACTGCATTCTTGAAGGTGACGATGCCGGAAAAGGAGATGTGGAAATTCATCGCCAGTGCGGCGTCGGCGATTTCCTGCGATTCGGTGAAGCAGTGCATCACGCCGCCGACTTCGGCCGCGTTTTCCTCGCGCATGATGCGCAGGGTGTCGGCGGCGGCATTGCGGGTGTGGATCACCAGCGGCTTGCCGGTTTCGCGGGACGCGCGGATGTGAATGCGAAAACGTTCGCGTTGCCAGTCGAGTGGCTCGGGCAGGCGGTAGTAGTCGAGGCCGGTCTCGCCGATCGCCACAACCTTCGGGTGGTCGGCCAGCGCCAGCAGCTCAGGCAGCGTGACTTCGTGGTCATCGCCCTGCTCGTCCGGGTGCACGCCCGCCGAGCACCAAATGTTGGGATGGGCTTCCGCGACGGCCCGCACAGCCGGGAAAGTGGTAAGCGTGGTGGAGATGGTCAGGGCATGCGAGACGGCGTTGTCGCGCATCAGGCCGAGCACGGAATCGCGCTGTTCTTGCAACTCGGGAAAATCGAGGTGGCAATGGGAATCGATGAACATGCCGCCATTATCGCCGACACCGGGGCGCTATGAGCGGCTCGCAGCAAAGCGGCATAAATGCGCCAAATGCCTTACCATCACGATTGCGACTCTCGAAAACCGACCGCCGAAAGGACTGCCAATTGGTCAAACCCAACTACGGATTTGAAAAACGCCAGAAAGAACTTGCCAAAAAGGCCAAGAAAGAAGAGAAGCGCCTGAAAAAGCTGGCGCAGGATGCGCCCGCCGAAGAAGCGCCGGCTGCACCCGAAGAAGTCAAGCCGACCACGTTATAAATTGTTGTTTTGCTCCGAACGCCGTTTATGAACCGGCTAGACTCAATTTGCCTGTATTGCGGCGCCAACCCCGGCAACAACCAGGCCTACCGCAACGCGGCCTTGCAGCTCGGCCGCACCTTTGCCGAACGCGGCATCCGCCTTGTATTCGGCGGCGGTAGCGTAGGCCTGATGGGTGTCGCAGCCACCGCCTGCCTCGAGGCGGGCGGGCACTGTACCGGCGTTATCACCACCTTGCTGGTGGAAAAGGAAGTCGGCCACCCCGGCGTCACCGATATGCATGTGGTGGATACCATGCACGAGCGCAAGGCGAAGATGATGGAGCTGTCTGACGGTTTTATCGCCCTGCCCGGGGGCTTTGGCACGCTCGACGAGCTGTTTGAAATTCTGACCTGGCTGCAACTGGGTTACCACCAGAAGCCGGTCGGCATCCTCAACGTCGATCATTTTTTCGACCACCTGATCACGTTTCTGGATCATGCCCGCGACGAACGTTTTCTGCGCGAAAAGCACCACGACGCATTGAATATCGACAGCGATCTACCGGCATTGCTGGAAAAGATGCGCAATGCGGCGCCGCCCGACGTGGCGAAGTGGATCGAAAAGACCAAGCAGGCCGGCTAGCCTGACTCTACAAAGTATGGGTGGGCCGATCCGACTTGACCACCGGGGCGAGGATGCCCTCGATTTTCTTCTTTAGTTCCTTGCCGGCATCGGTGTCGGCCAGCACGATGCCGACACCCTGTGGGCGGTTGCCGGTACCGTGGGGCGGATTGATCCAGACCACCTTGCCGACCATCGGCACCTTGGTGGGCTCATCCAGGAAAGACAGCACCAGCAGCACTTCGTCGCCGAGCTGATGCGGCTTGGACGACGGCAAAAACAGGCCGCCGCCTTTCAGCAGCGGCATCCAGGCAGCGTACAGCGCGCTCTTGCCTTTGAGGTTGAGCGAGATGACATCCGGGCGCTTGATGGGAACGACTTCTGCCATTGGTGAGGTTCTAGGATTGAGGATTGAGGATTGAGGATTAAGGTTTGAGGTTCTAGTGAATGGCCAGACGATATGATATTAGCAATTGTTCCAGCAAAAGTCTCGGGTTCAGGGGATGTGAGATGAATCGCCGCGCTTGGCGAAGTTCCGATTCGTAGCGGAACAACTTGGGCAGGCTCACACCGGCGGCGATTTTCGCCAGCGCCGGCTTGCGGTCGAGATGGTAGCGGATTTCGCCGCCGACCTTGGCGAAGGCCAGGTCGCCGACCCAGGTCTGCAGCCAGTTGACCACGTGCAGCAGCTCGCTTTTCTCAAAGCGCTGCGCCATGGCGGTGAAATCGACCTCGTTATCGGTGAGGGCTTCCAGGAAAGCCTTGCGTTCGGCTTGGTAGGCGGGATCGGCGTAGGCGAAGGCTTCCAGGGGGGCGCCACCCGCCATGGCGAGCGCTGCGGCTGCATTCTCGACGCCTTGCTCGGCAAGCCAGCCTTCGGCCTCCTGTTGCTGCGGGGCCGGCACCAAGACCCGCTGGCAGCGGCTGCGGATGGTGGCGAGCAGGCGCCCGAGTTGATCGGTGACCAGCAGGATGGCGGTATGTGGCGGCGGCTCCTCCAGTGTCTTCAGGAGCGCGTTGGCGGCCGCCGCGTTGAGCGTTTCGGCCGGATGGATCAGCAGCACGCGAAAACCGTCGCGATGGGTGGACAAGGTCATGAAGCCGGCCACGTCGCGCACCTGCTCGATCTTGATTTCCTTGCTTTTCTTTTTGTCCTTGGCGTCGGCGTCGACGGGCGTTTCGGCGTCGATTTCTTCCTCGGCCAGTATTTCCGGCAACAGCTCGCGAAAGTCCGGGTGATTGCCCTCGCGAAACCAGCCGCAGGCGGAGCATTCGCCGCAGGCGATGCCGTCCACAGGTGATTCGCATAGCAGGGAATTGGCGAAGGCGCGCGCGAACTCGACCTTGCCGATGCCGGCCGGGCCATGGAACAGCAGCGCGTGCGGCAACGCGCCGCGGCGCGAACTAAGCGCACGCAGCGCCGACAAATGCCAGGGCAATAGGCTGATCATTTACAGGACTGCGTCGAGATGACGTGCCAGATCCGCCTGGATTTCGGCCAGCGGACGCGCGGAGTCGATCACCTTGATGCGTTGCGGGAATTCCGCCGCGCGCTGCAGGTAGGCGGCCCGCACCCGGGCGAAGAACTCTTGTTGCTCGCGCTCGAATTTGTCGGGATCGGGCGTGCCTTTTTCGAGACGTTCGCGCGCTACCGCCAGCGGAGCGTCGAACAGAAACGTGAGATGCGGCTGCAAATGGCCGTGCACCCATTGTTCGATGATGCGCATACGCTCCGTCGATAGCCCGCGGCCACCGCACTGGTAAGCGAAACTGGAATCGGTGAATCGATCGGAGATGACCCAGGCGCCGCGCTGCAAGGCCGGCTCGATCACCACAGCAAGATTCTCGCGGCGCGCGGCAAACATGAGCAGCGTTTCGGTGTCGCCGTGCATTTTTTCGTTGAGGACTATTTCGCGCAAGCGCTCGGCCAGCGGATTACCGCCCGGCTCGCGGGTGGTCACCACTTCGTGGCTCGCGTCACGGATGCGCGAGGCAAGAAAATCGAGATGGGAGGATTTGCCCGCACCGTCGATGCCTTCGAGTGTAATGAATTTGCCGGGCATGTATGGGTTACCGGTGCAATTGGTATTTGGCCACGGCGCGATTGTGTTCTTCGAGCGTCTTCGAAAAATAGCTGCTGCCATCGCCCTTCGAAACGAAGTATAGCTTGTCCGACTGCGCCGGCTGCAGGGCAGCGCGCAGCGAGGCGTTACCGGGAAGCGAGATCGGCGTCGGCGGCAGGCCATCGCGCGTATACGTGTTGTACGGCGTGTCGGTGACGAGATCGACTTTGCGCAGGTTGCCGTCAAAGCGCGCGCCGAGCCCGTAGATCACGGTG
>Ga0302321_100003097_pt1 | contig 14240 bp, 12 predicted proteins | sample Fen_T0_1_FD_202505 | JGI IMG/M metagenome (GOLD analysis project Ga0302321, IMG submission 202505) | Peat permafrost microbial communities from Stordalen Mire near Abisko, Sweden - Fen_T0_1 | ecosystem: Environmental > Terrestrial > Soil > Wetlands > Permafrost | place: Sweden: Abisko...
ATTCGTTTTATTATTTTACAGATTTATTCTTCGTGTATTTCTCGGCGTTGTAATAGTGCCCGAAGACAGGATTGGCCTGGTTACAAAAAAGTTTGTACTGTTTGGTAAACAGCAATTGCCCGAAGGTCGTATTGTGGCTACAGAAGGCGAAGCAGGCTTTCAATCTCAAACATTACCGCCGGGTATTTATTTCGGTAAATGGATCTGGCAGTATGAAATTAAATTTCAGCCCTTCACTATTATTCCTACCGGCCAATTAGGATTAGTATTGGCAAAAGATGGCGCAGAACTGGAAACCGGTTCTATCCTTGGCAGGAAAGTAGAATGTGACAGTTTTCAAAATGCCGAAGCGTTTTTAAAAAATGGTGGCCGCAAAGGACGGCAAACTGCAATTATTACACCGGGTAGTTATCGTATCAACACTTTCTTGTTTGAGGTTATTATGACGGATATGACCTCGATACCTGATAATGCTGTAGGTGTGGTAACCACGCAGGAAGGTAAGCCGCTGGACGAAGGACAGATTGCAGGCCGCATTGTAGAAGGCCACAATAAATTCCAGGACGTGGATGTGTTTATGCAAAGCGGAGGCTACAAAGGTTTGCAGGAGCAGGTGGTACTGGCTGGTACTTATTTCTTAAATCCCTGGTTTGCCAAAGTAGATATGGTGAACATGATGGAAATACCCATTGGCCATGTAGGTGTGGTGATCAGTTATGTGGGTGCAGAGGGTGTTGACCTCAGCGGTGCTGAATTTAAGCATGGTAATATTGTTTCTAAAGGACAAAAAGGAGTGTGGGCAGAACCGTTAGGTCCGGGTAAATATCCCATCAATCCATTTATTATGAAAGTGGAACTGGTGCCCACCACCAACTTAGTGCTTAACTGGGCCAACGCAAGAAGCGAAAGCCACCAGTTAGATAAACATTTATCCACCATTACAGTACGTAGTAAAGATGGCTTCCCATTTAACCTGGATGTATCGCAGATTATCCACATTCCCACTACCGAAGCGCCAAAAGTAATTGCCCGCTTTGGTAACATGAATAATCTGGTGAGCCAGGTGCTGGAGCCTACAATTGGTAACTATTTCAGGAACAGTGCACAGGACAGTGATGTGATCGCATTCCTGGGTACCCGTAAAGAAAGACAGGAATCTGCAAAGATGCATATTGGTAAAGTGCTTGACCAGTATAATGTGTACGGTGTGGATACTTTGATTGGTGATATCGTGCCACCGGAAAGTTTAATGAAAACACTGACCGATCGTAAAATTGCCGAAGAACAAAAAGTGACTTACGAAACAGAGATGAAGGCTCAGGAAACAAGGCAAAGCCTGGAAAAAGAAACCGCTATTGCAGATATTCAGAAAGAAATTGTGAAAGCCGACCAGGGTGTATTGATCGCCGAAAGGGTAGCGGATGCTTCTGTAAAAAAAGCTACCGGTGAAGCCAATAGTGTGCGTTTACAATCTACCGCTGAAGCCGACAGGTTAAGACTTTTGGCAAATGGTGATGCAGAAAGAATACGTGTGCTGGCAAAAGCCAATGCAGAGCAAATTGAATTATTGGCAAAAGCAGATGCTGAAAAAATTTCTTTAACGGGTAATGCAGAAGCAGAAAAGATATTGGCCATTGGTAAATCAAATGCAGAATCATACAAACTTTCTGTAGAAGCAATGGGCGGCAACAACTTTACCCAATTAAAAGTGATGGAATCTATCGGTACCCAGAACGTGAAGATAATGCCGGATGTGTTGATCAGCGGCGGTGCCGATAGTGCCAATGGTGGTATTAGTGGCTTACTGGGTTTAAGATTACTGGAAGAAATAGCAAAGCGGAATGATGACGTGAAGAAAAAATCAGAATAGCAATTTAAATGCGAACCCTTCTTCATTTGAGGGAGGGTTCGTTTAAAAAAATACACAATGAAAAAACTAGTCCTTATTGGGATAATAAGTTTTTATGCACTTAATATTTATTCCCAGGATATGCAAAAAGAAAAAGTTGATGCCATGCGCATTAAAGTAGTGCAATTTTTTAATGCTAAAAACAGTGATAGCCTGTACAACTTAGCGGGAGAGGTATTTAAAAAGCAATTAAGTGCAGAAAAATTTAAAGCAGTATGCGACAATAATTTATTCCCTTTAGGAGAAATGAAGCTGGTGGAGTTTGAAAAATTTGCCCAGGGGGTAAGTAAATACAAAGCTACTTTTGAATCGGTAATTCTGTCGATGTACCTGAGTGTGGATACCGAGGGAAAACTGGAAACTTTTTTATTTCAACCCTATAAAAAAGAAATAACGGGTGAGTTTAAAAAAATTAAAACGGATAATACACTTACCACAGAAATGGATAAAAAGATTGAAGCCGTTTTACAACCTTTTATGTTTGAAAGTAAAACGGTGGGCCTGAGTATTGGTGTATTAAAAGATGGTAAAACTTATTTTTATAATTATGGCGAAACAAAAAAAGATAACGGACAAATCCCCTCTTCAAAAAATTTGTACGAGATAGGATCGATATCAAAAACTTTTACCAGCTTACTTTTGGCCAAAGCAGTTGTTGAAAAAAAGATAGCATTGAATGATCCTGTAAATAAATACCTGCCCAAAGATATACCTGTAATAAAATTTGGAAATGATACTTTGAGAATTGTACATCTATCTAATCATACATCGGGATTACCACCTTTACCAGACAATTTTGGCGCTACAGATTTAGTAAATCCTTACAAAGATTATGACGATACTAAATTGCATACTTATTTAAAGACAGCAAAACTTTCGCAAAAGCCCGGCGAAAAATTTGAATACTGCAACCTTGCTGTAGGCTTGTTAGGCCATATTTTAGAAAGCGTAAATAAAATGTCTTTTGAAAAAATGGTCACTACTTTTATTTGCTCCAAAGCAGGTATGAATAATACCAGGCAATTGTTGATTAAAAGAGACAGTGCTTTATTTGTACAGGGATATGATGTAAGTATTCTTCCGCAGGGCCAATGGGATTTTAAAGCATTGGCGGCTGCTGGTTGTATCAGAAGTAATGCAGAAGACATGATGAAGTATGCTGCTTTGCAGTTGGGAACAGATGATATACAATTACAAAAAGCTATTTATTTATCACATCAAGCTACCTTTGATGCGGGGCAACAGCAAATAGCATTAAATTGGTTTGTGCAAGACTGGGGTTGGGGTAAAATACTATTCCACAACGGACAAACCGGCGGCTATAAAAGTTTTTTAGCCATCAATGAAAAAACAAAAAACGCAGTGATCATACTCTCCAACACGGCAGTAAACAATGATGAGATTGGTGTTGTAATTTTACAGTATTTAGACAAGTAAACTTTTTTTGAACCATGTCGACATTTACAGTTAAGGCGGACATACGATGGTCTGACATTGATCCTAATTTTCATGTACTGCACAGCAAATATTATGATTACTGTGCCAATGCAAGGTTACTTATTCTTGCGCAATATGGCGTTACCATGCAGGTGATACAGGAGACGCATATCGGCCCTATTTTATTCAGGGAAGAATGTGTGTTTAAGAGAGAATTGAAATTTGGCGATGAGATTGAGATCAGGATAAAATTATTAAAAGCCAATGCCGATTTCAGCCGCTGGAGTTTTATTAACGAGATATGGAAAAATGGCGATACATTGGCTGCAATAGTTACGGTGGATGGTGCGTGGCTGGACACCGTAAAAAGAAAACTGGCCGTTCCCCCGGAATTATTTCAACAGGCATTTGCAGCAATGCCACACGCCGATGATTTTAACGCTGCTTCAAAACTTTCGGGCAACACTTGATTTACCGGTGTTAAGTTATAGAGAAGTCAAGTCTTTAAGACTTGACTTCTCTACCAGACGTGTTTATTGATTGGAAGCCAATCTGCCTAACACTTTCAAGCCGCTTTCAGTTTTTTCATTCCATTCCAAACCATAGCTTAGCCGCATACAGTTATTGAATTGCTTTTGTAACGTAAACATACTGCCCGGCGAAAAAATAATTTTTTTACCGATTGCCGCATTATACAAACCTATGGTATCTGTTTGCTTCGGCAATTCCACCCACAATGATAATCCTCCCTGCGGCCTGCTGATTTTTGTGCCGCCGGGAAAGTGCTCGCCAATTACCCTTACGTACTGTAAATAATTGGTGTATAATGTTCTTCTTAATTTTCTAAGGTGTGCTTCGTACCTGCCGTTCTCTAAAAAACTTCCAATTACTTCGTGCGTTACTGCGGTATTGCTTAGGCAATTGAATAATTTTATTTTACTCAGTTGCTCCATATATTTTCCCGGTGCCACCCAGCCAACCCTATATGCCGGTGCCAATGTTTTAGAAACAGAACTGCACAGCAATACCATGCCGCTTTCGTCGTAAGATTTACAACAGGTAGGCCTTTTGTCGCCAAAATAAATATCGCCGTAAATATCATCTTCTATGAGCGGTACATTATATTTTTCCAGCAGCTTCACTGCTTCCTTCTTATGTTCATCGGGCATCAGGCTACCAAAGGGGTTATTAAAATTGCTTACAAACAAACAGGCAGCAAGTTTTGTTTTGTGTACAATTTTTTTTAATGCTTCTATATCCACTCCTGTTTGCGGATTGGTGGGTAGCTCCAATACTTTTAAACCTATGCTTTGCGATAATTGTAAAATACCATAGAAGCAGGGGCTTTCAACAGCAATGGTATCGCCGCTCTTTGTCAATGCCATCAGGCAATAAGAAATAGCATTCATACAACCAGCTGTTGTAAGAATATCTTTTTTGGAAAGATTGCCTTTCCAGTTAAAAGACCATTTAGCCACCTGCGTCCTCAGCTTTTCATTTCCCTGCAGTGTTTCGTACGAAGTGCCACCGCCCGGCAAAGACCGGATGGCATGCAGCATGCCTTTATTTAATTTTGCAACCGGTAATAGCGGTATGGCAGGAACGCCACGGGAGAATACCGTAAAATTTTTTTCAGCAGCATTGTTAAATGAATTTTCAAAAATATCTGTCACCACTTTTACAGGTTTGGTTTCAGGCCTGGTTACCTCAGGCATCGCTAATTTGCTGCGTAGCGTATTGCTTACATAATAACCTGATTGCGGCCTTGGTTCTATCAATGATTTTGCCTCCAGCTCGTAGTAAGCAAACTGCGCCGTACTCATACTTACGCCATGTTGCCTGCAAATCATTCTTATAGAAGGAAGTTTATCTCCCACCTTTAATACTTCGTTATTGATCTGCTGTTCCAGGCTGCAGGCAATTTTAAGGTAAAGCAATTCTTTACCGTTTGTTTTTCGCTTCATAATAAACTGTATTGGTCAAAAATACTAAAATTGTATCTGTGCTGGTAAAAATAATTTACTCATTTTTGTACCTGGAATGTAACGGTATCTTTTTTAAAAGGATTACGGTTGCAATATTGAACAAATTAAAAATGATCAATTGGAAGCAGTAACAAAAATTCCTTTTCAAACCATTGACTGGAGTGCAATTGCAAAAACAATTCATCCCGGAGAAACCGGCAGTGCTGACTGGCAAACCATACAACTGCCCGGCCTGCGGCTTAGAATAGTTGACTATTCACCAGGGTACTTTGCTAATCATTGGTGCAGCAAAGGCCATATAGTGCATTGCTTAAACGGAACATTTGTGAGTGAGCTGGAAACCGGCGAATTATTTACGCTGTCTGCCGGGATGACTTATGTGGTATCTGATGATTTAAGCAACCACCGCTCAACTACAAAAGATGGTGTAAAATTATTAATTATCGATGGAGACTTTTTAAAATAAAAACCTGAACAATGTATATTCCTGCAATAAACTCAACTAGCAACAGGGAAGAAATAATTGCTTTTATGAAGCGCTTTAGTTTTGCTGCAATTGTTACAGCAAAAGATACTGCGCCAATTGCCACTCATTTGCCATTTGTGGTTACTGAAAGAGAAGGCAATGTTATTTTAACTGCACACTTTGCAAAAGCAAACCAGCATTGGGAAGATATCGAAAAGTATACTTCGCTTGTGATTTTCAGCGAACCACATGCTTATATCTCACCTTCTAATTATACAACGGAAATGAATGTGCCCACCTGGAATTACATTGCTGTTCATGCTTATGGTAAAGGAAGGGTTATACATGATGCAGTAGAAGTGATGAATGTAATGGAATCTACCATAAACAATTATGATGCGTTGTACGAACAGCAATGGAATAGGTTACTTGGCGATTATAAAGTAAAAATGCTGAAAGGTATTGTTGCATTTGAAATTGTGGTAGCTGATCTTCAGGCAAAGAAAAAATTAAGCCAGAACAGAACTGAGACGGAGCAACAAAAGATTATTTACACTTTATCAAAAAGCAATACTACCAATGAGCATTTAATTGCTGATTTTATGAAGGGGAATTAAACATACTATTACAGGAATATCATGAAAAACTATTTCAAACGAATACAAACTTTTATATTTTAGTTATGAAAACATTTATAGTTGATTCATTTACAAACGAAGCGTTTAAAGGCAATCCAGCAGGCGTGTGCTTTCCGGAAAATGAACTGGAAGATAAACAAATGCTGCAGGTGGCCATGGAACTTGGTCTCTCTGAAACAGCTTTTGTAAAGCAAACGAACAAAGCAGGTGTTTATGCCATCAGGTATTTTTCCCCTAAAAAAGAAATTCCTTTGTGCGGCCATGCCACACTTGCATCAGCAAAAGTATTGTTTAAAAAAACTGGCTTAGCAGAAATTCATTTTACTACAATAGAAAATTTAGATTTACTAGTGCAACAAAACGGCGATGCCATTACTATGGAATTTCCGGTGTATGATACTATTGCTGCAACAGCACCACCTGCAATGTTAACTGCATTGGGCTTAACAAAAATCGTTAATGCAGTGTTTAGTCAACGAAATAAAATTATTATGCTGGAGATTGATGACAGTGCTGTGCTGGCAAATTTAACTCCTGACTTTAGTGCGCTGGTACATTCACATGATAACATCAATGGCGTTTTAGTTACTGCTGTTGCTAAGGATACAGATTATGATTATCACTATCGCTATTTCTGGCCTTGGGCCGGCACCAATGAAGATCCCGTTACCGGTGGCGTACAAACCTTCCTGGCAAAATACTGGAGCGAAAGGTTGCGTAAAACGAATATGAAAGCTTTTCAATCATCTGCCAGAACGGGATATATGAATGTTGTATTGAAGGGAGAAAAAGTATTGCTCACCAGTAATGCGGTTATTATGCTGGAAGGAAATTTTACAGGTATTTAATTCGTAAAAATAATTTCAATGAATATCGTTGCCAATTGCCGGAATAATGAAAATGAAACGATGAACAACCTTACTATATACAAAGACGGGTTTTGTATTTCTACACATAAAGCAAAGCTTGACCTGGAGGCGGTTCATCAATTTCTTTCAACACAGTCTTACTGGAGTTTGCATATCCCTTTTGAAAAAGTTGCAAAGGCCGCTGCCAACTCATTGTGCTTTGGTTTGTATTTTAATGAGCAGCAAATCGGGTATGCCAGGATAATTTCTGATTACTCCACTTTTGCTTACCTGGCCGATGTGTATGTATTGCCGGAATTTCGTGGAAGAAATTTATCCAAATGGTTGATGCAAACCATCATGGCACATCCAGAATTACAAGGCCTCAGGCGATGGTTGCTGTTAACAAAAGATGCCCATGGTTTGTATAAGCAATACGGTTGGCAAACAATAGCGCATCCTGAAAAGTGTATGGAAATCCATCACCAGGATGTTTATAAAAATACCTGAGCTCAATTGTTTTTCCCGCTTATAGCAAACCTTCCGGAAAGTCCGCCCATATAAATATCTTTGCGGCGCTGTTATGATATCAACTACCATTAATCTTTATAAAAATGCTTACAGTGGTTTAACACGCCGCATGTGGTTATTAGCTGTTGTAATGCTGATCAACCGCAGTGGTACAATGGTATTGCCATTTATGACGCTGTATTGCCATCACCGCGGATACACCGAAACACAGGGGGGATTGGCCGTAGCTATTTATGGTGTGGGCTCCTTATTTGGTGCATTCATTGGCGGAAGGCTGAGTGATACCATTGGTTTTTATAAAATGCAGTTTATAGCATTGTTTGGTGGCGGCATTATGTTTATTGTTTTAGGGCAAATGGATTCTTATCTCACCATCTGTATCTGCATTTTTTTTGCCAGCCTTATTAATGAAGCATTTCGCCCTGCCAACTCCAGTGCTGTGGCACATTACAGCACTCCTCAAAACCGTACGCAATCTTTTTCGCTGGTAAGGCTGGCCATTAATTTGGGCTGGGGTGTAGGTAGTGCATTAGCTGGTATCCTGGCTTCAATAAGTTACCACCTGTTGTTTTGGGTAGATGGATTTACCAATATTGCTGCAGCCATTGCATTACTGCTCATTCTTCCCAAAGTGAGTATTGCTCAACAACACAAAGCCGGGCACGAAAAAATTGTCAAAAGCACCGGCCCGATCCAGGATAAAACGTTTATGATCTTCACCGGCTTTATGTTTCTTTTTGCATTATGCTTCTTTCAATTATTTACCACCGTGCCATTGTATTTTAAAGAAGGGTTACTTTTGAACGAATCAAGCATTGGTATCATCATGTCGGTAAACGGAATTTTAATTGCCGTATTTGAAATGGTGATCGTATTTAAATTAGAAGGTAAAAAGCCTTATTTAAAGCTGATGATGTACGGCTGCATGTTACTGGCATTATCTTACTGGATGCTGAACATTCCGCTGGCCAATACTTTTATACTTGCTACAGGGGTGATTTTGATGGTTACTATTGCAGAGATAACCGGCATGCCATTTATGAACAGTTATTATATTGCCCGAACAACTACCGCCAACCGTGGCCAATATGCCGCTATCTATACCATGGCCTGGAGTGCGGCACAAGTAGTGGGAAGTTTGAGCGGAACACAAATTGCACATTCGTTAGGTTATTCTTATTTGTGGTGGATACTGGGGGGAATCTGCTTTATCACCGCTATGGGCTTTAATTATATTCAAACCAAACGATAATAAAGAAGGGCTGTACTTTTGGTACAGCCCTTAAAGGTTTTTAAAAGTGAGGAATTATCCTACAACTTCCACATTAACTGCGTTCATGCCTTTTTTGCCTTCTTGCAAATCAAACTCAACGCTATCGCCTTCTTTAATATTTTGACTTTTTAATCCACTTACGTGTACAAAAGTTTCTTTGTTAGAGTCGTTGTGTTTGATAAAACCGAATCCTTTTTCAGTATTGAAAAACTTTACGGTACCTTGTTGTTTGTCCATTTTAAATTGTATTGTAATTATTTAATAAGGTGCGAAGATAGTTTTTTTATTAATAAACTCCATAATATTATTTTTGATTGCTATTTGCCCGCTTAATTTCAAGTACTTCCACATCAAAAATTAACGGGCTGTTGGGCGGTATTTCGCCCAGGTTCCTGATGCTATAGGCTAATGATGAAGGAATTATAAGCCTGATCTTTCCACCCTGCCTGCAAAAGGGTAATCCTATCTGCCAGCCTTTGATCAATCTTTTTAGGGGAAAAGTGGCAGGCTTATCTTTTGTTTCATCAAACACAAATCCATTAAGTAATTGCCCCTTATAATTTACTACTAAAGTATCATTGATGGTAACCAATGCGCCTTCTCCTTCTTTTAAGATCTTATAATAAACCCCGCCTACGCTTCCTGTGGTGTCAATTGTTTTGGCTTGTACGGTACTTAATATTGTAGCAATTTCTTTGGCCGTTTCTGTGGCACTATCTGTATTTTTGTAAAGGTCAATAACAGGTTTTTGGTTATTGGCAATCCTGGCATAAGGGTCTCCAAATTGTGTGGTGGTATTTTTAAAACCACCATTCCATAAATAGAACTTATTGTCTTCGGTTCCGCCGCCATAATCAATGCGGTCGCCGGCTTTGCCGGTTGCATCATAACTGAACTTACTTTCCGTTACTTCCTTCCATTCCCCGTTCTCCCTTCTTATCCATTGATTACCGAAGTAAGCTTTACGAAACAATTGCCCGTTATTGCCCCAGAAATTTTCTACAAAAGAATATAATTTTCTCAATGGCTTGCCATCTTTAGGTGCTTTAAAACAGGCGATCAGTTTCCATTTTTGTTCCTCGGGAATAAAGAAATAACCGGCATAACTTGTGGTAACTGTTGCGCTGTCTGTACTTGCAGTTACTAAAAATTTATAAGTTTCACCTGCCTTCCAATTGTACACAAAATGGCTGTGGCCTCCGGTACCTTCATTACCAAAACCATCAGCAAAAACATTTTCGCCTTTGGCCATTAGTTTTACCTTGTTCGAGTCATTCACTTTGTTTCTGTCCGCGGCTTCGTTACCGGCATCCCAAACAGAAAGTATCACCCTTCTTTCGGTAGTGCTGTTTACCTGAATACCGAAATAGCCTCTTGCAAAACCACAGGCCATAAAATAACTATGCAGCACATCTGCATCTTTGGGTATGGTAACCTCATTATAAAAAGAAACTACTTTCATACTATCATCCAGGGGATACATCAAATGAACAGAGGCTGCATTCCTTCTTGCTTTTGTATTAAAATGAATTTGCTCAACAGCAGCACCCTGCAGTTCCAGGGAACTAATGTCTGCAATTGTTTTTCCTTTATTAATAAGAGCAGATAATGTGAGCGTATAAAACCCCGGCTCTGTAATTACCACATTGCCAATGGCAATTTTCTTAAAATCTTTAGCCTTTGGAACATCGATGCTGAACTTTTTTCCAGCAAACGTTGCAGTTAACTTATTTCCCGCAATATCAGTTTTCATAACTAATGCAAGGGAAAGGGTACCGGTTTTACGCAGGTTAAAATAAAACTGAATTTGCTGGCCGGTATTTGTCCAGTTGTGCAAGCCGTTTTTTGCGGCAAACATATTGCTCTCATCATCTTCGCTGCTTTCTTCGGCAGGAACAGCATATGCCGTAAATGCAGGTATGCTAGCGCTGGTTTGCGATTTTACTTTATTGATACTAAAACTGAACAGGAAAATGAATAAACAAAACGGCAGTTGTTTCATAATAATAAGATGAGCAACAAACTTAGTAAAATTTTGATAAGGTTATCCATCTTTTAGTATCAACTGACATTGGACAGCCGACCACATGAGGGAAATTATTTTTTACAAGTTGTTTATTCAATAACTTTATATTTATCAAATGCTTGTTTTAATTATAATTTTTGTTCAATGCATACTTTTCAAACAGTAATTACGGGTACCGGAAGTTATATACCCGATAATATTAAAACCAATAAGGAGTTTACCTTAATTAATTTTTACGGAGAAGACAATAAAAAAATAGATACCGATCCGCAGGAAGTGGTGGATAAATTCAGGCAGATCACCGGTATCGAGGAAAGGCGTTATGCAGATGCCGGCATGGAATCATCCGACATGGCTGCAATTGCAGCGCGGCGTGCCCTTGATGATGCAGGGTGCGATCCTGAAACTTTAGACCAGATCATTGTGGCGCATAATTTTGGTAATGTGGTTAAGCATACTATTCAAACCGATGTATTGCCTGCATTAGCATCAAGAGTGAAGCATTCGTTGGCAATAAAGAATCCCCATTGCGTGGCCTATGATATTTTGTTTGGTTGCCCTGGCTGGGTGCAGGGCGTGATACAGGCTGATGCTTATTTTAAAGCCGGCATTGCAAAAAAATGTTTGGTAATTGGTACAGAGACTTTATCACGGGTGATAGATATTTATGACCGTGATAGTATGATTTTTTCGGATGGGGCAGGGGCCTGTGTGCTGGAAACAAAAGATACCGCAACCACAAAAAGTGGCATCCTGGCAAGCAGTGTACAATCGCATTGTATGGATGAAGTGGATTATCTGAATCTCGGAAAATCCAATTACCCTGATTCGGACCCCCGGGTTCGCTACATAAAAATGAAGGGCCGTAAAGTGTATGAGTATGCCATGAAGTATGTTCCTGCAGCTATGAAAGATTGTTTAGATAAAGCAGGTGTAGACATCAATGAATTGAAAAAAGTATTCATTCACCAGGCCAACGAAAAAATGGATGAGGGTATTATTAAAGCCATGTACAGGCTTTATGGCATTAAAACTGTTCCGGCAGATATCATGCCCATGAGTATACATTACTTGGGCAACAGCTCCGTTGCCACTATTCCTACTTTACTTGATTTGGTAAGAAAAGATACCATGCCCGAGCACCAGTTAAAAGAAGGCGATATCATTCTTTTTGCGTCGGTGGGTGCAGGAATGAATATCAATGCCGTTTGTTACCGGGTGTAAAGACCTGAATGGTGAGTGGTGAATCGTGAATGGCAGTATTATGATTTTACCCTTACTTCGGGTTGTTGCTGCAAGGAGTAATTGATTGATCAAATTTTTCGGGAATTGACCGAGCTTTTTAAACTGCATCTCGTATAAAAATCCCGGCTGTTACTCATGTCTTACGTCTCACTATTCACGTCTCAGTATTCCTCATTCACTATGGCAAGTTGCTGGTTACTAACATAATACAGGTGCAGTAATAAATAGTTTCGGCTAAGAGCCTTAATTAGCCTACATTTGCAAGAAATTACAATATGAATAATGATCTCATTATTAAATTTTTAGAGCCTGCACATCTTGCAAAAAATGCTGTAAAAATTGAATTTAAAAAGCGTAACACCATTGTTGGTGTATTTGTAAAAACAAATGACTACGAAGATTTAAAAGCCAAAAATTTCTGGCGTATTGTTACAGAAGCCAGCATTCCGGAGTGGAAAAAAACCAATAATAATCAGCTGTCTAAAATTTTCAGTGGTTCAGAATTTACACGATTAACACAGGCGAAAGAAAAAGTAGCTGTTTAATCTTACTTATAAAAAAGGCGTCACGACGGTTTCAAGCCGCCTGACGCCTTTTTTGTGCCTTTAATTTTTTTAAAATCCTCTTGCCCCGGCTGGTCTTGGTTTAGGCAATTCTTTCCTGGGTATTTTTTCGGTACGCTGTGTTGTATTATAAACAAATGATGCAATAATGGTGGCAGCTTGTTTCAAATCTTCAGGTACCAAATGATCATAAGTATCCATATTGGTATGATGTGTTCGGGTATCATATTCAATAGCATCCTGTATAAACTGAAAACCGGGTATGCCCACACCATCAAAGGATTGATGGTCTGTTCCGCCGGTATTGCTGATGGTAACCGTTGTGGCACCCAGGTCATTAAACGGCTTCAGCCATTCCTGGAAAATTGACCTGGCAGCTTCGTTGCCCTGTAAGTAAATGCCCCTTATCTTACCGGTGCCATTGTCTAAATTATAATAGGCAGAAACTTTTGAATGTTCCGGTTTCAACACCATATCTGCAGGATCGGCAAAATGTGTTTTTACATAACCTCTCGATCCCAGTAAACCTTCTTCCTCACCGCTCCACAAAGCAATGCGAATGGTGCGTTTGGGTTGCAAACCGGTTGCTTTCAATATGCGTACCACTTCCATCATTACTGCACTTCCCGCCGCATTATCAGTTGCACCGGTGGCACCATGCCAGCTATCTAAGTGGCCACCTACCATTACTATCTCGTCTTTTAAAACAGGATCGGTGCCGGGAATTTCTGCCACCACATTATAGCCTTTGATATCATCCGTATAAAATTTTGTTTTTACATCTGCTTCCAGTTCTACTTTTTGGCCTGCCATTACAAGCCGTTGTATCCTTAAATAATCATCGCTGGATAGCATTACCCAGGCATAATTATTTTCGGCATCCTTTGCATACGAGCCGCCGTTTTGCACAAATAAAGTGCCTTCATTGCCTCTTGGGTTAAGGCTTAATACCAGGGCGGGTTTTTCTTTGTTGTAAAAATCTCCCATTTGCCTTGCCAATGCCTGGCGTTGCCTTGCAGCTTCATTAGGTGTAAAATTTCTCGGGCCTCTTGGTGCATCAGGTTGCGCTTTGGCCATACGATCTAAAGTAGTATCGGCATAACGTTGCCCGTTAGGCGTATAGCTGGGATGCAAGGTATCTGCCGAATACACCATCACAATTTTGCCTTTTAACTTGCCGGAATAATTCTGGTATAATTCTGCAGAGTCTTTTGCATTGATAATAATCACATCACCGGTGATGGCTTTTTTTCCGGGCGTGCTGCCTGTCCATGCCCTTGGTATTGCAACTATTGTGTTGTAGTAAGGTGCTGTCATGG
>Ga0302321_100003098_pt1 | contig 14234 bp, 14 predicted proteins | sample Fen_T0_1_FD_202505 | JGI IMG/M metagenome (GOLD analysis project Ga0302321, IMG submission 202505) | Peat permafrost microbial communities from Stordalen Mire near Abisko, Sweden - Fen_T0_1 | ecosystem: Environmental > Terrestrial > Soil > Wetlands > Permafrost | place: Sweden: Abisko...
GTCGTTGCCACTTCCTGGGGTTCGTGCTTCCTCTGCCGATGTGATGGACACTGACCACCAGGTGCGAGACCAACCTTTTTGCCTCTCCATCTCTCCTGTCCCTGTTCCCACATCTTAGCCATAGACACCAATGCTTGTTTTGTGCTGCACTGGTGTAGAGAGGAAGCCGTGCTGGAAGGGCAGCCTGAGGAGAAACATCATGTCCAGGAGACTTCTCTCCCGGCAAATTCGTCCCCGGCCTCTGGATGATCGAGAGATCGAGCAATACCTGCGTGTTTATGATGCCAGAGAGCTCTATTACCATCCAGAGACCTTGCCTCGGCTCTGTTCGCAGCAGCTGTTTGGTAACAGCGCCCCTCTAGAACTTGAGGTAGGCTGTGGCACTGCTGAGTTTCTCTGCTCACTGGCAGCTAAAGAGCCAGAGACTAACTTCGTCGGCGTGGATATTACGCGCCGACCCCTGGATAAAGCTATCGCAGTTGCATCGTCGCTCCAGCTAACAAATGTATGCTTTCTTTACGCCAACTTTGCGCACATGTATCCTTTGCTGGAGCCCGATTCCCTGCAGCAAGTCTATGTCCACTTTCCTGATCCTCATATGCGCCCGAAGTTCCAGCGGCGTAAGTTGGTCACACCCGCTTTTCTTAATGCCATCTACCCGACGCTTGTTCCAGGAGGTGGGCTGAGCTTGATGACTGATCATCGCGCATTGTTTCAGGAACTGCTTGCCGTGGTTGAGGCGGATAGCCGCTTTCAGAAGAACCACGCCGAGCGCTACCTGATTGGGTTTGAGCCAGAGGTCAAATCGCGCTTCCAGCGTATCTGGGAGCGTCACGGCCTGCCGACCCTACGCCTGGAGGTACGCAAGGGTTTACAATAGTGATTTATTGATCCGCTACCAGGAGATTTTGATCTCCTGGTAGCCTCCTCTATGGTATAATTTGAAGAGAGGATCGATTACAAAGAGGGGAGGATCTGACGACCATAACTATGATCGCTCCACCTACTATGCAGACTCTTGCAAAGACATTTGCCGAGATCGGGGGTCAGGCTCCCGGCTTTCCATTGGTTCCACTAGGGAACTTCATGATGGACTTTTTCAGAAACCATGCAGATCTCCGGGCAGAGCTCCTCTCCGACCCTATCCAGGAGCAGCCACGAATCCCCGCAGCAGATGCGTCGCCTCAGGAGAAAGAGGCCTATCAATGGGCCGTCTTTTGTGCTGCCAGCGCCGAGTATCTGGCCCATCGTTACAACCTCGATTGCCCTGCGTGGGCACACGATCCTGCTTATCGCAGCCTTTCCGAGCCGTGGTACTTTGTGCCTATGGCGTATAAAAATGAGCGTGTGCGACAACGAGCCGTAACTACCACGCCGGAAGAGTTTGCCCGCAGAAACATCTTTTGCGGAGGAATAATCTACGTCGATAAATACTCCGAAGCCCAAAAGTTCGTAGTCTCACAGGGTTTCCGTAAAACGGCATAATTTGAGTTCACCAGGAGAAGTCGAGCCTCCACTGGATTCATAAATTCGGCACCAATATACTCAACAATTTCTATATTGAGTATATTGAAAAGCGAAAGTAAAAAGAGATATACCTGTATTACAGACGAATACTCTGCGAAGCAGAGTTATTTCTCTCTATGACACGTATTTCTTGCTTTCAGAGAGCTCATGAGTAGGTCCATTCCATATCGTGTAGTAGCTTTTGTAAGGCTTGCGAGGCTTGACGGAACAGGGATGGGCCGCTGAAGCCCTGGTATTGACCGGCGGCTGCCAGATGTGGTTCCAGGGCCATGAAGCCATCATAGCCATCATGATGCAGCTGTTGCAATAGTTGGGGCCAATGGGCTTCCCCGTTACCAGCTACGGTGAGCGTGCCGTTGGTCTTAACATCTTTTACGTGGACATAGCCAAGCCAGGGGCGCGTCGCCTGATAGGCATCGGGATAGGGCACTTGCGCACATTGTAGAAAGTTGGCGGGATCGAGCGCCGAACGGAAATGCGGATCGTTGATGCTTTGTAGCAGATCAACGCAACGCTCAATCGTATCGCCGTAGATGCCCTTTTCGTTTTCGTGGATGAGCGTTACGCCCGCCGCACTGGCCCGTGCGGTCATTTCACGCAGGCGGAGCAGAACTTCATCGCGGTACGAGGATGGCTTTGGTGCTGGCGTCTGAGTATTAGTGGGCGGATAGAAAGAGAACATGCGAATATAGGTGCTAGATAAAGTTTTAGCGGCAAAGATAGCACGATCCAGATACTGCAGATGCTCCGCAAAAGAGCTATCAATAGGCACCTTGCCCAGGGGCGAGGCGATGGCCGCCACACCGATGCCAGCGGCTTGTAGCGTTTGCTTGATCGTAGCGAGCCGTTGATCCGAGAGCTCTACAATATTGGTGCCCCAGACGGAGCGCAGATCGATAAAGTGTATATTTTCGCTCTGTAGGACCGCTATCTGTTCATCGAGATCGGCAGAGATCTCATCTGCAAAGGCGGAAAGTCTAATCATGAGAGAGTAATCTCCTTTCCTGTGCGGGCAGATTCGTAGACGCCAAGAATGATGTCTACGGGCCGACGTGCGGCATTGCCATCGACAAGGGGCGTACCGTTTTCACGGATAGCATGCATAAAATCAGCGATCTGCAGGGCATGCGTCGCTGATTGCAGCGCAGCCGGATTGCTGGCGGTCGAGGCCTGCTGTTGAGCCATAGCTTTCTTCAGCGCACCGCCACCGTATGGGCCGATCTCTTGCTCATCGTCGCGTGCAAGATGCAGATAGCTCAAGCGGTCATTTTCAATGATCGCCGATCCACGATCACCAAAGACCTCGATGCGCGTGGTTGCGCCAGGGTAAGCCCCTGTTGTGGCAGAGATCGTCCCCAGAGCGCCGTTGGCAAAGCGCAGAATAGCCACCGCAACATCCTCGGTCTCCATCTTATGGACCAATGTGTCAGTATAGGCCTGGATCGTTTTGACCGGTCCCATAAGCCACTGCAGGAGATCGATTGAGTGGATCGACTGATTCATAAGGATGCCGCCTCCATCGAGCTCCCAGGTTCCACGCCAGGCACCGCTATCATAGTATTTTTGTGAACGCCACCAGGGGATCGCCGTATTGCCCAGAACCAGGCGACCGAGTGCTTGTTCCGCAATGAGCTTATGCACCTGCATAGTGGCCTCGTCGAAACGATGCTGGCTAATTACCGCCAGCTTGCGACCAGTCTCCTGCTGGACACGTAGCATCTCGTCCATGCGCTCACGCTTGATCTCCATAGGTTTTTCGACAAGCACATCGCGACCGGAACGCATAACCTGGCAAGCGTGGTCGCCGTGCATCCCGCTGGGAGTGCAGACTGCGACGATATCAAGTTGCTCGCCGTCGAGCATCGCCTGTATATCGTTGTATGCCTGAGCATGATAACTGTTTGCGAGCTTTTGGGCTTTTGCGGGGACGCTATCAGCGACGGCAACGAGCTGAGCATCGGGTAAGCTGCTAATGGCCTCCGCATGTGTTGGGCCAATTACTCCGCAGCCGATGATACCGAAACGGAACTTCTCTGGCATCTGGTATCTCCTAAGCAATGAAATCTGTAAGGTGTAACTGTTGAGCAACACCTTGGAAGAAATAGGTAAAGATAGTGTGTGCTGATGAGCCGGGCCGCTCGCACAGGTGATTTCTTCTCTATTATATAGTTATTGTATCATGATGCACTGTCCCATTGCGCTTTGAGAGCAGCCATAGCCGGAGCCACCTCAGCCGCAAAAGCGTGCCAGCGGCATTCAATGGAGATGCGTTGATCATAGCCAGCGCGGTGCAGGGCTGAAAAATAGGGGCGGAGATCTTCGCCATGTGTGCCTGGAGCAGCTCGATCCTCTTTTTCAGCCACATGGACATGCGCGAGGAGTGTAGACCAGGGAAGAATAGTTGCCGGGCCCTCGCCATTGCAGGCCATATGATAGGTATCGGCCAGCAAGCGTGCGCTGGAGGATGCGATAGGCGCAACTGCCGCACCACTTTCAGCCACCGTATTGAGCGTATTGGTCTCCTCGTAGCGCAGTGGCTCAAGAACGATCGTGACGCCATGATCGTAGGCCCATGTGCTCCAGGTAGATAGATGATCGATAATCTGGTGTGTCGCATCAGAGCGATCATAGCCAGGAGGGCATGCCCGAGCAGGACCGCTGCCGAAGACAATGACACGAATACCAGCCTGCTCTGCACGCCGTAGAGCTGTCTGGACATAGTGTTCGATGCGGGGCCGGTCGATAGCTTGCTGTGGCGAAGAGACGAGAAGAATGTCTGCTGGGAAGAAAGAATTGGCGGCCTCGATAGGGACAGGAAGAGTGCGAGCACTGCGTAGATGATCTGCAAAGATCTCATCAGGTTGTTCGGGAGCCAAGAAACGAACAACACTCTCTTCAAGATAATCGAAAGGGAGGGTATCAAGGGCCTGTATCTCGTGAAATGATGCACATATGCCAAACTTCATTGTTATCGGGGTTCCTTTCTTGGGATGGAAAGCAGATAGGACATGCATTGTATGGAATAATCGTAGCATATCATATTTTTTGTGCCTGGGGTTACTTTTTTGTATCCGATACTGTATACTCTGGACGAGAAGGACGGCTCGTCATTTTGTATATTTTGTACAATGAAAGATGGCTCATCGTATTGTATACTATAGACAAGAAGGATAGCTCGTCCTGGCAGGACCTCAGTGATGAGGATGAACAAGGAAGAAAAAGATGAATCCCTTTGACACATTACAGACGCTTTTCTCACAAGACATAAGTGAGCTGCACAGATTGCAGAATCGATGGTGGTTTTTTCTATCTTTGACACGGGTGGTGAAGGAACAACACCTTGGCCGCTGTTGTTATTTTGCCGAGGAATTTCTTTCTTCTGCGGATCTCTACGCTTTCAAAAAAGCTGTAGGGCTGAACGAAAAGCAATGGCGAGAATACAAAGCGAAGGTCTCTGCGCAGCAATGAGTGTAATGAATTGCTCAATTTGCTGAGCATTCTGTCTCTTATGGCATTTATTCTGCTTTTTACATATTTTGCGCCCTGCGCAAAATATGTAAAAAGCAGAATAAATGCCGAATTAGCTGAAAGGCGTGAGAAGACCGTACAAGATCATAAAACAGATTCTGTTTGCGTGAGGGCTACCTCATCGACGACTTCGAGAAAGCGTTGCAGAGGAGGCAACGTCTCCTCGCATAGCCAGATAACGCCCATCGAGACTTCTACAGAGACATCCTGTAATGGTTTATAGATGACCCCCGCTCGATGAAGGTTTTGCACTGATGCCGGAACGAGGGCAACACCCATATTCGCACCCACCAGACCAATAATCGTCTGCATTAACCATGCTTCTTGCACTATGTGAGGAGTGAAGCCGACCTGGCGGCAGGCGGCCATCATATGTGCATATAATCCTGCGACCGCCGTGTAACGAGGGGGCGCGATGAATGCCTCATGGGCCAGCGAACGGAGCGTGATGGCTGGCTGCGCGGCCTGGGCATGTGTTGTGGGTAGCACTGCTAACAGCGGTTCACGCTGAACCGTGCGAACTTTCAGCCTTATCGTATCAAGTGGAAGATAGATCAACCCCACATCAAGTTGCTGCTTCTGTACTCCACGCACCACCTGATCAGGATTCATCTCTTTCAAAAGGAGCTGGACATCCGGGAAACGCTGACCAAATGCCCGCAGGATCACTGGTAGAATACTATTGGAGGCCGAAGGAACAAAGCCCACCGTCAAAAGGCCGACCTCACCATGGCCAACCCTTTGAACTGCATTTACCGTCTGCTCGATCTGCCCGAAGATGCGGCGGGCAGCATCAAATAACAACTCACCGGCATCGGTCAATTGCACGCTACGCCGTGTGCGATCGAAGAGCTGCACCCCTAGTTCTCGTTCAAGCTGCTGAATCTGATAGCTAAGTGGTGGCTGTGCGATATGTAAACGCTCGGCTGCACGCGTAAAATGGAGTTCTTCAGCGACGACGACGAAGTAGTATAATCTTCTGAAATCAATTACATTCTCCATGTTCGTATTATACATAGGAAGTATGATAGATACAAGGAATAAGTATTAGACATATGGAAGTGGGTTAATTATACTTGATTTGTCAGATGTTGTTGCTGCTGGACCTGGTAGCTGATCAATACATGCCAGTTAACATCCATTGTCTTTAGCGTGTGTGCATGCAAGAAAGGCTTATATGACGGATAAGCGACTCAGTATGAAAGAGGCGATTGCCGAGTATGTCCAGGATGGAATGTCGGTTGCGATTGAGGGCTTTACCGCCTTCATCTGCTTTGCCGCTGGACATGAGATAATTCGCCAGCGCCGACGGGACCTGACCCTCATTCGCATGACCCCTGACCTGATCTATGATCAGATGGTTGCCGCAGGTGTAGCGAGTAAAATGATCTTTAGCTACATGGGAAACCCCGGTGTTGGTCCATTATATTGTCTGCGCCGTGCCGTCGAAAAAGGCATTCCGGCTCCCCTTGAACTCGAAGAATACTCCCACTACGGCATGGTAGGGCGTTATATCGCAGGCGCCACCCGGCTTCCCTTCTATCCCCTACAGAGCTATCTAGGCTCAGACATGCCGCGTGTCAACGAACAGATTAAATTTATTGAGAGCCCATTTGGCAACGGGAAGATCGCCGTCGTGCCTCCACTCAACCCCGATGTCGCCATTGTTCAGGCGCAGCGTGCTGATAAGCAAGGGAATACCCATCTCTGGGGCCTGCTGGGGGCGCAGAAAGAAGTCGCCTTTGCCGCACGCAAAGTGATCGTCGTCGTCGAAGAGATAGTCGACGAGTCCGTGATTCGCGCCGACCCTAACCGCACCATTATTCCTGGCCTGATCGTTGACGCCGTCGTCCAGGCTCCTTATGGGGCCTATCCATCGTATGTCCAGGGCTATTATGACCGCGACAATGTCTTCTATCTTGAGTGGGATGCCCTCTCGCGTGATGCTGACAACGTGCAAGCCTGGCTCAATGAATGGGTCCATGGCGTCGCTGATCATGCCGCGTACATCGAGAAAGTCGGAGCGGAAACGCTAGAACGCATCAAGCCCGGTAGCGCACCAGCGGCCGCAGTAGATTATGGAGCATATCGATGAGCGAAGGAAACGGACAGAGCGAGAGAGCATACACCCCCTCCGAGATGATGATCGTCTCGTCGGCTCGTGCATTAGCAGGAGTACGCACCGTCTTTGTTGGTGTGGGGCAGCCGAATATCGCCTGCAACTTAGCGCGTTATACCGTCGCACCTGATCTCGAACTAATTTATGAATCGGGTGTCTATGGTGCCCAGCCATTGCGCCTGCCCCTCTCTATCGGCGACCCCACGCTTGTGACTGGCGCGACCTCGGTTGTTTCGATGGCTGATCTTTTTGGCTTATATCTTCAGCGAGGTCTGGTCGAAGTAGCCCTGGTGGGAGGAGCGCAGATTGATCGTTATGGCAATCTAAACAGTAGCGTCATTGGCAGCTATAGGCATCCCAAGACCCGGCTCCCAGGGAGCGGAGGAGCCTGCGAGATAGCGATCAATGCACAAAGGCTCTTCATCATCATGCAACTCAAGAAACGCGCCTTTGTCGAGCAGATCGACTTCCTGACCAGTCCGGGGCATATGGGTGGGGGAGACAGTCGGCAAGTGCTTGGCATGCCAGGCCGAGGGCCAGCGCTGGTCATTACCGACATGGCACTCTTTGATTTTGCAAACTCCGAGCGCGAAATGCAACTTATCTCGCCCTACCCGGGTGTGAGCCTGGAGCAGATACAAGCCGAGATCGGGTGGCGCGTACGCCTGGCCGAGACCTTTGTGCAGACGGCTGCACCGAGCGAGGAAGAGCTAGAATTGATTCGCGTGCACCTCGATCCGAACGGCATGTACGCCAAGAAACCACGCGAAGCTCCCGGCCAGATTAAAGCATAACGTATTGCGTATGCCTGTGATGCAGCAGGCTGCGGGACTGGAGAGGAGACAATGATGTGAGGAATTTTACTTATAATACTCTCCCGATCAGAGTTGTTTTTGGTGCCGGTGAGAGTCGGAGGGTCCTTGCTGAAGAGGTAGAGCGCATGGGCGTGAGTTGCGTCCTTCTGATTATCACAGAACGTGAGCGGGAGCTAGCCCAGGAGTTAGTCGCACCTCTCGGCGACAGCATCGTTGGAGTCTTTACCAACATCAGGTCGCATGTGCCTGTGAAGATAGCTGAGGAGGCCAGGGAGGTAGCTCGCGAGCTGAAAGCGGATTGCTTGTTGTGCATTGGTGGTGGTGCAGCCACGGGCACCGCAAAAGCTATCGCACTTGCGACGAAACTGCCCATCATTGCCATCCCAACCACCTATGCAGGCTCAGAGATGACACCGGTCTGGGGGCTGACGAGTGGACAGCAGAAGACAACAGGAAGCTCACCTGATGTGTTGCCTAAAGTTGTAATCTACGATCCAGAGCTCACCTTTTCCCTTCCCCCATCGATAACCGGACCAAGTGTCATGAACGCAATGGCCCACTGCGTCGAAGCATTCTATGCGCCACACGCGAATCCAATCACATCCCTGCTGGCTGAAGAAGGCATAAAGAAGCTCGCGCAAGGTGTAGTGGTTGCGGTCACGAAGCCCGACGATCTTGCAGGTCGTAGCAACGTGCTTTATGGGGCATATCTGGCGGGTGCCGCATTCGCCGTTGCCGGTTCTGGTCTCCATCATAAGATCTGCCATATTTTAGGTGGCGCCTATAACCTCCCCCATGCTGAGATGCATACCGTCATCTTGCCTCAAGTCGTTGCTTTTAATCAGCCAGCTATTCCCGCCATTATGGAACGGATCGCGCATGCGCTAGATGTCCAGAGCGCTCCCGCAGGCCTTTTCGATCTTGCAGAGAAGATAGGGGCACCGACGGCGCTGAAAAATATTGGTATGAGAGAAGAGCACCTGGAAGAAGCGATTGACCTGGTCGTAGAGAAGGTGCCCAAGGATAATCCACGACCGGTAAACGCAGCGGGCATCCGAGCTATCCTTGAAGGAGCTTATGTTGGTCGGCGTCCCGGCCTTGTGTCAGAAAGGAGTTGGTAGAGATGGCGTACGAAGGAGCAAATGATGCCTGGATTGTAGGCGCAGTTCGCACTCCAGTTGGGAAGCATGGTGGGGTACTGAGCAGCGTCCGGCCAGATGACCTTGGCGCACTCGTCTTGCAGGCACTTATGGAGAGAACAGGAGTGCCGGCTACAGAGGTCGAGGATGTCTATTTTGGTTGTGCCAACCAGAGCGGCGAAGATAACCGAGATGTTGCACGAATGTCGCTACTGCTCGCAGGCTTCCCCGTCGAAGTAGCGGGCGCAACCGTCAATCGGCTGTGCGGTTCAGGGTTAGAGGCAGTTGCCAACGCTGCACGTGCTGTCATGCTTGGCGAGGCCGACGTATATGTTGGTGGCGGCGTTGAGTCAATGAGCCGCGCACCCTTTGCCATGTCCAAGCCTGAAAAAGGTTTTGCCACTGGCCATCAGACCATGTACGACACCACACTCGGCTGGCGCTTCACCAATCCCAGGCTAGAGAAAATGGGGCATACCGACTCGCTAGGCATGACCGCCGAGAATCTGGTCGAGGAACGCTTCAAGTTCATCTATAAGGAGCAGAAGCCCGAAGCGCTTGCAGGCATCTACGCAATTACACGTGACCGGCAGGACCGCTTTGCTTTAAGAAGCCACGAAAAGGCCGTCGTCGCACAGAGCATGAAGCGCTTTGACGATGAGATCGTGCCCGTTACCACAAAGTCACGCAAAGGCGAAACCCAGATCACCGCCGATGAAGGGCCACGCAGCGACACCTCACTGGAGCAACTTGCCAAACTCAAACCAGTTTTCAAGTCAGGCGGCACTGTTACCGCAGGCAACTCCAGTCCCCTCAACGACGGAGCAGCAGCTGTACTGATCGTCTCCTCCCGCTATGCACGGGCCCATGGCCTCAAGCCAATGGCCCGGATAAGAAGCATCGGCGTAGCCGGCGTACCACCTCGCGTCATGGGGATCGGACCAGTGCCAGCGACCAGGAAGGCACTCGCCCGAGCAGGAGTCGCGTTCAACGACCTGGGGCTCATTGAACTGAACGAAGCCTTTGCAGCACAGTCGCTGGCGGTCTTACACGAATGGGGCCTGGACCTGGACGATGAGCGCGTGAACGTCAATGGCGGAGCTATTGCCATTGGGCATCCCCTGGGCTGCTCTGGTGCGCGTATACTCACAACATTACTGCACGAGATGGGGAGACGCCAGGGTGTAGAATTAGGATTAGCAACGATGTGCATAGGTGTAGGGCAGGGGATTGCAATGGTTGTCGAAAAAGTGATCTAGCAAGCAGAGATAGGAAAAAAGATGAGCCAGGACAAAGAGCGACCCAGGGCAAGTGGCACACGCAACCTCGCCGACGAGGACCTCACGCGAGCCGTACTTGCAACCTTCGAACATTCCAAGTCTGAGCGCTTTCAGACGGTCATGCAAAGCCTTGTGAAGCACCTGCACGCCTTTATAAATGAAGTCGAGCTGACCGAAGACGAATGGTTCAAAGGCATAGATTATCTTACACGTGTTGGTCATATCACCGACGACAAGCGGCAGGAATTTGTCCTGCTCTCAGACGTTTTAGGCGTTTCGATGCTCGTGATTGACATCAATAACAAGACGGAAGGTGAGGCAACTGCATCGACTGTCTTTGGCCCCTTCTTCGTCGAAGGCTCGCCCGGCTTCCAAAACGGTGATGATATCGCAAATGGAGCCTCTGGTGAGCCATGCTATATGCAGGGGCGCGTGCTGTCTACCAGCGGAGAGCCACTGCCAGGGGCGCATATCGAGATCTGGCAGGCCGATGACCATGGTTTTTATGATGTGCAGTATAAAGAGACCACGCAGGGGCGCGGTCATCTTACTGCCGATAAAGAAGGACGTTATTATTTCTGGTCAGTGCGGCCGGAGGCATACCCGATCCCAGAAGATGGGCCAGTGGGAGAACTGCTTCATACAGCGGACCGCAGCCCGATGCGCCCGGCCCATGTGCACTTTATGATCAAGGTACCAGGATACAAGACCTTAATTACCCACGTCTTCAAAGATGGAGATCCCTATCTCGACTCGGACGCCGTATTTGGTGTGAGGAGTTCTCTGATCACAGGCTTTGAGCACCACGAGCCAGGTATTGCCCCCGATGGCAAAAAAATGGAGGTGCCCTTCTATACCATGAACTATGACTTCCTGCTACCGCCGCTCAAGGAGAAGGACCACCTGTAAGGCATGGTAGTAGACGTTCCCACTAAATAAAAAGGAATCGTAGCTGGGAAGAAACGTGTAGCGACTAGCTGAGACGCATTGACGCGAACGAGTAAAAGACAGTCGCAATGTAACGGAAAGCGGGACCGGAGACGAATATGAGCGCACAGTTTGACACAGATGTCCTGATCATCGGCAGCGGCCCGGCGGGTGGGTCGGCGGCCCTTTTTCTGAGTAAGTATGGCGTGAAAAATATGGTACTAACCAAGTATCGTTGGACAGCAGACACGCCAAGAGCACATATTACCAATCAGCGTACAATGGAGATATTACGTGACGTAGGCGTCGAAGAGGATGTCATCGAGAAGGCCACGCCACAGGAACTCATGGGCAACAACGTCTTCTGCACAAGTCTGGCAGGAGAGGAGTTTGCACGGCTGCGCACCTGGGGCACGCATCCGAGCCGTATGGCAGACTACACACTTGCAAGCCCCTCACGTATCTGTGACTGTCCACAAAACTTCATGGAACCAATTCTGCTGGGCCACGCCGCCGCCAGTGGAACACAGGTACGTTTCAGCACCGAATATCTCTCACTTGAGCAAGATACCGATGGCGTCACCGCGACCGTGCGTGATCGGATCAGCGGGAACACCTATCAGATCAGAGCGAAATACCTGCTTGGCGCAGACGGCGGGCGTAGCATCATAGCCAAAGAGCTCGACTTACCCACACAAGGGAGAATGGATATTGCTGGCAGCATGAACATCGTCTTCTCTGCCGACCTCTCAAAGTACGTCGCCCATCGACCGGGCGTCCTCTACTGGGTACTACAGCCCGGCTCTAATATTGGTGGAATCGGCATGGGCACGATCCGCATGGTGCGCCCCTGGAACGAATGGCTTATCATCTGGGGCTACGATATCAACAATCCGCCCCTCAACATCGACGACGAAGCGGCAACCAGGATCGCTCATAACTTGATCGGCGACGACACCATTCCCATCAAGATCCGCTCCACCGCGCTATGGAGCGTCAACGGCCTCTACGCCACGCACTACTCCAATGGGCGCGTCTTCTGTCTGGGCGACGCAGTGCACCGCCATCCACCATCGAACGGCCTGGGCTCCAACACCTCCATTCAGGACTCTTACAACCTCGCCTGGAAACTCGCCCTGGTACTCAAGGGCAAGGCGAACGCATCGTTACTGGAGACCTATAATGATGAACGAGCACCCATCGGCAAGCAGATCGTCGAGCGTGCCAACAAGAGCATCGAAGAGTTCGGTGCAATCTATGAAGCGCTCGGCTTTAACGAAGCCAGAGACGCCAAGGAGATGCGTGCCGGAATGGAGGGACGCAAAGAGGACACCCCGCACGGAGCCGAGCAACGGACGAAATTGCGGCAAGCCATCGAACTCAAGAGCTACGAATTTAATTGCCACGGCGTTGAGTTCAATCAACGTTACCGCTCGGCTGCTGTTGTTGCGGACGGGACACCTGAGCCTGAGCATGCACGTGATCGGGAGCTCTACTACCATGCGACAACCTGGCCGGGGGCGCGTCTGCCGCACTGCTGGCTCGAATATAAAGGGCAGACGGTCAGCACATTGGACCTCGCAGGCAAGGGTCGCTTTACCCTGCTTACCGGCATTGGGGGTGATGGCTGGAAAGCAGCGGCGGAAGAGGTCTCTGCCCAGACAGGTGTGGAGATTGCTTGCTTTGTGATCGGCCCGGGGCGCGAAGTGCTGGATCTCTATGACGATTGGGCGCGGCTCAGAGAAGTAGAGGAGAGCGGCTGTATCCTGGTACGGCCTGACGCGCACGTCGCATGGCGGCAGGTCGATGCTCATGACTGCAGTGTGGAACTTGCGCAAGCTATGCAGCAGATCTTAGGCCTCGCATAGAATATTTTTGCCGTATGTGCTAGTGTAACGATAGCCTTGAAAAAGATGAAGGATGCAACGCGGTTCATAATAGAGAGGAGTAATTGTGTCAGAAACGCCCTTTGAGATGGGAATGAAGGTTCGCAAAGAGGTGCTTGGCAGCGAACATGTCGAGCGCGCGCAGGCACGCACAAGCGAGTTCGACGCCGATTTCCAGCGCTTTATCACGGAGACGGCCTGGGGTGGCGTCTGGGCGCGGCCAGACCTGGATAGACGGACAAGAAGCCTCGTCACGATTGCCATTCTCGCTGCGTTGGGTCGTGAAGAACTAGCCCTGCACCTGCACGCCAGCCGCAATACCGGAGTTGATCCGCATGAGATCGCGGAGGTCCTACTCCACGTGGCTGTATATGCAGGCGTGCCTGCAGCGAATGCAGCATTTGCGGTGGCAAAAAAAGAGTTTGACGAGCCAGCGCCTGGCCCGAAAGATGGGGCCACAGAATAAGCTATCAGGAGGATATATGAGCCATATCACTATTGGGGCTATCGTGCGGGGAGACCGAGAAGTTTTCCCGCCCTATTTGTATGAAGCTTATCAATCGACCAGGCGGCGTGCACCAGAGCTACCACTCATAGATGTGCCGTTGACGCTCTCTGAGTTGACCGGTCCTGGACCAGCCATTAGCGCCGTGACGCCAGAAGATGCCGATCTCACACGCAATGCAGGGACCGGGGGCGAGGCGATTGGGCAACGCATCATTGTGACTGGCCGTGTACTTGATGATCATGGAAAGCCCGTGCCAAATACGCTGCTGGAGGTCTGGCAGGCAAACGCCGCCGGACGTTACCTCCACAAACGAGATCAATGGCCCGGCCCGCTCGATCCAAACTTCCTGGGGATGGGTCGCTGTCTGACCAATGACGAGGGCATCTACCGCTTCTTGACGATTCGGCCGGGCGCGTATCCCTGGAAGAATCACCCCAATGCCTGGCGTCCGGCGCATATCCACTTCTCGGTTTTTGGACCGTCTATGTTATCGCGGCTGGTGACG
>Ga0302321_100003100_pt1 | contig 14229 bp, 15 predicted proteins | sample Fen_T0_1_FD_202505 | JGI IMG/M metagenome (GOLD analysis project Ga0302321, IMG submission 202505) | Peat permafrost microbial communities from Stordalen Mire near Abisko, Sweden - Fen_T0_1 | ecosystem: Environmental > Terrestrial > Soil > Wetlands > Permafrost | place: Sweden: Abisko...
GCGCCCGCCGCGCACCAGACCAGGCCGGCGATGAGCATCAGGGTGTTCTTGGGAACGTGCACGATTCGATGACTCCTGCCACACGGAACGCCTGCGACCCGGATCGAACGGCGAGACTGTCGAGCCGACCGGAAGCCGTGGCACGCGTGCCCTCCACCCAACCGGACACTCCAGTGGGTGGGCGGCGAGATTGTACCCGGCGACCGCCCGAGGGCTCGCCTCGCCGGCGGGACGGCCGATCGGGCTGCTCGGGCCTCCGGCCCGGCATCGATGGCTTCGGCGTCCCGCGCGGTCAGGACCGGGCAGCCGACCCCTTCCGCCGGGGGGGAGCCGCGGTCGACCGGCGGACGACCAGCTCGAACGGGAGGCCGAGGTCCTGGTCTTCATCAGGCGTCCCGTCCGGCTCCGTCGCCCTGGCAGGGGCGTCGAGGAGGAGGCGCGCCGCCGCGTAGCCCTTCAGGCGGAGCTCCTGGTGGACGGTGGTCAGCGCGGGCCGCGCGTGGGCGGCCGCGGCGATGTCATCGAAGCCCGTGACCGAGACGTCCCGTGGGACCGTGAGCCCCGTCGCGCGCGCCGCCGCCATGACGCCCATCGCGAGGCGGTCGGTCATGGCCAGGACCGCGGTCGGGCGGTCCGCCTGCGCGAACAGGTAGCCGGCGGCCCCCGCCCCGAGCGCCTCGTCGCTGTGGGCGCACTCGAAGAACGGGACCTCCCCGATGGCGATCCCGGTATCGGCGAGGGCGTCCGCGTAACCTGCGAAACGCGCGGCCGTGACGTCGAACGCGCTCGTGGCGACGCGCGTCGGGTCGCCCGGGCCCGTGTAGCCGTCGGGGTGGCACGGCAGGCTCACGATGCCGAACCGGCGATGGCCGAGGGCGACCAGGTGGCGGGCGACCTCGCGCGCGCCTCCCGCGTCGTCCAGCGCCACCGTCGCCACGCCGGGCAGCCGCGGCTGGTCGACGACGACGATCGGGACGCCGCGCCCGAGTGCCGCCTCGAGGCCGCTCGCGCCGCGCGGGAGCGAGTACGCAACGAAGCCGTCAACGGCGACGTCGGTGATCATCCGCGTGTCGGCCGCGTACAGGCCACCAGGCACGATGAGCAGCCCGAGCCGCCGCTCCTCGCAGGCATCTGCGATGCCACGGATGAGCTCGCTCACGACAGGGTCGCTCATGGCGAAGGGCAGTGACTCCGGCAGGATCAGCCCGACGGCTCCGGCTCGCCGCGTGCGGAGCATCCGGCCGACCGCGTCGGGTCCGGCGTAGCCGGCGGCCCGCGCGGCCTCGAGCACCCGTGCCCGGAGCTCGGGCGAGAGCTGGTCGGGCCGGCTGAACGCGTTCGAGACCGTTGTCTTTGAGACGCCCAGGGACGTGGCGAGGTCGCGCAGCGTGAGGCGCTGGCGGGGCGGAGTCGGCTCGTCCATGGCGATCCTCATCGACCGGAGCCCGGCGGTGGTCCGTGGGTCATCTTGACCGATCAAGATGACAGGGCTATGCTGACGGTGTTCTTGACCGGTCAAGAACCATCATACGCACAACGGCCGGCCAGGGACAGGAGCGAATCATGACCCGACTGCCGATGCCCACCGCCGAGGATCGCGCGCGCGAGCTGATCGAGGCGGAGCTGCGCGACCTGACCTGCTGCCACCAGTGCGGACGCCCGATGAGGGTCTCCGTGCGGGGCGCGGAGATGTGGGTCGAGTGCGAGAGCCTCGGCTCCAGGAGCGGGCTCCGGCTCGCGATCTCGACCGGCTTCCACGACCGGCACCTGGTCGAGCTGCCCGAGGGAGTCCTCGCCGCGGCCTGACGTCGGGCGTCCAGCAATCAACCAGCCCGCCTCGTCGGCGGGCAACCAACCGCACGGGAGGAACGCCCGGATGTTCACACTCGAGACCATTGTCATCACTGCTTTCGCCGTCATCGTGATCCTCGCGCCGAAGGCGCTCGACACGTGGCTGTCGTTGCGAGACGCGGCGCGCGCCTCCAGCGAGGAGTCGATGCTGGAGCGGGCCGCCGGCGGCGCCGAGTAGCATCGGTCGCTGTCGCCAGAGGCTCAGCTCGCCTCAGATCCGCTCGCCCTGTCGGGCGGGCGGTCGACCGGGATGAGCGACCCGCCGGCTGCTATCGTCATCATCGATGGGACTCGGCTTCGGACTCCTCAGCGCGCAGCTTCGTCCCGGCGAATCCGACTGGACCCGTGCCTACGACGAGACGGTCCGCCTGGCCGTCGAGGCGGAACGGCTCGGCTTCACGTCCGTGTGGACGACCGAGCACCACTTCGTCGATGACGGGTACATGCCCTCGCTCCTCGTGGTCGGCGCGGCACTCGCGCAGGCCACGTCGCGAATCGAGCTCGGTACGGGCGTCATCCTCGCGCCGATGCACCATCCGCTCCGCCTGGCCGAGGACGCCGCGACCGTCCAGCTGCTCAGCCACGGGCGACTGACCCTGGGCCTGGGGCTCGGGTGGTCCGAGGTCGAGTTCGCGGGGCTCGGCGCCGACGCGCGCCGTCGCGGCGCCGCCATGGAGGAGATCCTCCGGATCCTCCCGCAGGCGTGGACCGGTGAGCCATTCACCCACCAGGGCGCGGTCTACGACCTCCCGACGCTTGCCGTCCGGCCGGCGCCACCGACACCGATCCCGGTCCTCGTGGGCGGAAGTGCCGAGGCGGCGATCCGCCGCGCAGCGCGCCTCGCCGACGGCCTGTTCGCGAATGCCCCGGTCGAGAAGTTCGTCGAGCAGGTGGGCTGGGTGCTCGACGAGTGCGAGCGCATCGGCCGCGACCCGTCCACCTTCCGGTTCATCCATTACTCGATCCTGCTCCCCGGCGCCTCGCGCGAGGATGCGCTTGCCAGCTACCGCGACGCGCTGTGGGCGATGCAGTGGAAGTACTCGGACATGGCGGCTTCGGCGACCAGGCCGCTCCCGCCGCCGTCCCCGCCACTGTTCGATCGCCCGGACGACGCGCTGGTGAAGGGCCGGGCAACGTTCGCCGGGACCCCGGACGAGCTCGTCGAGGCCCTGCTCGACATCCGGAGGCAGGCGGGGGTGCCCGTCGAGCTCGTCGCACGGAGCCACTTCCCGCTCCTCGAGTACGACGCGCAGGTCGACCTGATGCGGCAGCTCGCCGAGGGCGTCGCGCCCCACGTCTGAGACGCGACCCAACTGTTGACGGCGGCGGCCGCCCGTCCGAGAGTGGCCCCATGGCCGATCCGATATTGCCCGCCCCGGGCACCGCTGCTTCTCGCTGGCGGCTGCTCGGCCTCGTGGTGCCCGCCCTCGACGCCCGGGCCGGCTGGAGCCGCCGCCGGCGGGTCATGGGCGACGCCGAGGTCGAGGCCGACCTCGCCATGCTGAGGCGCGTGCCCGCCGCCATCGAGGCGTGGAGCGAGGGCAACGTCCGGGTGTCGCGCGCGGACGTGGTCGTGGCCGGCGGCCCGCTGCGCAGCCTCGCCCGGGTCGGCGGCGGCTGGTGGGCGGACCCCGACGCCCTCGCCCCGCTGCTCGAGCCCCACCTCGGCAGCCCCGGCGACTTCGACTCGGTCATCGTCTTGTACCCGGCCGACGCGACGCCCGAGCTATCGCCCGCCTGGGGCTACACGTGGGGCGAGCTCGGTTCCCTCGGCGGGACGGGCGTCTCCTCGATCGTGAGCGGCGACTGGCCCCGCTGGGCGTCGATCGCCGACCCGGAGCACGGCTTCGTCCACGAGTGGCTCCACCAGGTCGAGTCCGTCTACCGTCGCCTCGGGGTGGGGGAGGGCGACCTGCCGGGCCTCCACGACGTGGCGGACCGCCGGACCGCCCGGGCCGACGCCCCCGACAGGACGGAGACCTACGTCGAGTTCGAGCGGCGGACCGGGTCGTGGCGGCCGTGGTACCGGGACCTCATGACCGGGACGGTCGGCCCGAAGTCCGGCGAGGCGCCAAGGGTGCGTGGCCTGACCGGCGAGCGCTGGCTCCTGCGGCCCAACCCGTGATGGCGCGGACCGGCCGGGAGCCTTGCGGCCGCGTGATCCGAAGCGCCGGCACCTGTCACGGCGCACGAATCGGCTTCGTTCCGGATAATCGCGCCCCCATGCATAGATTGCACGAGTCGAACGCCCGAGGCGATACGCGCGCCGTCGCCCTCGACGGCTGGGGCATCGGCCCGCGCCGGAGAGGGGACTGCGAACGGTGATCGAGATCGTCGCGTTCGTCGCCGGGATCGTCCTGCTCGGCGCCGTGGCCTGGGACGTCTTCGAGACGATCGTCGTCCCACGGCCGACCCCGGGCGTCTTCCGGCTCGGTCGGTACATCGTGCGGGGATCGTGGAGCCTCGTGCGCCGCATCGGCACGAGGAGCGGCGAACGGCGCGAGCGCCTCCTCGGGCTCTTCGCCCCCGCGACGACCATCGCGCTCCTCGTCACGTGGCTCGGCGGGCTCGTGCTCGGGTATGGCCTCGTCCTGTTCGCGATCCGGGACGAGCTCCGACCCGCACCGGTGGACCTCGGCACGGCGATCTACTTCGGGGCGACGTCGGTCGTGACACTTGGCTTCGGTGACGTGGTGCCGGTCGGTGGGCCCGCGCGATTCGTCGTCGCAGCCGCGGCTCTGAGCGGCCTGGGCGTCGTCGCGCTCGTCATCACGTTCCTGTTCTCGCTCTTCGCGTCGTACCAGCGGCGCGAGGTGGCCGTCGTGACGCTCCAGGCGAAGGCCGGCGCGCCGCCATCCGCCGTCGTGCTCCTCGAGTCGCTCGCCCGGCTCGACCTCGTCGACCACCTGCCCGACTTCTTCGGGGGGTGGGAGCGCTGGATCGCCGAGGTCCTCGACTCGCACGTGGCGTACCCGCTGCTCGGCTACTTCCGTTCGAGCCACGACGGGGTCTCGTGGATCAGCGCCCTCGGGACCGTCCTCGACACGGCCAGCCTGGTCCTCACCACGGTCGAGGGCGTGCCGCGCGGCCAGGCCGAGCTGGTGAAGATGATGGGAGCCCACCTCGTCGAGGACATCACGAACCTGGGGTTCCGGGAGGCGGGGACCGACGGCGTGGACCGCGACTCGTTCGACGCGGTCCACGAGCGCCTTGCCGCGGCCGGCTACCGGCTGGTACCCGCCGAGCAGGCGTGGCCGTCGTTCAGCCGGTCGCGGTCGACCTACGCCGAGGCGCTGGACGCGATGGCGGCGTACTGGGCAGTGCCCGCTGCCGCGTGGTTCGGCGGAAGCCGTGCCTCGCATCCGGCGACGTCGCCTGACCGGCCATCCGTGGCAGAGGGCTCCGCGGTCATGCCGAGCACCGAGGATGTCGCGCCACTCCCCTCCGATGGGCCGTGACGGGCTGGTAGGCCGGCCCCGTCGGCCCGTCGGAGGGACGTCAGCGACGCTCGCGCCGCTATCCGTACAGGTTCTTGAGGAGCTTGTACACGATCAGGGCCGGCCAGAAGACGGCCTTGGGGCCGGCGAGGGCGTAGTCCCGTCCGGACTCGGCGGACCCGAAGAAGTAGGCCACGGCGCCGATCATCCCGAGCCCGTAGACCGCACCTCCCCCGTTGGACGCACCACCCTGGCGCGGCCGCCGGGCCTTCCAGCGGGCCATTCGATCCCCGGGTGCAGCAGCATCAGCAATCTCGTCCATCGCCGTATCGACCTCTCGTGCGCGTTCCCGTGAGGGCGTGTTGCCCTCCATGTGGACCATACGCTCGGGGGCGGCGGGTGCCCAGCCCGCCACCCGGCGTTTTCGAGGTGGGGGTAGCCCCATGGCGAGACGGGCGCCGTCGCCCACCATGTAGTCGCCCGATCGGCCGCAAGGGTGGCTGCCAGTCTCTCGCACCCGTGAAGGGGAACGAACCCAGCTTGACCTGGGGGTCTCTCTTCGTCGAATGCCATGACCGTGCCGCCACGCCGCCTGGCAGTCAGCCCGCGAGGCTCTTGTGCGTCAAGGACGGTTGGTCACCCGGCGTTCGGCACTGTCCGTTGGTGGCCGGCTGGTGTCACATTCCACACCGAGCCGGGGACGGTGCAGGAGAGCCGTGATGAGCACGCTCGCAGACATCGAGCTGGCCAACGTCGGCCAACTCGGGGGCGGCCGCACATTCGAGTGGGAAGCGTTGGGGTCCGGCGAGGACCTCGTGTGGTTCGAGGGCGGGCCGGGCTTCTGGGCCCACCTCGCGCGGCCGGACGTGGCCCTTGTGTCCGACCGGTTCCGGTGTCACCTCGTCAACGCGCCGGGCTGCGGACGCACCTCGCCGCCGGCGACGCCGGCCGGCTACACCGCCGAGGCTGATGCCGCCTTCTACGAGGAGGCGTGCCAAGCGCTCGGCCTCGGCCCGGTCACGATCATGGGCCACTCCTGGGGCGGCAGCCTCGCGGTCGTGTTCGCGGCAGCGTTCCCCGAGCGCGTCCGCCGTCTCGTGGTGATCGACGGCTGGTGCGGCCCGACCCTCGTCGACCGCGATGCGGCGGAGGCCGAGGAGCGCCGGGCCTTCGACCGGGTTCGCGACCGCCCGTGGTTCCCTGCGGCCATGGTGCAGCACGGGCCGTTCGAGGAAATGTCCGAGGAGGCTTGGGTCGCCTGGTTCGGTCGGCGCTGGCCGATCTACTTTGCGGAGCCGGAGTCGGATCTGGCGCGGCAGCACGTCGAGCGGGTCCGCCGCGAGTGCCGGATGAACATGGATTCCGGCGCCTACGACGAGGACAGCCTCGATCTCCGGCCGTTGCTAAGGCAGGTCCAGTGCCCGACGCTCGTCGTCTGCGGCGAGCACGACTTCATCTGCGGCCCCGCTTGGAACCGGCCGATCGCGGAGGGCATCGCGGGGGCGGAGTTCCAGGTCATCCCGGCAACGGGCCACCTGCCTCAATACGAGGCGCCGGACGGCTTCCGCGCGGTCCTGTTCGACTGGATGCGGCGAGGGGATCAGTCGGCACTTACCGACCGTTCCTGACGCACAAGGCGAGGCTCGAGCCTTGACATGTGACGTGTTGGTCACGTATTGTCCGCCGTATGGACGACGAGGTGTTCCGCGCACTGGCCGACCCCAGCCGCCGGACGCTGCTCGACAGGCTCTTCGAGCGTGATGGCCAGACGCTGGGAGACCTGGAGACGGCCCTGCCGGCGATGACGCGGTTCGGCGTCATGAAGCACCTCCGCGTCCTCGAAGCGGCGAACCTCGTGACCAGCCGCAAGGTCGGACGCGAGCGCCATCACTACCTCAATCCCGTTCCCATCCGCGTGATCCTCGACCGGTGGCTGGACCGCTACGCGATCCGCGCCGCAGACCTTCTCATCGACCTGAAGACCCTCCTGGAGATCGACCCGATGACGCCCCCCGAGACAACCACGACGGCCACCGAGGCCGCCCCGCGCCACGTCTTCGCCACGTTCATCCGCGCGACGCCCGAGGCGATCTGGCGCGCGCTCACCGAGTCCGACTTCACCACCCGCTACTGGTATGGCTCCACCATCCACTCCGACTGGACCGCCGGCGCTCCGTGGGAGCTCCGCACGAGCGGCGGTCAGGTCGGGATCACGGGCGAGGTCCTCGAGGCCGATGCGCCGCGCCGCCTCGTCGTCACCTATAAGCAGGCGTGGGGAGGCGGCGACGAGCCGCCGTCGCGCGTCACGTTCGAGGTCGACGACGCCGGGCCCGGCGTCCAGAAGCTGACCGTCGTCCACGAGACGGAACCCGGCTCTCCGACCCGCATCGCGGACGTCGCGGCCGGCTGGCCGTTCATCATCGCGGGCCTCAAGACCCTGCTCGAGACCGGTGAGCCGCTCAGCAGCGCAGGCTGAAGCCGCACGCCCTCGGCCCGAGAGCCGCCGCTGAGGTGCTCTCGGGCGTGGGATCCTTTCGCGCAACCCACGGGAGACACGAGTCATGACCGACACCAAGAAGGCCGCCAAGGCATCCGACGGCTTCACCGCCGACGAACGGGCGGCGATGAAGGAGCGCGCCCGCGAGGCGAAGGCCGCCAGCTCGAAGGCAGAGGGGCTGAATGACCTGCTCGCGAAGATCGCCGAGATGCCCGAACCGGACCGCGCCCTCGCCGAGCGGGTCCACGCCATCGTGATGGCCGCCGCGCCGGAGCTCGAGCCGAAGACCTGGTACGGCATGCCGGCCTATTCCAAGGATGGCCGGAGCATCTGCTTCTTCCAGGCCGCCTCGAAGTTCAAGGTGCGGTATGCGACGTTCGGCTTCCAGCCAGACGCGAAGGTCGACGATGGCGCGATGTGGCCGATCGCCTACGCGCTGACAGAGCTGACCGCCGACGCCGAGGCCCGGATCACCGCCCTCGTGAGGAAGGCGGTGAGCTGAGAGCCGAGCTCGCCAACGGGCCGCACGCCGGCGAAGGGTAGGCTGCGACCGTGAACTTCACGGACCCGCAGGTCATCCTGTTCGTCGCGGACTGTGAGCGAACCGCCCGCTTCTATGGGCGGTTCGGCTTCGTGGAGACGTTCCGGACCCCGCGTGAAGCGCCTATCAAGATCGAGATGCGGCTCGGCGGCTTCGGTCTCGGGCTCGCGCTCCCGGGGCCCGCTGCCGAGAGCCATGGCCTCGATCCCGTGACTTCAGGGCACCGGGCGTGCATCACCGTCTGGACGGACGAACTCGACGCTGCCTACGAGATGGCGCTTCGGGCCGGCGCCGGCGATCGAAGGGGACCGCACCCGTTCCTCGACGGCCGCCTTCGGACGGCGTTCGTCGAGGACCCTGATGGCCACCCGTTCCAGTTGGTCCAACGGCTGGTGCCCGCCGGAGTCTGATCGCCCCGGCTCGCGCCCCGCACGGCGCCCGTGGCTTCGCGCCGCATCCGGATGAGCAGTGTTCCTGTCGATCGCGTCGCCGACGAGTACCAGGCTTCAGCCGGTGTGGCCGGTCCCGAACTGGCGATCGCCGGCGTCACCGAGCCCGGGCATGATGTAGCCCTTCTCGTTGAGCTGGCGGTCCAGGGCGGCTGTGTAGATCTCGACCTCCGGGTGGGCCTTCAGTACCGCGTCCACGCCCTCGGGGGCCGCGATCAGGTTCACCAGCTTGATCCGGACCGCGCCCCACTTCTTGAGGACCTCGATCGCCGCCGTGGCGGAGCCGCCCGTCGCGAGCATCGGGTCCAGGATGAGGCACAGGTCCACGGTGCTGGTGTTCGGCAGCTTGTTGTAGTACTCGACCGGGCGCAGCGTCTTCTCGTCGCGGAACAGGCCCAGGTGCCAGACCTGCGCCGTGGGCATCAGCTCCAGGAACGCGTCCACCATGCCCAGGCCGGCCCGCAGGATCGGGATGAAGCCGATGCGGTCCGCCAACTCCTCGCCCTGCATGACCTCGAGGGGCGTCCGGACGTCGAGCTGCCGCGTGTGTGCGTCCGCCAACGCCTCGTACCCGAGCAGCCACGACAGCTCCCGGACGACCTCGCGGAACTTCTTGGGTTCGGTGGCCTCGTCGCGGAGGATGCCGAGCTTGTGCCGCACGGCCGGGTGCTGCGAGACATGGAGGTTCGGCCAGGTTGCCACGGAGATCCCTCTCGCTGAGCGGATCGGGCGGGTGATACCCGCCATCCCGGCGGCGACCGCCGGTCGGATCCTCCTGAATCCTAGCGCGGGCGGGGGCGCGGCGGGTGGCCGGGGCGGATCGCACGATTGATCACGCGGCTGCCGGGGGCGCTATGCTCGGCCTGCATGGCCGCCAGGACCTCCTCCCGTTCCCCGCGCACCGTCGGCGCCCGCTCATCGGCCGCTCCGCGGGTGGTGAAGTGGACTGTGGCCCCGGTCCTCGTGCGCCAGATCCGCAACGGAGTGGTGGAGTCTGTTCACCGCGGCGACGTGGTGGAGGTGGACGCCACCGGGAACATGGTCCGCGTCATCGGTGACCCGGACCGCGTCTCGTTCCTCCGCTCGTCCGTCAAGCCCTTCGCCCTGCTCGCCCTCCTGGGCGCCGGTGGCCAGCGGGAGTTCGACCTTTCCACCGAGGAGCTCGCGGTGATGGCGTCCAGCCACTCCGGCGAGGACGTCCACGTGCGCACGATCCAGGCGATGTACCGCCGGATCGGCCTGCCGCAGTCCGTCCTGGTCTGCGGGACCGATGCAACCCCGCTCGACGCCCTGACCGCCACCCGTCTCGCGCGGGACGGCGAGCGACCGAGCCAGCTCCGCCACATGTGCTCCGGCCATCACTCGGCGTTCGTCCTGCTTGCCAAGCTGGGCGGCTGGGAGCTCGAGACCTACTGGCAGCCAGAGCACCCCGCCCACCAGGCGGTCGCCGAGGCGGTCGCGGCCATGTTCGGCGTCGAGCCGAGGAACCTCCGAGCGGGGATCGACGGCTGCGGGGTCCTGACCTATGCCTTCCCGTTGCGCGAGATCGCGAAGGCGTACGCCGCGCTGGCGGATCCCGACGCGATCCCCGACGACGACCGTCGCGCGGGTCTGGCGCACCACCTGGAGATCGTCCGGGACGCCATGATCGCGCACCCGGAGCTGGTCGGCGGCACGCGGGACCGGCTCGACACGTCGCTGATGAAGGCCGTCCCGGGCCGGCTCGTCAGCAAGTCCGGGATGGAGGGGTTGCGCGGCGTGGGGATCCTCCGTGGCCCGCGGAGCAACGGCGCCGTCGTGCCGGCATCCGGGATGGCGATCAAGATCGAAGATGGGGATGGGTACGAACGTGGTACCTGGGCGGCCTCCGTGGAGGCCCTGCGCCAGGCCGGTGTGCTCGGAGGCCAGGCTCTCCGCGTTCTCGCCCGCTATCACCGCCCGCTCAGCCTCGACCCGCACGGCCGGACGGGCGCCGAGGCGATCGCAGATTTCGAGCTCGCGCCGGTGGGCGAGCTGATCGGCTGACGACGGTCATCGTCGGTCGGCCGCCGGCCACCGGGACCACGGAGGCGCGTCCCATTGCCCTTCGAACCTGATCCGTATCGAACGCTCGGGCTGGCACCCGGTGCCTCGCTCAACGAGATCCGGTCGGCGTACCGCCGGCTGGCGAAGCAGCACCATCCCGATGCCGCTGGCGACCGCGCCCTGCCCCGATTCCTCGCGATCCAGGCCGCCTACGAGCGGCTGGTGGACGGGGAAGGCAGGCTGCGTCTCCGGGGCGGCGGCAGTGGGGCCGGCGCGGGCGGCGGGGCCGGCGCGGGCGGTCCGGCGCGGGAACCCTGGCGGGCCGATGGGGCACGGGCGAGAGCGTCGCGCGAGGCGTGGCGCGCCCGGCGCGGCGGGGGAGCGGGTCCGGGTGATGGACCCGGCCCGGGTGCGAGCACGCGGGCCGGGCCGGCCTCGGAGCCCTCGGCCGGGTCCGGGAGAGGCGGCGGTTCGGGTCCGGCCGCGAGTTGGGGCACGGGTCGTCGCGGCGGGCGCAGCGCCGGCGGCGAGCATTACCGGCGGAACCCGAGGCGCGCCACGCCCGGCAGCACGACCTACGACGAGGCCGCCCAGACGCCGCTGGACCCTGCGTGGGATGGCGGCGCATGGTACGGCCCGTCGTCGGGGACGTACTGGACGATCAACCCGCGCGAGTACGCGGACCCCCGCAAGCACGGACCGGAGTACCTCGCCCGGGCCCGACGCGCCACCGGAAACGGTGGGGCCGACGCCACGAGTAGCGGTCCAGCCGACGCCGCGAGCGACATAGGAGCCGGCGCCGCGAGCGACGCCCCTGCCGCCGAGCCCGAAACCGGCCCGGGACCTGGTGCCGGCGGCCCGGCCGGCTCCGCGACGCACGCTCGGCCCGGCGCCGGGAACGGCACGCCAGGGGATCGCCGACCAGAGGACCCGCCCGCCGCACCTCCCGGATCAGGTCGCCAGCCGCCAGCCGATGACGGGCCACGCGATCCCGGCGCCAAGTCCCGGCCCCTCCGGGAGCCGGTGCCCGTGGCGCGACGCCGCGGCCTCTGGGCAGCGCTCGTCACCGGTCTCAACCGGCTGCGCGGTCGACCCGGCGCTGGGCCGCCCCGGCCGCGCTCCTGACCCCGTGGTGAGTTGCGACCGGATCGACGAGCGCGACCCGCACGCTGGTCCGGGGCAATTCAACGGCCGAACTGAGCGTGGGCCGCGGGCGCCTGACGCGACGCTGAGTCGCCGGCGGACTGGCTGTCGGCGATTGGCCGAGCCCCGATCTGGTCGGTCACCTCGTCCGGGTCACACGTGATCCCTCGCCAGGTCCGCTCGATCGGCCACAGCTGGCCGCCGTACACTCGCTGCATGCGCCGCACCGAAGCCGCCGACATCTCCTCCGCCGCCCAGGAGTACCTGCTCGCGCTGCGGGTGATGGGTTCGGATGGTCGAGTGGCCACCAGCGCCCAGCTCGGCCGCCACGTGGGCGTGACCACGCAGGCGGCAAGCGAGATGTGCCGCCGCCTCGCCGCGGACGGCCTGCTGGAGCCGGCGACGGGCCGCGGCCTCGTCCTCACGACCGCGGGCCGCGCCGCCGCCGACGCGATCTTCCGTCGCCACGCACTCCTCGAGTGGCTGCTCACGTCCGTCGTGGGGCTGTCCTGGGCGGAGAGCGACGTCGAGGCGATGCGCCTCCAGGGCGCGCTCTCGCCGCGGGTCGAGGCGAAGCTGGACGAGTTGCTGGGCCACCCGGAGGTGTGCCCGCACGGCAACCCGATCGACCTCGAGACCGCACGCCGCCGGCCGTCGGGGACGCCTCTCTCGGAGCTGGAGAGCGGGACGAAGGCCACCGTCCTGCGGATCACCGAGGAGGCGGAGGAGGACGCCGGGCTGCTGTCGTACCTCGAGGCGCGAGCCCTCACGCCCGGTGCCCATGTCACGGTGCTCGCACGGTCGGAGTCGCTCGACTCGCTGACGCTGGACGGCCCGCGCGGCCGGGCCACCCTCGGGCTCCGGCCGGCCGCCCTGATCCGCGTGCTCCCCGGCGAGGCCGATCCCGCCCTGTTCCACCACGTCCCAGCGCCCCTCGACGCCTGAGCCGGGCAACCGCTCGCCACTCGCCCTGGTCGTCTCCCGATGGGCGGCCCATCCTCGCGCTCGCCGCGCACACGGGAACGGGAACGAGCACCACCGACATGATCGACCGACTCGCCAGGGCGGCGCCTCGATGAGTGGTTCATCGCGACGCTCGCCGGGCGAGCAGCGTCCAGGCCGGTTGTGCCGCGGAGGATGAGCGCCAGTCCCGAGCCCGGCGCCCCATACAATCGGGCCATGGCCTCCGACATCCGCGTCCGCATCGCCCCGAGCCCGACCGGGCCACTGCACATCGGCACCGCGCGAACGGCGCTGTTCAACTACCTCTTCGCCCGCCACACCAGCGGCACGTTCCTGCTCCGCCTCGAGGACACCGACGTCGCGCGCAGCACCGCGGCCTTCGAGAAGGACATCCTCGATGGCCTGCACTGGCTCGGGATCACCTGGGACGAGGGGCCGGGGATCGCCGGGATGGAAGAGGCGGGACCCTACGCGCCATACCGCCAGATGCAGCGGCTGGACACGTATGCGGAGGCAGCCGCCCACCTGCTGGCGACCGACCAGGCGTACCCCTGCTACTGCACGCCCGAGGAGCTGGACGCGGACCGCAAGGCCCAGGAGGCTGCAAAGCTGCCCGCCAGGTACCTCGGGCGGTGCGCGACGCTGACGGCCGAGCAGCGTGCCGAGCGCGAAGCGGAGGGCCGGCGGGCCGCGACCCGGTTCCGCGTCCGGCCGGGCGTCGTGGGCTGGAACGACCTCGTCCGTGACCGCGTCGAGATCGACACGGCCAACCTTGGAGGCGACTTCGTCATCGTGCGGGGCGACGGCAACCCGCTGTACCACTTCACCGTGGTGGTGGACGACGCTGCCATGGAGATCAGCCACGTGATCCGCGGCGAGGACCACGTCAGCAACACCCCCAAGCACATCCTCCTGTTCGAGGCGCTCGGACACACGCCGCCCGAGTTCGCCCACCTGCCACTCATCCTCAACCCCGACGGGACCAAGATGAGCAAGCGCAAGAGCCAGACCGCGGTCGCGGACTACATCGCGCAGGGGTTCCTGAAGGAGGCTCTCGTCAACTACCTCGCGTTCATGGGCTGGTCGCCCGGGACGGAGGAGGAGGTCTTCTCGCTGGTGGAGCTGGCGGAGCGGTTCGAGCTGGAGAAGGTCCAGAAGGGCGGCGCCCGCTTCGACAGGGAGCGCCTCGAGTGGGTCAACGGCCAGTGGATCCGCCGCCTGGAGGACGAGGACCTGGTCTACCGGCTCATGCCCTTCCTTGAGGCGGCGGCCGTGGCCGGGCAGATCGATCGGACGCCCGGCGAGGGCGAGATCCGCGCGCTG
>Ga0302321_100003101_pt1 | contig 14229 bp, 13 predicted proteins | sample Fen_T0_1_FD_202505 | JGI IMG/M metagenome (GOLD analysis project Ga0302321, IMG submission 202505) | Peat permafrost microbial communities from Stordalen Mire near Abisko, Sweden - Fen_T0_1 | ecosystem: Environmental > Terrestrial > Soil > Wetlands > Permafrost | place: Sweden: Abisko...
GCTGGCCAGTGATCTGTTACTGGCACAGGTAGTTGGTGCTGCAGGTCAAGCCGCCGGGACAGACGGGTTGCAAAGGATCGCAAATCTGCTCGTAGGACTCGTTCATGCCCCCGCTGGGGCAAACACCCGTCGCGCAGGACTGCTTGAAGACTTGTCCATTGCCGTCGAAGGCACAGCAGACCTGTCCGGTCGCGCAGTCGTTGGGGCCGTCGCAGACTTTCGAGCGGTTAGGATTCGCCAGTCCGCACGAAGGCGTGCCATTGCTGCTGTCGAAGGAGCAGCCTTGCGCCGTTGTACACCGAACAGAACCGCAGGATACCCATCCCGCCAGTCCGACTGTGCCATCAGAACGGCACGTGCCATTGAAGCAACCATCGGTGCAGATTGCAGTCTTGAAGGTACCATCCGTGTCGCAGTAGTAGCGATCATTGGTTGAACAGGTCGCGTAGCCAGGGTGGATTGAACCGTTGCTGTCATCACAATCAGCCGAGTTCGACACGTAGCCTGAGGGCTGCGTGCAAGCTGATGTGGAGTTGAGCAGACTGCCGTATCCGTCGTTGTCAGCGTCCCTGTAGTACGTTGAAGCAAGCTTGCTGCATGTGCCAAGGACGCCGTTTGTGCAGGAGGCTGTTCCACCGCAGGTTCCGCAGGACGTGCTCGTGCCATTCACGCACTGGCAGCCTTCGTTGGCTTGACCATTGCAATTTTCATCTTTGTTGGAAGCGTCGCAGACCTCGGCTGTGGGGCCGACCGCGCCAACACAGGCGTCCCATGCGCTGGTCGTCTTGTCCGTGCTTGCGACACACGTCTGGCTACCCGCAACACAGACCCCGACACCATCGTAGCCAGGGTGTTGTTGGCAAGGTTGAGTCTTGCCAACGCTGCAGGCGCAGTAGGTCGTCTCTTGGTTGTCGGGCAGCCCGTTGCAGTCGTTGTCGAGCGCTGATGTACAATCGCGTGCCTTGGGCTGGCAAGCGGGGGCATCTGGGACGTACGTGTCAGCGGGAGCATCCGCCACCACGGCGTCAGCCGGAACATCAGAGGCCACGTCCACAGGAGTCGGCAACAGATCTTGTTTCCCGTCCAAGGGCTGGACAACGCGTTCATCTCCGCCAAGGAGGACGTCTGGCGCGCTATCAACGGCCGAGGCATCGTTGACCGCGACCCCGTCCTCAGATTCACCGACATCCACGACGCCACCCCGCTCTGCGGACGAATCGATCCCTGCTTGGGTCTCCCCACTTTCCCCGTCGAGCGAGCGGCCCGCCTCCGCCGTCATGGACGGTCCGTCCCAGGGAGATCCAGTTCCTTGATCAAGGGGTCCACCGTCGCTGGCCACGCCCGGAGCGGTTCCGTTTTTCCAGCAAGTATTGCTACCGGCGTAGCAGTAGAAGCCTGAGGGGCAGGGGTTGGGCAGGGGACCGCATTTCAGTGTTCCGTTTCCTGGCTCGGAGGAGCCGCAGCCAATGGTGAAGATGACGGCAAGTCCACAAAATCCAAAAGCGACCAATCGTCGGTTCTTTTGCACGAATCCTCCGCGAAATGTGGTGGCGATGGAACGACGCTTAGCATGACCAAGGTGTTGTTGGCTACGGGGTTCGCCGTGGGCCGATGTGCCCGTCGTCAACCGTCGCCATTTGTGGCAGAAGGTAGAGGCAAAGAAATGTGCAGACCAAAGATCGTCAACACCCCCACCGCCATGAGTGCCTGGTCCGAGGCGGCGCGGTCGCGCGGCGAGCGCATCGCCTTCGTTCCCACCATGGGTGCCTTGCACGCAGGGCATGTCTCTCTGCTTTCGGCTGCACGCAAGGTTGCCGATCGCGTGGTGCTATCCATCTTCGTCAACCCGACCCAGTTCGGGCCCAAGGAAGATCTGGCGCGCTATCCGCGTGACCTGGATGGCGATCTGGCCAAGGCCGCCAGCGTGGCCACCGACGTGGCCTTCGTGCCCGAAGCCAAGGACATTTACCCGCCCGGGGCGCAGACTTTTATTGAAGTACGCGAGGTTGCGCAGGGCTTGTGCGGCGAGCGCCGGCCTGGGCACTTCACCGGCGTGGCAACGGTGGTGTGCAAGTTCTTCAACATCGTTCGCCCTCATCTCGCCATCTTCGGCGAGAAGGACTTTCAGCAGCTCGCGGTGATCCGCCGCATGGTCAGGGATCTGAACATGCCGGTCGAAATCGTTGGCGAGCCCACGGTGCGCGAGGCGGACGGCCTGGCCATGTCGTCGCGCAACGCCTACCTGTCGCCGACGGAGCGCGCGCGTGCGCTGGCGATCTCGCAGGGCCTGTCGGCGGCTCGCGCACGCTTTGCCGCCGGCGAGCGAGATGCGGGCGCGCTGGTGAACAGCGCCCTCGCCGTGATCAAAGAGCGCGTGGACCGCATAGACTACGTCGAGATCCGTGACTCGGATTCGCTTGTCCCGGTCGAACGTCTGGACCAGCCCGGCGTAATCCTAGCCGCGGTCTACGTTGGCGCGACGAGACTTATCGACAACCTGCGTCTCGGGTGACTCTGGGGTGAAAATCGACCGGGCGTGGGTTGACACTCCCAAGTTCGTGCATAGATTGGCGACCTACCGTTAGCAGTCACCCTGGGTGAGTGCTGACGTCACTGCCAAACACGACCCACAAGGGAGGCCCGATGAAAGTTCGCCCACTGCATGATCGCATAGTCGTTCGCCGCGTCGCCGAGGAAGAGAAGACGAAGGGCGGCATCATCATTCCCGACTCCGCCAAGGAAAAGCCCGCCGAGGGCGAGGTTATCGCGGTGGGCGGTGGCAAGCCCAACGACAAGGGCACCGTGCGTCCGCTGGAAGTGAAGAAGGGCGACCGCGTCCTCTTCGGCAAGTACAGCGGCAACGAGATCAAGATCGACGGCATCGAGCACATCATCCTCCGTGAGGAAGAAGTGCTGGGCGTGATCGAAAAGTAACCATTCACCAAGCGAAAGACATCAAGGAGATTCCACTATGGCTGCCAAGGATATTCATTTTAGCGAGCACGGCCGATCCGAGATCCTCATCGGCGTGAACACTCTTGCCGACGCGGTAAAGGCCACCCTCGGCCCGCGTGGTCGCAACGTCGTCATCGAGAAGTCGTGGGGCGCACCCACGGTGACCAAGGACGGCGTGACCGTCGCCAAGGAAATCGAGCTGGAAGACAAGTTCCAGAACCTCGGCGCGCAGATGGTGCGCGAGGTTGCCTCGAAGACCTCGGATGTTGCCGGCGACGGCACCACCACCGCCACCGTGTTGGCACAGGCCATCTACCGCGAAGGCGCGAAGATGGTGGCCGCGGGCCACAGCCCGATGGAGCTCAAGCGCGGCATCGACCTGGCCGTGACCAAGATCATTGAAGCGCTCAAGAAGCAGTCCAAGGCCACCAAGGGCCAGAAGGACATCGCCCAGGTCGGCACCATCAGCGCCAACGGCGACGAGTACATTGGCAAGTTGATCGCCGAGGCCATGGAGAAGGTGGGCAAGGAAGGCGTCATCACCATCGAGGAAGCCAAGTCGATGGAGACCACGCTGGATGTGGTCGAGGGCATGCAGTTCGACCGCGGTTACCTGTCGCCGTACTTCGTGACCGACGCCGAGCGCATGGAAGTGAAGCTCGACGATCCTTCCATTCTCATCTACGAAAAGAAGCTGTCCAACATGAAGGATCTGCTGCCCGTGCTGGAGCAGGTCGCGCGTTCGGGCAAGCCGCTGCTGATTGTCGCAGAGGACATCGAGGGCGAGGCACTGGCCACGCTGGTCGTGAACAAGCTGCGTGGCACCTTGCAGGTGTGCGCGGTCAAGGCGCCGGGCTTCGGCGACCGCCGCAAGGAAATGCTCAAGGATCTGGCGGTGCTCACCGGCGGCCAGGCCATCACCGAGGATCTCGGCCTCAAGCTTGAGAACGTGACCATCAAAGATCTGGGCCGCGCCAAGCACGTCACCATCGACAAGGACAACACCACGGTGGTCGACGGCGCCGGCAAGAAGGCCGACATCGAGGCGCGCGTGAAGCAGATCCGCGCCCAGATCGAGGACACCAAGTCGGACTACGACCGCGAGAAGCTGCAAGAGCGTCTGGCCAAGTTGGTCGGCGGCGTGGCCGTCATCAAGGTCGGCGCCTACACCGAGACCGAGATGAAGGAGAAGAAGGCGCGCGTCGAGGATGCCTTGCACGCGACCCGCGCGGCCGTGGAAGAGGGCATCGTCCCCGGCGGTGGCGTGGCGCTCATCCGCGCAGTCAGCTCGTTGGAGAAGATCGAGGGTCTTTCCGACGAGCAGGCCGTGGGCGTCGCCATCATCAAGCGTGCCTGCGAAGAGCCCTGCCGCCAGATCGCGACCAACGCCGGCAAGGAAGGCTCGATCATCGTCCAGGGTGTGCGGGAGGGCAAGGGTGGCTACGGCTACAACGCCCAGACCGACACCTTCGAGGATCTCTTCGAGTCCGGCGTCATCGACCCGACCAAGGTCGTGCGCTCGGCCCTGCAGAACGCGGCCTCGGTCGCTTCGTTGCTCATCACCACCGAGGCCATGATCGTCGAGCGTCCGAAAGAGGACAAGCCGGCGGGCGGCCACGGCGGCGGTGGCGGCGGCATGGGCGGCATGGGTGGCATGGGCGGCATGGGTGGCATGGGCGGCATGATGTAGTCAGGTTCCCTCATCCCAACCTTCTCCCCGCGAAGCGGGGAGAAGGGGCCAGACCGACCTTCTCAGCCCTGCGGGCGGAGAAGGGGCCGGATAGCCCGCTGATTGTTGGTTCACACCGACAGGCAGCGGGCTTTTTCTTTACCAGTCGGCTTCGACGGTGCCGCCGGTGAATTGCATGCTTCTTGGCGTGTACTGGTGGACCTCGAAGGCGTTGCCGTCGGGATCCTTGAGCCAGATCTGCCAGGTATCGTCGCAGCCGAGCTTCTTTTCGCTGAAGGCGATGCCGCGCGTGCGCAGGTCGGCCATCAGGCGGTCCAGATCCTCGGTCTCCAGACAAAAGTGGACGAGGCCGGTGTTCACCGGTGTCTCCAGCTTTGCGTCCTCGAAGATCTCGATGAAGCTGGCTTCGGCAAGCTTTAGGTAGACCCCGAATAGGTTGCCCTTGCGTGTGAAGCGAAACACGGGCTCAAGTCCCAGCCGCGTGTAGAAGTCGAGGGACTGCTGCAGATTGCGTACATTGAGACAGACGTGCGCGATGCGTTTGAACATGAGGGCCTCGGTGGAAGACACGCTACCATGCCGGGTTGAGAAGGTTTCCCCAGGCCGCTGGCGTAAGAGGAAGCGCGGGGATAATCTCGGCTTCCTATGACGGAACGACTCGATTGTGCGGTTATCGGTGGCGGGGTGGTGGGGCTTGCCATCGCCCGCAAGCTCACCTTGCTCGGCCGCCAGGTGGTCCTGTTCGAGGCCGAGCGGGCCACGGGCATGCACACCAGCTCGCGCAATTCCGAGGTCCTGCACGCCGGCATCTACTATCCAACGGGTTCGCTCAAGGCGCGGCTGTGTGTCGAGGGACGGCGCATGCTCGAACGCTACTGCGCAAGCCATGGCATCACCTGGCGGCGCATCGGCAAGATCGTGGTCGCGGCTAGCGATGCGGAAATCCCGCAACTCGAACACTACAAGGCGCAAGGCCAGACCAACGGCGTGGAAGATCTGGCGTGGCTTGAGCGCGAGCAGGTGCGTGCACTCGAACCGTCCGTGCATTGTGTACGTGCCTTGGCCTCGCCGGCAACTGGCCTCATCGATAGCCACGGCCTCATGCAGGCGTTGGCCAACGACACGCGCGCCGCCGGTGGCGATATCGTGCTCGGCAGTCCGGTGAAGGGCGGCGAAGTTTCCGACGGCGGCAGCGATGGGGGCATCGATCTCGATATCGGCGGCGGCGACGCGGGCCGCTTTCGCTTTCGCACGGTGGTGAATGCCGCCGGATTCTTCGCCCCGGCGGTGGCGCGTACCTTGCGCGGCCTGGACGCCAAGTTCGTTCCCGTGCCCTATTTCGCAAGGGGGCACTACTTCACCGTGTCCAGTCCGTCGCCGTTTGGGCGGCTGGTCTATCCCTTGCCTGGCTCCGACGGGCTGGGCATTCACGTCGCGCTGGATCTTGCGGGCAACCTGCGCTTCGGCCCGGACGTGACCTGGGTCGATGCGGTCGACTATGCCTTTGACGAAAGTCGCGCCGATGCTTTCTACCGTGCTATTCGCCGCTATTACCCCGGCCTCGCCGACGGCGCCCTTGCGCCTGGCTTCGTGGGCGTGCGGCCCAAGCTCGGGCCTGCCGGATCGGGGTTCATCGACTTCGTTCTGCAAGGTCGCGAGGTCCACGGCGTCCCTGGGCTGCTCAATCTCTTCGGTATCGACTCGCCCGGGCTCACTTCCTGCTTGGCCATTGCCGACGAAGTCGCCCGTCGCCTGGACTAGTGCCTTCCATGGCAGCTCTTGAAAGTCCTGATCCGCGCGGTGGGGAGCGCACGGCCTGGCAGCTCTTCGTGTTCTTCGCGCGGCTGGGCGCCACGGCCTTTGGCGGCCCCGCGATTCTGGCGCGCATGCGCGAGGTTACAGTGGCGCCGCGCGGGTGGCTCGCGAACGAGACCTTCGACGAAGGCATTGCACTTTCGCAGACCGTGCCCGGGGCCACCGCCGTGCAATGTGCCGCGTACATCGGCTTGCGCAGCTGCGGTCTTCGCGGTGCCGCCGCTGCCACCGTGGGATTCTGCTTACCAGCATTCGTGCTCATGCTGGTGGCGTCAGTCCTGTACAGTCGTTTGGCTGGCTGGGGCGCGGGGCAGGCAGTGCTGCAAGGATTGCGCTCCATCGTGATCGCCATCGTGGCGAGCAGCGCTCTCGATCTTGGCCGCCGCCAGCTGGGGCAGTGGCGGGAATGGATCATCTCCGCCATGGCCGCGGCCTTGATGCTGGCGAAGTGCAGTCCGGTTCTGGTGATCGGCATCGCCGGCTCGGCGGGCGTGATTCTTCTTCGTGGAACCGGGCAGGGAACAAACACCTCACGACAAGGATCCTTGCCAGCGGGACAGATCCTCAAGCACGTGGGCCTCGTGCTGATCGCAGCAGCTGGCCTCTTGGCCTTGCTCTTCGCCTTCGCACCGATACTCGGCCGGTTGGCCCTTGTGATGATGAAGGTCAGCGTGTTCGCATTCGGCGGTGGGTATGCCGCCCTTCCTCTGATGGTTCACGCGTGCGTGACAGAACAAGGATGGCTGTCAGCACGCGCGTTCATGGACGGTGTGGCGCTTGCCCAGGTGAGTCCAGGGCCACTTTCCATTGTCGCCGCCTTCGTCGGGTACAAAGTGGGTAGCGTTCTCGGCGCGGCGGTCGCCACGATCAGCGTCTTCTTTCCCTGCTTCATCCTTGTTGTCACCGCTGCCCCATGGTTCGCGCGTCTCCAGCGCTATGGCCTGTTCCGTGCGGCGACGCGAGGGGCGGCGGTTTCTTTGGCTGGCCTGCTCGTGGCCGTGGTGGTTCAGTTCGCGCAAACGGTGTCGTGGACCGTCCTTCAGGGATTGCTAGCAGCCGTCGCGCTTCTGGCTTTGCAGCTCAGGGTGAACATCCTGTGGATTGTCCTTGTCGGTGGCGTCGTCGCTGGCGTTCTCAGGTAGGGAACCAGGCCAGGACAGGCGAACTCTGTTATGCTTTTGAGACACAGGAGAGCGCCATGAGCGAGAACCCAGGTTCGACGAGGCAGTGGCTGTTCGGTTCGACCGTGTCTGCATGCGTGATCGGCGCAGCTTCGCTATTCAGCGCCTGCGGTGGCGGAAGCTCGGGAGCGATGCCCGGCGGTGGCTCGGGTGGAACGTCCAGCGGTGGTGGCTCGGGTGGAACGCCCGGCACTGTGGTGCCCATCCAACCCGGCGACCCTGGCAATCCCGCTGGCACTTGTCCCATCCCGGCCGAGGCCATGCTTGAGAACGTGTCGACTCCGACCACGGTGGTTGGCACCGGCACGGCGGACAGCTGTACGCCTGACGCCTTCATCGCTGCGGTGGCCGCCGGGGGCATCATCACCTTCAACTGCGGGCCAGACGCCAAGACCATCACACTGACCAAGCCGGCCAAGGTGTTTAACGACAAAGGGCCCAAGATTGTCATCGACGGCGGCGGTAAGGTCATCCTCAGCGGCGGCGGCACCACGCGTATCCTGTACATGAACACGTGCGACCAGAATCAGGTGTGGACCACCAGCCACTGCGACAATCAAGATTCCCCCCAGCTGACCGTGCAGAACCTGACCTTCGCCAACGCCAATTCGAAGAACGAAACCAAGTACGACGGCGGCGGTGCCATTTACGCCAGCGGCGGCAGGCTGAAGGTCATCAATTCGCGCTTCATGAACAACGTGTGCGCCGACTCTGGCCCCGATGTTGGCGGCGCCGGCATTCGCGCCTTCCAGCAATACAACAACCTGCCTGTCTATGTCGTGAACAGCACCTTCGGCGGCGCTGACGGCATGGGCAACACCTGCTCCAACGGCGGCGGCATCAGCAGCATCGGGGTTTCGTGGACCATCCTCAACAGCCTGTTCAGCTACAACCACGCCATTGGTAATGGTGGCAATCCCGCCACTTCAGGCACCCCGGGCGGCGGCAGTGGCGGCGCCATCTACAATGACGGCAACAAGATGACGCTCAGCCTGTGCGGCACGCGCATCGAATACAACGATGTGAAGGCCTACGGCAGCGCCATCTTCTTCGTCAGCAACGATCACACCGGCGACATCAAGATCGACAGCTCGGTGATCACCAACAACATCGGCGGCTCCTGGTACCCGAAATATCCGCAGATCTCCCAGCACGATGACACGCCCATCGTGGTCACCAACTCGACCATCCAGTAGTCAGTCGAGCGGTACAGAGATGGAGGTGCACCGGATCTGCCGGATGGAATCTCGAATCCCAACGTGGCCCAGCCTTGGCATCGGAGGGATCATGATCGCGCTGGCTGCTTGCGCGACCACGTCAACGACCACGACCGACACCTATGCGCGCGAGCCGCCCACCACCAGGACCGTGGTTTCCGAGCGCTGGTTTGCGGTGCCAACCCGTTGTGGCCAGGGCCCTTACGAGATCGAGATGGCGACCCTGGGTGGGCGATGGCAGGAGCAACTGGCTCTCGTGGTCCAGTCACCGAAACGACTGAAGCTCACCGCTGCCCTTTCTCTCGATGAACACGAGGTGCTGCGCCAGACGGGACCGGACTCGGCTGCCGACAACCACCGCTGCCTCGCCGATCCGAGAGAGCTGGCTCAGGCCCCGCGGACCTCGGCATCGGCGAGCTCGGCGCCCGGCGAAGGTTCGACCTTCGCACTCGCACCTGATCGCCCGCCCTCCGGCCCAGACGTCCGTGCGCGGGTGGCATTGACACCAGCCGCGGTTCCGGCCGGGCAGGACAAGCAGCTGCTCGACATGGTTTGGGGCAGCGCTACCGCCCCCAGCGCGCCCAGGCCGGTAGGCGCAAGGCTACGCATCACCCTTTGGTCGACCCTGCCCAACGACTTCGAAGGCGCCGTCTTCGGGGTTCGGCAGATCCTCCGTCGTCCCGCCATGAGCGATGCTGAATTCGAGGTTTGGGTACAAGCGCGCGAGCAACGACAACGCGACGAGGAGGCGCGCCGCCAGGCCGCCCGAACCCCGGACGTGATCGCCGCCGAGCGCGAACAGGATGAGCGCAAGGCCAGAGCGGCGGCCGCGCAGCGCGAGCGCGAGAACCGGGAACTCGCCGCGCATGTGGCCCAGGCGGAGCAACGAAAGGCCTACTGCAACGCCCACCCCGAGGACAGAGACTGCTGGGGACCTGGGGGCAGAGGTGTGAAGCAAGAGCTGGAGCGCCTGCGCGGCGAGCGCGAGGCCTACTGCGCGGCCCATACCGAAGAGGCACGCTGTTGGAGCGAGGATGAATGGGCGCGCCGGCGCAAGGTGTGGAACAGCGATCCGGCGGAGGTAGCTGTCCCCGATCCGACCGGTCCGCCACCCCCGGCGATCGCCGAGGTCATCCCGCCCAGCCCCAGCACCCATGCCGAGTGGCGCCCAGGCTACTTTCGCTGGACCGGAGGCGATTGGATCTGGATCGGGGGCATGTGGCGCGTCCCCGATGAAGACATCCGAACGGACCAGACCACCCGTGCTCCCATCGCGCCACCTGCCCCGCGCGCGGAAAGCGTACCATCGGCCCGGGCTGCGGTTATTGCCTGGACGCCTGGCTACTGGCAGTGGTCGGGACGCGGGTGGGTGTGGGTACCGGGCTCCTGGCAGCTGCCGCCGTCGCCCACGCTGGTCTGGCGGCCGGCCCACTGGGTGGGCCGCTCCGGCGTCTTCGTCTTCGTGCCCGGCGCCTGGGTCAGCGCAGGCCGGCCCTGATCTTGGTACGGGTGCCGGTTCCGACAGGAACGTCGAACGTCACCTCGATCATGCCCGGCTGCGTGCCCGGTTGGAGGGACTCGGCCACCCCTGTGCAATAGCTCTGTACCAGATGCGTGGCGGGCCGGTGCGACGCCCAATAGCAGCGGTTGGCAGGGGAAATCGGCAGGTCGGCCGAAGCGCCGGCGACATGGAGGCGCAGGGCGGGCACGGGCGCCGTCATCTGCTCGTCGAACAGCTTCTGCCCAAGCTCGCTCGCGCTTCCATCCGCGCCGATCGGCACCGGCACGCCGCGGGCCTCCAGGGTGAGTCCTTCGGGGCATACCCGATTCACGGTGATGGTCTGCGACCTTGGACGCTGTTCGTACACGTCTCGCTCGGGAGCGAAGAACAGAAGCCCGCTTCCCACGGCGTCGGCTGCCATCCAGCCGACCCCGACCTGGCTTCCCAACCCGCGTACGCCTTCATGGAAATTGAGCGCCACGATGGCGCCTTCCCCCAGGAAGGCCAGCGCTGTCCAAAGCTTCCAAGAGCCATCGTAGCGGGTGGCCGCCACGTACTCGATCTCTTGGCCAGTCTGCGTGACCGTGCAATCGAACGTCAGGCCGGTTCCACCCTGTTCGACGCCGTTTCGCGCAATGAAGGCTTTGACCGGCAAGCGCTCGCGGACGCCGGGAACATGCACCGTCTCGCTCCCGCCCTTGGTCTCCATGGTCGGCTTGCCTTCAATCAGCATGCTGGCCGCCCAAAGGCTGGCGCATCCTCCGCTGAACAACGTGCTCACGGACAGGGCGGCGGCAAGCGCGGACAAGGCGTATCGGGGCCCGATCACGCCTGCACCTTAACATAGGGGCTCGCCAAGCGGGCCGATGGAAGGACACCGGGTAGACTGTCCCGTCACGACGTGAACTGAAACAACCCGCCCGAGGAGCTTTCATGAAGATCAAGCGAATCACTCCCTTCCTTTGGTTCGACAAGCAGGCCGAAGAGGCCGCCAAGTTCTATTGTTCCATCTTCAAGAAGTCGAAGATCCACAGCGCGTCGCCCATGTCCGTGACCTTCGAACTGGACGGGCAGATGCTCTACGCGCTCAATGGCGGGCCCCACTTCAAGTTCACGCCCGCTATTTCCTTCTTCATCACCTGCAAGGATCAGAAAGAGGTCGACTACTACTGGAACAAGTTGCTCAAGGGCGGCAAGCCCAGCCAGTGCGGCTGGTTGCAAGACAAGTACGGTCTGTCCTGGCAGGTCGTGCCCGAGGCCCTGGGCCAGTGCCTGAATGGCAAGGATCGCGCGGGCGCCGAACGCGCCATGCAAGCCATGATGGGGATGGTGAAACTGAACGTGAAGGCGCTGAAGGCCGCTTACGCCGGCAAGCCAACGGCGCGTCCAAAGAAGGCCTGATTAGGCGCCAGTCAGTGGCAGCCTCACCTCGAATCGGCTGCCGCTGGGCTGGCGAGCGACGTAGGTGACATCGCCACCGTGGTAACGCGCGACCTGGCGAACCAAGGCCAGGCCGAGTCCGAGGCCGCTGTCGCCGGGTGGGCGAGGGCCGGGCGCGCGGTAGAAGGGGGCGAAGATGCGCTCGCGTTCGCTTTCGGGAACGCCGGGGCCTTCGTCCTCGACGGCGAGCAGGACGTGCGCTCCGCTGCGCTGGAGCTCGGCGCGAATGGCGCTACCTTGGCCGTGCAGGCGCGCATTGCCGAGGAGGTTGCGCACCATGCGTTTGATCATGGCCGGCTCGCAAGCAAACACGAGGGGCTCGCCCGCGACCTGGGCGCCCACGGCTTCGGCCTCGCCGCGCACCAGGGCGAGCAGATCGATCTCGGTGAACGGGCGCCGCGGTACCCCCGCTTGCGTGCGCGCCGTGAGCAGCAATTCTTCGACCAGGGCATCGAGCTCGGCGATGTCCTCGGCCGAGCGGCGCGAGAGCTCGCCGCGCCGATGGGCGTCGGGCTCTTCGGCTAGAAGCTCCAGGGCCATGCGCACGCGCGCCAGCGGCGAACGCAACTCGTGCGATGCCGTGGCTAGCATTTGGCGCTCTTGCGCGAGCAAGGCCTCGATGGCGGCTGCGGTGTGATTGAAACGCTTGGCGAGCAGCGCGATTTCGTCCTTGCCCACCACGGGAACCCGATGGGCCAGATCGCCCGCGCCCCAACGCCGCGCGCCCTCGGCCAGGTGTTCGAGCCGGCGCGTGATGCTGCGGCTGAGCGGCCAGAGCCCCACTGCCATCACTACCGCCAGGCCGAAGAGCATGGGCAAGAAGAAGCGTCCGCGCGGTCCGAAGTGGCCGCGCTCGCGCAAGCCCAGCATGCGCCCGTCGCCCAGGTCGATGAGCCAAACCGGGCCGCGCGCGGTGTGATGCCATCCCGCCGTGGCCCGCGCGGGAAGCTGCAGCGGCGCCCTGGTTTCCAGAAAAAGCGGTCGGCCTTGCTCGTCCCAAACCGCGATGTCCATCTCGAGCTCGCGCGCGGTTTCGGCCAGGCGATGCGCGGCCTCGCCGGTGCAGGCGCCGGGCAAGGTGCAGACCAGCGAACGGGCCAGCGGCGTGATGAAGCGCGAAACCGTGCCACCCGGTTCATGAAAGGCACGCGCCATCACCGCGGTCAGCAGCAGCGACACCAATGTGATGCCGAGAAAGGCCAGGTAGAGACGATGGTACAGCCGATGGTTCATGGCGTGTTCTGTTCGGCCGGCGGGGTCAGCACATAGCCCGTACCGCGCACGGTTTGTACGAAGCGTGGGTGTCTGGCATCGTCTTCGATCAATTGGCGAATGCGCGAGATGTGTACGTCGATGCTGCGATCCACGCTGTCCCACTCCTCGCCCTTGAGGGCTTCCATGATCTGTTCGCGGGTTTGCACACGGCCCGCGCGCTCGGCCAGTAACAAGAGCAAATTGAATTGGCGTCCGGTCAGCTCGCGCCGCTGTCCGCGCACGCGTACCTCGCGGGCCGCGCGATCGATTTCCAGTTGGCCGAAGCGCAGCACATCCTCGGGCTGGCCGGTGGCGGGCCGCGCCCGGCGCAGGATCGCGGCCAAGCGGGCGAGTAGCTCGCGCGGGTTGAAAGGCTTGGGCAGGTAGTCGTCGGCGCCGATCTCCAGCCCGATGATGCGATCCATGTCGTCGCCCCGCGCGGTCAGCATCAGGATGGGCACCTGCGAATGGGCGCGCATGCGGCGGCAGACCTCCAGTCCGTCGATGCCCGGCAACATCACATCCAGGATGACCGCATCGAAGTCGGCGCGCGCCTGCGCGGCCAGGCCGGATTCACCGTCGCCGCGAACCTCGACCAGGTAGCCGCGCGAACGCAGATACGTGCCCAGCATTTCTACAAGGCGGGCATCGTCGTCAATGAGAAGTACACGTGCTGACATGAGCGAAAGACTGGCCGGACCAGCAAGCGAGGAGAATAGCCGGTCCGGCCTGGCGGAGCGAAAAGGTTGCGTGGCTCGGGCTGACGATCCCTCCGAGGGTTCCCCTCTAAATCGGCGGCATCGGCCAGCCATGTCCGGAAGGTTCACCACAGAGGACACAGAGGACACAGAGGACACAGAGATCGGAAGGCGAGGCCCAGCGTAGCGAGGGCGTGGCGGGGTGGCGGGTGCCGAAAGGTTCCGGATCCGGAGCCCATCCCTTTCCGGTCCGGGCTCTGTGTCCTCTGTGGTACATCCCGCCCAGTCTAGAAATGGTGGCGCTTACCGTGGTGTTCCTGGATGAACTTGGCCAGGGTCTGACGCTGTTCGGGCGTCAGTACTTGGGCCGCGTCGAGCAACCCTTTGCTGAACACCTGCGAGCCCTGATCCACTAGGGAAGTGGCCTGAAGACGCAGTTTTTCGACCGCGGCACGATCCACAGTGGGTGCGGTGAAGG
>Ga0302321_100003102_pt1 | contig 14229 bp, 6 predicted proteins | sample Fen_T0_1_FD_202505 | JGI IMG/M metagenome (GOLD analysis project Ga0302321, IMG submission 202505) | Peat permafrost microbial communities from Stordalen Mire near Abisko, Sweden - Fen_T0_1 | ecosystem: Environmental > Terrestrial > Soil > Wetlands > Permafrost | place: Sweden: Abisko...
CTTTGGCGCCGTTTTTGTCGGCTTGTTCACGGAAAGACCAAATAAGGTTATCGAAAGCATTTTGATTGCCTACCGGATCGCCCATAGCTATCCAAAATTTTGAAGCTACATTGAACATAATAAAAGCGCTTCGGTCGTCGCTCCAGCTTAAATACTTGTCGCCCAATAACGCTAGATAGCCATTTGTATCATCTAAATTGATAATAATCTCCGTAGCTTCGTCGAGTTCCTGGACCGATGGTTTTACCAGCAATTTTGGTGCAGCAACACTGAATAGCCGAAATAAGACAAAGGCAACAGTCAACACGGAGGTTAACAGCAAGGCACGCAGGAATCGAGGGGCATCACCTTCAAAAGAAAACTGCCACCACAATTCATGGGAATATTCCAAGTCCCGGTAGGCAAAAAAGCCCAGCCAGGTAGAAGCCATCAGTACGATAACAATCATGGCTATCCACTGCCGAGAGAAAGGCATGTGCAACAAGGATGAAGAACGCAGAAAGCAGGCTTTGGTCGGCAACAGCAATAGCAACATGATTGATAACACTAGCGCTTCTTGCCAATCGAAGCCCTTAAGCAGGGAAACGGCGATACCTAACGCCAAGAGCAGTACGCTGCCGTACCAGGCTGCATCAATTTTTAAGCGCAAGCCCCTTGCCAAAAACAATAAGGCCAGGCCGATAAGGCTTCCTAGGAGATGAGAAAACTCGACAATGGGCAAAGCTGTCCAATGTTGCAGCCAACTCATAGCCTCTGGATTAGCGGGCGTTGCGCCAGAAACTAACAGCATGGCTCCTGAGAAGAGCAGTATGATTGAGTATAGTTGTGGCACGATGGCCGAAAGAACGGGGCGTACCGCACTGCTGCTGGCGATTAACAACTCCCGGCGGCTATAAATTTCGTAGCACATCAGGCTGGCACCAGCCAACATTAACGGCACGAAATAGTAAATGACCCGGTACAACAGCAAAGCGCCAATCAAAATCAAATGCTGTTCCGTCACTTCGATATCCGACATCAACCACAGAAAAGCACTTTCAAACACGCCGATACCGCCGGGTACCTGGCTAATGACACCCACGACTTGTGCCACCACAAAAACCACTAGGAAAGCACCAAAACCAATATCCACCTTACCGAGTAACAGGACCCACAGCACCAGAGATGACAGCACAACGTCGATGCTGGATACTAGCGTTTGCCAGAAGGCCATGCCCGGTGATGGCAAAAATAACTCGAAGCCTTTAATCAGCAGCGGCTTACGCCATAAGCATACCGCTCCCCAATAGGCCAGCAAGGCAGCGGCACAAATCAAGCTGACCCAATGGATGGCTTGCGGTTCCTGTACGGTGCTTGATAAATAGTGCGGCAATAACAAGCTACCTACCAAGCCCAAGCTCAGTGCACCTAACAGATAGGTGAGCGTTTGAAACAATGAAATTTTTATAATATCCCAGCCCGGCACACCCCATTTTGAATAGAACCGATAACGGATCGAACCACCAGCGGCCCAGGCATGGCCGGTGTTATTGCTGATCGCGTAACTTAATAAGGCAGCCGCGATCATTTTCAGTAGCGGTATTTGCGTATGTCCGGTGAAACGTAAGGCCAGCCAATCATAACCCGCCAGAACCAGATAATTGATAACCATTAGAACAAACGCGGCGAACACAATTCGTATCGGCATTGTTTGCAATGATGACAGGATGTCGCTCAAGTCGTGAACCTTGAGTTCGTTATGGACAATGTAAAGCGCACAGGCAAATAGTACCACTGGCAACAAGTGCGTGATTTTTTGGGTCAGTCGGCTGAGTGTTTCGTGGGTCATGGGCTGGATATTAAGGTGTTATAGAAAGTTTCACGTTCAGCAATCTCTGAACAAGTTGATTCCGGTCATGGTTTGACGGCTGAAGGAAGTGCCTATGGTGTAGGCTAACCACAAACGGAATCAACCCATTACCGTTCGTCCTGAGCTTGTCGAAGGAAGCTTGTCGAAAAACTTAGTCAGAGTTTCCTTAATTAAGGCCGTGCTGACGATATACATCCAAAATTTGCCGCGTCAGCTTTGGGTAATCCTGATCGAAATGGTGTCCTCCTGGCAGTTCCAAAATTTTAGCTTCGCTATTGAGCAAGCCCGTACAGGCTGTATCGGCTTTTTCTTCTACGCCATAGATACATAAAATTTTAGGCTTAGGTATTTGCGACAATTCAGGGGCCAAAGGCTGTTCGCCTGAGCTTTGTCGTAGCCAGCCTGAGACATGGATTTCAAAATCGGCGCTCTTCGCCAGTGCTATTAGCACCAATAATGCGACACTGTCTTTATCTTGTGCGGGTAGGCGATTGTAAATGGCTGGCATGATGTCGGCACCGAATGAATAGCCAGCCAACACAAAGGACTTTGTTCCCCAGTTTTTACGGTAATACGCCATCGTTGCAGCCAGGTCGGCTGCCGTCCGCTCCGGTGTCTTGTGTTCCCAGAAATAACGCAACACATCGACACCGACTACGGGATAATTCATGGCTGCCATTTCCCCGGCAACGGTTCTGTCAAGGTCACGCCAGCCGCCATCGCCGGAGTAAAAAAGCGTCAAATTAGCTCCGGGTTTGGCAACCGGGACTTCAACGACTGGCATGGGTGGTGAGGACAGGACAGTTTGCCCAAGGCTTGTTTTCAGTTCCTCAACCAATAACGTATCAAGAGGTGTATCGTAAGGCGCAATCCGGGTATCGACCTTCCCCAATGTCTTAATGAAGATGGCCGTCTCGTCTTCGGGTTGGTCTGTCCAGACCGAACGCCAGTTGCTTTTAAGGTCAGCGGACGAAACTAGACTATGGTTTTGGTTCTCATTTTGGATGGATAATGGTGGACATAAAACCAAATCGGTAGGCAAATCGACTGAAAACCCGATAGAAAGGTTAGTCGCTGCATTTCCCGAAGTGGATTGGGCATTGATAAATGGTATCAGCGCACCGTCGTCTATGCCGGCAATAATCAACCGTTTTCCTGATGGCATCGTCAATTGTTTTGTCAAAGCGTTGACAGTGGTAGCAATGAAGTTATGATCCAGACATTCATCTGCATCAGAATCGAATTCACCGAAAACCTGCCCGATATCGACAACGACTGCGGTAACCCCGGTTGCTGCCAAGAGCTGTGCTAGTTTACTGGCCGGATATTTTTGGGTATCGACAAAAACCAGTGTCAAGCCCTTAGAACCCCACATCGGTTCAGCAACCGTTATATCGTTTAGGTCTTCAGTGTCAATCGTTTCCTGGAAGATGGGTGGGTTCATACGGCTTACCAGCCAGATACCAATCACCGTTACGCTTAACAAAAGGCAAATCAGCAGGGGTTTCTTTATTTTCATGAGATGACTTACCTTGATAACAATTAGGCCGTATTACTTCGGTAGCCCTATGCCTAGGAATGAAGCAATGAGTTGGTTGATCTGTCGGGCATGGGTAATCGGGGCTGCGTGGCCTGCACCCGGTACTATTTCCAGCCTGCCGTTCGCCAGCGTCTGCGCCAATTCACGAGAGTGTGATAAGGCGATAATGTCGTTTTCACCCGCAATTACCAGCGTAGACACTGTAATGGCCTTTAAATCGGAATGGGCAAGCTGCGGTGCTGTCCGCCACAATTCTTTAATCTCGGCTTCCAGGGCGGCATGTCTTGCACCCGCCCCCGACCACCAACTTCGTAGCCAATCGGTGAATTTTTTGGGTGACAGGTTAAACGTGCCGTCTTGAACCCTATGAGCTTCAGGGATCAACCCGGAAGGATTAAAATTAGCGCTGATAGCAACGATTCGCCCTACCCGTTGCGGTGCTTCCAACCCCAGCAATAATGCAATGATACCACCATCGCTCCAACCGATTATGTCGGTGCACTGAATACCTAACCGATCAAGCACTTGCAGGGCATCTTCAGCAAAAAGCTGGTAGTTCAGTTTAGTATTGCCGGGCGTTGAATGGCCATGACCACGGGTGTCAACCAGGACGACCCGTCGCCCGGAAGCCACCAGCCAGGGTATCTGGGAAAACCAGCTTAATTTGTTACTTAACCCCCCATGCAATAACAACACGGGGTCACCGTGACCGTAAGCCACATAATGGATATGAGCGCCTCGATATTCAATATTACCTGATTCGGTCTGGGTCGTTGTTGAGAATTTCCATATCAAGTAATTCAGGGAATTAACAGACATAGGCCTTAGCCAGATAAAAAGTGACACAACGATTGCCAACAAGGAGACCCAACTGATATGGACCACTCGCTTCAATTTAGTGATACTTAGCAAGTCAGTATGAACTTTAATGGTTTTAAAGGCGTGAATGATTAAGCTACAACAGTCAGGGTTCGGTCGTAATTATCTTTAAGCAATATTATCCCAAACTCGCTGATTTAATCATCGCTTCTCTAATCAGTATGAGCTTTATTACTACGGCCAGTCCTCCACGTAGCCAACCGCTGTGTCATGACGTAAAGCACCGGTACGAAAGGTATTGCCAAGAGTGTTGAAGACAACATGCCGCCAAACACCACTGTACCGATGGCCTGTTGGCTGGCCGCGCCCGCCCCTGATGCACCAAGCAAGGGTACGACGCCCAGAATAAATGCGAACGATGTCATAACGATGGGTCGAAACCGTCGACGTGTCGCCTCAATTGCAGCCTCTGTCACAGACATGCCGTCCGCCTGCAACTGGCGGGCGAATTCGACGATAAGGATAGCATTCTTGCAAGCAAGACCTATCATCAAGATCAGCCCGACTTGCGTATAAAGGTTATTGTCAAATCCCCGAAGCATGAGCGCCAATAACACCCCCACCAGGGACATGGGAACAACCAGTACGACGGCCAGAGGGCTAGTCCAACTTTCGTATAAAGCCGCCAATACCATGAACACCAAGGTGATAGAGAGTGCGTAAATGAAGTAGGCTTGATTACCTACTTGTTTCTCCTGAAAAGACGTTGCTGTCCAGTCGAAACTTATCCCCTTGGGCAGGATATCCTTGGATAGCTGCTCCATCAGGCTTAGGGCTTGCCCGGAACTGAACCCTGGGGCGGCGGCACCGTATATTTGCGCCGCAGGGTAAAGGTTGTAGCGCGTCACCAGTTCGGAGCCCAAAGACCGCTTAACCTGCAGCACTGTACCTAACGGCACCATTTCTCCCTGCCCAGTCCTGACATAAAGGTTCTTTATGTCTTCCGGCTGCAAACGGAAGGGCGCATCGGCCTGGACATAAACCTGGAAGACCTGGTTGAACTTGTTGAACAGGTTGACAAAGGAGGAGCCCAGGTAAGTTTGTAGCGTTGAAAACACGTTATTGAGTGGAATATTAAGCGATTCCACCTTAGTCCTGTCAATATCCAGGAAAATCTGCGGACTTTTGGCACTGAACGTAGTAATCAAATTCCGCAAACCAGATTGGGAGTTACCCGCGTGGATTACCTCGTTGACAGCTTTCTGCAATTCGGCAAGACCCAGACTTTGGCGATCCTCCACCATCATCTGGAAGCCCCCGCCCTGGCCGAGCCCGCGAATAGGCGGCGGCACAAGAACAATGGATCCCGACTCCGCAATGGACCCTAAGTCGCGGCGCAGGTTGGTGGTGATCTTGTCCTGGCTCAACTCCGCACCCCGCTTGCTCCAATCGTCATAAACTATGAAGGTGGTAAAAATGTTGGAAACGTTTGCGCCATCTAGAACGGACAGTCCACCAATGGTCACCCAAGCGTTTATTCCCTGGGTTTTCTTAAGAACCCCATCCAGCGCCTTGGCTACGTTAACCATTCGCGGTTGCGAGGCGGCGTCTGGGAGCTTGGTGACGACGATCGCGTAACCCTGATCTTCGGTGGGTAAAAATCCGGTGGGATGGGAGGCAAACCTCCAGGCGGTAACAATGATCACCAAAACGAACAGGATTACCATGAACCCGGCCCGAGCCACCATCCAGGTAACCAGCCGCATATAGGAATTCTCGACCCATGCATAGCCCTTGTTAAAGCCACGGAAAAACCAGTTGCCTTCTTTCTTTTCAACCGGGCGCAGCCAGAGCGCGCATTGGGCGGGTTTGAGGGTCAGTGCATTAATGGCACTGATAATGGCGGTGGACGCGATGACCAAGGCGAACTGACGGAACAGCTGTCCGGTGATACCTGGAAGAAAGGCAGCGGGCAGGAACACAGACGTCAACACCAGGGTAATGCCCATGATGGGGCCGGTAATTTCCTGCATAGCCTTGATCGTCGCCTCTTTGGGGCTCAGGCCTTGTTCGATGTGATACGAAGCGTTTTCCACGATCACGATGGCATCGTCCACGACGATGCCAATCGCCAGGACAAGTGCGAAGAGGGTCAACAGGTTGATACCAAAGCCAAGCATGGACATGGCCGCAAAGGCACCAATTAAGGTGACAGGGACGGTCGTCGCGGGTACCAACGTGGCCCGCCAATTCTGTAAAAACACCACGATGACGACGAGCACAAGGATACCGGCCTCGAATAAAGTCTTGTAGACATCGTGAATCGCGCTACGGACAAACTTCGTGGTGTCGTAACGAATCTCGTAGCTCAGCCCTGGAGGAAACTCCTTGCTCATGGATGCCATGGCCTTTTTGATCTCATCCGCTACGTCAAGCGCGTTTGCACCGGGCAAGGTAAACACCGGCATCACCGTTGCCTTGTGGCCTCTGGATACGGAAAAGTTACTGTAACTCTGGCGGCTAAGCTCGACGCGGGCGACATCTCGAAGTCGCACGATTTGCGCAGTCTCACTGCGTGCGCTTTTGAGGACGATATTCTCGAACTGTGCCACATCGGCTAAACGGCCCATGGCGTTAACGGTGAACTGGAAAGCCTGGTTTCCCGGGACAGGAGGCCCACCCAACTGTCCTGCAGCCACTTGTAAGTTCTGGCTTTGGATGGCGTTGACCACTTCCTGCGTAGTTAATCCGAAATAACGAAGTTTTTCCGGATTCAGCCAGACCCGCATACTATAAGGCCCCGCCCCCCTGACAGCAATCTGACCCACGCCCGGCAAACGCGCCAACGGGTTCTGCAGGTTGATCACTGCATAGTTCGAGAGATAGGTTTCATCGTACCGGTCGTCTTCCGCAAACAGCGCGACGACTAACAAGATGTCCGTGGAAACCTTTTTTACCGTGACGCCCTGAGGTTGTACCGATGCAGGGAGCTGAGGCAGGGCGCTGTTGACCAGGTTCTGTACCAGCGCCACGGACGTGTTAAGATCGGTTCCCACGTTGAAGGTGATCGTCAAGGTGTAACTCCCGTCGCTGGCGCTGGTCGACGACATGTACAAAGAGTTCTCCACGCCATTAACCGCTTGCTCGATAGGAATGCCCACTGTATTCGCCACCACCTCAGCGCTGGCGCCTGGATAGCGGGTTGTCACCTGAACTGTTGGCGGAACAATAGGGGGGTATTGCGCCACGGGCAGGTTCATAAAACAAACCAAGCCTATAATAATGGTAATAATGGCGATAACGTTAGCAAATATAGGCCTGTCAATGAAATATTGGGAGATCATGGCTTGGCTTTCCCTGGCTCAGCCGGAGAAGCTGAAGTGTGGCCTTCGCTTTTAGCATCCGCAGAAGTTTTACGGACGGGGTTCACCTTATTTCCTGGAATTGCACGTAAGAGGCCATTCACAATCACCCAATCTTGATCATTGATGCCTTCTGAAACCACCCTTCGATCCTCAACTTGAGTGCCCAGCTTGACAGGTCGACGCTCAACAATATTTTGATTATTCACCACCAGCAGGTATGCGCCCAGCTGATCATAACCAATGGCCATTTCTGGCACCAGTAATGCCATTTTTTCCGAGTTGACCACAAGGACTCGTACACGCGCAAACAACCCGGGTAAAATCGTGCCATCGGCATTAGGATAAATGGCGCGTAACAGTAAAGTACCTGTCGTCGGTGTCACGGATATTGCCGTAAAATCAAGAGTTCCCGTATGGGGATAACCCTTATCATCGGACAATGCAAGCGAGGCGGGTATTTTCATTTTTTCGGCCTCGCCTGGCCCGATATTGGTTTGTTTAATGACTTTGAGCAGGTCTGTCTCGTTTATTGTGAAGTAAACGTATATGGGGTCTATCTGGTTGATTTGGGCCAATAGGGTAAATTCACCAGCGCCCACGAGGTTGCCGGGATCCTTTAGCCGACGGTCAATGCGTCCATCGAAAGGTGCGACCACCTCGGTGTAATTAAGATCCAGCTTGGCCAAATCCCGATTGGCCTTGGAAGCCACCAGTGCAGCTTTTGCGTTATCGCGTTCGAACCGCCAATTGTCCACATCCGTTTGGGCCGCAGCATGTTGCCGCACGAGGCCTGCGAACCGGTCAAATTCGGTTTGTGCGTGGTCGAGGCTGGCCTTCTGCTGAAGTATTTGAGCCTCCGCCTGTTTCAGACGGGCTTCATAAGTATCTTGTTGGATCAAAAATAAAGGCTGGCTTTTTTTGACTATATCCCCATCGTGAAAAAAAACCTTTTTCAAGTAACCTTGCACTCGTGCAACTAGCTGCACCGTATTATAAGCCTGGGTATTGCCGGTAAATTCCAAATATTCACTGACTTGCTGTTTGATTGGCTGGCTAACATCAACCTGTGGCGGCGGCGGCGGTACATAGGTATTCTTGTCTTCGCACCCCGAACCAATAACAATCACCAGACCAATCAACCTTGCAATGTACTGTCTCTTCTTAGGCATTCACTTTCTCCTTACCATCGGGGCAGACTAACGCCTGATGGTTTGACATTATCCGGTGACGGTTGGGCGGTAAGCTTTAATAAGCCACCCCAATTGGTGCGTTTTGCCATCTGTTCCTTGATTGTGTCAGGCACGACGTCCTTACCTTCTCGAATCTTCCAACCGCCACCCAAGGCTCGGTATACCCCCACCAGATTATTGGAGATATCGCCCAGCGTACTGGCGAGACTATCTTGTTCACTTAGAAGCGCTTGCTGGGCGGTCAGGACAGTAGTGAAATCGGTGATACCCTCCCTGTACTGTAATGTTGCCAAATTCAGGGAACGTTGCGCTGCGGCGGTGCTCTCGCCCAAAGACTGGGCGCGCTCCTGGGAACGCAGAAATGCCACGAGATTATCTTCCACTTCCCGCTGCGCGGTGAGTACGGCGTTTTGATAGGTGATTAATAATTCTTGCAAGCGCGCATCCTGGACACGCACTTGATTGGTGATTTGTCCATAATTGAAGATATTCCATTGTAACGCTGGCCCGAAGCTGGCGGTTCGGCTTTTCCAGAGAAAAACATCACTCAGGGCAAACCTACCCACATCCGTAGACAGCAGGCCAAAAGTCCCTGTAAGCGAAATGGCAGGGTAAAGTTCTGCCTTGGTGACACCGATACTGGCAGACTGGGCAGCAGCTTGTAATTCGGCATGTCGGATATCGGGTCGCCGCCGCAAGAGCTCGGCGGGAATCCCCACAGCCACCTGCGTGGGAGGTGCGGGGATCTGCATGGTTCCAGTCAACAATTCGCCCATCTTGCTCGGTGCCTTGCCCAACAGGACACCCAGTGCATTCAGTTGCTGACGCAACCCAATTTCTAGAGTAGGGATGGTGGCCTGCGTGTTTGCGAGCACCGTCCGCGCCTGTTCGACGTCCCGCTCGGAGGTGGTGCCGCCGTTATAGCGAACTTCTGCGATGTGCAGGCTTTCCTTTTGTGTATCAACATTCTGCCGCGCAATGCCTAATCGTTTTTCCAGCGTTCTGATGGTGATATAAGCTTGCGCCACATCGGCAGTAAGACTGACCAGTGCGTTATCGTAATCCGCCACTGCTGCCTCTAAACTGGCATCCGCCGACTCGATTGCACGGCGAAATTTGCCCCAAAAATCGATCTCCCAACTAGCGGTAAGTCCTAGCTGCGTTTGGGTATAGTCGAATATTTTGGAAAACGCAGCCTGTGAAGCATGCTGGCTGAGATGAATTTTGTTGAGTGACCCCGTTAACTGTTGATTTTGTGGGTAGAAATTACCAATGGCGGTTCCCAGTTGGGCACGGGCTTCGAGAATTCGCAGCCCAGCCACACGGATGTTCAGGTTTTCATGGTAAGCGCGATCAATCAACTGATCCAAAACCGGGTCGTTGAATGTTTTCCACCAATCTTGATCGTTGGTAGGAGATATTTTAAGGCGTTTGTCTTCGGCTTCCAGCCATTGGGCGGCTGTGTCGGTGGGCGGACGTACATAGTCAGGGCCGACCATACAGCCGTAAAGGGCAATAAAAATCAATGCCCATATTTGGGAATATCCTGTGCGATCAATATTCCATCGCATCATCTGCTCCTAAGTATGTTGGTTACTGCTTTTACTTCATAATACCAGCTTCAATTGGTTTTGCTTAATTTATGTCTGGCTTGTCAACTCTCCACGAAAAACCGGTGCTGAAATACAATCAATGTTACCGTTTGTTGCGGTAACAGCACGTAACCCGTTTAAAAATTCGTCAATCACATGCCAGGTTCCATCGATATTTTCCATTAGAATGCCATGGCGATGTGATGAAATGGCATGAAGTTGTTTGCTTTTTGAACCCAGCTTATCAAACAAGATTGATGCACTGCTGGCTGATACGATTGGATCGTCGTCAGCATAAACGACCAATACTGGCAGGTTAACCTGCGGCAGCAATTCACCAAGCTGCGCAACTAACTGCCTCAGTTCATACAGCGCCCTAACTGGCACATGACGGTAATTGATATCAGGATGCTCCGTGGCATTCTCGATAAAGGGTTTGAGGCCTTCGTAGGATGAAACCCATTCGATAAGCGTATTGGCGCCCTGCAGTAAGGGCACCAGCATTAAGGCCGGATTGACGAATTTTAATGGCACGGAAACAGCAATAACGCCCATCATTTCAGGGTATTGCTCGGTGGCCAGTTTCAGCGCTAATGCACCGCCAGTTGAAAAGCCGACAACGAAGATGCGTTGACAATGCACTTTGAGAATGTTGAACCCTCTTTGTACGCAGCCATACCAGTCTTCCCAGCTTTGTTCGCGTAACGCATAGGGGGAAGTGCCATGGCCTTTCAAACGGATACCTAATACCTTAAAACCCTGTTTAGCCAGATAGCAGCCATAGTCCCTTAATTCGGCGGGACTTGCCAACAGGCCGTGTATCAGTAATATGCCGAAACCGTTGACGTGTTCCGGCTGGATGAAAAAAGGCGATGGGTCGGCAACGGCAACTTCCAGTCGATTAATGTCAGCGAACTGGGGTTTTGTAAAACTTCGTTTCTCCCACGCTAAAGTGAGGCATTCATCTTCAAAATGCCAAGCGGCTAGTTTAAAACTGTCCACTTTATTATATTCGGTGATGGCGGTAATTAAGGTGTCGCGTATAGCCCGAAGTGGCGCGGCCTCATTATTATAAACGGCAATCGGATTCTCCAGTCGGATGCTATCAAAATTGAAATCAGCGCAAAGTTTGGGCAAAAACTGGTAGCAGCCAGCATCTTCGGCAATGAGACCGTCCTCTTTGGCAACACAGATAAAATAATCAAAACGTTTATTGCTACCGATCAAGTCGCTGTAATCATCCGGATTCAGCAGGCTTCTGTGTAGATGGATGTCGGGGTTGTTTTGCAAATATTTGATGGCAATATACAGCGTGCTATAAAATTTGTGCTTCTCGATGTTTCTTAGGCTCTGCCCGATACAGTATATGATCAGCGTTGCCGCCAGATGACTTAAATTGATAGTGACATTGGCGTAGATTATTTCCATATATTGATCACGGGAGCATTGGGCATTTTTTATAAAATACGAGCCCAATAAACGTTGCTTCGAGTATTTAGCGGCGGACTTCAAGCTAAATACATTATCCAAAGCCTTAATCTCCGGCGCTACCAGATCCATCAGGGCATGGGTGCGCGAGTCCCAGGCACAACAGGGGTCAACAGGCGTACCCATACGAATATCCATGTCGGTATTTTTGAGCATGATATTACCTTCGATCAGCAATTCCTCGGATTCGCGCAAACTTAAATGATCTGAAAACAATTCGACGCTTTTAAACAATAAATTTTCAGAAGCCCGAATCGGGTAGAAAGTAATATTGGCGGGAACGATGACTGTCGGTTTAATCGCCACTGCCAGCAATTGATCAATACTATCCATTTGCAGCGCTTCTTTCCAGCTCTGTAATTGGGTTAAATTATTCGACTTCTGGGCATAACGGATAGCGGCTTTAAAGGCTTCCACGCCTTGACCCAGAACGGCAGGGCCGGTGTGTTGTTTGCGCCGGTTGCCGGTAATGCGGGAGAATATGCTGTAATTTCCCTGCTTGTCGATAACCCGCCGATCTTTAACCATTTCGCCTTCAGGAAAAATAATGACTTTGCGTCCGCGCAAAATCTGCCCGGCCAGCAACGTAAATAGGCGGTCATGGTCGTGTGGAAAAACACCAACTTTTTTAAGGTATCTCGACAGCAGGGTGTCCTCATCAAAGAATTCACCGGAAGCAATCGAGCAACTGTAAGCCCCCGTTTTCTCATAAATAAGGAACTGGGGGATAAACGTTTCAAAACGGGAAAAATGATTGAATAAAAAGATATCGCCTTGCAAGGCTCGCGGATCGGCATATAGCTCAATTTTGACGCTTAACATGTTTTTGACGGCATTAAATAACTTAACCGACCTGTTGTAGAGTGTCGTATCAATATCAGCCCAGTCATCTGGATAAGGCATCTTTTTCATGTCAAACCTACTTGTCTAATAAAAAGAAGGGCCTCTTATAACCGAGTGTGACTCGCATTGAGTTGGACACTTTACAGCAATGGAAAGAAAATCCGTGTAAGGCGTTTTTGAATAGACAATTTGGTCAAATTGGCTTTGAAAGTGATACCTTTTGAATGCTGTTTTACCAGACCTGATGTCTACGCTTACCGATGCCCGCCTCTTCCGCCTCCGCCAAATGAACCACCCTGGTGACCCATGAAATTCCCGCCGCCGTGAAATCCTCCAAATGATCCGCCATGACTTACGAAGTTTTCTCCACCACGAAATCCCCCAAACCCTCCACCATTATGGAATCTGCCAAAATCACCTCCACCGAACGAACGTTGCGATCTGAATCCTTGGTTTTGGGCAAAAGCGGGCGGGGAAGAAAATCTGGGTATGCTCGGTACAAAAGCCCGCTGGTTGAATGCCGGTCGATTGTAAAACCTACCTCCGGAATAAGGGGTAGGCTGAAACGAGCCGTTGTGCATCATTCCTCCACCATGCAAAACAGCTGGCGCATTGCCTATGTTTCTTAGATTTCCGGAGGACGAAAGTTGCTGTCTTGATGCGTTTGATCGAGGAAAGGCCGTCCCGTTTATCGAACGATTACGGTATTGGTTGAGCGTGACAATTGCCCTAGCGCCAGCTTGGGCATTGGGAGTAGAAAACCAGCGGGAAGAAGTCATCCCGCCAGATGCCAGACGCCCCGTCATAAACTGATTAGCTCCACCAACACTCAGAGGACGGGAGAACACACCACCGGCATGATGGCTGACAAAAGAAGGATGTTGATTAAAAAACACATGCCGGTGGAAATTGTTCAATACAAAGAAGCCCGGGAAATAAAACCCCGTTGACCAAAAAGGATAAGATACCCAGGAATAGAGGTAAGCATAAGGATCCGGCGGCGCATAGTAAGTCACCACAGGCGGCCCTTGAACATAGTAGTATTCGTTGATGTCATCAGGGTTCATATTTGCCATGTTCTGAGGCCCAAGGGCTTCTGTCTCGTCATCCCCAGTATTTCCAGAGGGTCTATGTGGTTTTGATTGGCTTATGATTTTTGCATTCGCCCGATATTCTTTCGGAATAAAGTCATATTTATCGGTGAAGTGAATTTCTCCTTTAGTATCGGTATAGGTATAAATTGTCGTATTGGCCGGCTTTTCGGTCAAGTCGGCTGGAGCTTTTTGACCTGGGTTAACGTCAAATCCCAGCTTGGCTTTCACATCGCCGACAAGTTTAAGCGCTTGATCCTTCTTGAGCGCGATCTTTCCCTGATCGCTAGCCACGGAAACTCCCTTCTCGATGTCGCCTAGTACGGCCGGGGTAACCGGGTATTCGGCAATCCACCCATTTTTGGGTTCTATACCAATTCCGCTCAATAGCTCTTCCGCCTTTGCCTCATCCGATACCGGGCTAAGCTTTAAGGCTTCAGCAAGTTGCTTGG
>Ga0302321_100003104_pt1 | contig 14222 bp, 7 predicted proteins | sample Fen_T0_1_FD_202505 | JGI IMG/M metagenome (GOLD analysis project Ga0302321, IMG submission 202505) | Peat permafrost microbial communities from Stordalen Mire near Abisko, Sweden - Fen_T0_1 | ecosystem: Environmental > Terrestrial > Soil > Wetlands > Permafrost | place: Sweden: Abisko...
AGCAGCCGCAGACCCCAAATACTCAATCTCCTGTATCTGAAAAATTCAAAGTTGATGGGAAACAGGTAATTGTCTATACAACTGCGGATAGTACGAATTATAGACTTACAGTTACAGATACGCTTAAGTTTAAAGAACTTATACAACCTGTCGAAACACAGATCTGCGTATTTACCAATCCAGATAAAACATTTCAGACATTCCTTGGTATAGGTGGTGCATTGACAGATGCCTCTGCTGAAACTTTTTCAAAAATACCTGAAGCAAAACAGACAGAGTTATTACAGGCATACTACGACACAAGGAAAGGAATAGGGTACACACTGGCCAGAACCAATATAAACAGCTGCGATTTTTCAAGCGGAAGCTATACATATGTTACCGATGGCGACAAAGAATTAAAATCATTCAACATTGATCACGATATGCAATTCCGGATTCCGTTTATTAAAAAAGCTATTGCAGCCGCAGGTGGCAAACTCACGTTGTTTGTCAGTCCGTGGAGTCCTCCGGGTTTTATGAAATCCAATAATGATATGTTACATGGAGGTAAGCTTAAACCTGAGTATTTCCAATCGTGGGCCGACTATTTTGCAAAGTTTATTAATGCCTACGAAAAAGCCGGAATACCTGTCTGGGGTATGACAATTCAGAATGAACCTATGGCAACACAGAGCTGGGAATCATGTATCTATACTGCTGATGATGAACGCGATTTTCTTAAGAATTTCCTCGGTCCTACAATGCAGAAAGCCGGACTTGGTGAAAAAAAGATAATTGTATGGGACCACAACCGTGATCTTATGGTTCAGAGAGCTAATGTTATTTTTGGTGATCCGGAAGCCTCAAAATATGCCTGGGGTATGGGATTTCACTGGTATGAATCGTGGGCCGGAGGAGATAAAATGTTCGATAATGTCAAAATAGTGCATGAGGCCTATCCAGATAAAAACCTGATGTTTACGGAGGGCTGTCCGGAAAGTTTTAATCCGGCTATGTATAATTACTGGGGACTTGGCGAAGCTTATGGTCGTTCAATGATCAATGATTTCAATAACGGGACTGTTGGATGGACCGACTGGAATGTTTTACTTGATGAGACCGGTGGCCCTAACCATGTTAAGAATTTTTGTTTCGCACCTGTGCATGCTGATACAAAAACAGGACAATTGATTTATACAAATTCATATTACTATATCGGGCATATCTCAAAATTTGTCCGCCCCGGGGCAAAACGTATTATCAGTTCTGCAAGCCGAAGCCAGTTAATAACAACAGCCTTTATTAATGAAGATGGCAAAATAGCTGTGATCGTGATGAATCAGAGCAATCTGAAAATTACTTATAATCTTTGTATAGGTCATAGTGCGGCCGAGGTAAAAATTCTGCCACATTCAATCCAGACTCTGGTCTTGTAATGTTTATTCACTCATTTGCATAATTGAATTTAAAATTATATAAGATGAAAAGTTCAGCATCACTACTCTTTCTTTTATTCTTTCTTCCATTCATTTTATCAGCCCAGAATAAATTTAATGGACTGGATATGAACATGGGGAATCTGTACAGGTTATCCGATGCAAAAACACGCTCGATAAGTCCTGAAAATTATTCAGGTGAAAAAGGGAAAGCAGGAATGGCAGACCCTGGTGACAGAGATAAAATCAATATTGCCAATGCTTCGAATGCTGCTCGTGACCTTGGACAGGGCTGGAAGATAAACCCTTTTGTAAGAATTAAACCCGGAGAAATATTTACCATGGCTCAGATTGATGGACCAGGTGCCATACAGCACATCTGGATGACTCCGACAGGCAACTGGCGATTCTCAATTCTCCGGATTTATTGGGATGATGAAACCGAACCATCTGTAGAATGTCCTGTTGGCGATTTTTTTGGCATGGGGTGGAACAAATATTCTCCACTCGCCTCTTCCGCTATATGTGTCAATCCCGGGAGTGCTTTTAATTGTTATTGGGTCATGCCGTTCCGGAAAAAGTGCAGGATAACAATGCAGAATATTAATGATTCAGAGGCTATGACTCTTTATTATCAAATCGACTATACATTGACAGAAGTACCATCAGATGCAGGATATTTTCATGCCCAGTTCCGTCGGGAGAATCCTGACGAGTCATCAGTTTATACAATTAATGATGGAATAAAAGGGAAAGGGCAGTATGTAGGTATTTATCTGGCCGTGGGAGTTAATAACAATGGCTGGTGGGGAGAAGGTGAAATTAAATTTTATATCGACGGAGATACAAAATTTCCAACTATCTGCGGCACTGGAACAGAAGATTATTTCTGTGGATCCTATGATTTTGACACAAATAAAAAGAATGTAGCAGGGGTTGAGGAATCTGCCTATACTGAATTCTGTACTCCTTATTCAGGACTGCACCAGGTTATTCGAGGAGACGGGCATTACAATGTATTGCAACGATTTGGCCTGTACCGTTGGCATATAATGGATCCTGTCCGTTTTGATTCTGATCTTAAAATAACTATTCAGGATCTTGGCTGGCATAAGGGAGGACGCTATTTAAAACAGCAGTCAGATATCGCTTCTACCTGTTTCTGGTATCAGACAGAACCTCATGCTAAATTTCCAAAACTTCCTGAATGGCAGAAACTTGAAGTGAATTAAGTATTCCAGTTGACAATCTTCCAGCCCCTGCTTTTTGCTGTTTTTCTAAGCTTTTTATCGGGATTGACGCAAACGGGATTTCCTACAGCATTGAGTGCATGAGTATCAGAAACTGAGTCTCCGTAAAACCAGGTTTCTGATAGAGAGAAGTTGAAAATTTCACAATATCTTTTTAATCTTACAGCTTTTTCTTCACCAAAGCACAGATGCCCAAGAGGACGACCTGTCATATATCCATCCTTAACTTCGAGCCCAGAACAAATGATATCATCGATGCTGAGATGCTCAGCCATTTGCCTGCATATAGTAGTCAACGCAGAAGAGAGGATAACAACTTTAGCGTTTTTTGCTTTATGTAATTCTATTTCAGATATAGCATCTTTATAGACAGACGGGAAGATTATTTCATTAAATACCTCAGTGCAAAGATCATCAATCGAATTTTCGGGAATGCCTTTAACCCAACTGACCATTTCATCTATTATTTTCAACTGATCCCTGATCCTGAGCCTGAATTCTAAAGAAAGAACTGCAGCATTCAGCAGTTTCCAATTTGACAACAGGCCTTTCCTGAATGCTGCTTCGGCCAGAGCCTTTCCGCTTACGGAATTTGCCAATGTCTTGTCAAGGTCAAAGAAAGCGATATAATCCTTTGGCCTTATCATTTGAAGAAGTGATTTCCATCAGGATTGTATATTATTTTTAATGCCGCCGGTAATATAGTTACCTCAAATTTACTGGAAAAATTCAGTTCCCCATCGACATGAAAAGGAACCACTTCAGCAAACTCCAGATTAATTCCTTTTGTCTGATAATAATTTACTCTTTTGTCAGCGGTATGTTTTCCTTCAGGTACTTTCAGCAGAATTGAAAATCTTTCGGGCAGAGAGAGCTTTTTAATCATGCAAACGTCTAATAAACCGTCATTGGCTATCGCCTTTGGTGTTAGATAGAATCCACCAGCGAACCGTCTGCCAATAGCTATGGTGTTTATAAAGCAATCTGTTTCATGCCTGCCAGCATCTGTTATAACTGTCATTTTTTTCTCTTTGAAAAAAAGTAAAGTCTTTACAATATGCCATATGTATTTATGCTTTCCACCTCTTTTAACTTTACCCGGTTCGGTATAATTCTCGGCTGCCACCTGAGCATCAAATCCAAGGCCCATTCCATTGAGAAATATCATGCCATTGACCGACCCGGCATCCATAGCAATCACTTTTCTGTTAAAAAAGATATCCCAATCATTATCGCTGAACCGATTCGGAAAACCAAGGATCTGTATAAAGTCATTTCCGGTTCCGGCTGGAATAATTCCTGTAGTTACATCTTTCCTGTCAATCAGCGGCCTCGCCATTTCATTAAAAGTTCCATCGCCGCCCACTGCAATAATATACCTGAATCCTCTTTTGAAATACTGTTCTGACAATTCTGTCGCATGACCGCTTCGTTCTGTGAATACTATATCCGCATCAACATTATGTTTTTGGATCATATCTTCAAGCTTCGGGACAATTGACATAGCAAATCCGTTCCCGGCAATAGGGTTAACAATAAAAACCCATTCCTTATTTACATTACCCATATCAGAATTTTTCAAAAATTTGGAATTATGATAAATCAGATAAATTTTAAACTTTCATTTTAATGATAAGCCGATTCAATAACCTTTTTGACCGTATCAATTATTTCGAGGTCGTTTTTCCCAATTAATTCCTCTCTCTTTATAGGTTTGTGAATGACAACATCCAGTTTTGAATCGAAGTTTATATAAAACCTGTTTTTAGGTTTTAATTTATAGAACCCGTTCAGCGTAACAGGCAATATTTCAATATCCCTGGTCCTGAAGAGGTAAATGAATCCTCTGTAAAACTGGTTGATTTTTCCATTCAGGGTTCTGGTCCCTTCCGGGAAAATAGCAACAGATTGATAACTGGATTTATGAATAAGCTGATCAATCATCTGCTTTGTATTCCTGTATGTTGGTTCCTTGAAGGGGACATAGTCCATTATCTTCAAAAGGCTGCTGAAAACAGGAACTTTAAGAAGCCTTTCATGTCCAAACCATGATATTCCAGGGTAAAATGATGTTATTGCAACAATGTCAAAAAGGCTGGAATGGTTTGCTACCAGAATATATTTCTCTCCTTTTTTAATATTTTCTTTTCCAAGAACTCTGAATTTTTTTCCCATTATAATAAATACGGATTTTGCCCACATCTGAAAGAGAAAACGGACTGGTTTCTTCAAATGTAATAAGGTAAGAATTAAAACAATAAATACTCCGATTGCAGTGTAGCAATAGAGAATTCCAAATATTATAATAGTAAAAACCGGGTAGAGTAGTGAACGCATTGTCAATGGATATATCTTACCGGCTGAAAAATAGCTATTTTTTTTATTTAAATGTAATCTGGTCCGATATTAACTCTTTTTCATACTTTTATAAGGTACCCGGTTTTATCTTTTAGTATCTCAATTTATAATTTTTTCAGGAATGAAAAACAAAAAAGGGCTTACCCGTCGCAGATTCATTTCAAATACTACAATGGCAGGTATCGGAGCAATCGGCTCTGCTAATCTTTTGACTTCATGTAGTGGTAATAGTTATGAAAATGGCAGTAAAATTATTCCCGGCAGTCATGAATACAATAAATATTATTCAGGAAGAAATCTTGACCGTATTGCATTTCCAATCGGAGGCATTGGAGCCGGCATGTTTTGTCTGGAAGGAACAGGAGGAATATCTCATATGTCGGTACATAACCATCCGGATGTATTTAATGAACCCTGTATGTTTGCTGCGATATCAGTGAAAGGCTTGAAAAATGGGGCGAAAGTTCTGGAGGGTCAGGTTCCTGATTGGAAGAAATTCGGACAGCCCGATTCAGCAAACGGGTCAGGAGGGTCAAGCTATGGTTTCCCTCGATTTCAGAACTCGAAATTTATTGCCAGGTTCCCATTTGCCGTAACAGAATTGCAGGACAACGATATTCCGATTGAAGTCCATTTAACAGGATGGAGTCCTTTTATACCTACCGATGCTGACAATTCAAGCCTGCCAGTCGGAGCTTTTGAGTATTCGTTCAGAAATAATGGTGCTTCCAAAGTTGATGCTGTTTTTTCATATAACTCCAGAAATTTTATGAGTCAGCCAAATGGCCTCAATAAAATAAGAGCTACTTCAAATGGATTTATTTTAACGGAAGAGGGAGTAAAGGATAAACCTGAAACCAAAGGTGATTTTGCTGTTTTTACTAACGAGCCAGGAGCAATAATAGATAATTGCTGGTTCAGAGGAGGCTGGTTTGATCCCGTTACCATAACGTGGGGAACAATTATTAAAGGAGAAATCAGGCAAAAAGATCCGGTGGAACATGGAGCACCCGGGGCATCGTTATTCATTCCATTAACATTAAATCCGGGGGAAACAAAGGTTATTAAATTAATGATGGCATGGTATGTTCCTGATACTAATCTTAAGTATGGAAAGGATTCAGAAGAAAAAAATGATGAAAAGTGTGCCGGGGTTAACTGTTCCTGTAAAGATCCATATTATAAACCATGGTATACAGCTAAGTTCAATGGGATTGATGATATTGTAAGCTACTGGAAAACAAATTATAATGATCTTCGTAATAAATCCGTATTATTTAAGGACTCTTTCTATAAAACCACTCTTCCGGGGGAAATTACAGAGGCGATAGCTGCCAACCTCGCTATACTAAAATCTCCGACTGTCTTAAGACAACCTGATGGGAAATTATGGAGTTGGGAAGGTTGTGGTGATAATTCGGGTTGCTGTGCAGGTTCCTGTACACATGTCTGGAATTACGCCCAGGCAATTCCGCACCTCTTTCCGAAACTTGAACGAACCCTTCGCGAGACTGAGTTCTTTCCGAGTCAGGATAAAGAGGGTCATCAGACATTCAGGTCTGCATTGCCAATCCGACCTGTGGCAACAGACTTTTACGCAGCGTCAGACGGACAGCTGGGAGGTATAATGAAAATGTATCGCGACTGGAGGATCAGCGGGGATAGTAAATGGATGAAAAAAATGTACCCTAAGGTTGTTGAAAGTATGGATTACTCTATCCGCACATGGGACCCAAGATCAACCGGAACACTCGAGGAGCCACATCATAATACGTATGACATTGAATTCTGGGGTCCGGATGGAATGTGTACAGGATTTTATCTCGGAGCATTAAAAGCCATATCTGCGATGGGGAAATTTCTTGGAGAAGATGTACAGAAATATCAATCCCTGTACGAGAAGGGTAAAAAAATACTTGAGACGGAACTTTATGATGGGGAATATTTTATACAGAAAATCCAATGGAAGGGTTTAAATGCACCAGATCCTGTTGCAGCATCTAAGGGAGCCTGGAATTCCGACTATTCAGAGGAGGCAAAGGAATTATTACAGAAAGAGGGACCAAAATATCAATACGGTAAAGGATGTCTTTCCGACGGTGTATTGGGTGTTTGGATAGCTGAGATGTGTGGTCTGAAAGATATTGTTGATTCAACAAAGGTTGCCAGTCATCTTAAATCTGTTCATAAATATAATTTCAGATCTGATCTTTCAGATCATTCAAATCCACAGCGTCCATCATATGCACTCGGAAGGGAAGGAGGACTGCTTCTTTGTACATGGCCAAAAGGAGATATGCTTTCCCTGCCTTTTGTCTATAGTAATGAAGTATGGACCGGTATAGAATATCAGGTAGCTTCACATCTTCTACTGATCGGTGAAACTAATAAAGCGCTTGAAATTGTCAGGGCTTGCAGGAACCGATATGATGGACAGATAAGAAATCCGTTCGATGAATATGAATGCGGGCACTGGTATGCCAGGGCTATGTCGAGTTATGGTATGTTACAGGGGCTAACCGGGGTAAGATATGACGCTATAACCCAGGAGATGTTCATGAATGGAAATATGGGTGACTTTACCAGTTTTATTTCAACAGAGACGGGCTTTGGAAATACAGGTATAAAAAATGGCAAGCCATTCCTTGATACTGTTTATGGTGAGATAACCGTGAAAAATTATGTGATCAGCTAGCCCCCCTACCCCCCTAAAGGGGGGTTAATTCTCTATCTTTGATCAAATATATTTTATGTGCCGAATTAGTCCCCCTTTAGGGGGATCCCGCGAAGCGGGAGGGGGCTATTTCCCTGAATTGCTCACAAATGCTATTTGTTTACTGTCGGGTGACCAGGATGGAACATTGATAGTTCCCTGACCTCCGTACAGATACGCCAATACCCTGGGTTCTCCGCCTGCGACAGGCATAATTCTTAACATAACCCTTTTGTATCCCGGGTGGCTGTTCGGGTCAATATCGGGTGGAAATGAAATCATCAAAATCCATTTTCCATCAGGTGAGATATGAGGGAACCAGCTATTGTAATTATCAGATGTTAATTGTTCCCTGCCCGAACCGTCGGGTTTAATTCGCCATATCTGCATGGTTCCGGTATAGTGTCCGTTATAATAGATAAATTTTCCATCAGGAGAGTATTCACAACCATCAACATGCTGACCCGGCTGAATATCAGTAAGAGCTACCTCTTTGCCTCCCTCAATGGAATTTCTGTATATGTTATATACTGTTTTCCCGTTACGCATCGCAACATACACAACTTCTTTATTATTTGGGGCCCAGCCATGCCAGTAAGAAGGAGTTTTTTCCGTAATCATTTTTGGAACACCACCTTCCAGGGGGAGCACATAAACGGCTGAACCGCCACCTTTGACGGAATTACTGATTGCAAGAAGCTTACCATCGAAGGATATGCCATGGTCGTTATTGATATTGTTGGCAAAATCGGTATTAAGTTTTTCAATTTCTCCGCCGTTCACAGGAATTTTAAAAAGTGATCCATCCATATTGAAAAGCAACTTTTTCCCGTCAGGCATCCAGTTTGGGGCTTCAAATCTGCCGGGTTTTTCGAATATTACCTTCCTTTTTCCATCAGCTATAGTCATAGTCTCCAGTCTGCATCCTAAAGCAGGTGAGTTATACATGTCATAGCTGTCAGCTACCGGCTGGTCAATTCTCACATCCCATATTTTTACTGCTTCCACTATATCGGAATCGTGAGAACATATAAATGGTCCAACCAGAACTTCATCCGGCATATTTTCCATAACATTAGAGCCTATTGTAACTAGTGGTTTCCCATTGTGGGCAGCCCTCATGGTTATATTCTTTCCGGCTCTCTCAATTTGAATAATACTAAAAGTAGAATCCTTTGAAAAAATCTCGTCCTGGGGATCTCTCATAGCCGCTCCTGTTGATACTCTCCACTGAAGAACTGTCAAACCGCTTCCATGTAGTGTGGCAGAAATATGAGATGATTTTGCATCTGTTGTTTCCCTTACCATCCATCCTGTTTTTCTGTGGGGATTTGTGCCTTTCCCTATAAACTCGAAATTCGCAGTCAGGATAAAATCACCCTTTATCTTATTAAATAGATAGTGAAATTCATCTCTTTCAAACCAGATGTTATAACCTGCGCCTTTTAATATATAACTCTGGTCAGCCTTATCATAAGCTGCTGATCCGGCTTTTTTAGGATTTCCTATATCTGAATTAACCTGAAATATTCCCACAGGAGTATTCTGAGCTGAGGCGATATTTAATAAACTACTTAGCATAAGGATTATAAATGTTTTCATTTCGAAAGTTGGTTTAAAGTGAAAGTTTTTCAGGACCACAAATTTTTCTACTCATCTGACTTTTCGTCACTGCCCCGTTTTTTACTTGGTAGCTGGACTCCATATACATTTTGTAAGATTTAAAGATAGATATTTTGGATAACATATTATCCATCAAACTGTCAAAAAAATAGAACACTTCAGTCCTGTATTTTTTCTCCAATTTAGCTTTTTAAAAAAAACCTGCAATCGGTTGCAGAATTTAAAATTTCTTCATAAATTTGGTTCTTACATGATCGTAGAAGGATATCTAAAAGAATATTTTTAAAAGAATACTGACCATTAATTTAATTTGCCTATGATATAAAATAGTAGAAACTATATTAAACTAAGCAGGAGATGTGTCAGCATCTCCTGCGGTCAGAAGTTAATTTTTTTCAGATATGCGTTATATCGTTATTTTTCATTAACCCCTTAAACTACAAACCTATGGTAAAAACCCATTCGAGAAGCATTTTGTTTAAAAAATGCTTAAAGAAATTCACGCTAATATTTGGATTCAGTAGCTTCCTTCTAATAATGGGAACTGTTTCGTTATTGGCGGGATCAGGCTTTAATGTCAGTTTTTCTGACTATTTACAACAAATTAAAGTTTCCGGACGAGTTGTTGATGCAAACAACAATCCCCTGATTGGGGTGAATGTTGTTGAAAAGGGAACCACTAACGGAGTGATGACTGGAGTAGATGGGTCTTATGCATTAACAGTCGCATCAGGAAACTCAACCCTTACTTTTTCTTTTATTGGGTTTGACCCAAAGGAAGTAAACGTAGGCAATCAGACAACGGTTAACATAACTCTATCGGAGAGTATTAATGCTCTGGAGGAAGTTGTGGTTGTAGGTTATGGTACTCAACGGAGAGAAGCTGTAACAGGTTCAGTCGCTACCATGGGTGGGGACAAGATTCGCGATGTGCCATCGTCTAATATCACACAGGCCTTGCAAGGACGTATATCAGGGGTGGATATGGAGCAAACCTCAACCAAACCGGGCGCCACAATGCAGATCCGCATTCGTGGTACACGTTCGCTGAATGCCAGCAACGACCCGCTGGTTGTGCTCGATGGTATCCCCTTTGCAGGGTCCATCGGTGATATCAGCACTAGCGACATCAAGAGCATTGATATCCTGAAGGATGCAGCGGCAACAGCCATTTACGGCTCGCGCGGTGCTAACGGTGTTATTTTGATAACAAGCAATAAAGGGATTAAAGGACAGAAAGCACAGGTAAGCTACAATAGTTATTATGGTTTGAAAAAAATCTTTGCCCAATACCCCATGATGAACGGGCCGGAATTTCGTGCTCTCCGTACAGCAGCAAATATGTACCCAATCGACGGGGCAGATGAATCTGATGCTTTTAATACCAATTGGCAAGACTTGTTTTATAGAACAGGTGCTGTGACAAACCACGATTTAGGTGTTACGGGTGGTACAGAAAAGGGCAACTATAACTTCGGTGTGGGCTACCTCAAGGATGAAGCCATAATACCAGGTCAGGACTATAGCCGTTATTCATTTCGCGGTTCTTTGGACCAGGAAATAGGCAAACTTTTCCGCTTCGGCTTCACCACGAACAACAGCTATTCCATTACTTTGAATAACGACATGATGTACGGTGTCTTAAGCTTGTCGCCTCTTGCAAACCCCTATAATGACGATGGTACATGGAAAAGAACAATAAAGATGCCATTAGATGAACAGTGGACCTATTCAAAAGATATTGTCAATAATTTGGGCGATAGTTTTATAAACCAGACAAAAGCGTATAGTTCCTATAACTCCTTGTACGGCGAAATAAAAATCCCTGGTATAGAAGGCTTAAAGTATCGTGCCAACATTGGTGCCAACTTCCGCATGAGTAATGGTGGGCAGTATACAGGGCAGGGGGTATTCGCTCTTAATGCAACAACAGTCTCAACTGCTACTATCAGTAACTCGCTTGCCACTAACTGGGCAATTGAAAACCTGCTAACTTACGACCGCACCTTTGCCCTGAAGCATCAGGTGGATTTCGTAGCAATGTATTCTGCCGAGCAAACCCTTTCTAACAATTCACAGGTTTCAGCTAAAGATATTCCAGCCGACGCCTTACAATTCTACAATCTGGGACGGGCTGCGGGCGAATTTACTATTGATCCCAATTACCAGGGTTATCAGATGAGCGGATTAATGTCGTGGATGGGACGAGTAATGTACGCTTACGACAACCGTTATATGCTTAGCGTTACATACCGCTCCGATGCCTCTTCAAGGCTGGCAGAGGGACATAAGTGGCATTCCTATCCCGCTGTATCGGTCGGGTGGAATCTCGCAAACGAATCGTTTATGAAGGATATCAAAGTGATAAATGCTTTGAAACTGCGTGTGGGCTATGGAGAAACCTCTAACCAGTCTATTAACCCCTATGCTACACTTGGACTTTTAAGCACCAGGCCTTACAACTTTGGAACTGGGTACTCAACTGGTTTCTATGTATCCCAACTGCCTAACCCTAATTTAGGATGGGAGTTCTCTAAAACATGGAACTTTGGATTGGACTTTGGTATATTGAAAAATCGCCTGTCCGGTACTATAGAGTACTATGTAACGAAAACCAGTGATATTCTGCTGAGTCTTAATCTGCCAAGTACATCAGGCGTGAGCAGCTACACTGGAAATATAGGGGCAACCCAGAACAAAGGATGGGAAGTTTCTCTTAACGGAGTGATATTGAATAACTTCAATGGTTTTACATGGGATGTTGGTATCAACCTGTATGGCAACCGCAACAAGCTGGTAGCCCTTGCTTCGGGACAACCTGATGATAAAACCAACTGGTGGTTTGTTGGCCACCCCATTGATGTAATCTATGACTACCAGAATATTGGTATATGGCAAGTAGGAGACCCATATCTGAACATCCTGGAAGGTCCGGCCGGAAAACCTGGTATGATTAAGGTGAAATATACCGGCGATTACAACACCGATGGTTCGCCAACAAGGATGATTAATTCCAGTGATCAGCAAATTATTAGCCTGGAACCTAAATTCCAGGGTGGTTTCAATACCAGTCTAGCTTATAGAGGATTTGACCTTGGCATTATCGGTGTCTTTAAAAGCGGAGGTACCCTCATCAGCACCATCTACTCATCGTCAGGCTACCTCAATCTATTGACCGGACGCAGGGGGAACGTTAAGGTGGACTACTGGACAGTGGATAATACTGGCGCAAAGTATCCAGCACCCGGTGCCAGTGGCGTATATTCTGGCGACAATCCAAAGTATGGCAGCACAATGGGTTATTTCAATGGATCGTATATGAAGATACGAACCATTACACTTGGGTATAACTTAGAATCTATAAAATGGATTAAAAACCTGAATATTGGCAAGCTTCGGCTTTACTGCACAGTGCAGAACCCACTTGTGATGTTCTCTCCCTATAACAAAGAAACAGGTTTGGATCCTGAAACCAACTCATATGGCAACGAAAATCAGGCATCTCCAGGTTACCAGAGACGTCTGCTGACTATTGGCACGAACACGCCCTCTACTCGCAACTATTTGATTGGTATTAATTTAACATTTTAAACGAAATAGTTATGAAACAAATTTATATAAAAGCCTTAAAAACAACAGCCTTGATGGCGTTGTTCATGGTAGCGTGTACTAAAATTTTGGACGAACAGCCGCGCAGTATTTATACTCCCGAATTCTTCAAAACAGAGAAAGGTGTTATGGGAGGATTAACCGCGATGTATGCCCATCTGCGCTATATATACGGACAAGCCTACTATTATAACAGTCTCCTAACCGGTACCGATGAAGCGACATGGGCTCAAAGTGCAGACCAAAACTTTAAGGATATGGATCTTTCCGGGGTGGGATCACTTACTCCCCTCAGTAGCCGTTCCGATGTATTGTGGACAACTTTGTTCCCCAATATTAACACCGCGAGCGGTATTATTGAAAATGCTGCCGTAGTAGGAACCATTTCTAATGCTCTGATTGCCGAAGCAAAATTCTTTCGTGCGTTCGACTACTTTTTGCTGGTACAAACTTTTGGTGGGGTACCTTTGGATTTGGGCTCAGGAGAACTGAAGTTCAACACATCTACAGTGAGAACATCTGTTCGTAACACAGTACCTCAGGTCTATACCAAAGCCATATTCCCCGACCTGCTGACAGCAGTAAGTGATTTGCCGGCTGCAGGACGTGTAACAGGTGGCGTAACCAAAACTGTTGCTCGTCTTTATCTGGCAGAAGCTTACCTGACATATGGATGGTGGCTCGAAAACCCAAACAGCATTCCTACTTATCCGACGAGTGACCGAACCGACCCTGATGGACATAATGCAGCATGGTATTATCAGATGGCATACGACGTGGCAACAGCTGCTATTGCAGATCCGGGAAGTTTTGGCTTAATGGCAACATTCTATGATGTAAACCTTGCGCAAAACGATCGTAACAAGGAAATTCTGCTGTATGCCGACCACACTCAGGCAAGCGAATTTTATAACGGAAGCAGCCTTACTTATGGAAGTGGCGGAGCTCCGGATAATTTTGCCGGATGGATGATGACATGGAACTATACAAACATTAGAAGTTCTGGTACAAGTTCTGTTCAACGTGAAGCAGAACAACATCTTGGGAGGCCATGGACACGTATGTGCCCCACCATCGGTGTAATTATGAACACCTTTGCCGACAAAACAAATGATTCCCGATACGACGGCACATTTACAACTGTTTACCATGGCAACTGGCCTAAAGGTGGCATCAACAATGCGACTTTGATTAATGCAAACGGATTGGCGGTTTCCCCGGGTGATCCAATATTGACTTTCCTCAACAATG
>Ga0302321_100003105_pt1 | contig 14222 bp, 10 predicted proteins | sample Fen_T0_1_FD_202505 | JGI IMG/M metagenome (GOLD analysis project Ga0302321, IMG submission 202505) | Peat permafrost microbial communities from Stordalen Mire near Abisko, Sweden - Fen_T0_1 | ecosystem: Environmental > Terrestrial > Soil > Wetlands > Permafrost | place: Sweden: Abisko...
CCTCAACACCCGCTTACACACTACACCGCAACACTGTCACAGGTGAACTACCGATTGCTCCACCCCCTCCACCAACCGCCGAAGTAGAAGCGGTTATCGTTCAGGTAGGTACAGTTGTACGCGCACAAGCACGCGGGGCGACGCATACCACACCAGGGCGCGTGGGCTACGAAGATATTGGTGGGCTGGGTAAAGAGCTGCAACGTATCCGCGAAATGATCGAATTGCCCTTAAAATACCCTGCAGTCTTTGACCGTCTGGGCGTCGAACCACCAAAGGGCGTATTGCTTTACGGCCCACCAGGGACAGGTAAAACATTAATCGCTCGTGTCGTGGCAGCCGAGACAAATGCGAAATTTTTCATTATCAACGGCCCTGAAATCATTAATAAGTTCTACGGAGAGAGCGAGGGGCGCTTACGCTCGGTCTTCCAGGAAGCCCAGCGCCAGGCTCCAAGTATCATCTTTATCGACGAGATAGACGCCCTGGCACCCAAACGTGCAGAAACAGGTGGCGAGGTCGAACGGCGTATCGTTGGGCAACTACTCGCTCTGATGGATGGCCTGGAGGGGCGCGGTCAGATTGTAATTATCGGAGCAACAAACCAGCCAAACGCGCTTGATCCGGCCATCCGTCGCCCCGGTCGTTTTGATCGTGAAATTGCTTTGCGCGTCCCCGATATGCGTGGGCGCACAGAGATCTTGCAGATCCATACCAAAGATGCCGCCCTGGCTAATGATATCGACCTTTTACGCCTCGCACAGCTGACTCCTGGCTTTGTGGGTGCAGACCTTGAAGCCCTCTGTCGTGAAGCTGCTATGGTTGCATTACGTGGCGTCCTTCCATACATTGACTACCAGCGCGGCTATATTCCCTATGAAACGCTCGTTAACCTGAATATCACCATGGCTGACTTCCAGGCAGCTCTACGCGAGGTTGAGCCATCGACAACGCGCGAGGTCTACGTCGAGGTTAGCGAAACAACATGGGACGACGTAGGTGGACTGGAATATACAAAAAGCCTGCTCACCGAGGGCGTGGAATGGCCACTACGCTTCCCAGAGATCTACGCCAACGCGAAAGTAGAACCGCCGCGCGGCATTATCCTCTCTGGCCCTCCCGGATCAGGTAAAACAATGCTTGCACGGGCTCTGGCAAACCAGTGTGAGGCCAACTTCATCTCGATCAAAGGTCCAGAACTCCTCTCCAAGTGGGTCGGTGAGTCAGAAAAAGGGATTCGCGAGGTCTTCCGGCGCGCAAAGCAGGCAGCACCTTGCATCATCTTTTTTGATGAAATAGATGCGCTGGCACCACGACGCGGCAACGGCAATGACGGCAATGTCGGAGATCGAGTCATTGCACAATTGCTCACTGAAATGGACGGCATCGAGGGGCGCGAAGGAGTTATTGTGCTGGCAGCAACCAATCGACCGGATATGGTTGATCCTGCCCTGTTGCGCCCCGGCCGCTTTGATCTCTCTGTTGAGCTACATTATCCAGATGAAGATGGACGACGCGCAATCTTCGCAGTACATCTGCGCGATCGACCGCTCTCGCCTGATATCACCATAGACGAGCTAGCAAAGATAACACCCGGACGCAGTGGTGCGGATATTGAGTCTTTGTGTCGCCGGGCCGCTCTCCTCGCCTTACGCGAGTGGATTACGCCAAAACTAGGCGTCGGCCTCGTCCAGGTTACTCAGGTTTCAGAAACGGGCACGGATAGCGAAAAACAGGCTCTCCAGGGGACAAACACCAGTACAGAAGAGACATCTCAAGTAACCCCTTCTAGCTCACCCAACGCTTCAGCTACCTCTGACACAGCAGATCCTCAGGTGACGCAAGAACCAACAGGGCCAAACCCAACAGGACGTTTCCAGATTCGGTTAGAACATTTTCAACGGGCAATCGACGAACAGGAGAAACGCTACGCTGCACAGCAGGTTCTTGAGGAGCAGCGCGAACGTCGAGAGCAAGGGCAACAACGACTTATCGATATGGCATCCAATTATAATGCTGGCGAAAAGCCGCCACTACGTGGCTTCCGCCTCTGGCTTGCTCGACTCTTTGGGCTTGCTTAAAACATCTCATAGCAAAGGGTGGTAGAGATTTCTCTCTACCATCCCTATGCATTTATTTTGCCAGACCAACCTCTTCCTGCTCAATCTCAAGCATTATCTCCACTTCCTTTTCTTATGCACTGATAGCTTGCGCTTCTTTTTTCTTCTGCATTCTCTCTCAACTGCATAAAGTCACAAAGCAAGACCAAATTTTTAATATGAAGCCCTCGAACGGGTCATTAGAGTAGGAGGTAAATTTAATAACAAATCTTGTATAGTACAAATTGCACAATCTCAGAGAGCGCATCAGAACATACATAAAGAGCACTCTACATTGTGGGTACTATACACTTACAATATATAGGCGGCTATGCTATAATAAAAATCGGAGAGCATAACAACAAAGTGAAGGGAGGACACAGTGTTACCCACACATGACGACTCCTCTTCCATCTCCCGTGAGCAAGTTACAGAGGCGTACCTTAAGGCCATTGGGTTGATTGATGAGCGAGTAGCACCGTACCTGGGGAAAGCAACCACTCGCGCCCTTGTTCAAGGTGCCGCCAGGCGCATTAGAGGCACTTATCCTTTTCTTGAATACCTTGTAAATCGCCCGTATACTGACGTTGTCTTATCGGTTATTCATGAACAACTTAGCGGCACCCCTCCAGAAGAACTGGCCGAAGGGTTAAATATGTTGTTAGACGAGTGCTTTGCAGGGCTGCGAGAACTCACTGGCGACTTGATCGGCCCCCCCCTTCATGACGAAGTCACGCACCAGCTAAGGCAATGGCAATAAGGGAGTAGCATGGAGAGCAGTGTACAATCTCAGCCAAATGTTGTTGATAGCTCGTTTCGCACTCCCAGTGGACACCATGCCGAACGCCTGATCGCGATTCGACAGGAAATGGAATACCTGAACACCATTGGGAAACGCTTTGTCGCTGCAATTGATCGTATCCAGGTTCATCGCGCGCTACTCGCGGCGTTACAGGAACTGTACAGCTTTTCCGCATGTTGTATCCTTCTTAAAGGTGATCCCTTCGAACTCTTCGTTATTCCTTGCTATCCTCTTGATGCGTCATTCCTGGGATCTATGTTTCAGCATATATCCAATGCGGCCAGCCGCCTCAATTTCCCTTACATGACCCCAGTACAACTCGCGCGTAGTGCATACTTCGATGCCCCAGACGAGCTAGCCCAGACCCGTACTGAAGGTGATATTGCAGAGTCAGAGATTGGCTCGTACTTGCATATTCCCCTTACGGTCGAAAACCGCATCATTGGTATGCTTAGCCTTTTTGATGAAAAAACAGATACATTTAATGCAAACTTGCTTCAGCTTACAACAATGATCGCTGACTACGCAGCCGTGGCGCTCGAGAATGTCCGCTTACATGAACGGGAAAATGCCCTCTGGCGCGAGGCTGAACTTGAACGCATGCGCCTTGAGTTGATTATTGGTAGTATGGCTGAAGGCCTCCTTATCACCGATGAAAAGGGGACTATCACTTCTCTTAACAAGTCCGGCGAACAACTTCTCTCCGAGGCTCTCGACGATCTTACCCCAGGAGTTCCATTACACAAAATTGCGGAAACAAGCTCGATCTCCTGGCTCCCAAGGTTAGGTGAAATTATTGGTCAGGCCCTGGCCGGCAACACAGTGAAAAGCCAGGAGATGGTCGCAGGCAAAGAAGAGGAGCGCGTCCCTTTGACCCTCAGTATCAGCGCAGCCCCTTTACATGATGCTAGCGAATCATCTTCACGCCCACTTGGCGTGGTTGCGGTACTCAATGATATTACATCCAATAAACAGGTCGAACGACTCAAAGATGATTTTGTCTCAGTGGTCTCACACGAATTGCGTACTCCTCTTACAGCAATCAAAGGATATACTCAACATCTTGTACGTCGTATTGAGCGCCGCCTGCGTAAGTTGCGCGATGATCCAAACAACACTGTCTCTATAGCCGAGTTACCAGAGAGTTATGATCTACGCAGCCTGAGCATTGTACAGAGTCAGACAGAACATCTAGAACGGCTCGTCAATGATCTCCTGGATCTCTCTGAAGTGCAGTGGGGACATCTAAATCTTCATTATGATACTTTTTACCTGGCAGATTTATTGACGGAAAGCGCACGCTCTGTACAGGCAAGCGCTGAACAACATCACATTTCCCTTGACATCAAAGCTCACGATACAAAAGTACAGGCCGACCGCGTTCGTATTGGTCAGGTTGTTGGCAATATCCTCGATAACGCAGTTAAATATTCGCCAAATGGTGGTCAGGTGAGTATGCACTTAGAAGAACAAGAGGATAACTATATCGTGAGCATTAGCGATCAAGGCATGGGGGTCAGCCCCGAACAATTTGATCACATCTTCGAGCGTTTCTACCGCGTACACAATACTGCAAGCCAACACTTTTCAGGCATTGGACTTGGTCTCTATGTAGCGAAGGCGATTATTGATCAGCATGGTGGGCGCATCTGGCTCTCAAGCGACCAGAGAACCGGTAGTACCTTCCATTTCACTCTGCCACGTGAACCAGCACCACAATAGAATCGCATTCCCAGGCTTTACAATGATAAAGCCTGGAGCAGTTCAGCAGGATTTGAGCCAAAATGGGAACGTACATACGAGTGCCCAAAGGAGGTAAAATGAATGCGCGCCCACGTCGACTGCAAGATTTGAATAGTGCGTAGTACGCGTGCTTCTCCCCACAGGGGGTAATGAACGTCACGTAAAGCGCTGATCAGGTTGGAACTGCTGGTAACAAATAGACCACAAGTCAGTACAACCAATTTCAGCAGTGGATAATCTGGTATGACCATCGGGCTCAGTGAGGTGAACAGGCCGACATAGAGTACACTACCTGAGACAAGAGCCGGGCATAGAACATCTAACCAGATATAGAAAAGTGAGGGCTCATGCAAAACCATTAAGGTCACTCCAAAAGGACCAACAGCCCAACCCAGCAAAGGCTCACGACGCAATAACATTACGAAGATATGAGCACACTCACACAGGACAACCCAAAGCACTAGAAATACTACTACACTCAGCACATTGTTGACATGGATGCTATTGAACAGACCTGGCATCTAAAACTCCTCCACGGTAGCATCTCTCTTCTTAAAGAGTAAATTGTATATACTCTCTATTATAAGCAACGATTCTTTTACATGCAATTGTACAGGCAAAATAACTATAATTCTTATCGAAAAACCTATACAATTACAGGATGTCGGTCGTCGATGAATAACCACATGACCAGATAGGAGCCAGGTAGATGATTGCTGAAATGTAGAAAAGTCCTTATAATGGGATCAGGGGCATGGGCGCTACTGGTATCGAACCAGTGACCTCTTCGGTGTGAACGAAGCGCTCTCCCACTGAGCTAAGCGCCCTCTTTACTAATGGGACAAATATATCACTCACTTGCCCAATTGTCAAGTTTTTTTGCTGGCGTAATGCTATTTAACAACTATTCCATTATTGCGTCTTTCATTTTAATGGCTGTATACAAGATCATGCTGAAAAGGAGATCATCCTATGTTAGTGATATTGGCTGTACTGGTAGCACTCATATTGCTATTCATCGTATTACCCGGCTTTCGCGTTGTTCAACAATACGAACGCGGCGTTACTTTTATTCTCGGGCGCCTACAAGGCGCACAAGGGCCTGGCTTATTCTGGATTCCACCTTTCATCACGCGTATGGTCAAAGTGGATCTGCGTATTGTTACACTCCAGGTGCCACCTCAAGAGGTTATTACACGCGACAATATTACGATAAAAGTGACTGCGGTTGTTTACTTTAAGGTTGTCAATCCTGAGTCTGCGGTGGTGAATGTGGTGAATTTCATCGACGCGAGCATGCAGATAGGCCAGACAACATTGCGCAATGTGTTAGGGCAGGCCGAACTTGACGAGTTGCTTGCTCACCGCGACAGGATCAACCAGAACCTACAGACAATTATCGATGGCTACACAGAGCGTTGGGGAGTTAAGGTAACAGCCGTCGAGATTAAAGATATTGAACTTCCAGTTACTATGCAACGAGCAATGGCGAAACAAGCAGAAGCCGAACGCGAAAAACGGGCGAAGGTTATTCACGCCGAGGGCGAGTTACAGGCTTCCACTCAGCTTGCTCAGGCCGCAAGTATTATCAGTGGTCAAGGCGGTGCCTTGCAACTGCGTTACCTGCAAACACTGACAGAGATTGCCGTGGAGAAGAACTCAACCATCATCTTCCCGCTGCCGATGGACATCATTGAACCATTGCTCAATGCTATTCCAAAAGCATCGACCAACGCACAGCAAGATCAACCTACTCATCGTCCTACCACCGCGAACGTCTATGCCAATGGTTATACGGAGCAATCAGCACCGGAGCAGAGGCAGCCTATTATTGAGCGGGGAGAATGATTTCCGCTCTTTAAGCAGAACCTTTGAAGCTACATTTTGACACTTTTGCAGAGAAATACACGTGTCCTAAAAGAAAGAGGGCAATCATTCAACGAAAAGGAGAAAGAGCATGAAAAAAGTAATTGCAAAATGGATTGTTGGGGCCGTGGTATTACCTGCCGTTGTGATCGTTTTACGCAAGCGCATCTTTGATTTCATAGATGAGCGTATGTAGCACGGAAGAGGTCGCTAAGAGGTCTTATCTTGCCATATGATATACTAAAGGCAAATTTCAATCTGGTTCTTCAGGAGTATTCATAATGGAAGAAAAGACCTCAAGCGCTAGTACACCAGCAGAGCCTGTGGATGCTGTCCCCACTTCAGAAAAAGCCGCATCATCAGCGGTACGAGAAACCGAACACAGACAAGCCTATGGCACGGCAAAAACTGAGAATCTACGGGATTCTGGCTCCTGGCGTTTTATTTTACCAACCGCCGTCGTAATATTTTGCATCGTACTCATCGTTGTCCCACTGGTTATTCTCATTCCTCTTCTTTCCAACTCTATTGCATCTGCAAGCATTGGTGGAAAAGAAGGCGGGTTTATCTGGCTCTGGATCTCAATGATTGTCCTTGAGCTTGCAATATGCGCCATTGTTATTAAAGGGCTCACAAAGATTTTTATGACCCAGGCTGGCAACTACAGCTAAAGCGTGAGCAGAGGCCCCCTCATACGTTTTCGATATCTTACGGGAACCTCTGCTCACCATCCTGTTTTTACTACCAAACCCACTTCATCTCATACAAAAGACACAAAAATCACCTGTACGCCAGAAGAACCGCCAGACAGCACCAGTACTTTAAGCACAGTAAGCATGGTAATATCTGGCTACCACGTAGCTAGCATAGTATATTGCCAGGAAAAGTGCTTGACAATTACAACTCCTCCCGGTACACTCATTAGCAGTTAGTTGAAATCTCCCGTTATTGGTTCGTGGCACAGATGGGTATACATATATTTACAGGAGGTGGGTTCTATGCAAAATGTAATGTTAGCGATATGCGCGAGCAAAGGCGGAACCCATCCATTCAGCAACATCAAGGCATAACTGGTGTTCATTCGGCTCAGATAGCTGCTACAGCTTGGCTTGACCCGAGCGTTCTTTTTGGCCTCCGACTTCCCTCGCCATACATAGATAATCCCCAGGCTCAAAGGGCATATGCTTCTCCTATAGAGAGTATAACATGACATATTCTCTTCTTGCCCTTTTTAAGGCCTACCACCTTGAATACTATATTCGTACCGTTCAAACAGTGAAAGAAAGGTTTCATTCACTTGCTTGATCCATTGTTGCTACATCGACATGTGCAGCCAATCTACAACCTCAACGGAGAGGAGGTGAAAGCAGCATGAGAGGCAAACTACGCGATAAACGCTCATATAGTAAACATGATTCATTCAAGGAAAATGAGCAACGTCGCCCTTACAAACGAGACTCCCGCACAGCAGTCTGGGATAATCAGCCCTTAGAGGATGATGAATTCTATGATGGCACTGAAGAAGATCAGACAGAAGAAACAAAAAACGAAGAAGTTGCCGTCAACGCAAATAGTAAAAAGTAGGGATGCACATGCATCCCTACCCACCTTCATCCTCTGATACTTAACTCGACCAATGCATATATACTTATGCGCTATTCCGCATTAACATGGCTAACAATGTCTGTGGTAAAACAAACTCATAGTCACCCCCTAACTGCCGCATCACTTGCTGAAGTTGTGTAGGCCCTAGATTCCAGGCGAGAATGTAAAGATTTAAAAAAAGTGGGCGCTGACGCGAGAGCGCGGTTGCTAGCTTGATCAGTCTGATCGCATTCTCAACAGTATCAGCAATGCCAAGATTTTGGTAAAGCGGAAGGCCATTCACTTGTTGCCAATCCGCTTTTTTCAGCACAAAACCGGCTCCGCTCAAGATACCGCGTACCCCATAGGGCGCAAGCGTCTGGGTAAACTTACGCTGCAGCCCGCTATTGGTAAAAGCCATACCATTCAAGCTTATCTTAGAGATAACCGGCAAGCCAGCACTATACACGATATCGGAATCGAGCACTTCTAGCGTTTTCATACCCAGGGTTTGCATCAATTTGCCAGTCCGTTGTAAAAATGGAGCGAGCTGTTCTTGCGGCCAGAACGATGGGAAGAGATATGCAGCTCCACTCGGTCCAGCAATAAACTCATCATTTGCTGTCGCTGTGCGCATATAGTAATCAATCATCGCCGGGGCAGCTTGCAGAATAGCGGGTGAGAGCGTCCAGCCAATTGGCACGGAACCTCTTGCATTATCGCTCCAGAGGCTCAATAGCCGATGCTGGCAATACTGTATATTGTCGCCATCGCTCATCGTGAAGGATACATATATCTTGTTAGCCACCGCCACAGAATCTGACACGGCCTTATGTGAAGAAATAGAGAACGTTGATGGCAGTGAAGCGGTCCATACCTCTAAGTTGGCAAAATAGTCCGAAGCGAGCACTGGGATTGCGGCCTGTGAGGTCAAAGCCACGCCACTTGGCTCATGGACGAACCATCCTAGATGTACGGCCTCCCTACCAGTAAACGTTTGCAAGAGTTGTTGTACCAGGCCACGCTCAGATAAAGTCCCCTGGTTACGCTCCGGCAGATATTTGCTCGAATCAAGCCAGTAAACGAATGCACGTGTGGCAACTAAAAATGAGCGTAACCCACAAAAGGCTCTCGGGTCAAGCCCAGCAATAATTCGTGAGTTTGCTCCTGCTAACAGATTTTGTTGTGCCCAGCGATAGGCCTGTAAACGACTGCTCCACCGATACTGCTGCAGATCCTCAAGGATAGGAAGATCATATTTGTGCTGCAGCTCTTCTACCATACCTGGCGGTACAACAATTCCATCACGCTGGCCCGCAATCGTGGTCGCCACATTAAGCGAATCTGGCAGAGCTGGATCGAATACTATCAATCCTTTCAGGAGACTACGATACATGTCGAGCAGAGCGAAAAGCGCACTTCGCCCACGCTGAGGAGCATGGGTTTGTGGGATATTGCTCAAAGCGCGTTCTAACCATGTTGCATCGTCGTCTCTGCTCATCAGATAGATATATGGCTGTGGACGATTGACGATACCAGCGATAATGGTTGCTGCCACTTGCTCATCCTGAGATGCTCCTCGAATATCATACACAGTGAGCTGTTCTATGGCTTGAAAAGCTGGTACTATCCTCTCATCGGACCAATCAAGACCTGGTACATCGACACCCATAGCGACTCCTCCTTCTCTTTCTATAAAACCACTAGATCTTTGCGCTTTTCCCACTCCCTATACATAGATGATCTTGACTATTCCCTGCAGCATAGAATGAAACAATCACCCATGCCTCTACATACACTTGACCTCTACCAGGAAAGGGGGGTATGCTAATTCCACAAACTGTCTGTTCCTTACAATTATGATTTGCGTATATCGGCGTGGTGCCAGTATACTCTGCTGCATAGCTCACAGTCGAGCTAAAACAGAAAGGACTCATGACAATGCAAAAAAAGATGTTTGCTCCTGAACTGTTCCGTCCTCCCGTTGATTTTCCAGATGTCCCGTATGATCACCTTTTACGAAAATCTGCAGAATTAAATCCAGATCGCCTGGCAATTATCTTTCATGATCTCACACTGACGTATCGTGAAGTGCTCGCGATGGTGAATTGTATCGCAAATGGCCTCTATACTACTGGATTACGTAAAGGTGATCGCATTTGCCTATTTACAACGAACCGACCCGAATATATCATTACGTTCATTGCCGCCGCCAGCATTGGAGTCGTTGTAAGCCCCATGAATCCTTCCTACAAAGAGCGTGAAATAAGCTATCAGCTCGAAAATTCAGAGGCGCAGGCTATTCTCGTCCAAAAAGAGTTGGTCCCTCTGCTTAATCTTGCTCTCACCCATCACACGTTCCCCAATCTTAAACATATTATTGTCACAGGCGACAAGGCACCTGCAGAACTCCCACAAGCCATACCTTTTGCAAAGCTAATGCGCAGCTCCTCGCCTAAAAGCCCTCCCCATGTTGATATACAGGGCGACGATCTGCTCGCGCTTCCCTACTCCTCGGGAACGACGGGGCTTCCCAAAGGGACGATGCTTACCCATCGTAATCTCGTCGTCAACAATTTGCAATTTTCAGTTGTCATGTGCACAAATACAACAGATACCGCGCTCCTGTTCCTTCCGTTTTATCATATCTATGGCGTTATGCTAACAGGCAGTTTTCTGGCTTGTGGAGCAACACAGGTCATGATGGAACGCTTTGATCTGCTCCAATCGCTCGAACTCTGCGAGAAGCATAATGTCACTTTCTACTTCGCCGTTCCCCCTATCATTCTTGCCCTTGCGAATGCGCCTGTCGACCTGAGCAAGCTCAAAAGCGTCAAATATATCTTCTCAGGGGCGGCCCCGCTCCCCATAGAGCCTGCACGCCGCCTACAAGAGAAAGTCAGTGCTGTCGTCGTACAGGGCTATGGCCTCACCGAAGCATCGCCCCTGACACACTCCCAACCTCACGATCCCGATCTGATACGCCTGGGCAGCATCGGCTTCCCTATTCACAATACAGAGCAGAAAATTGTCGATGTTGAGACGGGTACACGCGAGTTACCCACTGGCGAAAGCGGGGAGCTTATCATACGAGGCGAACAGGTAATGAAAGGCTATTTGAAAGCTCCTGAAGAGACCGCACGCGCTCTAAAAGATGGCTGGCTCCATACGGGCGATATTGGCTACGTCGATGAAGACGGCTATACATATATCGTTGACCGCAAGAAGGAGATGATTAAATATAATGGCTTCGGGATCGCCCCTGCCGAGATTGAGTCGCTCCTGCTAGAACATCCAGCAATAATAGATGCTGCAGCTATTGGCATACCCGACGAGGCTGCAGGCGAGATTATCAAAGGCTTTGTTGTACCTCGCAAAGGTGTGTCAATTACAGCTGAAGAGATCCTCGCCTTCACCAACGGGAAATTGTCTGGCTACAAGCGCATCCATTTGATCGAGATCATTGACGCAATTCCCAAAACGGCGTCCGGGAAGATTCTCCGCCGCGAATTGAAAGAACGTGAAAAAGCGCTCTCGAAAGAGACCCATTAAAAAAGGGAGCACAGAAACTCCAACCAGGAGCAGGGGCTTATGTCTGGCTCGCTACCCCTGTTCCTGGTTGAATCTTTGTCGTACTATAGCCCGATCAAGAAGAGCCCACGGGCCATAGCCTCTCCCGCCAGCGAACAAACGACAACGAGATAAAGCATCCCTGTCGCCGACTGGAAAGAACGATCACGAATAAGCTTCCACGCCAGCCCGCCCAATACCAGCGGCATAATAAAACCAACCAGTATATGAATCCAGCCAATAGCATCTGTACTCAGTGGTGTGACAACAGGTGCGTTCGCAGGCTTGATCTGTGTGCCCACAATAGGGGTTGCCTGCACAGTAACAGCTGGAGGAGTTGTAGGCTTATTCACATATGTTGAGGCTGGACCGGCGGCCAGAAAAAAAGCCACCTGGGCGACAACGGCAACCAGGACAACCGTCGTGGAGAAGAGTAATGGCTTCTCCGAAAGTGCTGGTGTGACAAGATACCAATGACCCAACCACATAGCGGTAAGCACTCCCCCAAGCGCAAATGCCGCTGCAAAGAAACTTGCGACAGTGAATACGCCCGCTCCATTTGTAGCAGCGAGGGGGCGATAAATCATAGCCATGATAAAGAGCGTTACCAGACCCGCTATCACGGTCGCAACTCCACTTAACATACGCAGGCTTCGCAGGGCGGAAGGGCGTCGTTCTTGTGGCTTCTCCTGACCCTCTTCATTTACACTCACCTTCTCGTCCACGCCACCTGCATGCTTGTCCAGTACAAGGAAGAGGCTATAAGGCACCAAAAGCAGAAAGAAGAGCAACAATGGCAAAGAGAGAAAGCCCGTCCAGGCTTTATCGAGTTGTAGATAGGTGTTTAGTAACGCAGGTGGCGAAAATACCTGTTGAAACCAGTATGTCAGACCCGCCAGTACCAGATAGATCAGTGCATATGAGATGAGAAAGCCACGCTTCACTTCATTACGCCAGTCAAGAAAGACAAGCACGCTCACCGCGCCGATTGAAACTTCTGCCATAACAATGAAAAGAACTAATGGTAACGTTTGCAGCATGATATCCTTTTATCCTTTAAATGCGTCTATTAATGCATGGAGCAAAACCCTTCCACGATCTTTAAGATTATAGCGCTGTTCTTAGCACCTGACAATGATGTAGACAGCACACGTAGTATTATAAGAACTTTCATGCTCATATTGACAGATGAACTCTATTGCTCTACACTAGAAGAGCATGTTCTAATGAATGATACGCGCATTGAACGTCTATTGCATATACATGCATATATATTAGAGAGAGACACTATGCCACGCTGTCCCAATCCCCGCTGCCAGATTGATTATCCCTCTGGTACAACTCAGTGCACAAATCAGTTCTGTCAATGTTTGCTGCCAGAGGCTGTTGTCGCCGGGCGTTACCGTATCGAAACATTGATGGGCATGGGTGGTATGGGAGCAGTGTATCGAGCAAGCGATACCTTTGAAGTGCAGCAGATAGCGCTCAAGATTCTATCTCTTGTACAAAATGCGATGGATGCCTCCGTGGCAGTTGAGCGTTTCCGCCGAGAAGCACGCTACGCTCATCAGCTTCAACACAAAAATATTGTTCCAGTGCTCAACTTTGGGCAAGATGGTAAATTTCTTTACATCACGATGCCACTCATCACAGGGGGCACGCTCAAAGCGTTGCTCAAACCCGAACAACCGCTTCCCATCCATCAGGCACAAAGCTATCTTAACGATCTGGCCGCCGCTATCGACACCATACATAATCATTCGCAACAGATAGTGCATCGTGATATTAAACCTTCTAATCTCCTCATTCATCAGGATGACGGGCGTCTGGTTGTGGCTGACTTTGGTATTGCTCGCGCAATGCAGCAAGAGAAACCTTTGACTCAGCGTGGCTGGTCTCTTGGTACAGAGCATTATATCGCGCCTGAACAAGAACACGGCAAAGCACAGCCGGCCAGTGATATCTATGCGATGGGTGTTGTTGCTTATCAAATGTTCACAGGAATTTTACCATTCCAGGCGGTTGTACGGAGCCCGACGCCAGGGCTACCACCTCCTAGCACACTCAATCCCGCGCTACCATCTGCCATCGACCCTGTCATTTTGCGCGCGATGGAGATCGAGCCTGGAAGGCGATATAGATCAGGGCAGGCCTTTGCTGATGCATTGAACGATGCACTTTCACCCGATAACGACATATGGTCAGACCTGACGGTGGCAAACACGCTTTCCGCTACGATAGTTGGGCAAAATAATGCGAACATTATCATTCGCACCCTTATCCCACAAAATCCTTGCAGCCAGTGTGGCAGGGAGAATCGCGGCACATCACGCTTCTGTCGCCATTGTGGGCACACATTGGGCGATACTTCTCCTCTCGTCTCTGAAGCCTATCCAGTTGGCTACGTCAGCGACATAGGACACCGTGCAAAAGAAAATGAGGACATGCTCCTCATTGTGCAAGGCCTCTGTGTTACCCTTCCACTCCCACCACATCCCTTTGGCCTTTTCGCTGTTGCGGATGGATTACAGGGTACGCAAGGGAAATCTGCGGGCGGC
>Ga0302321_100003106_pt1 | contig 14221 bp, 19 predicted proteins | sample Fen_T0_1_FD_202505 | JGI IMG/M metagenome (GOLD analysis project Ga0302321, IMG submission 202505) | Peat permafrost microbial communities from Stordalen Mire near Abisko, Sweden - Fen_T0_1 | ecosystem: Environmental > Terrestrial > Soil > Wetlands > Permafrost | place: Sweden: Abisko...
GGGGTCGAGTTCCACACCAAGCGAGTCAAGCCATTTCTGGGCGGCTGGGCGCCAAGCACTCGGAGACTGGCGGCGGTACAGGCAGCCCTCCAGAACGTTGTCCATAACCGAGCGGGTCGGGTCCAGCGCGGCATCCTGGAAGACAAAGCCAAGCTCGGTCGCTCGGAGGTCGGCGAGTTCGCGGTCGGACATGCCCCCGGTCGGGGCACTCCGGATCACGATCTCGCCCGCCGTAGGTCGCAGCATCAGCCCCAGTAGGTACAGCAGCGTGGACTTGCCGCGTCCGCTGGGTCCGAAGATCGCGGTAATGGCTCCGGGGGCGAACCGATGCGTCCAGTCGGCGAATAGTGGCAGGTCGGCGTCATATCCGAATGACAGGTTGCGCACCTCGAGTGCGCTCGCGTCAACGCGGGGCATCGCTGGACAGCCGAACCCGGGCACCTTCGGGGAGGCCCGTCACGATCACCACGCCGCTGTCGCCCGCGACGATCGTGACAGGATGCTCGGTGCCGTCGTCGGTCACGACAAAGGCACTGCCGTCCGGCCCAGTTTGAATGGCAACCGCTGGAACGGAGAGCCCCTTCGCCGCCTTCACCACCTCGATGTCGGCGTACAGCACGCTTGAACCGCCCACGGCCAAGCCCGAGCAGGTTGGGCGGCAAATGGCCGTTCCCTTTTCGTTGGCCAGGTACAAGACGAGTTGGTCGGATACCTGGTCGACCCGGCTGACTCGACCACGCCACGACTTGCTGCCGAACCTAACGATGACCGAAGTCCCGGCCGGGAACTGCGCCGCCTGCTCCTTTGATGTGGTGACAGTGATCTGTGGGTCGGTGGTCAGTCGCTCAAGGACGGCTTCCCCACCCTGCAACCGTGCACCGATGCGGAGAACCGGTGGGCTTGAACCGGTCAGTGCTCCCGCCGCGTTAGCGTCGGGCATCGCCACGGCGAGCCTGGTGGGCAACTTCGGCGTGAAGATGATGTCGGCGCCGTGCACCACTCCATCCGCCGGAAATCCGGAGACCCGCTGCCACCGCTCGATGGCCCGGGTTAGGCGAGAGTCCCCGGTGCCATCGGCGTTGCCCGCCGCGAAACCCAGCGCATTGAGAAGACGTTGCAACTGGGCTACGTCTCGGCCCTTTGTCGCGCCCGAGATGTCTCGGAAGGCCGGAACACTTCCAGCAGCCAGAAACACCGGGCGTTCGTCGACTCGGTAGACACGCTGTGGCTTGCTGATTGTCTGACCTGGCTTCAGATCTACCTCGGTGACGACACCCTGAGCCAGATTCGTCAGCGCTCCCGCAGTGGGCCATTGCGCGCTTGCCGCGAGGGTCACGAACGACCCGACCTCGCCCGCCGTTACCACGGCGGTGCTGAGTGGGCGGTCCGCCGTGATCTGCGGCGGCGGGGACAGCACCTTGACGGCTGCAGCGCCGATCAGTGCGCCGACGACCAACGCCCCGACAAGCAGCAGCAATGAGTTTCGTCGCCTGTGACCCCGCCGGCCCGGTTGGGGACGCGGGCCGGAGTCGGTTCTTGATCGGATGTCGTCAGTCATTCACGAACCTGCGCGCGCACGTGTTAGGGGCCAATATCTCATGGAGTACCGAGAACTTCCGGATCGGGGCAGGTGATGGTGAGCCGATCGTAGGTCTCCTGAGTCAGGGTGTTGCGCGCAAGTGCCGAGCCTCTCGCACTCCAAGCCTCTGCGGTCCGATAGGTATCGATGAACCGCTGAAGGCTGGGCGGGTCATCCACGGCCAAATCAAGGGCCTTGAGACACGCCTGCTCTGCCAATTCCAGCGCGTAGAGCTTCGGCAGTTTCTCGCGCGGCCAGGCATCGCTACGTCCGATCGGATTCTCCTTCTGACACGCCGCGATCGCAGCGTCAGCAAGCTTGGCCTGCTTTTCGGGCACCTGCTTATCGGTGTACTCCAATTCGCCGGTCGGACGGACGCTGACGGTAAAGCCTCTCTTCGCGACGCAGGCTTGGACTCTCTTTGCTCCGTCCAACACTGGCTGGATCGAGATACCCGAGTACTCTTCGGTCGCCGGGGCGACCGAGGAGCAGCCGAACAGACTCAGCGTGCTTACGCCTACAACCAGCAGCGCACCGAGGTGAACAGGCCTTCTCGACATTGCGTAGTCGCCGGCGTCTGGTTAGGCGCAGCCAGCCGTGGGCCCTGCCGTGAACGAGCCGGACGTGGATGCCGTCCAGTTGTCGCTGTTGGACGGCGCGAAGCTCTCCATCGTTCCCGCCGACGGAGATGTAATCGTCCTGGTGCCGTTCCCGGTCTTGTGAACGTGCGTCTGGATTGCGGTCGCCGTTGCGGTGAGGGACACCACGTATGAGCTGCCCGAGCAGTACTTGTAGCCAGTCTTGGTGACGGCTTGTGCGCTCATCGCTGCAGTCGCCATGAGGCACACGGCCACCGTGCCAACTGCTATGGAACGGAGGGCCATTGATCGAAACTGCATTTGTTCTCCTTTGGGGTGCTGGGCCGTCATCCTTTGACGGCCGCGGAGGTTGCGCAACACCTAGAGGTGTTGACGGCTGTAGCTTGCGTTCTGACGGACTGGCATATCGCAAGACGATTGCATCTAGCGACGATGGGCCCTGTGCGCCAATCGGTGCGCCTTCTGCTGGTGCGATTGGCCCGCTGGATCTCTCCTCTGCTCGGGCCCTGTCCGCGTTGTTATCGAGTCAATCACCGGCCAGAGAATTCCGCGTCGGCCGGGCGGTCAGTCCGTCCTGGCTGAGCGGGTTGCCTGCGTCTCGACTGTGGTCAGGTTCGCGGGCAGCCTGGCCAGAAGGGCAGGAGCGTGCAGATGTTCTGGGTCACCGGCGGTTCGCCTTCAGTCGCGGCACGAGCTGGTCCGGCGGCGCCGAGAATGGTTGCCGATAGGACTGCCGCAATGAGCACGATTGACCGGGTGCCCGCGCTGAACCGCTTGCCGGGGTGGTTGTTGGTTGCCATAAGCCGCATCTTTGAGAACGCGATCGCCCTGACAACCCGGCACTGGGACAGACTGCCCGGGTGGCACTACGGGCTGGTTAATCCTTGCCCGAAGGGTCGATGCCCTGCCATAGCAGGCTGCCCGAATGGCTAGCCTGATCCTGACCGCGCTGCTGGCCTTGATAGCAGGTGGAAATCTGTCCGGTGGCTGGACCTTGTCGCCGGACCTGGTGATGTTCTACCCCTAGCGGAGGAGGCGACCGAAGATGCGCATCCTTTCATCGGGCCGACTGGAGATGGTTCTGTCAGCGTTGCTGGCTGCCCTCGTAGTCTTCGTGGGCTGGCGGACGGCCAACCCTGAGGCCATGATCCGCGACCTGCTCGCGTGCGTTGCTGCTGGGTGCGTAGTGCGATGGCCACGGCTGGCGACAATGGCCCTCGGTCTGATTCTCCTGACCTTTCTCTTGACTCCGAGGGAGTGGGTGACTTTCGGCGAGTACGCTGCCCTGATTCCGGTCCTGAGCGCGGGGATGAGGGGTGACCGGCGGCAACGGACGGTAACGGCAGCCGCTTATCTGGTTCTCTTGACCGCGCTGCAGTATCACGACTACCCCGGAGATCTGCTGTTCCTCTACGGCGGCATGGTGTGGGCGATCCTCTTCGCGGTCATGTGGCTCCTGGGTGATGTCTTCACCGCCTACCGCAAGGCGCAGCAGGACGCCGCGCAGCTTGCTCTCGCTCAGCAGCGGATCGCCCTCGCCAGGGACCTCCATGACACGATCATGCGCAGCCTGACGCGGCTATCACTTCGCGTGCAGCTAGCCGAGGCCGAGCCTGATCCCGGCGTGCTTCCCTCTGTCGCGGAGGCGCTGCACCAGACTGCCACCGAGCTTCGCTGGATGCTGACCCTGCTTCGAGATGGTGACGCGGCCGATCTGGACCCAGTACAACCACGGACCCTGTCAGCGTTGCTCCACACAACGCGGCTTCGAGGTCACCCTGACCTCGGAGGGTGGGCTCGACAATGTTCCGACCTCCGTGACACGCGTCCTTTGCCCGGTCGTCGCGGAGGCAGAGGCCAATATCGAGCGGCACGCCCAACCCGGAAGTCCGTGCGCCATGATCATCAGCGTCACCGACACGGGCCTCGACATGGTCTTCATTAACACGGTTGGTACGGCGAGATCTGGGCGCAAGGGCTCGGCGTTGGGGCTTCTCGGAGCCACGGAGCGCCTTGCTCCAATCGGGGGAACGCTGTCGGCCAACCAGGAGGGAACACGGTGGGTAACACGAATAGTGGTACCAGTGCCCGCGATGCAGACATCAGGGTAGTGATAGTCGACGACGATCTGTACGTGCGTACATCCTTAGCCCGGCTCCTTGATCGAACCGAGGGCATCCAGGTGTCTGCCACGTTCGCGGACGGGCTCGAAGCCGTGGCCTCAATGGCGGCTGATCCTCCCGATATCGCCCTGATCGATATCTCCATGCCTGTAACTGACGGAATGGAGACAACGCGGAAACTGCGTGGAGCAGCCCCCTCGGTGCGCATTCTGGCGCTCACTTCAGTGTCGACCGAGCAGGCCGCGGCCGGGATGCTGGAAGCCGGCGCAATCGGATTCCTGATGAAGGACACCCCAGTGACCGCGATGGTGCACTCGATCCGGGCGGCGAACGCGGGCCTTTCCGTACTTTCGGGGCCGGCTACGAGGTTGATTTCGACCAAGCGCGCCGAACCCATCCTGCCAGACCTCTCCGAGGTCGAGGTTGCGATCCTCGGTCTGATCGCGCAGGGACTGACCAACGCAGACATCGCGCCAAAGGTGTTCCTGGCAGCTTCGACGGTCAAGTACCACATTTCGGCCCTCATGATGAAGCTTGATGCGTCGAACCGCGTCGCGCTAGCCGTGCGCGCGACTGAACTTGGACTCCGCTAACATCCGCGCTGGCCAGACTCGTCGCAGCGATCTCGGCAAGTGCCCCTTTCCTGGCCGGCGCTGTCATCGCCCGACGATTGGTTAACCATCAAGGTGGCCCGGGTTTGAACCGCCCCGGCATGTCCGGAGACTCGCTGGTTTGTCTGCCTCAGCTTGCTGCTGAGGGTTGTTGTTGAGCGTAGTGGACCTGCTCGAGGACGACCGGTGGCATGTCCCCGCAGTACTCGTTGAGGCGGCGCTGGTTGTACCAGTCGACCCATTCGGCGGTGGCGATCTCGACGGCGTCGACGTTGCGCCAGGGCCCGAAGCGGCGGATCAGTTCGGTCTTGTACAGCCCGTTGATGCTCTCAGCGAGCGCATTGTCGTACGACGAGCCGATGGCTCCGACGGAGGGCCGGATCCCGGCCGTGGCGAGCCGTTCGCTGTAGGCCACAGACAGGTACTGGACTCCGCGGTCGTTGTGGGTCACAAGGTCGTCGAACTGGTCACGGCCTTCACGCTGCCGGGTCCAAATGGCCTGCTCGATCGCATCCAGGACCAGGTCGGCGGTCATTGACGTGGAGGCCCGCCAGCCGAGGATCCGTCGCGCGTAGGCGTCGATCACGAACGCCACGAACACCCAGCCGGCCCAAGTGGAGACGTACGTGAAATCCGCTACCCACAAACGGTTCGGCGCCAGCGGCTCAAAGTTGCGTTTGACCAGGTCATCAGGCCTGGGCCCGGCACCGGCGATCGTGGTGCGTTTCACCTTGCCACGCACCACCCCGGCCAGCCCGTCGGCCCGCATCAGCCGCTCCACGGTGCAGCGGGCGACCGGGATGCCTTCCCGGTTCAACACCAGCCACACCTTCCGTGGGCCGTACACACCGAAGTTGTCGGTGTGGACCCGGCGGATGTGCTTCAACAGCACGACGTCGCGTTCCTGCCGGCGGGAAGGGAGTTTGTCCTTCCACTCGTAGTAGGTCGACGGGGCGATCTTCACACCATGCTCGGTGAGCACGGCACAGATCGGCTCCACCCCCCATCGCAGGCCCTTCTCGGGCTGGTGGTCGGCGTGCTCGCGGATGAAGTCCACGATCACAGCCCGGGCCGGTCGAGCTCGGCCGCGAAAAAAGCTGAGGCTGCTTTCAGGATCGCGTTCGCCCGGCGCAGCTCAGCGTTCTCCCGCTTCAACCGCTTCACCTCGGCCGACTCCTCCGACGTGACACCGGTCCGGGCGCCTTGGTCGATCTCGGACTGACGGACCCACTTACGGACGGTCTCGGCCGTGGAGATCCCCAGCAGCTCCGCGACCCGGGCCATCGCAGCCGTGTCGGTCTCCTGATCGGGTCTGATCTCGACATACATCCGGACAGCCCGCTGCTTCAGCTCAGCCGGATACCTCTTCGATGTGTTCCCTGCCATAACTCCAACCTTCCCAAGGATTGGAGTCTCCGGACACGCCGGGGCGGTTCAGTTCGACGGTTCCACTCCGACGTTGGCGGCTTCCTGGCCGGTTGGGCAAGCCGGCCACGGATGTCTGCCCAAGTGTCCAAAGCGCACGTCGTGCGCGCGGTCCTAGCCTAATCAAGGGATGGGAACCAGCCCGTCTCCGCTCGAAGGAAGACACGACATGGCCGTCACTTGTCCGCCTTGCCAGGCGGCTACAAAGACTCATCTGCGATCCAAACCGGCCGGACAAGCCGATCAGCAGCGACCCGGACCGTTCCTACCCCTACCCACCCACTGACGGCGGCGCGCGATGAACAAGGTGATCCGGACCTCCATCTCGACATTCGCTTCGGCAGCGTTCGTGTTCGCCGCCCTCTCGGGGGCGCCAGCCCAGGCAGATGATCTGTCAACTTCGGCTAGCGCCGTGGTCCCGATCCCGCCCCCGAGTTACGCAGTCGCGTCGGCTTCGGGTGACTGGGTATCGACGCCGGCCGGGCTGGCGTACAAGTCATGTGTTCACCAGGTTCCAGACGGCGCCGCAGTGTCTCAGGGCGGCGACGTTTCAGTGAACAGTGTCGTTGTCGACACCATTTCGGCCTGCCCCTACTCCGGGTTCGTCACTGTTCCGGAAGCGGCATCTTCCGACCAGACCATGGCCGGCATCCCGGACCCAGAAGCCGCCAACCCCCCGGTCCCTCTAGCCGACGGCTGGTGGCTGGACAGCTGGTGGACTTCATCCAAAGAGGTCGTGAAACTCTCGGCACAATGGAAGGTGCCAGCCAACCCGGCTTCGAATGGTGCGGCATTGTTCTTCTTTCCGTCGGTGGAGACTTCCAACTCCCCTGCCATCGTCCAGCCGGTCCTCCAGTGGGGGAACACCGGTGCGGGCGGAGGGAACTACTGGGGCATCGCGAACTGGTACGTCCCCAACAGCGGGAGTGCCATCACGAGCTCGCTTCACTCGACCGCTGCCGGCCGCACCATCACCGGAACCATGACGCGAAGCAGCGGCACGGCCTCGTATTGGGACATTTCCTTCACGCAGTCGACCGGAGACGGAGCGTCCCTGTACACCGACACCGGTCGCACCTCCTGGAAGGAAGTGCAAGGTGGAGTTCTGGAGGTCTACTACGCCAGTTCCTGCAGCAGGCTGCCGAACGCAAGCTCAGTGACATTCAGCAAGATCGCCGTATCGACCACTTCAGGGGCCGCATCGCCATCGTTCAGCAACAACAGGAACGTAACCTCCTGTAGCAGCAGCATCAGCTCAACCAGCACCACCACCAAGCTGGGCTGGACACCCTAGCGATGCCGAATAGAAGGGCGGCCACCAGATGATGAGACCCTCACTACATTCTCCCTGGCTGGTCACGGTCGTGAGCATCCTCACACTGGTCCTCGCCCTGACGGCGTGCGGCCCAGCCCCCGATCCCACCATCGGTCATCTGGTTGGCGTCGTCTTTATACGTGGCGGGACCATCAAGACGGCCCCCGCTGAAGCAGCGGTGACCGCGACGTCGAAGGGAAGCGACACGAACCACACCTACACCATCGAGACCGCGAGCGACGGCTCATTCAGCCTCAGCTTGCCGCAAGGCACATATGAGCTCACCGGGACACTGACCAAGAGGAGCAGTGGCCTGCTAACCACCCCACAAGACGTGACAATCACTCAAGGAGAGACCACCCGCGTCGAGCTCTACGTTCTCATCCCGTAGCGGGTGGCACGCTAGTCAGCATTCAGGATCGGCCACCCGTAGGCGTCGACAAGCAGGCAGCGGCTCCGCAACGGGTCCAGATCCATGCCGAGACCCTCGATATGGACCGGGTCGTGCGCCGCGAGCAGTGTGCCGGAGTATCGAATGTGGTGATGCCCATGGAACAGCCGTTCGGCCTGAACGCCGTCGACGAGTCGGCGAACACGGCGCTGGTGCTGGTCGGATCGCATCAGAGGCCCGGTCGGCCATGGTGATTCTCGGCGCCACGCTGGCTTGGCCTGGCCGAGCTCCGTCCTGAGGAAGGGCACGCCGAGCGGGGCGTCATTTGGGTAACCAGGACATCCGACCGGCCCCTGGCGATTATGCGGTCGACTTCCTGAAGGGTCAGTTCTCCCTCCGCGAACCATGTGGCGCCCTTGACGCGGAAGCTCTTGTCGACCGACACGGCACCGCCGCCCCCCGAACGGCTTGTGTCGCCGCACTGCCAGCCGAACCCGCGCGGCAAGGTGCCAGATGTGGTCGGTGATGCGGCGACGGCCATCATCTCCGATGGGAATCGTGTTGAGCCGGCCGAATCGTTCATGGTTGCCGTATCCACCACCGTTCCAGCTCGCGAAGCGCTAGGACTCCAGTAGCCGAAGACGCCCACCTGCAGCAGCAGATCCGCCCCGAGCGCGCCGGCTGTGCTTGGCGATGGCAACCCGGCCCCGGTGTTTTCGTGAAGGTCACCCACGACGAGTATTCGGCTGTGAGCTTCGTGCGACATGTCCTGAGCGTGCCACGTAACGCTCACAGCGCCGCGATTCGACTCTTTGCTCCGGTCAGCCCGGCATCTAGCCCATGAGATTGCAGCGACCGCACCGAGGGAGGCTCCCGGTTCCGGAAGCCAAGTTCTCACGCCGGATCTGTTCGCCATCGGGGCAGTCGCGGTAGTCGTGGTACACGCGCGGGTCTGTGCGGTCGGTCGAGTGGTAGGGCCGGCACTTGGTCGCCATTGGTCGGATCTCCTTGGGTAAGGACGGGTTAGCCCCATCACCGATCACGCTATTGCCCCTGCCCGTCCATACCGCCTAGCCAAGTGCGCAGAAGTCCCGCGGGCCGTTGCCCGACTGGACAGGTTCGTGTCCGGAACCAGGTATACGTCGCCCAACCTCGTGCAACCTTGGACGGCCACCCCGCCCCGGACGGGCGATGACAGGAATCGAGGCGGCGGCGCTCACCCCAGAGGACCGTTGGATTGGCGCCGCCGCTGCACTGCGGGAAGGGCGCGCAATACTCTTGCAAAGTCGGCCGCCAGCGCCTGGATCTGGACCCTTCGCGGTGAGCATTGAAAGCTTGAGGCACTGCGAGCGGAATCATGGCTTGATCCGCGTCACCCTGAGCCTGTCGAGAACCTGCGACCGTAGGTAGCCGAACTGGGCCAGGACTTCACGTACGTGCACTCTCGCGGCAGGCGTCCCTCCGGTCGGCCCTGATGAGCCCTGGGATTGGGTCCCTCTCCCGAAGGGCACTTCGTCGCAACGAATATCCCGGGCCGATTTGGGCCTCTATGTAAAGCGAATACCGGGATTAGTCTTGTTGCCGGTGGGCGTGGTTTGTCGCTGGAGCTGAAGAGCGGGTTGCCGGGCTGGGATTCTCCGTCACGCTGCTGGCCTGTTTGGCCGTTGGTCGTGCCCGGGTTGCGCTGGCCGCGTCCACCCCGTCGGCGTCGCGTCGCATGGTGGTGTACACGATGTCGGACAGGCGCCGTTTGAGGCAGCGCAGTGCTTCCTTCTTGCTCTTTCCTGCGTCACGTTTGCGCTGGTAGTAGGCCCGGCCTTCGGTGTCGGCACGGATCTGGGTGATCGCCATTGTGTACAGGCTGCGGTTCAACCGCCGGTTCCCGCCCGGGTTGTAGCGGTGCCGCTTCGTCCGCCCCGAGGACGCGGCAAGGGGTGCGGTCCCGTTGATCGCGGCGAACGCGTTCCGGCCGGCGTAACGGTTGATGTCGACAACCTCAGCCAGGAACCGGCCGGCGACGATCGGCCCGACCCCGTGAAGCCTGGTCAAGCTGCTCCCGCTCGCCGCGACGTAGCCAGCGATTCGGCGCTTCAGCTGAGAGGCCTCCGCATCGATGGCGGCGACCCTGGCGAGCCGGCGACGGGCGAGTTCGGCCCGCACTCGGGTATCGCCGTCGAGGAGCTGCGCCGCGGCCTCGAGGTGGGCCTTCCCGGTCAGGGTGGTGATCTGTTCCTGGTAGCCCGGGAACAGGCCCAGGAGATCGGCATGGACCCGGTTAGTCAGCTCACTGCGCTCGGTGACCAGGTCCTCGCGATAGTCCAACAAGGCACGCAGGTCCGCAGCCTCCCCCACCGCCAGCCGGACCGGCGGCAGGGTGGACTCGCGCATCGTGATCCGGGCGATGGCGACCGCATCGACCGGGTCGGTCTTGCCCTTACCCGGCTGGGCGCCGCGTTCCCTGGACGTCATCAGCGTCGGTACCTCGACCACGCTGACATCCGGCCGGCCCCAGTCCAGCGCGAGATAGGCGGCGATGCAGCGTCCGTAATGACCCGAGCCCTCGATCCCGACCCGCACCACCTGGTAGGCGGCCAATAACTTCCCGATCCGGACGAACCCCGCCCGAGTGTTCGGCTCCTCAGCCACAGCGACGGGAAGACCGACCTGGTCGACCACCGCCACCGCCAAGGTGTCTTTATGAGTATCGATCCCCGCGAACACGGCACCTCCCCGAACGCTCCCTACGGACCGTGAGCCGGCTGCGCGCATGCATCTCTCGGGACAATCCCACGCCTCTATTGGGCGTCACCGCCAGCGTTGAACGTCGCCGGAAGGCATCCAAATACGAGAGCCAAACCCGCAGGTTGGCAGCACCGGGTCGAGCCATTCCGACGACGCCACGGACCTCGACCACACGGCCGGGGCAACAGCAGGCTAACCAGAGATGCACCGGGTGTAACGAAGATGGGGCAGTTGTGTTTTGGGGCTGCGCGAACGATCGGCGAGGTCGAGGAGCTGACCAAGTGGTGGGCTCTTCAGACACTAGGTGCGGCGACGGGGACGAGCTAGTGGCTGCGGCTGGCTGTGGCGTTGCCGTTGGTGAGGCCGGTTACACCCGCCAGGAACCCGGCAGCCCGGTCTTGTTCGAGGTAGAGGAGTGTGAATAGCCAAAGTCGGCGTCCTAGACCCCGTGTCTCCCAGGCTTGTCTGGATCCCGGCCCAACCGCCACAGGCGTATCGGTGATGGCGTCGATGGCGAGGCAGGTGTTGTCACGGTAGGGGTGGAGTCGTGCGCTGGCGCCCTGGAGGTTCGACGCGGAGGTCGTGGATGACGATGACTATGGACAGGGACGGGACCGGTCGGTTGTCGGTGAGCCGTCCTGGTCGATGTCCCATGGATCACGTGTTGCTCAAGGTGGGCGCATGACCTTGACCGGATCAACCCTGGCGGCATTTGCAGCCGCAGCGATCGCGGCCGCCGCGGCGGTAATGATCGCGAGGATAGTGACGACAGCGGCGAAGTCGAGCAGTGGGCTGTAGCCCGTCTGATGGTTGTGGCCCGGATGTCGTGCCCGACCGTCATTCCGCTTGGGTTCTGGGCCAGTGTGTGCGCCGAACTCGCCAACGGCGGCGTGCGGGACGTGCTGATCGTGTGCTGTGACGGACTCACCGGGTTCCCCGATGCGGTCGCAGACAGGCGGTGCTGGATGTCGCGGATCGTCATCCCGCCTGCATAGTGCTGATGATCATCCCGTCGAGCACATCAAGGCGTCCCTGCCCTTTCGGGACCCACAGGCTTACGCCGGCTAGGACCGCCGTGAGACCGAAACTGCTCCCGAATCAGCGGGGGCGAAGACGCTAATCGGCCGTCGAATCGAGAGGAACAGTAGGGTCCCTTCCTTGGAGCCGGATGTGCGTCACGCCGTCCGGGTTTCCAACTGCAACCCAGAGGCTGTACCGACGCCCTGCACCATTTGTCGATATCCAGTCCAGCGCCTCGTCCAGATCGGCCCCAGTGATCTCGCACTCCTCAGCCCGCCACGCGAGAGAATCACCATGACCGCTCCAGAACACCACCCTGAATACTGGCCACTCCACTTCCTCAGTCTGATCTTGGAAGGACGCCCGTCTGACCGTCAGCAACGGAAAACCTCCTTTCGTACATGGTTGGAAGTGCGCGACGCTTACGTGAGGAGAAGCACACGCACAGCAATCAGCTAGTACGGCCCACTAACGTCTTGGGAGTACTTGTAATACATAGCACCGGTGCTAGTGAGGCGGTACTTCACGTACGCCCGATAATGGCCGTACGCGTCGGGGAGCCCCGTCGAGCCTGAGGCCGGGACATATCGGGTGATCGATTGCCCGGCGCCGACTGAGATTGTGCCGTAAGGCGCGACCTTGTAACTGTTGTTGCACCGGGTCGGCCAGCTCGCCCCCTGGTCCGCAGGAAGCGCGCTGGAGCACGGACCGAACACGTAGAGCGTCACATTGTAGTAAGTTTGTGAGATTGCCCCTGCACATATGAACCTCGCCTTGGCGATCACGCCATTCGAAACGTGCGGGTTATCCATGGTGACCGAGCACTCGGGTGCGAGCACTGCGGCGCTGCTTTGCGCTGGCGTGCTGAGGGAGAGGGCACCCACAAGCGCCAAAGCACTTAAAACTGAAACCGCGAAAGAATTGGGGTGTCGCATGGCTCCATAGTTCACCCAAGACATGCATGCGTCAACGGTTTGCGGGCTTGATCGCGGTGAGCCCCCCGTGTCCGGAGCGCACCAGCTTGTGTCCTCACAGCTTGCTGCTGGGGAGGCGAACGGGATCGGCGGGAGTCGAGAAACCAACGGCTTTGGCGGTCTATCAGGCGGTGAGGGTGGCGAGGGGGATGACGTAGGTGTGGCTGCGGGTGGTGTAGCCGGTGGTGGCGCCGGTGATGACGGCCAGGAATCGGGGCTGTCCGGTCTGGTCGAGGTCGAGGCGTTCGTCGCAGAGTTTGTGCAGGCTGATTTCGGCGTCGACGACCCGGTGTTCGCCGAGGCTGGTTTGGATGGCGGCCCAGCCGCCGTCGGCGTATTCGATGATGGCGGCGATGGTGAGGCCGGTCTCGTCCTGGTAGTGATACAACCGGGCGTCGGTTCCTTCCAGGTGAACTCGCAGGTCGTGGATGACCATCGATGTGAACACGGCCGCGAACGTGTCGGGGTCATCGGCGAGACGGTCTTGATCGAGGCGGAGCGCGGCGCAGGCCAGCGCCGGGTCGGCGAGGTGGGCTCGGGGTTGGTGCCGCAGCCTTGCCCGGGTGCGTAGCGGTGGTTGCCAGGCGGGTTGTGGTTCCCAGGTGTGAACCCGGGCCAGCGCGTCGAGGTAGGCCCGGACGGTGTCACGGCCCGCTCCCCCACCAGCAGCGTGGGTGTCTGCGGCGAGGCCGGCGAGGCTGACCTGGCCGGCGGTGTGGCGGGCCAGGCTGGCCAGGAGTTGGCCGATGCGGGCGGGCTGGTGCCGGGTGGGGCTGGCCGCTGGCAGGTCGGTGTGGGTGAGGTCGTGCAGGTAACCGGTGTTGTAGTCGATGGCCTGTTCGATGCTGGCGTCGACGAGCGCGGGCCAGCCGCCGCGGACGGCCTCGCCGGCCAGCTCCCGATACGTGAGGGGGCTGCGCACTTTGGTGACCCGGTTGCCGTAGGCGAGGCCCGCCAAGGACGCCTGGGGTGCGCAGCGCGGGTTCTCGGCGAGCGCCCTGGTGCGCATCCGCAGCACCGGCAATTGGTCGGCGCCCTGGGTGTGGCGTCGGTAGTCGGGCGGGGTGGCCGAGCTGGCCAGTAGGTACCCGCCGGGCAGCGCCGTGCCGTCGAGGTGTTCGTTGAGTTGGGTCCACAGGGTGGGTGCGAGGCGCCATTCGTCGATCAGCCGGGGTGCCGGACCGGTCAGGAGCCGCTCGGGGTCGAGCTGGGCGAGTTCGACCATGGCCGGGCTGGTGTCGAGGCGGACGGCGCTGGCGGTGTGGTGGAGGCCGGTGGTGGTCTTCCCGCAGCCGCGGGGGCCTTCGACCCGGACCACGGCGTTGCCGCGCAGGAGCCGGGACAGCCGGTGGTCGATGATTCGGGGCAGGTATGCCATCTATCGATGGTAGGGCGGTCTGCGGAACTTTGGAACGTCGGATTGCGAAATCTGGAACGTCTTT
>Ga0302321_100003107_pt1 | contig 14221 bp, 14 predicted proteins | sample Fen_T0_1_FD_202505 | JGI IMG/M metagenome (GOLD analysis project Ga0302321, IMG submission 202505) | Peat permafrost microbial communities from Stordalen Mire near Abisko, Sweden - Fen_T0_1 | ecosystem: Environmental > Terrestrial > Soil > Wetlands > Permafrost | place: Sweden: Abisko...
CCGCCGATCGACGCCGCCGTCTCTTCAGCCGCCGCGAGGTCGAAGTCGGCGATGACGACGTCTGCCCCTTCGGCTGCAAACCGGGCGGCGGTGGACGCGCCGATCCCGCGCGCTGCGCCGGTGATGAGCACGGTCTTGCCTGCGAACCTGTCCTCGTCGGTCATTGCATCCTCTCGAGCTCGTTGCGCCGGTTGGTGGTAGACACCCAATCGTACGACCCTCGTCGCGCCCGTGCGCAGGGCTCCTCGTGCGTCACGCCGACCCTCCGGCGAGGAACGCTCCGATGGCGCCCGACAGCACCCGGGCTCCGTCGCCGAACACGAAGGTCACATGGTTCCCGATCCCGTCGACGACTCTGCAGTCGGCCATCGCCGCCGCGGTCTGATCGGCGCCCGCGCGTGAGAGGAGCGGCGGCGACCCGGGCGGCCCAAATCGCCCCGGCGCCCGCAGGAGCAGGGTCGGTTGCGCAATCCGCGCGGCCGTCGCCTGCCAGTCGACCGCGAGGGTGCCGCGGATTGCTTCCTCGATGTGCTCGGGCCGCGAGCGCGCCTGCACGGTCCCGTCGGCGCGCACACGCACGTCGGCGCGAAAGTACCGCTCGACGTCGGAATCCCAACCGCCTTCGTCGAAGTACGGCGTGGCCTTGATCAGCGACACGTACTCGTCCCAGGACGCGTAGACACGGCCGAGGCGGGCGAGCGCAGGCTGGATCTGGTCGACCACGGTCGGATCCACGGCGGCGGGCGCATCGAGCACGACGCACCGCTCGACCCGCTCTGGGTGATTCGCCGCGAGCCAGTACGTCAACAAGCCGCCAAACGAGTGACCGCCCAGAACGACCCGCTCGAGCCCGAGCTCGTCAAGGAGCCCCAGGACGTCGCGCGCATGATCCTCCATCGCGTAGCCCGAGGCCGGTGCGTCGCTCTCGCCGCGCCCGCGCAGGTCGAGCGCGAGCACGTGGGCCACGTCCGCGAGCCCGGCGTGCATCAGCCCGTCGAAGGAGTGCGCGTTCGCGGTCAGCCCCGGCGCGAGCACGAGCACCGGCCCCTCGCCGCCGTGGTCGAGGTAGTGCAGGCGGATCCCGTTCGTCCTCGCGTACGCGTCGCTCATGGGGTCGCCGCGCCGCCCCAACGGACGACGGTCGCGGCCCACGTGTAGCCGGTCCCCGCAGAGAGCAGCAGCACCGCGTCCCCGTCACCGACGCGGCCGTCGCGCACCGCGCGATCGAGGCCGAGGAGGGAGTCCACGCCGCTCATGTGGCCCGTGTCGTCGAGGTAGAGGGCCTGCTCCCCGGTCATGCCGAGCTCGGCCAGCAACGCTGCGAACATCGAGCGCTTCGTGTGCAGGGGGCAAACGAAGGCGAGGTCGCCGAGCGTGAGGCCGGAGCGCTCCACCGCGCCGCGTGCAGCGGCGACGAAGTTCGGCAGGGACTCCTGGTCGAGCCCGCCTTTCATCTCCGCCGGGTCCTGGACGTCGAGGAAGCGGTAGCCGTCCGGATCGACCGAGCCGCCGTGGGCGACCTTCACCTGCAGCGAGTACGCCCCGTTCGTGATCGCGTGGGACCCAAGTACCTCGTTGCGCTCGGTGTCGCCGACGAGGAGCCCGGCCACGGCGCCGTCTCCGAAGTTGAACATGAAGCGCGACTTCTCGTTCGCGTAGTCGAGCAGGTACGACTCGCGACAGGCGGCGACGACGAGCACGTTCCGGAGCTCCGGCTCCGCGCGCAGCATGTCGCGCGCCATGCGCAGCGCGATCGGCGTGCCGTGCGAGACGTTGTCGTACTCGACGGCGAAGGCGTTCGTCGCGCCGACGCGGTAGGCGATGTGCGGCGCCACTTGCCAGACGGCGTGGTCACGCCACATCGAGCCGAAGTACATGACGACATCGATGTCCTTCCGGTCGAAGCCGGTCTCGTCGAGCAGGCGCTCGATCGCTTTCACCGAGAGATCGCTCACGTGCTCGTCGGGCGCGGCGATGTGCTTGCCACGCAGCCCGAACTTCTCCACGATCACCTGCTCCGGGATCCCCGAGCGCTCCGCAACCTCCGCAGCGGTCATCCACCGCTCCGGCAGGTACGAAGCGGTCGCGAGCAGGCCGACGTGCCTCACTCCCTGGCCTCGAGAATGCAGCGGATGATCCGCGCGAGCTCGTCGGTGACCCGTTCGGGCATCGGCTGGCCGTCGCCCCAGAGAATCCAGCGCATGCCGACGAGCTCGCCGAGCCCCATCAGCGCGTACGCCGTCACCTCGGCATCGATCGAGCCGATCTCGCCGGTCTCCATCGCTGCCTTCAGCGCCGTCACGTACCCCTCGGCGACACGGTCGTAGTGGTAGCGGAGCATCTCGGGCGCGACGAACTCGGACTGCCTGATGATCCGGTAGAGCGCCGGGTGCTCGGTCGTGAAGCGAAAGTACGCCTGGAAGCCGAGAAGCTCCGCCTCGAGACGCGTCGTGCCCTTAGCCGCACCCTCGCTCATGGCGTGGCGGATGCGGCGGTTCAGGTCCATCATCAGCTCCACGAAGATCGCCCGCTTCGAGTCGAAGTAGAGATAGAAGGTGCCCGTGGCGACGCCGGCAGTCTCGGCCACCTTCGTGACCGAAGCCTCCGGGAAGCCCAGCTCGCCGAACACGGCCTCGGCCGCGTCGAGCAGGCGCCGGCGCGTGTCGAGCCCCCGCCTGGAAAGCGGCCGCCCCTCGACGTTCGTGACGACGTCCGTCACGCGTGGACCTTCAGCTCGGACTTCTGGATCTTGCCCATCGAGTTGCGAGGCAGCGCGTCGACGAACGTGAAGGACTTCGGCACCTTGAAGCGCGCCAGCCGCTGAAGGCAGTGCTCTCGCAGCTCGTCCTCGGAGACGGGCGCCTCGGCGACGACGAAGGCCGCACAGACCTCGCCCCAGCGCTCGTCGGCGACGCCCGTCACGGCGGCGTCCGCGACGGCCGGGTGATCGTGGAGCACGGCCTCGATCTCCGCGGGATAGACGTTCTCGCCGCCGGAGACGATCATGTCCTTGAGCCGCCCCAGGATCCGGTAGTTGCCCTCCTCGTCGCGCTCGGCGATGTCGCCGGTTAGCAGCCACCCGTCTCGGAACGCCCGCGCCGTCGCCTGCGCGTTGCGCCAGTATCCGGGGAACACGTTCGGCCCCCGCACGAGCAGTTCGCCCTCGGCCGACAGGTCGCAGGTGACGTACGGGTAGGGCTTGCCCGCGTAGCCGGCCTTCCGCCGCGCGTCCTCAGGGGGCAGGCAGAGAACGTTCGGGGCGGCCTCCGTGAGCCCGTATCCCTGCACGATGTGCACCCCACGCGCGGCCCAGATGTCGAGCAGGGCCTCCGGCATCGGGGCACCGCCGACGACCGCGAGCCTGAGCGAGCCGAGGTCGGCCTCGGCAAACCGCGGCTCCTGCGCCATGAAGAGGTAGTTCGCAGGGACGCCCATCAGCGTGGTGACGCCCTCGCGCTCGATCAGCTCGAGCGCGCGCGCCGCATCGAAGCCGCGCTCGAGCACGATCTTCGCCCCCTTCCACCACGCGAGGATGGACTGGACGTTCCACCCACCGCAGTGGAACTGCGGCAGGATCTGCAGCACCACGTCGTCGGGCCCGATGCCCGTCGCGAGGTCGAAAGAGAGGTTGGTCCAGAAGCAGTTCGCGTGGGTGAGCAGCGCGCCCTTCGGCTTCCCTGTCGTCCCCGACGTGTAGATCAGGAGCAGAGGATCGTCGTCCGAGGCTCGCGGCTCCTCTTCGCCGCCCACGGGGGCGAGGGTCAGTGCGGGCCGCACGTGCGCGAGCTCGAGCGCTGCTTCGCCGAGCTCCCGGTACCCATCCTCGATCAGGAAGAGAGCAGGCTCCGCGTCGTCGAGCTGGTACGCGACCTCGGCGGGGGCGAGCCGCCACGAGATCGGGTGAAGGATGGCGCCCGCCTTCGCGCAGGCGAACATCAACGCGACGTGCTCGCCGGAGTTACCGGTGAGCGTCGAGACACGATCGCCGTACGTGAGCCCGCGCGCCAGCTCCCCCGAGCGCGCGTCCAGCTCGGCGTACGTCCAGGTTCGGCCCCCCTCGTCGATCGCGATCCGCCCGGGAGTGATCCTGGCGCGGTCCCGGAGGATCTTGTCGATGGTGTGCTGGCTCATCCGAAAAACCCGTTGAGGATCTCGACGCACTCGTCCGGCCGCTCCCAGAAGAAGAGATGCCCGCAGCCCTCGAACAGCTCGACCCGGGCACCGGGGATCCGGGCGGCGAGGAGCTCCGCGTTGCGGTAGTCGACGACATTGTCGGCAGTGCCGGCGAGGATCAGCGTCGGCGCGGCGATCTCGGCCTCGACTCCCTGGAATCCCATGCCTGCAGCCGCCTGGGCCTGCCAGCCGTCCTGGTCGGGCGGGTTGGCGACTCTCAGCGCGAAGAGCTCGTCGAGGAGCCCGGCCGGTGGGTCGTCACCCAGCGCGTTCTCGATGAAGCGCCTGAGCGCCACCTCGGGTGCCAGCGACGGGGCCTCGGCGAACAACCTGATCGTCGCCTCGGGCATCGGCACCGCATTCGGGCCGCCCGGCGTCGTACAGCAGAGGACGAGCCTGCCGACACGCTCCGGTGCAGCGACGGCAAGCTCCTGCGCGATCATCCCTCCGAGGCTCGCGCCGATCACGTGCGCCCGGCCGATGCCCGCTTCGTCCAGCACCTGCAGTGCATCGCCGGCCATCTGCGCTGCGGTGTACGGCCCCGGCGGCTTGTCGGAGCCTCCGATACCGCGGTTGTCGAAGGAGACGGCCCGGTGACGCGCAGCGAGACCCGAGACGATCGGGCTCCAGCCCCAGCGGCCGTAGCCAAGCCCCTGGATGAGCAGCAGCGGCGCGCCTTCCCCGCTCGATTCCCACGCGATGTTCACTCCTGCACCGCCGGCTTCCGCACGATCCGGTCCAGCCGGAGACCCACCTGCCCGATCCGGGTCAGCCCGCCCGGAACGAAGAACACCACCAGGATGAAGAGCACACCCAGGATGAACAGCGGCTGCTGCATCGGAATCCGGATCACGGAAGGCAGGGTCGAGACGGCGTGTGACGAGGAGAGGTCGCCGAGCCGGTGGTCGGCGTACGTGTAGAGGATGCCGCCGATCATCGCGCCCCAGCGCGAGCCGGTGCCACCGAGCACGACCATCAGCAGCAGCGTCAGGGTGAAGCTCGCCGTCGTCACCTGCGTGTTCGCGCCTCCGAGCAGGAGCAAGTAGATGATCCCGCCGGCCGTCGCGAGCATCGAGGCGAGCACGAAGGACATCAGCTTGAAGGAGTACGGCTTCAAACCGAGCACCTCCACGCGCAGCTCGTTCTCGCGGATCGCCTGCCACACGTGCCCGGGGGAGGAGTTCACGGCCCAGCGCACGATCGCGAACACCGCGGCAGCGTATCCGAGCGCGAGCCAGTAGAGGTACTTGGTGTTCAGAATCCCGACCGCCCACGACGGCAGCTGGTGGTAGTCGGTGCCAAATCCCTCCTCGCCACCGGTCCAGCCGTAGGGGTTCTTTAGCACGAGGATCGAGCCGGCCTGAGCGAAGGCCAGGGTCACCATCGCGAACGCGATGCCCCCGACACGGAGTGAGACGGCGCCGAGCACGACGGCGAGGACGAAGCCGACGAGGGCCGTGACGAGGATCGCCTGCCAGAAGCTCCAGTGCCAGCGGGTCATCGCGATCGCCGCCATGTAGACGCCGACGGCGAAGTAGAGCGCATGCCCGAACGACAGCAGCCCTGTGAAGCCGAAGAGGAGGTCGTAGCTGAGGGCCAGGCCGCCGAACAGCAGGCACAGTGCCAGCAGCTGCAGCGTCCCGGGCGTGTTGAGGCCCCCGCCGAACACGTACGGGATGTCGATCGTGAACTTGGGCACCAGTGCCAGCACGACCACGATCGCCACCGGGATCGCGACCCGCTTCACGCGAAGCTCCTTGAGAGGCCGCCTGGACGGACGATGAGCACGATCCCGAGCAGGAGCACGACGCTGAGGTCGCCGAGCCCGGAAGAGGCGTAGTAGTTCGCGTACTGCTGGACGAGGCCGACGATCACGGCCGCCCACAGCGTGCCGCGGATCGAGCCGAGGCCTCCGATCACGACGACGATGAAGGCGAAGATGACGAGTGACGTCCCCTGCTGTGGGTCGATGGTCGTCGAGTAGAGGGTGTAGAGGACGGCGGCGATGCCCGCTGCCAGGCCACCGATCATGAAGACGAGCGTGAACGCCTTGCGCACGTCGATCCCGAGCGCCGTCACCATGGCACGGTTCTCGACCCCTGCGCGGACGATCAGGCCATACCGCGTCCGTCGCAGGAAGCCCTCGAGCCCGAAGAGGACGACGACCGCCGTGGCGATCTCGAGCCAGCGGTCGTTCGGGATGTGGGCGCCGAAGATCGTGGTCGTCTCGCCGACCCACGACGGCGCGACGACGACGCGGGCGTCGCTTCCCCAGATCGCCGTCACGAGCGCCGTGACGGAGAGGGCCAGCCCTACCGTCACGAGCACCTGCTCGATGTGACGACCGTAGAGCGGGCGGATCAGGACGAGCTCGGTCAGCGCGGCGAACACCACTGCGACGACGAGGCCGACGACCGCGGCAATGAGGAAACGCGGCAACACGGGGACGCCACCGAGCTTGGACTCCGTGAACCAGAGCGCATAGGCGGTCACGGTGAGGAAGACGCCGTGGGCGAAGTTCAGCACGCCCATCAGCCCGTAGATCAACGACAGGCCCGAGGCGATCAGGAAGTACATCGCCCCCAGGCCGAGGCCGGTGATCGTGAGCAGGATGAAGGTGCTCATCCGACTCCGAGCATGCGGTGGATGGCGGGCTTGTCGTCGAGCAGCTCGCGGGCCGGGCCGGTGTGGACGACGCGACCGGTGTCGAGCACGACAACGTCGCGGGCGACGCGCTGAACGACGCCGAGGTTCTGCTCGACGAGCAGGACGGTCGTCAGCTCCGAGACGCGCTCGAGCGCGAGTGCGACCTCGGTCACGAGCAGCGGTGAGAGCCCCTTGGTGGGCTCGTCGATCAGCAGCAGGCGGTTGTCATTGAGGAGGGCGCGACCGATCGCGAGCATCTGCTGCTGCCCTCCCGAGAGGGTCCCGGCCGCCTGGCTGCCGCGCTGGCGGAGCTCGGGAAAGAGGTCGTAGACGAGGTCGTAGCGCGGCTCGGGATCGCGCTCGGCGAGGCGCAGGTTCTCGTCGACCGTCAGAGAGGAGAAGACGTCCCTGTCCTCCGGCACGTAGCCGACGCCGCGGCGCACGATCCGGTGCGTGCGGAGGCCCCTGATGTCCTCTCCCGCGAGCTCGACGGTGCCGCGGCGGTCGACGAGGCCCATCAGCGCGCGCAGGGTCGTCGTCTTGCCCACCCCGTTGCGGCCGAGCAGGGCCGTGACGCCGCCGTCGGGGACGTCGAAGGAGATTCCCTGGAGGACGTGCGACTCGCCCAGATACACGTGGAGGTCGTTCACGGAGACGAGCGGCGGCAGCGGCGCCATCAGAGCTCCTCCCCCAGGTACGCCTGCTGCACGGTCTCGTTGCTCATGATCGCGTCCGGCACGTCGACGGCGAGCAGCCGTCCGCCGTGCATGACGGCGATCCGCTGGGCGAGCCCGATCACCACCTCCATGTGATGCTCCACCATGAGGACGGTCTTGCCTTCGTCGACGTGAACTGACCTGATCAGCTCGACGAGCTCCGGCACATCCTCCATCGACACACCGGCCATCGGCTCGTCGAGCAACAGGAGGCGCTTGTCGGCGGCGAGGAGCATCGCCAGCTCGAGCTTGCGCTTGTCTCCATGAGAGAGCAGCCCGGCGGGCCAGGCCCCCCGGCCGCCGAGACCGACACGGGCGATCGCCCAGCTTGCGCGCGAGGCAGCGTCCTCGACGCCGTTCGCGCGCCGCCAGATGCGCATCGTGCCCCCGATCGCAGCCTCGGCCGACAGCCGTACGTTCTCGTGCGCCGAGAGAAGCGGGAAGACGTTCGAGACCTGAAACGTGCGGCCGATTCCCGCCTTCGCACGGCGGTACGGCGGCTGCACGGTGACATCCACGCCGTCGAGCTCGATGGTGCCGGTGGTCGGCATCCGCAGGCCCGAGACGAGGTTGAAGAGCGTCGTCTTCCCGGCCCCGTTCGGGCCGATCACGGCGAGCAGCTCACCCTCGAGAACCTCGAGCCCGACATCGGCGACGATGGTTGCGCCGCCGATGTCGAGTCCGAGGTTCCTCGTGGCGAGGATGGGTGATGCGCTCACGCGCGGCCCTTCGTACCTTCGATCCCTCAGCCCTTCATCGGGACGATCGGCGGGGCCGTGTCGTACGTCGACGCGGTACCGGTGACGACCGCGGCGAGGCGACCGTTCTTGTTCACGAGCTTGACCCGGAACATCGGCTGCAGCATCGCGTGATCCTGCGGCCTGATCGCCTGGAAGCCCTTGGGAGCGAGGAACTTGTAGCCTTCGAGCGAGCTGATCATCTTGTCCACGTCGTAGTCGCCCTTCTCCAGCGCGTGCACGAGCAGCTGTGCCTGGACGAAGCCGTCCGGCGTGAAGAGGTCCGGCACCTGATTGCGCTTGCGCATCTGCGCCGTCAGCCAGGTGTTGACCTTGTTGTTCGGAGCGCTGTAGACGTAGTGCGAGAGGAAGTTGATCTTGGTCGCCGGGTCGCCGAATGCGGACCAGGTGGCCCGCTCGGCGAGGCCGGTCACGACCTGCGTCCCCGCGTAGACCCCCTGCTGATCTAGCGTCTTGAACATCGCGCCGCCCGTCGTGCCGGCCCACGCGATGAAGATCAGGTCGGGGTTCGCATTCTTCGCCTGCTGGGCGAACGGCGTGAAGTCGGTGGCACTCAGCGGCACCGAGATCTCGGTGACGTTGTGACCGCTGAAGAACGCCTTCACGGCCGCGTAGTTGCCGTGGCCGAAGACGCTGTCCTGGTCGAAGACGACGACCTTCTTGCCTGCCGCCTTGCCAAGGTACGACTTTGCGGCGAGAACGTCCTGGATCGTCTGCCGCCCTGCCCGGAACGTGTACTTGTTGATGCCGGTGATCGCGTCGGCGGCAGCAGGACCGGAGATGTAGAGCACCTGGTTCTGGGCGGCGAGCGGGGCGATCTGCACCGCGACACCCGACGAACCGGTACCCATCAGGATCTTGGTTCCCTGGCCGATCAGGTCCTTCGCGGCAGTGACGCCGGTGGCGGCATCGCCCTTGTCGTCCACGTACGTGATGTCGAGCGTCTTGCCGTTGACCTTGCCCGTCCCTTTGGTCGCGTACTGGAGCCCGAGCTTGAAGCCCTGGATCTCCTCGGCGCCGTAGGCTCCGAGTACGCCGGTGCGCGGGTAGATGAAGCCGATCTTGTATGACGAGGCCGTCGCGTGCTGTGAGCGCGCGGCCACGGTCGCCGTCCCGGCGAGCAGCATGAAGAGCGCGGCTCCGAGCACGACCGTCGTGAAGCGATGGCGCATGAACGCATCCTCCTGGTGTGATTGGGCAAACCTGAGACCCGATTCAGGTGCCTGTTATACGGCGCGCCCAGCCGGAAGTCAAGCCGTCTGCTTGACTGCCGGTCCTGCTGTTGACCCCGGGCGGCCTCACCGGGAGAGACGCCGCGAGGCGGCGATTGTTAGCCGGCCTCAGCAAGGAGGGAGAGGCCGAGCCTCTCCGCCTACGTCGCGAGAGCGGCGCCACGGCGGAGGCGCTCGAGGGCCACGTCGCGGCCGAGCAGCTCGAGGCTCTCGTACAGCCCGGGCGAGATCCGCGAGCCCGTGACGGCAACGCGGATCGGCAGGTAGACGGTCTTCGGCTTGGCCCCGAGCCGCTCACAGAGGCCCTTCAGGGCCGGTTCGAGCGCCTCGGCCGTCCACGGCTCGAGCGGCTCGAGCTCGGCCACCGCCTCCATGAGCACGTGCGCATCGAGCACGGCCGGGTCGGGGTCGACCTCGTCGGCGAAGAGGAAGCCCGCGAACTCCGGGAACTCGCCCAGTCGGCCCATCTTCTCCTGCACGATCGGCGCCGCAGCGCGGATGCGGGCCTCGTCCCACTCGCTCCCCTGCTCCCGCAGGAAGACGAGCAGCGCGTCCGCGTAGGCGCCGACGCCGAGGTCTCGCAGATAGATGCCGTTCATCCAGTCGAGCTTCGCGTAGTCGAACGTGGCGGGGCTGACGCCGACGCGCTCGAGCGTGAACCGCTCGACGAGCTCAGCGGCGGACATGATCGTCGTCTCGCCGTCGGGGGCCCAGCCGAGCAGGGCGAGGAAGTTCATGAGCGCGGGCGCGATGTACCCGGCGGCGCGGAACTCGTCCACCGAGACGGCCCCGTGGCGCTTCGAGAGCTTCTTGCCGTCCTCGCCGAAGACGTTCGGCACGTGCGCGTACACCGGCAACTCGGTGCCGAGCGCCTCCAGGACGACGATCTGCTTCGGGGTGTTCGAGACGTGGTCGTCGCCGCGGATCACGTGGGTGATGCCGTCGACCCAGTCGTCCACCGGCGAGGCAAAGTTGTAGACGGGGCGGCCGTCGGTGCGGAGGATGACCATGTCCTCGAGCTCGGCTGCGGGGAACTCGATCCGGCCCTTGACGGCGTCGTCCCACCCGATCACGCCCTCCTGCGGCATCCGGATCCGGATCGCACCGTCGTCCTCGTACGCCTTGCCCTCTGCGACGAGCCGGGCGGCCTCGGTACGGCACCGTTCGGCGCCGTCGAGCTGGAAGCGCGTCGCGCCGTCCCACTCGAGCCCGAGCCAGCGCAGCGAGCGCTCGATCTGCTCGACCGACTCGGCCACCTCGCGGCCGGTGTCGGTGTTCTCGATCCGCAGCAGGCACTCCCCGCCCCGGCCGCGCGCGAACAGCCAGTTGAACAGGAACGTGCGCACCCCTCCGATGTGGAGGAAGCCGGTCGGGCTGGGAGCCATGCGGACGCGGACGGTCATGAGGCGGGCATTGTAGGGGCGCCGACCGAATCGGTCGCCGGAGCTCGGATCGCCCGCACCGATGGGATCGACGCGATCACGGCGGTCGATGCCACGAAGACCGCGATCGTGAGCCACAGGGTCTCGTCGATCCCGATCGAAGCCGAGACAGGGCCGACGAGCGCCATCCCGACCGGCATCAGCACGAACGACCCGAGCGCGTCGTAGGAGCTGACGCGCGACTGTGCCTGCTCGGGGATCTCCCGCTGGAAGACGGTGAACCAGAGCGTCAGGTGAACCGCGAGGCCGATTCCGGCGAGCATGCTCGTGCAGGCGATCAGCCAGACCGGCCAGAGGAGCGCGAGGCCGACGAGCTGCAACACCATCGGCAGCGGCGCGAGCACGGCCACGAACAGCGGCCGCGAGGGACGCACGCGCATCGCAACGAGGCTCCCGAGGATGGCTCCGACGCCGCCCGCAGAGAGGATCACGGCCCAGGGGCCGGCGCCCCCGAGGTCGGTGTTCGCGATCTCCGGCCCGAGCACCGCCCAGCATCCCACCCAGAACATGTTCGAGAAGCCGAAGATGGCAACGGTCGACCAGAGCCAGGTGTGGGCCGTGAACTCACGCCAGCCCGCACGCAACTCGGCGAAGTACCCCTCCTGCTGGGCCTCGGCCGTCCTCGGTGCGAGCCGGATCCGCGCGAGCAGCGCGGCGCAGATCGCGAACGAGAGGGCATCGAGGCCGAGCGCGATGCCGGGGCTGCCGAGAGCGACCAGCGTTCCTCCGATCGCCGGGCCGATCACGCCGACGATGTTCCGCGACATGCCCTGCAAGGCATTGGCCTGCTGCAGCCTCCCCTCGCTGACCGTCTGCGGGATCAGCCCTACCTCGGCCGGGATGACGAGCCCGGCGCCGACGCCGTAGAGCGCCTGGAGCCCCACGAGCAGGCCGATCGAAGCGTGCCCCGAGATCACCACCGCAGCTGTCGCAGCCTGCGCTGCCCCCTGCGTCAGCGACGCCCCCACGAGCACGAGGTTGCGGGGCAGGCGGTCCGAGAGAACGCCCCCGAACACGAGGACCGCCGCCTCGACCGCCTGCCGCACACCGAGGACGATCCCGAGGTCGGTGGCCGTGCCGAGGTCGAGGACGGCGAACGCAAGCGCGATCCCCGCGAGGCGGTCACCCACGGTGGTGATGGTCGTCGCGCTGAAGAGCAGGCGGTAGTCCCGCTCGGCCAGCGCTCCCACCCGGTCACGCAACGCAATCCGCACCCTGCGCCAGCCTACGTCCACCGGAACATGAGCGAAGCAGCAGGAGCCTGCCGCGGGATCGTGGGTAGCGTAGGCGCATGCTGTTCGGCGCCCACGTCTCTTCGTCCGGCGGCATCTGGCAGGCGATCGACCGGGCCGAGGCGATCGGCTGCGACGCGGTCCAGGTGTTCACGCAGAGCCCGCGGATGTGGCGGCCGACGAACCACACGCCCGAGGCGGTCGCCCGCTTCGGCGAGCGGCGCGAGGAGGCGGGGATCGAAAGCGTCGTCTGCCATGCGCTCTACCTCGTCAACCTGGCCTCGACCGACCCGGTCATCCACGAGAAGTCGGTCACGGCGATGCGGGCGTCCCTCGAGACGGCCGACGCGATCGGGGCCGAGGGTGTCGTCTTTCATGTCGGCTCGCACCTCGGAGCGGGCTTCGAGGCAGGGCTCGAGCAGGTTGTCCCGGCGCTGCGCGGGCTGCTCGAGCTGACGACCGACGACCTCTGGTTGCTGATGGAGAACTCGGCCGGCGCGGGCGGCACGATCGGGCGCTCGACCGACGAGCTGGCGGCCATCCACGAGGCGCTCGACCACCATCCGCGGCTCGGCATCTGCCTCGACTCGTGCCACTGGTACGTATCGGGCGTCGACGTGACCGACCCCGCCGTGCTCGACGCTGCAGTCGCGGAGATCGACGTTCGAATCGGGATCGACCGCCTGCGCTGCCTGCACGTCAACGACTCGAAGGCCGAGCTCGGCTCGAACCTCGACCGCCACGAGGCGACGGGAGCAGGGCTGATCGGCGACGACGGCATCCGCACGTTCCTCGCTCACCCCGCCTTCCAGGAGCTGCCCGCGATCCTGGAGACGCCCGGGCCCGACGGGCACGGGCCGGACGTGCAGGAGCTCCTGCACCTCCGTGAGCTCCACACGGGCTGAGCCCCGGCGACCGGCTCGGTCACCTTTCAGCCTGCGCGCCGGCTAATCGGTCAGCCGGGCGAAGACCCGGAAGCTCTGCGAGCCGGCGGGCATCTCGAAGAACTCCGGGTTTCGGCAGCCGACCTCGTCGCTGCGCTGCTCGTAGCACGAGTCGACCTCGGAGTGGCAGATCGGCAGCGGGGTGCGACGCGCGACGACGGCACCGAAGCCGTCCCGCCTGCGCTCCGCCGCCACGAGCAGGTCGAGATCGATCTCGACACCGAAGACGCGCTGCATGCAGCCCATGTACGTGTGCCCGAACGCCTCGTACGAGTAGAGGAATGCACACGACCGCTCGACACACGCCCCGGGATAGACGACCTTGTCGCAGTGCACCTCGCAGCGGCGGCACTCGACCTCGTCCTGGGGCCGGAGCGGCAGCTCCTCGGTTACGGTGGGCAGCAGGCTGTCGGTCATCCACGGGATCGTGACAGCAGCCAACTGCCCACCGCAAGACTTGACAAACCGGCGGGTTTCAGGTTGTGCCGAGCCAGCGCAGCACGTCCACCGGGGCTTCGGCGGTGATGGCGGGAGTCGCGACGCCTGACCCGTCGCGTACGAACCACGCAGCCTGGATCGCGGCCAGGCCGGCCGCCTGCGCCCCGCCCACGTCCTCACGCAGCCGGTCTCCCACCATCACGGCCTCGGTGGGCAACACGCCCGCCTGCTGCAACGCCGACTCGAAGATCGCCGGGTGCGGCTTGCGCTTGCCGGCTTCCGTCGAGAGCGCGACCGCGTCGAGCCTCTCGAGCAGGCGGAGCTCGGCGAAGAGCCCGCGCATCAGCGCCGGGGGATCGAAGACGTTCGAGACGAGGCCGATCTTGAGCCCGCGCTCCTTCAGCGCGTCGAGCAGGTCGAGCACGTCGGGCTCGATCCGGTGCGCCGGGCGCCACACACGGTGCTCGGCCTCGACGAAGCGCCACACGGCGGCTTCGTCGGCGTCGACCCGGAGCGAGGCCAGGAGCGAGCCGACCTCCACCACGTAGTCGACCTCGTCCTCCCCCGGACCGAGGAGGAGCGGCAGAACCTGCTCGCCGAAGGCCTCGGTGAACTCCTCCTGCGCGGGCGCCCCCGGGCC
>Ga0302321_100003108_pt1 | contig 14218 bp, 10 predicted proteins | sample Fen_T0_1_FD_202505 | JGI IMG/M metagenome (GOLD analysis project Ga0302321, IMG submission 202505) | Peat permafrost microbial communities from Stordalen Mire near Abisko, Sweden - Fen_T0_1 | ecosystem: Environmental > Terrestrial > Soil > Wetlands > Permafrost | place: Sweden: Abisko...
CGGTGGTCGTGATCGCTCTCGCGTTTCCATTCCCGCTGAGCATGAGCGTGACCCCCTCCGCGTGATCGCCGGCTACGGTGCCCGAGATGCGGTGGAGGGTCGCGCAGGTGATGGTCACTTCATCGACGTCACTGCTTCCCAACGCCCCCACCCCATTGACGACGGTGCAGAGCTGCGCAGGTTCCGAGGGCTGCGTCTTCACCGTCACTCGATACGTCGCGCCATCTCGGGCGTACGCCAGCGTGACCTGCCCGTTCCCGTTCACCGGAAGGTCGACGCCGTTGACCAGAAGCACGAGGTCGCTCCCCGCCAGTCCGGTCACGGTGCCTTCGACCCGAAGTCCGGGGCCTGCCGGACTTTCTCCACCACACCCAGCGGCGACCAGGAAGAACAGAGCCGCGAGCGCACATCGAACGGAGAAACGTTTGAGCATGGCGAGAGTCCAGAGAATTGGACCGCCCAGCTCGTCGTGGAGCGACTCGGCTCGGCTTTGGCGCTCGGCGGCGGGTTGGTTGGCGGGATGAGAATGTCGACGGACGACTTCGGGCCTCGAGGGACTGCCCGCCGGCATCCCAAGGCGTTCATCCCAAGGCGCCGGGGCGCCGCAACTCTAGTCCGCTGCCAACGCCGGGCCCGAAATCCATTTGGGCTCCCGCTTTCGCGGGATGAATCGATGAGCGGGCCGGGGAGGTAGCCTCCCCGGCACCAGGCCCGGTCAAGCTGAACCCTGCGTGGGCGCTCGACGGCGCGGCGTTTGGCGAAGGAAACGGATCGACGAAGAGTGCTTGTGCTTTGACGGCGCGAATGACGCATCCCAGGACGACCAGCCCTCGGATGCCGAGGCGCGGCGATTCTAGACCACCACTCTCCGCGGAGGGTGAAGAAGGTCGCAGCGTGAAGGCCTAGCCATTCGGGGTGCCACCTTGGTGGGCCGGGCTGAGGCAGGCTATCCGGCCCCGGGCGGGGCGTGGTATGCCCGCCCTTCCGGTTTCGCTCGAGAACGAGCAGCGCCGGCCCAAGCCATGAACCTGGCCCAGTTCGAGAGCGCCACCAAGCTGCGCGGCGGCTACTACACGCCGCCGGCGCTGGCGTCGTTCCTGGCCCGCTGGGTGCTCGAAATCCGGCCCCGGCGGTTGCTCGAGCCGTCCTGCGGCGACGGCGCCTTCTTCGCAGCCTTGGCAGACCTGGCGGCGCTGCCGGGCGGGGGTGGCAGGGTGGAGTCGCTGCTGGGCTTCGAGCTCGACCCGGTCGAGGCGGAGAAGGCGCGCCGGCGCGCGGCCGACGCGGCCTCCGAGGCCCGGGTGGTCTGCGGTGACTATCTGGAGTGGACGCTGGGCGAAGGGGCCGAGCCAGGCCGCTTCGACGCGGTGCTGGGCAACCCCCCCTACATTCGCTACCAGTACCTGGACGAGCGGTCGCAGGCGCACGCTGCGCGCCTGTTCGAGCGCTGCGGGATCCCTTTCACGCGCCACACCAACGCCTGGGTCCCCTTCGTCGTCGCGGCCATCTCGCAGCTCAGGCCGGGTGGGAGGCTGGGCATGGTGGTCCCAGCGGAGCTGCTGCACGTACTCCACGCCCAGGCGCTGCGGGATCTCCTGATCGCCACCTGCTCCCGGGTGATGGTCGTCGATCTCGACGCGCTCTGCTTCGAGGATGCGCTCCAGGGCGTGGTGCTCCTGATGGCCGAGCGCGCCGCGCAGCCCAGCGCGCCGGCCGAGCTGGCGCTGGTGCAAGCGCGCGGGCTCGGGTTCCTGGCCGACGCTCCGGCGCGGCTGCTGGCACGGGCCGACTTCGCCCCCGCCGGCCATCTGAACGGAAAGTGGATGACGCTCCTGCTCTCCGGCACGGAGCGATCCCTGCTCGCCGGCCTGGCCGAGGCGGCGCCGTTCCAGCGCATGGACCAGCTCGCCGAGGTGGACGTGGGGATCGTCACCGGCGCCAACAAGTTCTTCCTGGTGAACGACGAGGCGCTCGACCACCACGGCCTGCGTCCCTGGGCCCACCCGGCCTTCGGCCGCAGCCTGCACGTGCGGGGCGTCGTCTACGACCAGGAGAGCCACGACGAGAACCGCCGGCTCGGGCTGCCGGCCCACTTCGTCCAGCTCGGCACCGCCGAGCGCGGCTCCCTCCCGCCCGAGGTGCAGCGGTACGTGGCCCAGGGGGAGGCCGACGGCCTCGACCGCCGCTTCAAGTGCCGCATCCGGAGGCCCTGGTACAACGTCCCCTCGGTCTTCTCCGCACCGGTGGGGATGCTCAAGCGCGCCCACGCGTTCCCGAGGCTGCTCCTGAACCAGCTCGGCGCCTACTCCACCGACACCGCCTACCGGGTCTGGCCGTCACCAGGCGTGGATGCCGAACGGCTGGTCTCCTGCTTCGTCAACAGCGCCACCGCGCTCACGGCGGAGCTCGAGGGGCGCCACTACGGGGGCGGGGTGCTGGAGCTGGTCCCGTCCGAGATCGAGCGGCTCCTGATCCCGATGCCGGAGCTGGAGCGGCCGGCGCTGCGGGAGCTCGACCTGCGCTTCCGATCCGGCGAGCCGCCCGAGCGGATCCTGGAGGCGCAGGACGGAGCGGTCTTGGGCGTGGCGGGGGTCGCGGCCGAGGACCAGGCGCGGCTCAGGGCGGCCTGGGACCGACTCCGCCGGCGCCGGCAGCGCGCAGAACCGGTCGAGCCCGAGGCTTGACTCGGGGCCCTCCCCTCACCCGCCGTACGCTGCGCGCCCGGCGGCCTCTCCCGGGTGGGAGAGGCAAGACCCTGCACGCTCCATCGCCTCGCCATCGCGGGCTGCCGAGCTTCACCCCCCGGCGAGGCGACTTCAGCTCGCCAGGCCCAGGTTGTTGGACGGCACCGGCGCAGGTGGATCCCGGCGGAGGCGCGGCTCGGGCGCGGTCCGGTGCGGGCTGGAGACCAGATCGACCGCCTCGCGCTGCGCGGCCTGACGGAGAAACTGGTAGCGATCGAGCTCCACCGCGGCCGCCACGCTCTGCGCCACCTTGGCCAGCTCCCGCTCCTCCAGGGCGGCGGCCTCGGCCAGCAACGACCCGGCCTCGATCCCGCGCCGGTTCAGGAGCCGCAGCGTCCGCTGGGCGGCGTCGCGCGTCTCCTCCAGCCGCTCCTGCTCCTCCTGTGCCCAGGTCAGCAGCTCGAGCCGGCGATCGCGCTCGGCCAGGGACTCGTAGCGGGCGCGATCCCAGATCAGCGCCGCGTCGAGCGCGCTCTCTCGCTCCCTGGAGAGCTGGCGCGCCAGGCGGAGGAGGTAGGCGGTCGAGAGCGGGACCACCAGCACCAGCAGGAAGAACGTCGTGCGCGCGCCCCCGGAGGTCCAGGCCGGGCCGAGGTCGGGCGCCGCCTGCTGCACCGCGTGGCGCATCCCCGCCAGCGCCCATCCGGTGATCGCCGCCAGCAGCGCGGCGCCCGTGCAGGCCCCGCCTATCCACGTCTTGCGGCGGATCGACTCGGCCTCTCCTGCGAAGAGCTCCAGCCCGCGCTCCAGGGTCACCTGGGCGAAGACGAATAGGCTCAACGAAGCCCCCAGCGCAAAGACGCCGCCGAAGATGACGGAAAGTGAATGCTCGGCGGCCTCTCGCACCAGGTCTCGGGTGTCGATCCCGATCGCCTGGAGGTACGGGATGGTGAGCTGCCAGGTCTCGGCCACGAGCAGGGCCAGGCACAGGAGCGTGATCCCGACCACCGTGCGCGAGTGGGGCACCGGCGGTCGGCCCATCTGCTCCGGGGTCGCCTCCACGCTCGCGGGCCCGGTCACCTTGCCGGCGCCGAGGTCGTCATCGAGGGCGCGGGCGAGCTGCTCCACCCGCTCCGCCTGGACCTCGGCCTCGGCGGCGAACCGACCCACGTCGGCCTGGGCGGCCTGGACGTCCTGCACCGCCACCGGACCGTCCAACTCCACCAGCGAGCGGAGCCAGGTATTCTTGGGGTCGCCTCGGCCGGCGTCCTCCGGGACCGGGAGGCGGGCGGATCGGCGCCGGGACTGTACCAGCTTCCCGTCCTGGATCCCGAGCTCGACCGGGAGCTCGGTCTCGGCCACCGGCAGGGAGGCCAGGCTGGCCGCCAGGCGGTAGCGGAGGAAGTCGTCGAGCGGGACGCCGGCCCGGACCGCGCCGCGGGCCTCCCACCAGGCCGACCGCCAGGACCGGTGGAGGGGCTGCAGGCTGGACCGCTTCCGGAGCTTGACCGACTGGAGATGTCGCCCGCCGGTGAAGGTCTGGACGACGCGGCCCAAGACGCGGGCCAGGCCCCAGACTCCAGGTGGATACTCCGTCGCGACGCGGCCCTCGTCGCCGGTAGAGCTAGCCGTTAATGCCAGGAGTGCGTTCTTCATCGCAGCGATGCCTCGTTCCCTCGCGCGGCAGGCTGGAGACGTTCCGACCTGCCTGGCGCTCTGCCACGCTGAGGCGGAACCTAGTGCGCCTCTCGGGGCGCGGCTACGGCATCGGTGGGGCGAGCGCGCGTCCTGGCCGGAGGTGGGGCCCCTCTCCAAGCACCATCGGTGTCGGCTAGGTGGCGGTGAACGCCTGGAGGGCAGCGGCTGCCGCGGATCCGAGCCGCTCGACCCGATGTTGGCGCGACAGGACCAGTTCCAGCGCGGAGAGGAGCGCGAGCACGTTCTCCAGGCGCGCCGACTCGCCCATGAGCCCGACGCGCCAGACCTTTCCGGCCAGCGGACCGAGCCCGCCGCCGATCTCGATCCCGAACTCGGAGAGGAGCGCCTTGCGGATTCCGGCCTCGTCCAGACCGGCCGGGACCGTGACGCAGTTGAGCGAGCTGAGCCGCCGTCCCTCCTGGGCCTGGGGGGTGCACCCGAGCGTGGCGAGCCCCGCCAGGAGGGCGGCGCTCATGGTGCGGTGGCGGGCGAAGCGGGGCTCCAGCCCCTCCTCCAGTACCAGCCGCAGGGCCTCGCGCAACGCGTAGATCATGCTAATGGGCGCGGTGTGGTGATAGACCCGCCGCCCCTCGGCCCAGTAGTCGGCGATCATCCGGCAGTCGAGGTACCAGCTCTGCGGTCGCGTGCGCCGCGCCTGGATGGCCGCCAGGGCACGCGGACTGAACGTGAGGGGCGCCAGGCCGGGCGGGCAGGAGAGGCACTTCTGCGTTCCGGCGTAGCAGGCGTCCACCTCCCAGCCGTCCACGTCGACCGGGACGCCGCCCAGGGAGGTGACGGCGTCGACCACCAGAAGCGCGCCGCGCTCGTGGCAGAGGCGGCCGACTCCGTCCAGCGGCTGCTCGGCACCGGTGGAGGTCTCGGCGTGGACCAGGGCCACCAGCTTCACGGAGGGAGTACGCTCCAGGGCCTCGGCGATCTGGGCGCGGTCGATGACCTGGCCCCAGGGGGCGTCGATCCGGACCAGCTTGGCGCCGCAGCGCTCGACGATGTCGGCCATCCGCTCGCCGAAGACGCCCGCCACGCCGACCACCGCGGTGTCCCCGGGCTCGAGCAGGTTGACCAGCGCCGCCTCCATGCCGGCCGAGCCGGTGCCGGAGACGGCGATGGTGAAGGGGTTCTCGGTGCGGAACACGGCCCGGAGCTGCGCCTGGACCTCGTTCATGATGGCCAGGAAGGCCGGGTCGAGGTGGCCGATGAGCGGCGTGCTCATGGCCCGCAGGACCCGCGGGTGGACCATGCTCGGGCCCGGCCCGAGCAGGAGCCGCGCGGGTGGGTTCAACTCCGAGACCGAGACCTGTGCCGTGTCCATGTCCATATCCGCTCCTTCCCCGCGCGCCCAGCCGGGAGCGCGGCAGAGGATAGGAGGGTCGGCGCGCCCTGACAACCTGCAGCGTGGCCACCCATCTTCTTTCCGCCCGGGCCAAAGCGCGTCATGATGGCGCTCCACCCAGAGCGCGGGAGGCGCGGTGTCCAAGGACAGACGAGACGGGGAGCAGGGGAGCAAGAAGGACAAGAAGGATAAAGAGGGCAAGAAGGACAAGAAGGTTCAGGGCTGCTACGAGTACCAGGCCTACGCGCCAGGGACGCTGCGGCTCGAGGACGTGGACCTGGCGGAGAGGGCCGATCAGGACGCGTACGAGCAGGAGATCGACAAGCTCCAGCGCAAGGTATACGCCCTCTCGGTGAAGACCTTCCTGTCCGGCCACCGGGCGGTGCTGGCCTTCGAGGGATGGGACGCGGCGGGCAAGGGCGGCGCGATCAAGCGGCTCACCGCGCTCATGGACCCGCGCGGCTACAAGGTCTGGCCCATCGCCGCGCCCAAGGACGAGGAGGCGCGGCAGCACTACCTGTGGCGCTTCTGGCAGCGGCTGCCGGAGAAGGGGGAGATCGCCATCTTCGACCGGACCTGGTACGGCCGGGTGCTGGTGGAGCGGGTGGAGGGGTTCGCCCGCAAGAGCGAGTGGAAGCGGGCTTACGGCGAGATCAACGCCTTCGAGCGAATGCTCACCGACGACGGCGTGCGGCTCATCAAGTTCTTCCTCCACATCGACAAGCGGACGCAGCTCGAGCGGTTCAAGGCGCGCGAGCACGACAAGCTGAAGAAGTACAAGATCGGCAAGGAAGACTGGCGCAACCGGGACAAGTGGGACGCGTACGAGGAGGCGATCCAGGAGATGGTCGATCGCACCCACCGGCCAGATGCACCCTGGGTGCTGGTCGCGGCCAACGACAAGAAGCACGCCCGGCTCCAGGTGCTCCGCCGGACCATCGAGCTCCTCGACGGCAAGGAGTGAGCGGCGGCTGAGCGGTGTTCGCCGCGCGAGCTTTGGCCGACGCCGACCGCACGGCTCCGGCGCCGGGAGCTGGCGCCGCGTGCCGTGCCCCTGGTCGCGCCGAGTCGCGGTATTCTCGCGGCCGCCCCATGAGACGGCTCGCCCTCCTCGCATTCTTGCTCCTCCTCTACCTCCCTGGGCTGGGCAGCTCCTCGTCCGCCACCCATCCCGACGAGTCGTACTACCTCGGCATCAGCGCCGAGATGGACGCCAGCGGCGCCTGGCTCACGCCCACGCTCGACGGCGCGCCGCGCTGGTTCAAGCCGCCGCTGCTCTACTGGGCCGAGCGGATCTGCTACGCCCTCTTCGGCCGGGGCTTCTTCGCCGGACGGCTCCCGAGCGCGCTGGCCGCGGTCGGGCTGGCGCTGGTGACCGGAGCGCTGGCGCGCCGCATGATCCGGCCTGAGGCGGCGCTGCCCGCGACGCTGCTGACCGCTACCTGCTTCGGCTTCGTCCGCTTCGCCCGCATCGCCATGATGGACACGCCCCTGACGCTCGCCCTGGCTGGCACGGCCTACGCCGTCTGGCGGACTTCGGAGGAGAGACCGGAGGAGGGGAGGCCGGAATTCCTGTTGCTGGCCGGGTTGGGCGGGGGCGTGGGCTTCATGCTCAAGGGGCCGGTGGGCGCGGTGCTGGTGCTCCTGGTGGGCGGTGGGTTCCTGGCGATGCGCCGGCCGCGTCTCCTCGCCAGCAGATGGACGGCGGGGGCCTTCGCGCTCGGCGCGGCCATCGGGCTGCCCTGGTACGTGCTCTCCTTCGCGCGGCACGGCCAGGCGTTCTACGACTTCTTCGTGGTCTCGCAGAACTTCGATCGGTTTCGCCATCCGTGGACGGTGGGGAGCGAGCTCATCCTGCTGGGCGGCTTCCTGGTCCTGATGCTGCCTTGGACTCTCCTCGCTGCCGGGGCAGTGCCAGCCTGGCGGGGGCGCCTGCGCGAGCCGGCGGTGCTGCTGCCGGTGGTCTGGATCGGCGCGGTCCTGCTCCTGTTCACCATCCCATCGCTCAAGTGGTCCCACTACGGCCTCTCCTGCGTCCCCGCGGTGATGTTACTGGTGGTGCAGGCCGAGCCGCCGCGCTGGGCGCGGCTCGCGACGGCGGGTCTCCTGGCCTTGCTTGGCCTGGCCATCGCGATGCCGCTGCGCTGGACGCTGCCCGCGCTGGGTGGAGCTGGCCTGGCGGCCTCGGCGGTCCTCCTCTGGATCGCGGCCGGGCTGGTGGCGCGGGGGCGGCTCGCCTGGAGCGCTGCCGCGAGCGGCCTGGCGGCGGCGCTGGTCATGGGCGTCGTCATCCCCGCCGTGAACCCCCCGGTGGTCCCGGACGCTGCCCGCGCCAGCCTGGCCGGGCGGGAGGTCTGCGTTGATCGGTACGTGCCCGGGATCTTCACGCTCGGGCTGGGACGCCCAGTGCGGCGGTGCGAGGGGCCGGAGCAGGTGGGGCGCGCCCTGGACGCGGGCGGCGCGGCGATCCTGACCGAGCCGGCGCTGGCCAGCCTGCCGGAGGCGCGGCGAGGCCAGCTGCGGACCCTGGCCCGCTGGCAGCACGTCCCTGGCTACCTCCCGGCCCAGACCGTCTGGCGCGCCTGGCTCGCCGGCGACACCGCGCCCCTCTTCGAGGACGTGCAGGTGGTCGCCCGTCCCTGAGCGGGGCCAACCGACCACGGTCAGCGGCCAGGGCAGGCCCAACAGCACGGCGAGTCTCAACGGCACAGCGCATCTGAGCTCCTGGACGGGGCGCTTGCGCCCGTTCCCGAATTCAGGCATACAGGTACCGGTATACTTCAACCGCACACCCCGAGAACGGGAGGATTGGGCCCATGGACACCTATTGCTATCAGTGTGAGCAGAGCGCGGCGGGCAAGGGCTGCGTCAGCGTCGGCAACTGCGGGAAGGACCCCAGGACGTCGGCGCTGCAGGATCTAGCCGTCCACGCGGTGAAGGGCATCGCCATGTGGGCCCATCGGGCCGCGCAGCTCGGCGCCCACGACGACCGGATCGGCCGGGCGGTCATGGACGGGCTGTTCACCACGGTCACCAACGTCAACTTCGACCCGGAGCGGGTCGCGACCGTGATCCGCGACCTGGCCGGCACCCTGGACCAGGCGCGCCAGCTCTACCGTGCCGCCTGCGACCGGGCCGGGAAGAAGCCTGAGGAGCTGAGCGGTCCGGCCGCCTTCGTCCCGGCGCCGGATCTGGCCGGGCTCGAGGCGCAGGCCACGGTCGGCTCGATCCAGGTTCGCCTCCAGCAGCAGGGGGCCGACCTGACCGGCCTCCAAGAGCTCCTCCTGTACGGCGTGAAGGGGGTGGCCGCCTACGCCCACCACGCCACGGTCCTCGGCAAGGAAGATCCGGAGGTTTACGCCTGGTTCTACGAGGCGCTGGACCTCCTGACCCGGCCCGGCACCACGGCCGACGCGCTGCTCGGCGCGGCGCTCCGCTGCGGCGAGGTCAACCTCAAGGTCATGGCGATGCTCGACGGCGCGCACACCGAGACCTTCGGCCACCCGACCCCCACCACGGTCCGGATCACGCCGGTGGCGGGCCAGGCGATCCTGGTGACCGGCCACGACCTCGAGGACCTGGCCAAGCTGCTCCAGCAGACCGAGGGGACCGGAGTCCAGGTCTACACCCACGGTGAGATGCTCACCGCCCACTCCTACCCTGAGCTGCGCAAGTACGCCCACCTGGCGGGCAACTACGGCGGGGCCTGGCAGGACCAGGTGGAGGAGTTCGAAGCCTTCCCCGGCGCGGTGCTCTTCACCACCAACTGCCTGCAGGCGCCGCGCGAGAGCTACAAGGGCCGGATCTTCACCACCGGGCTGGTGGCCTTCCCCGGGGTGAAGCATGTCGAGCGGGACGACTTCTCGCAGGTCATCGCCGCGGCCAAGGCCGCGCCCGGGTTTGCGAGCAGCGCCCCGGAGAAGCGGATCACCATCGGGTTCGGGCACAACGCGGTGCTCGGCGTGGCCGACAAGGTGATCGCGGGGGTCAAGGCGGGCGCCATCAAGCGCTTCTTCCTGGTGGGCGGCTGCGACGGTGCCAAGACCGGCCGCAACTACTACACCGACTTCGCCAAGGCCGTGCCGCAGGACTGCGTGATCCTCACCCTGGCCTGCGGGAAGTACCGGTTCAACAAGCTCGAGTTCGGCGACATCGGCGGGATCCCGCGACTGCTCGACCTGGGGCAGTGCAACGACGCCTACTCGGCCATCAAGGTCGCTGGGGCGCTGGCCGAGGCGTTCGGGACGGACGTGAACGGCCTCCCGCTCTCGTTCATTCTCTCCTGGTACGAGCAGAAGGCGGTGGCCATCCTGCTCACCCTGTTCCACCTCGGGATCCGGAACATCCGGCTCGGGCCCACCCTCCCGCAGTTCGTCACGCCCGCGGCCCTGGACGTGCTGGTGAAGAAGTTCGCCATCAAGCCCATCACCACCGTCGAGGCCGACATGACGGCCTGCCTCGCCGGCGCCTGACGGAGTCGTATCGGGATCGGCGCGCCGGCGCTCGGGCGCCGATCCCTTCTCCGGCCCGCCATGCCCCCGCTCGCCCGGCTCAGCGCTTCTTCTTCGCCTTGGCCTTCTCCGCGCCCTCTCCGAACATCTTGTCGTAGATGAGCATGGGATTGCCCTTGACCGCCTTGGGCTTGGCGTCGGCGGATCGCGCGTCGGTCACGTGGGCGGTGAGCTCGGCCTTGGCGTCATCGACCTGCACCGTCACCTTGGACGTGCCGGCGCCCACCCCCCAGAGCTGCCCGCGGTTGTCGCCGCGGCAGACGCTCTCGTCGGCGCAGCTCGTGAGCGGCACCCGGTTCGAGACCAGCCGGCCGTCGGTGTCGTAAGCCTCGATCTGCAGCGCCATCGGCGCGGGCTCGTCGAGCAGCTTGAGCTCCGCCACGCTGGGTGACACCGAGATCCGCCCCACCACCCGCACCGTCACTTGGGCTTCCCCGGTGATCGAGCCCACCAGGCAGCGGATGACCGCGCTGCCGGGCGCCACCGCGGTCACCACCGCGTCGTTGCTGCCCGGGCCGGAGACGGTGGCCACCTTCTCGTCGCTCGACGACCAGGTGCAGAGATCCAGCGACAGGGTTTCCCCCCGCTTGTCGGTCGGGACGGCGTGGAGCTTGGCGAGCTGCCCGCGGCCGAAGAGGCGCACGCTCGTCGGCTCGAGCGCCACGCGGGCGGGGCCGTTGCAGGCGACCAGGAACGACAGGGGTGCGGCGAGCAGGAGAGCGCGGGCGACCGTCATGAAGCCTCCATCCCCGTCCCGAGCTGGGACGCAGGGAGGCCGATCCTACGGCAGGTCGCCCCGCAGGTGAACCTTCACGAGCGCCGGGCCACCCCTACAGCGTGGCGTTGGAGGTGACGCCGCTGCCAGTGACGCTCCCGATGGCCTTCTGGATGATGTCGGCCAGCTTGTCGGGCGAGAGCATGGGCGCGGTGCCGGCGCTGTACGCCTTCTGGACGCGCGAGTGCTCCGGCGGCGGCCCCTGCGGCGGCTGGATCGTCGAGAGATCGCCCGTCTGGCCGGCCTTCGCGAACCGCTCCGACAGGGCGCTCAGGGCCTTGTCGCCGGTGCTGCCCGCCTGCGCCTTCAGGTCGCTCCCGATGGTGCTCAGGACCTTCTTGAGCTGGTCTGGGGCGTCCTGCTGGAGCTGCTGGAGCTTCTTCAGCATCTCCGTCAGCGAGGACATCTGCGTCGAGGTGGCATCAGAGAGAGAGGAGACGCCGGTGCTACCCTGGGTTGAAGACGTCCCACCCAGCGCCTGGGCATTGGACAGGGAATTCACGGTGCCGATGGCCATGAGATAGCTCCTTGAACGTTTCCGGGGGGTGATGAAGCAAACGACGGGCCAGTTGCGACCGCTGATCCCGGACCGAGGGAGGCCGCTTTCTCTCCGGACGTTCACGGCGGCGTGAGAGATGGTCGGGGAGCGCCTGGCAGCGTGACGGTCAGGGTGGTCCCCGCGCCCGACACGCTGCGGGCCACCACCGTTCCGCCGTGGGCCTCCACGATCCGCCTGGACAGGGCGAGCCCCAGTCCCACGCCTCCGGTGGTGCGGGTCCGGCTCCGGTCGGCGCGGAAGAAGGGGGTGAAGAGCCGCTGCAGGTCCTCGGGGGCGATCCCGTCGCCGTGGTCGATCACCTCGACGCGCAGCTGTTCCCCCACCCGCTCGGCGCGCAGCCGGATCTCCGAGGCAGGTGGTGAGTACTTCCGCGCATTGTCGAGGAGGTTGTCCAGCGCGCGGCGCAGGAGGACCGCGTCCCCCTCGATCGCGGGCAGGTCCGATCCGAGCTCGAGCTGGACCGCGCGATCCGGGTAGCGGTGCCGGAGCCGCTCCGCCGCCAGCGTGAGCACCGCGCTCGGCTCGAGGCGGGTCCGGTGGAGCGGAGGGGACGCACCGGCCGCGCTGTTGTGGGCCAGATCCATCCGGGCGGAGGCGAGCACGTCGTTGATCAGCGACTCCAGCTCCGACAGGTCCTCGGCGATCTCGGCCAGGGACTCGCGCGCCACCGCGGCGTCGCCGTCGTCGGCCAGGTCGAGCGCCACGCGGATCCGGGCCAGGGGCGTGCGCAGCTCGTGGGCCACGTTGGCGATGAGCTCGGTCTGGCCGCGCAGGAGGGCCACCATCCGATCGGCCATGTCGTCGAAGGCCTGCGCCACCGTCCCCACCTCGTCCCTGCGCGCGATCCCGGTCCGGGCCGAGAGGTCGCCGGACCCGAGGGCGCGGGCGGTCCGCGCGAGCTGATCGAGCGGCCGAGCGATCGAGGCGCCCAGGAACGGCGCGGCCACGCCGGCGCCCACCAGCACCAGGAGGAGGGTGATGAGCTCGGGCGGCAGTGGGGGGCGGACGGGACGCGGCGGGACGAGCGCGAGGTAGGCCACGGGTGCGGGGCCAACCCGGATCGGGAAGACCAGCTCGCGCGGACTGCGATCGCCGCCCAGGGCGCGGGCCAGGAGCCCATCTCGCAACAGGGATGCCTGCTCCTGGGGGGAGAGCGGTGGCGGTGGGGGTCCGTCACCCAAGGTGATCGGCGCGCCATCCCAGCGATTCACGGAGAGCGCCACGTGGAGGGCGGACTCCAGGGTCGCCACTTCGTCCTGGATGGCCTTCTCCGAGGGCCAGTGGGCGAGGATCCGGGTCGCGGCGAACCGGCCCAGGTCCGCGTCTCGCTCCCCCGGCTCGTGCCAGCGCCCTCGCTCGTGCGCCAGTGTCAGCGCCAGGAACAGGGCGGCGCTCGCGGCGATCACCGCGGTGACGGTGACCACGTAGATGCGGAGCGCGATGCGATGGGGGCCTCCGTGCGGCGTGGCTCACTCCTCTCCGACGCCGGAGGTCAGCATGTACCCTGCGCCGCGGATGGTCTTGAGGAGGCGGGGCTGGCGGGGATCGTCGCCCAGCTTGTGGCGGAGCCGCGAGATGTGGGCGTCGATGGAGCGGTCGAAGGCCTCCTCGGAGCTGCCCTTGGTCAGGTCCAGGAGCTGCTCGCGCGAGAGGACGCGTCCAGCGCGCTCGGCCAGGACGCGGAGCAGGATGAACTCGGCGGTGGTGAGGCCGAGCGACTGGCCCGCGAGGGTGGCCGAGTAGTCTCGGGGCGAGAGCTCGAGCTGTCCCACCCGCAGCGACTCCCGGGAGGGCCCCACCATGCCGCGGCCGCGGCGCACCAGGGCGCGCAGCCGCGCCAGGAGCTCGCGCGAGGAGAACGGCTTGGCCAGGTAGTCGTCGGCGCCGCTCTCCAGCCCGAGCACCCGGTCGGCCTCTTCACCCAGCGCCGTGAGGATGATGATCGGGACCGAGATCCGGGCGCGGACCTCGCGGCAGATCTCCAGGCCCGACTTGCGGGGCAGCATGAGGTCGAGGATCAGCACGTCGTGCTTCCCCTTGAGCGCCTCGGCCAGCCCCTGCTGTCCATCGCCGACCCAGGTCACGGCGACGCCGTGTCCCTCCAAGTAACGGGCGGTCAACGAGGCCAGCCGCTCGTCGTCCTCGACGAAGAGCGCGCTGAAGCGTTCGGGATCGGCGGCCACCACGGGTTCATCTTGCCACCCCGGCCCAGCCGGGATCCATCCGGCGAACAATCGGGCATGAAGGCTCCGGCCGCCACCGGGAGTCGGCAGGAGGCATGGCGACCTGTGGCGCGTCGAGCCAGAGCCGTCCGGCGAGCGTCGGCGCCGATCAGCGCAAGGCCGGCGCGATCCGGTACAGCATCACGTACACCACCACCCCGGTCACCGACACGTAGATCCAGATCGGCAAGGTCCAGCGCGCGATCCGCTTGTGCGGCGCGTAGCGCTTCGAGAGCGAGAGGTAGAGGGTCCGCAGCGCCAGCGGCAGCAGCGCCGCGGCCAGGATCGTGTGGCTGGCCAGGACCGCCAGGTAGACGGCCCGCAGCGCGCCTCCGCCGGGGAACCGGTGGGTGCCGGTGAGCGCGATCCGGGTGAAGTAGCCCGCGAGGAACAGGGTGGAGCTGGCGCAGGCCGCGAT
>Ga0302321_100003111_pt1 | contig 14213 bp, 15 predicted proteins | sample Fen_T0_1_FD_202505 | JGI IMG/M metagenome (GOLD analysis project Ga0302321, IMG submission 202505) | Peat permafrost microbial communities from Stordalen Mire near Abisko, Sweden - Fen_T0_1 | ecosystem: Environmental > Terrestrial > Soil > Wetlands > Permafrost | place: Sweden: Abisko...
CCCGTCATGCGTGAACTCGACCCTGCTGAGGAAGAGGCCGCTCACACCCTGGGGGCTGGAGAGGTGCGGATCTATTTCCAAATACTGATGCCACCGCTATTGCCGGCCATTGCCACTGGCACACTGCAAAGCTTTGCTCGGTCACTGGCCGAGTTCGGGTCCATCGTGGTTGTATCGGGCAATATCCCGCTTCGCACGTTGACCAGCCCTGTGTATATCTTCGGCGAAGTCGAGAGTGGCGCCCCGGAAACTGCAGCAGCCGTGTCCCTGGTTCTGTTAGCCCTAGCGGCCTCACTGCTGCTCGCAGTACGTGCGCTTGAACGATACCTCTCCGCTCACAGGCAGATCTAAAGGACAATTGCCATGCGCATTCCCTGGCGGCTTCTTCTATTTGTCACCGTAATAGGATACCTAGGCGCGCTGATTCTTGTGCCCATTTCCGCAATCATTCTGCGCGTTGCTGACGCTGGTTTTGCTACGGTTTTAGCTCAACTTGGCAAGTCTGAAGCACTTCATGCCATGAAGCTGACTGCGATTCTTTCGACTCTGGCCGTGGTCATCAACGGCCTTTTTGGGATCATGGCGGCGCTAGTTCTGGTGCGGCAGCGTTTCTGGGGTCGCAAGCTGCTCGACACGATTGTCGATCTCCCGCTCACTGTTTCGCCGGTCATGACGGGGTTGGCATTTCTGCTGATTTTCGGTCGCGCCGGGTGGCTCGAAGCACCGCTGGAAGCGGCAAACTGGAAGGTTACATTTGCCTTTCCGGGCCTTGTAATTGCGACGCTGTTCGTAACCTTGCCCTTCACTTTGCGCGAAGTGGCCGGCGTTTTGGTGGAAGTGGGTACAACAGACGAAGAAGCAGCGGTAACGCTGGGGGCTTCACCCTGGCAAACGTTCTGGAACGTCACCCTGCCGAACATCAAACACGGGTTGGCCTGCGGCGTGACCTTGACGTTGGCACGCGCGCTCGGTGAGTTTGGCGCGGTTCTAATTCTGGGTGGCGCCATTTCGGGAAAAACCCAGACAGCTACGACTTTCATCTATGCCGCCACCGAAGAACGCAAAGAGGGTGCCGCGTTTGGGATGGCGCTGCTTCTGGCAGTCGTAAGCATGGTTGTCTTAGGCTTTTTGGAATGGCTCAAAGCGCCTCGCAAGGAAAATTAAAATGACCATCCGAATCGACAATCTCACAAAGCGGTTTGGTGAATTTGCGGCGGTGGACAACGTAAGTTTCGAGATTGCTGACGGTGAACTAGTGGCACTGCTAGGCCCCTCCGGCGGAGGCAAGAGCACAATATTGCGCATCATCGCCGGCCTGGAAGATGCCGACGCCGGCTATGTCGAGCTCGGTGGCGAACGCGTCGATCACTTGCATGCACGCTTGCGACAGGTGGGGTTCGTATTTCAGCACTACGCGCTGTTCAAGCACATGACCGTTGGAGAAAACATCGCCTTTGGGCTCAAGGTGCAAGGGGTCGAACGCGCCGAGCAGCGCCGTCGAGTTAATGAGTTGCTTGGCCTAGTGGGCCTCAAAGGCCTCGACGGTCGGTTTCCGCATCAGTTATCTGGCGGCCAACGCCAGCGTGTCGCGCTTGCCCGAGCACTTGCACCCCAGCCACGGGTGCTGCTACTCGATGAACCCTTTGGGGCCGTCGACGCCAAGGTGCGCGAGGAACTGCGCCGCTGGTTGCGTCGTTTGCACGATGAGCTCCATGCAACCACCCTTTTCGTGACGCATGATCAAGAAGAAGCTTTCAGCGTAGCCGACAGGGTTCTGATTATCAACAAGGGTCGCCTAGAGCAGCAAGGCACGCCTCTTGAAATTCTCGACGAGCCTGCCACTGAATTTGTTGCGCGCTTCGTCGGGGAGGTCAATACGTACGATACGGTGGTGCATGGCGGGCGTGCCCTCGTGGGCGGACTTGATGTGCCTGTTTTGCATCAGCAGGACAACGCCGCGATTCGCTTGGTCATCCGCCCATATGATATCAAGCTATTTCGCGTGGAGACCGAGGGGTTGGCTACTGCCAACAGGGTATTGCCGATTGGCGATCGGGTTCGTGTCGAAGCAACTTTGCACGGCGGACAACCGATTGTGGCGCAGTTCCCACGTCGGTCGAGTTTGCTGCGCGGCGTCGAAGTGGGTTGCCGCTTGGGCGTAGAGATCACTCACTCGCGCGCCTACCCGGTAGTTCAATAGCACCTTCAGGAGGGCTTGCCAAAGCGCCAGAGACCCTGGGTTTCCTGGCTAGCGCTAGGTACATAGCCCCCCTTCGGGAACTCGATCGAATGGGAGCGAGCGTCGTTGCCCGCAAAGCGTACTGCGCGCGGGCAGGCCGATTCGCAAGAGGGTGCCCGTACACGTGATTTGCGGCACGAGTACCATCAATTCAAGAGAGTGGATCCTGCCGCCGGCGTGCTTGACGGTTCACTCCGGGCGCGTGTAGCGTCTCTCGATGCTCGACCCAATTGTGCTCTACGGGAATCGGCCCGTAACCAGCCCTTACGTGATGTGCGTATTCGTTGCACTTGAAGAAAAGTCGCTACCCTTCGAGTTTAGACGGCTCGACCTGAGTCGTGGCGAACAGCACGGCGCCGAGTACGTGCGTCTCTCGATCACCAACCGGGTGCCGACACTGTACTGTGATGGCCACTACCTCAGCGAGTCTGTGGCCATCACGGAGTACCTGGAAGAGCGCTTCGCGCCGCCCGAGCACGCGCGCATCTACCCACTCGATCGCATCGAACGCGCGCAAGCGCGCATGGTACAAGGCCTCGTTCGCAGCGACTTCATGCCGCTGCGTGTGCAGCGCTCGACGGACACTTTCTTTGCGAGCGCGCCGATCGCGTCACTCGATCCGGCAGGCGAGCGCGACAAGCAGCGCCTGGAGCGAATCGCGCTGGCACTGCTCGCCGGCAAGTCCTACATCGGCTCGCACTTCTGTATCGCCGACGTGGACTTGGCCACCATGCTGCAGCGCCTGTGCGCCAATCGAGATCCGATGCCGAGCGAACTCTGTGATTACGCCCGTCGCATCTGGGAGCGGCCGAGCGTGCGCAAATGGTTAGCTCTCACCGAGTACAAAGGCGCCTAGTTGCCATCGCAGCCCGAACCCAGGCCCCGCGTTCGCCCGCCGCCTTAGTCGAGATCCGGCCGCGGCTCGAGACAACGATTGACGTCTCGCCCACCAAGCTCCGCCACACTGCCGAGAAGCTCATCGGTCGCGACACCGCGGCCGCAGTGGCTGCGGCGGCTGATGCTATTGGGAGGTGGCGAAGAGCGCGAACGGCATCAGAACGTATCGGATTCGACTGATACGCTCCACTTTTTCGCGCACGCCCGCGCTTGCCACGCGGACTGGGACTTATAGCGTAGAAACACTCGCTCGAACGGAAGATCCTCAAACTCGTACGTCAAGACGAGATGGTCAATGCATGGCACGTCATTGCCGCCTTGGGTGTTCAGCAGAACCCATTTTTTGGCAAATAGGTTTGGCGGAACCGCGAAGGGCCCGGCAAGAAGATGGCTATCCGGAAAAATCGCGACGTGTTCAGCAGAATTTATGGAAACGCTAGTGCGCTCGGCCTGCATCGCCGCTACTGAGCTCAGTGTGGCAAGTCCTCCCATGACCCTTGCAGACTCATTGCGACTTGTTCCGACGACCATCCCAGCAATTGCAACGACACCAAGTGCAGTATCGCGGTTTGTCGCGTCGATTTGATTGCGCTGCAGGGTCGCCTCATACCACGCTCGAATGTCGTCTCCCCAGGGAATGCGGACGAATTGGTTGTTGCGCTGACCGGCAAAATCCAAACTGACGCGCCTAATACGACGCCAGTCTGCTGAGCCGTTCTCGAACGTGACCTCGAGAACACCGAAATTCGGACTCGAAAGAGCAGTCAGTTCCTCGCCGCTGATGCGAAGACCGGATCGAGCGACTTGCTGGTTGGATACTTGCCCTTGTTCGTCAACTGGATAGGCGGGTTCCGCGCTGTGAATCGTTGCACAGCCGACAACGAACCCACACGCGGCCACGCCAATAAGGAAGTGTTCCTTGGCCCAGCTCGTCATGACTTCTCTTCGTAGTACAGGCCGCGCGTCGTCCATTCGAGCCCGACAGCAGAAAGTGTGCCATTGCAAGCAGCAGGCAATGCATCGGCTAAATCCGGCAGTCGAACGCTAATTTCGACTGCGATGTCAGCATTCAAAGGGGCGCCCATCCCCGCTATTGTGTTAATCCGGATACGCTTCTTTCGTCGGCCTGTAGCCCGTGGTTTACGGGAGCGTCTGGCCGCTGCCGCTGCCGCTGCTGCCGCTGCTGCCGCTGCTGCTGCCGCTGCTGCCGCTGCTGCCGCTGCTGCCGCTGCTGCTGCTGCTGCTGCTGCTGCTGACGCCATGCGTTCGGGTGGAAAACTCACGATCGAGACCAAGAACGCGGAGATCAGCGACGAGAGAGCGGCGCGCCATTTGCACATGGCGTCCGGATCTTACGTCGTGCTCGCTATTACCGACACCGGATGTGGCATGGACGAACCAACCAAGAACAGGATCTTCGAGCCGTTCTTCACCACCAAGGAGTACGGCAAGGGCACGGGTCTGGGGCTCTCCACGGTCTTCGGCATCGTCGAGCAGAGCGGCGGTCACATCTGGGTCAAAAGTGAACCTGGGCGGGGGACGACGATCAAGATCCACTTGCCGCGTAGTACCTCGGGATCCATCCCTGCGCCTGGCAATCTTCCGTCGGTTTCTACTCGGTCCACGGGAGCCGAGACTATCCTCGTGGTCGAGGACGAAGAGGCGCTGCTGAAAGTCGCAACCAGGACCCTTGTGGCGGCCGGCTACCGGGTGATGAGCGCCGCCAACGCGGAAGAAGCGCTGCTGACCGCGGCGCAGCATGTGGGTGACATTCATCTCCTGCTGACCGACGTGATAATGCCTGGGATGAACGGCAAACTGCTGGTTCAGGAGCTCAAAAAGACGCGGCCGACTCTCCAGATCCTATACATGTCGGGCTACACCAATAGCGTGCTTGGCCAACGCGGTGTGCTCGACCGAGGAATGCATTTCCTCGCCAAGCCGTTTGTTGCTGCGGACCTTGCAAGCAAGGTTAGGAACGTGCTCAACGGGTAAGGGTGTTCCATTCGTGTGGCCTGACTTTGCCAAGTAATCGGTAAATTGGCGTCAACTCTCGCGCCGACCGGGTGGCAGAAGCTGGGTCGTGTCACGCTTGCTACCGTTGGTTGCAGAGGATATGCTCACTTGCATGCGTTTCTTCGGTGCGGGAAGTCTTGCTATTAGTGTAATCGTCGCGAGTTGCGGCGGTAGCACCGGGCCTCAGCCAACAGGCGGCACAACCACGAGTGGGAAACTCGTCGCAAAGGCCGTATCCGCGAACTACATGCACACCTGCGCGCTCCTCACCGATGGCACGGTTCGGTGCTGGGGCAGTTATTTCTGCGGCCCACTCAATAATGGCGACACACCGAGCTATACTCCTGTTCGGATTTCTGGCGTCGCGAATGCCACTGCAGTTAGCACTGGCTGGGACCGCATGTGCGTGCTGCTGGCGGATGGAACGGTTCAATGCTGGGGCTGCTATCTCGCGACCGTCGCGGGGACGCAGAACTCGGCGCCGGTCACGGTGTCAGGCATCACCAATGCCATCGCGGTTGCGGCAGGCGCGCAGCACGCGTGCGCGTTGCAGGCAGACGGCACCGTCCACTGCTGGGGCGGCAATTTCTACGGCGAGCTCGGCAACGGCACCACGATTGATAGCGCTGTGCCTGTGACAGTTTCGGGTATCTCGAATGCCACCGCCATTACAGATCGGTGCGCGCTGCTTGCAGGCGGCACCATTCAGTGCTGGGGTGGTAACGCGAGCGGCGAACTCGGAAACGGTACAACGGTTAACAGCTCCATACCTGTCTCGGTTTCGGGCATCACCAATGCCACCGCTATTGCAGAAACCTGCGCGCTGCTCGCCGATGGCACGGTTCAGTGCTGGGGCAACAATCTCGAAGGCGAGCTCGGCAACGGCACCACGACCAGCAGTTCCGTCCCTGTCCCCGTTTCGGGCATCACCAATGCCACCGCTGTTTCAAATAGCTGCGCACTGCTCGCGGGTGGTACCATTCAGTGCTGGGGTAACAATCTCGAAGGCGAGCTCGGCAACGGCACCACGACCAGCAGTTCCGTCCCTGTCCCCGTTTCGGGCATCACCAATGCCACCGCTGTTCAGCAAACCTGCGCCGTGCTAACCGGCGGCACCATTCAATGCTGGGGTGGCAATGCGTACGGCGAGCTCGGCAACGGCACCACGACCAGCAGCTCGGTCCCTGTCACGGTAAAGGGGTTTTGAGCTGCTGAAGATGACGAGGGCCTGATGTTATTCGGCGGGCGTGAAGCCTCAGCATGCCAGCGGGGTTTCGACTCTTCGGTCGCCTCTTCTTCGGCGTCTTCGGACCTAGGTAGCCGATCCTCGGAACGGAGCTGGCCAGTGAAGTCGAAGCCGTCGGCGACTCCGTGACCCGCTTCAAGGTGGGGACCACGTCTTTGCCTTCGCTGGCGCAAGTTATGGCTGCCGTGCGGAGTATCGAACGATGGCAGAGGATGGGCTGATCGCGAGCAAGCCTGCGAATTTGACGTTCGAGGAGGCAGCCGCCCTCTCGTTCGGCGGAATGAATGCCCTTGGTTTCCTGTGCGGCAAGGCCGGCATCAAACGTGGATGGCATGAAGCTTCTTTCGCAGCTGGCAGAAAGCAATGAACTCAAGCCGGTGATTGACCGAATCTATCCGCTTGAGAGCGCAGCGCAAGCGCATGCCTATGTGGACAAGGGCCGGAAGAGGGGAAATGTAATCCTTACTATTGAGCAAAAGTGAGCACCCCTTTTCGGCCCTGGGCTGACTGCGGGTACTCGCCGCCACAGATCGATGTCGAGTCCCAACAATTTCGCTGGACGGTCCGCCGCCCCTGCTAGCCAACTCGAAATCTGCACTACACTCACTTCGTCATGGATGAAGCCAACCTAAATGAGGCCCCACTCACAGCTGCCGCGATTGAGAGACTAGTCAACAATCACCGCGAGTTTTTGGGTTTTCTGCAGCGGCGCGTTGGGAACCTTGCCGAGGCCGAGGACATTTTGCAGGCGGCGTTCGTTCGGGGTGTGGAGCGGGCGGACTCGCTGCGTGATGGCGAATCGGTCGTCGCTTGGTTCTACCGCTCTTTGCGCAATGCAGTTGTCGACCACCACCGTCGGCGAGGAGCTGCCGGGCGCGCAATGGATGGCTTCGCTCGTGAACTCGATGGCACCGTCGAACCGCCTGTGGACGTTATCGAAGTCGTCTGCAGCTGTGTAAGAAACCTGTCGGACACGCTTAAGCCCGAATATGCAAACGCGCTGCGTCGAATCGAAGTGGATGGACTGAGCGTGGCGGAATATGCAGCAGAAATAGGTGTTGAAGCCAACAATGCCGCGGTGCGCGTGTACCGCGCTCGCGAAGCTCTCCGTAAGCGGGTGATGACCTCGTGTGGCACTTGCGCCGAACACGGCTGTCTCGATTGTACTTGTGAATCAAGCTGCGTTGCGTCCGATGAAAGCCGAAATTGAGCCATGGACAAGTCCCTCTACCGGCGGCAATTGCCGGCTGACACAATCGCGTTCTCGTCACCCGAGGGCCAGCAAGTCTTCAAAGAAGCGCTCGCGCTCGGCGGCCTAGGCGGCTACTTCCAGCTGGCTGAGCAGTTCCACACCCAGGCCGATCCATCATTTTGCGGACTCGGTTCGTTGGTGGTGGCACTCAACGCACTAGGCATCGACCCTGGGCGGCTCTGGAAGGGCCCTTGGAGGTGGTTCTCTGAAGAGCTTCTCGATTGCTGCGTATCGCTGCCCGAGGTGCGCGCAAGGGGTCTTGACGTAGACGAACTGACTTGTCTTGCCCGTTGCAACGGCGCGGACGCGGAACTTACACGAGCCGATGCATCCGATCTCGCGACCTGGCGGTCATCCATCGCGACTGCGGCAGCGGGTGACACCGTCATCATCGCGTCGTACGATCGAGCGGCGATGAGTCAAACGGGAAGTGGTCACTTCTCGCCGATTGGTGGTTATCACCCAACTCGCGATCTCGTGCTGGTGCTCGATGTAGCACGCTTCAAGTATCCACCGCATTGGGTATCGGCAGAACAACTCTGGCGCGCTATGAAATCCGAAGATCCCGCCACGGGGCGAGCGCGGGGCTGGATCACGTTGCGGCGGCGCAATCAGGGCATCGCTCTCGGCTTCAGTTTGCAGTGTGAGGGTGATAGCTGGCAGGGTCTGGCGAATCGAATGACAGCGGCCGTCACTGATCTACAGAGAGCGGAGGATCTTGACTCCCTGATTCGCGCTGTGGCACCGCTAGCGTCGCATCTCGAACTGCGTACACCGGGTGCGGCCGCACATCAGGACGCACTGACGAGCGCGCGGACTGCATTGCAGGGTGTTGCCGCTTATCCGCGCGTCGTGGACGCGGTCGGTTGGGAGCGCGCAGAAATGGTAACAATACTGCTGTTGGCAATCGGCGATCTGCTGTTACCCATGCAACGCAACGTTCTTGGCGGATTGGCGATCGACGAAAACGACAACGCCGCCATCGCTTGCGAAGTCAACAATGTGCGCGCCCAATTGGCGGCAATGTGGACACACTCTCGTCAAGAAGCACTGACGTAAATTCACGTTCCGGCCGCGCGCCGGGTCAACCCCGGCGCGCGGGCAACTACGGTAACTACTTCGCACGGCTCGCACAGGCGCATCCGTCGCATTGGCAAGGCTTCTCGCAGCCGCATTCGGGTGAACATTGGCAACCGCTCGTATTCTTAGAGCCACAGGTACACGCGGCCTGGTTGCAATTGGTGCAGCGACAAGTACTGGTTGTATTGGTATTCATGGCTTTGTCTCGCTTTCTTGAGCATCTTGGGCTCAAACTGCTGACGCAGCTGCAGTGCCGGCATTACACAAAAAAGCCGGCCCTATCCGATCCTTGCTGGATGGTCCTCTTCGCCACTACGACGGAGGAGAAAGCGCACTTCTGTTCACACGTCCGCAGCTCCAACCGATGAAAGCTATAGAGCGATTTGGTACAGCGCTCTAAACTCGTCCCACGAGTGCCATCTCTGTGCCGCCGAGAGGCGTCTTTCCTCGCCGACTGGAAGGCCGCATCGAATTCCGTATCGTTCGGCTCGAAATGGACTACTCGCCGGAAATGTTGCGGCCGCGGGCAGTTGACCGAGCTCCTGCACCAGTTGCTGACTTGCGGGCTCTGCAAGTGTCCAGAAGACTGGCCAAATGAAGCGTAGATTGGTGATTCCTAGTTCCCCGCTGAACCAAGTCGGCTTGGACTCTGGATGATCGACCTTGCCACCCAGATAGAAACTGAAGCGGAGAGTATCGATGGCGTTCTTGACGCTTGGCACTAGGCTGCACAACTTGCTGATCGTCTGCTGAACCGTTTGCGACTCGACGGTTGGCTCCTCCAAGCTGTTGACGTCATTGCGTGTAGTCCGATGATTCTCAGAGAGGGTCACGACCCACATCCGTTCACTGTCGTCACAGGGATGACTGGCGATCATAATTGGGATATCCGTAAAACTGCCGGAAATGTTCGGCAAACGGCCTTTCAGTAGAAGCATTGGAACGTACCGAACCAGATGGTACTCTGAGTGCCCCGCAAACGGACATTCTCCCGCGGGATTCTTGATGCGTCTCAGTAGGCGCTGGTTGTCGCGTCCCGCGGCGAGGACGAGCACCTTTGGATTGAAAGTATACTCACGCTGTCCGACCTTGACCTGACATGACTCGACTCGCCTTTCCGTCTCATCCAAGTTGATACCAGTCAGTTCGCCCTGCGCAATATTCCCCTGCAATGGCTGACTGATCGCTTCGATGATTCTCCACGCGGGGAGCATGCGGTTTTGGGTCTTGAAGACTTTGCTATGAGTGACGGCGTAGGTTCCTCCTTGCAACGCCGACGGCAGCTCTGGACATTCCTCGAATGGCAGACCGAACTTCTGCCAAGACGTTCGCCGTTCTTCGGCTCCGGCGGCTGACACGCCGTAGTAAGTCGGGCTGTCGCCTGCATAGTTGGTCCCGTCCGGACTCGACCCCTTCTGCCACAAGGAAGAGTTCGCGAGCGGCTGCACGAACTCTTCGGTCTCCAAGCTTAACAGGTAGCCCCTCAAATCGTAGCCGTGGCTATGGAGTGTTTCGCCCGAACCCAGTGGATCTCGGGTGACTAACAGGGTGGACTTCCAGCCGACTTCAAGGCATTGGCGCAAGAGCATCAACCCTTGAATGCCTCCTCCAACAAGGAGTACGTCCACCGCAATATCAATGTCATGTTTCATCTGCTGCCTGCGCACCGGATTTCGGTTTATGGAAAAGCGATTCAAGTGCAAACAATTGGGTCAATGCGGCTCCGTTTTTTGGGACGATTGTACTGCCGGGCAATTCTATGTCTAGACATGAAACGAAGGATGAAAGTGGAATCGGGTATTGTACCCCACAGAGAACTGAGTGAGTCTCGATGTCGCTCGAATCGAGTGGCGAGAGGCGACGGACAACGGTTAGCTACCGGTACTGCTGCTCCGTTCGACATATAGTTTGACGGACGAATTGCTCTGATAAACGAGGTGCCGCGAGCTGAGGCCGAGAATCTCGGCGGTCTTGTGTTGAGTGAGGCGTCTTACCCCCCGGGACCTTGCTCAATTCGCCATCTGCGACCCACGCGGAGTGAGTGCGTCACACAGCACCTTGGCATCGGTGCGTTGAGCCATGCGCTCGATGACGATTTCGCGCGGGGCCCGGGCCTTGCCGTAGTACTCGAGGTTGTGCTGAGCTCTCGCGCTGATCACGTAGCCCGCTAGTGATAGTCCCGCATAGACTCCACCGGATTCGACCATTTGATAAACGTTTGCCTTGTCTACCGTGTTGGCGGTCGTGTCCCGTTCGCCGATTGTGCCTAGGGTTGCGCCCGAACTCGCCCCTAATGTCAGGCTCGAGTCGAGAGCTTGTTCAAGCGTTCTTCGATCCATGATGAACAGGACAACAGTGGCCTCCTGGTAACCCGCCTGAAGCCCAATGCTCGGGGCACCAAGGGAGTAGAAGGCGGGATTGGACCAGCGGCCATCGGTACCGCGACTCATCAGCACGCCGTTGCCGCCTTCGCCCCCGAAAAGGACCGCTGCCTTGATGACGCGGGGGAAGATCATGATCGCCTGGGCGTGGCTGATGTACGCGTCCACGCCTGCGAAGCGCGGGTTCTGACGCATCCGAGTCAAGGCCATTGCAGCCCTCTCGACAATTGCTTGTTGATCTTCGCCGTTAGTTTTTGACTGCGGCACCTGCGCGGGCCGAGGGTGTGAGCAGCCAATGGGTGCCACGAACAGAGTGCTTGCGACCACGGTGGTGGCAACCCATCGCACGGTGCGAGGGATCATCGTTCTGGAGTTCAGGAGTGCATGTTTCATCGTCGTTCCTCTCGAGTCTGTCCCTAGCAAAGGCTTTGCCAATGCACGTCTGCGCGAGAGAAGCGCAGCTTTCGCGCTGTCTTCGCGTGCTCGGGACACGACGAGAGGTCTGGAGTCTCACCGCGTCGACTCGTTTCCGGACACTCGCTCGGACAGACGTCCGCAGCAGCGTTTGCGTTTCAGTCGCTTTAGAAAACCCCCGAGGCGGCCATGCCGTAGACTGAGCCTCCACTAAGGGGGGTGAGGGTTACGGTGGCAGCGGTTGTGCTTCCCGAAACGTAGTGTAGCAACGTGGGCACGGAGTAACCAATACCAAAGCCGATGACGTCGCCGACAACGACATCCGACACGTAGTGACGATCTCCCATGACCCTAAATGTAGCGGTGGAAAGTGCCAGTGCCGCGGTTGTTCCACACGCAATGGCGTCGGCCCAGGCGTTACCGTATAGTGCTAAGCGCGTGTGATGGGCGCACGATAGACCTGCGGCCGTTGCCGATGCGTTGGCGTGCCCGCTAGGGAATGACGCTGTGGAACCAGAACCACAAAGCTTGTCGAATGAGGGATCACGCTGGCAATCCTCATAAGACGGGCGGGCGCGACCGGCGATGTTGAATGTGGTCGTCGTGAGGAGAGTGCTAAATGCGTAGGCCTCCGCGTCCATCAGAACGAGTTGCAGCGCAACATCGCTTTTTCCACGGGCCAGCGGCACGACGAGTGAATCGACTCCGACGACAAGCGCGGCCGATGTGAGCGCGGCCAAATCGCTTAGTGAACGAACGCGAGCGAGCCCGTTGGGTGAACGAACTCGGAGCGCGTCACGCGCACTGTCGTCAAATAGGATTCCGCCAGTCCAGTGTGGCTGCGTGGGTGGCTTCAGGCAGAAGTAGATACCAACGGACGCAACGCCTGCGACTCCCGTGAGGACGTACTCAAGGGGGCGAAACTTTGCCCAGGACGGGTTCCAGCTAAGACCCTCAGGCTGCAGAGGCGCTGCCGCTTGGCTGAGCGTGCTGGCAGTGAAGGCAATGGCAAATACCGTTATTCTGTCCAGAATTCGCAATGAATGCAATCTTGTCATCGCGGAGTCACGCCAGTTTCGTTTTAGTGGCCACTCGCTGCCGCGGGCGGTTTCGGTACATCCGAACGCATAGCGTCTAGCGCCATCGGAACCAAGCGCAAGGTGGCGCTAGCGGGTAAAATTCGCCCGTAAGCATAGTCCAGAAACCCCACATTGGTCGCCATTGTCCACGAGCTAATTTGCGAACCTCTCCGAGTCACTAGGCCCCCGTCTTCGCTGTCCAAAGGGACCTTGCCAACGCACTCCCGCAAAGGCTAATGGAGAAGCATGAGTGATGAGAAGCCGATTCAGGATACGGGCTCAGCCGCGCCCACGATTGCCTGGTTGCGGCCCATTGTCATTGCCAGACCGGGTGAAGCTCTGCCGCTACTTGCGTCGATGGCCTGGATATTCCTCGCCTTGACGGCCTACTACATTATCAAGCCGCTCCGAAGTGCGGTCCTTCAGGACAAGATTGGTGTTGACAACAAGTGGGTCGCTTTGGTGGCAACGACTGTGTTCGTTGCCCTGCTCGCATTCGCCTACGGAAAGATCGTGCCTCGAGTGGCGCGTTCGCGCTTGGTTGTGTCGACGTTTGTCGTGTTCATCCTGTGCCTCGGGGCATTCGCCCTCGCACTGCCGCACGGCGGGGTGTTGACGGGCTATGTATTTTTCGTTTGGGTTTCGACATTCAACCTGATGGTCATCTCCCAATTTTGGAGTCTTGCCGCCGACGTTTGGACCAAGGAAGAAGGGCTGCGGCTCTTTGGCTTCATTGGTGTCGCAGGCGTAGCAGGGGGGATCTTCGGCACATTGGTCGTTGGCAGCTTCGCCAAGCGGCTGAGAACAGAGCAGATGCTGGCGCTTTCCGCGGTCGTGCTATTCGTTTGCCTGTTATTGGCCCTGTACATTCTTCGCTTCGGGTCTGCTCGAGGCCAGGGCCAATCCCAGGCACCTCCGGCAGCAGGCATGGCACCCTCAATAGGCGGCAATTCGATGATGCTCGTTTTGGGCTCGCCGTACCTGCGATTAATTGCGGCCATGATGCTTATCCTGAACCTCGTCAACACGAACAACGAGTGGATTCTCGACAAGATGGTTTCGCGCTCGGCCATGAGCCATGCCGCCATCAAGGAGTTTTATGCACAGTTCTACCTGTTCCAGAATGTTCTGACATTCGGGATTCAGTTCTTCCTCACAGCCCGCATTCAGCGCCGCCTTGGCGCCGGCGTGGCGCTGTTCTTCGAACCGGTCATCGGCATCGTGGGGGGTGCTTTGTTCCTTGTGACGCCGCTCCTCGCGGTGATTCGGTGGCACAAGATTTTCGAGAACGCGAGTGACTACTCCATTCAGTCCAATACTAAGGAATTGCTCTACTTGCCCGTTTCCAAATTGGAGAAGTACAGCGCAAAGAACTTCAACGATACGTTTGTGGTGCGCGGTGGTGACGCTCTCGGTGCAGCAACGATTTTTGCAGTAACGACGTATTTGCTGCCGGCGTTGGGCGTTCTCAGTCTCAAGGTCATGCTCGGCTTCGATATTCTGCTGGGGGTTGTCTGGCTAGCCCTTGCCGCAGCCATTGGTCGTATGCACCGGGGGCTCACGGCTGCTCGTGCCGGCCAAAACACAATAGGCATGGCTCCAAAATCCC
>Ga0302321_100003112_pt1 | contig 14212 bp, 10 predicted proteins | sample Fen_T0_1_FD_202505 | JGI IMG/M metagenome (GOLD analysis project Ga0302321, IMG submission 202505) | Peat permafrost microbial communities from Stordalen Mire near Abisko, Sweden - Fen_T0_1 | ecosystem: Environmental > Terrestrial > Soil > Wetlands > Permafrost | place: Sweden: Abisko...
CTCAAGTTCCCGCCCGGCCGGCCGTTAAGAGAGCTATCCGCCTTCGCGCCCGGTCCGGGTGTGGCGACTTTCATTGCGAGAACCGCATGCCCGACTCCAACGTTACAAATCCGTTCCGTCCCCAGTGGCTGTATCGGCGCCTGCCGGCCGGGGACGCCATGCTCGCCGCCGCCAAGGGTCTCTCACCCGCTTTCCTACAGCTGCTAGGCGCGGTCGACGCCAGTCCGCCGATTTCCTTCCAGGCCTTGGGCGCGCGCTTCCCGAACAAGGATGCCGACGACCTGGAACTGTGGCTCGCCGAGTTGTGCCGCATGCACCTGATCGCCCCGGCCGAATCCAGGGACATCGCTTCTTCCGCCGCATCCCCTTCTTCGGCCTCTCCCACCCTGCCCGCCTACCCGCATGGGGCCGCCGCGATGCGCGTGCTGCTGGTCCACAAGCTGCCCTCGACCCGCCTGGCCTGGCGCGACCTGCTCGGCCACCTGCCGCTGGAACTGAGCGAGGCCGGCTCCCTGGAGCAGGCCGACGCCGCCTACAACCGCCTGCTCCCGCAAGGCGTGGTGCTCGGGCCGGAAGGCGGCGACTTCAACGCCCTGCACCTGATCCACGTGCTCAAGCACCCGCGCGCGCCGCGGCCCACCAAGGTGTTCCTGGTGCTCGACGATCCCCACTGGTCCGCCAAGATCAAGGCCGCCGCCGCGCGCGCCGACGACACCATCACCGCCGGCACCTGGGACAGCCTGGCCGGACGCGTCGCCCGCCATCTCTCCCTGCCCGGCCTCTCCGGCCCGCTGGCTGGCACCGGCGCGCTGTCGGTGATCGAGCAGATCCTTTACGACACCCCGGAAGCGGCACGTGCCCAGGCCGACGCGCGCGGCGCGCTCGAGCGCGAACACCCGCGAGTGGCCGCCACCCTGGCCGATCAGTGGGGCATGGCCGCGCTGGACCAGGTGTTCGACCAGCTCATTTTCAACGACCGCGGCGACCGGGCCGGCTTCTCCAGCGCGTCCATGGAAGATCTGCTGTTCCTCTACCGCATCCACAGCGAACTGCGGCCCCAGCAGAACAACTGGGACCCCAGCATGCAACCCCATACCCGGCGCGGCCGCTCCGCCTCGCTCAAGCTCACCGGGCGGCACCGCAGCCTCACCCAGAGCATGACCCACCTGGCCTAGGCCAGGCTTCCCGCAACTGCCGCGCGCGCACGGCGGCACGACGCGGGCAAGCGCCCACCCGCAGGCGCGCTGTGCAACTGGGCTCCCGCAACGGGAACCCCAGTCTCAGGCTCCCGGACCCGTGAGCCCGGCCACCTGCCCGCGGCCTGCCAAACCACGCGCCTCCTGCAGTGGAACAAACCCCGGCTGAAAGCAGCACGGAAAACCACAGTCACCCGCGGCCTGACCGCGTTCGCGACGGCCGCGTATCAAATCCGCCACAACCGCGCCGCGCCCTGACAAAAGTATTCGCCAGCACCGGTTGGTCATTGCCAGGAACGTGACCAACCCGCCAGGGCCATGTTCTTGCGATTCATCTTGTCATGTTCACTATCGCGCCCCACCCCGCTGCCGCACCGGTGCGGTGCATGCTGCGGCTGCACGTATAAAAACAACTGTCATTTCACGACAAAATTCATCGCCCCGGCGCGCGGCGCCACCAACGTAGCCCCGCGTGCTTCCGGTACCGGCATCGCGATGGTCCCGCGTGCCGGCGTCGCCGGCCATGAAAGCGACCCGGCGCGCCGGGCCGGAGGCGGAGCGGGGAATGCGGGGCATGGGCCGGGAGGACATGAACAGGCCGCCGTCACAGGACGCGATGGGCATGTTCCCAGCTTACGGGAATCCGGTGCGCCTGTGGCAACCAAGTATGGGTGTTTTGGGGGCCGGGATACGCGCAATACGGTGAACATTTCGGCACAACATGCACAAGCAACAACGCCCGCAGCGCGGGCATCAGGAAAAATTCCGATTCAATCTGCTTTGCAGCTCAATCCGCCATTCCAAAATAGACGCTTCATTTCCCACCCATATCAGCCATCGGAATATTCTTCAAACGCGACCATTGCCACACCTCTTGCGAAGGCGTCGGATACGGAATCGCCGATGCGTCGCCCCATGAAAACAGGTGGCTGGTTCCCCCGGTGGAGATCATCCGCCTGCCCAAGGCCAGCGAGCCGTCTTTCATCGGCGCCATGAACCAGCGCTGGACCGCGACCCGATCGCGCACGCGTTCTGACGCGTTGTCCGGCGTTCCATCGGCCACCTCTTCGTCTACCCACAGGTAGCCCCTGGAGCAGCCCCATTTGCTCGACTCGTTGATCGCGTGTGCCCAGCCCGGCCCTTTGGCCGAGGCGGTTCCCTCGGGTCGCAAGGGATGGGCCCTGAGCGACATTTCGCCGCGCGCCCGCTCCAGACCGATGAGCAGTTCCGACGCCCCGTACAGGGACAGGCCCATCATTTTCTTGGGCTTGCGCTGCATTGGATTCATGTCGCCCCGGTAGTCCAGACCCTCGATCGGAGGCCACGCGTAAGCTTGCTTGAACTCGGGACACCCTACCCATGCCGTTTCCACGATTCCCAACTCCTTCGGCGGATCGGATTCGCCTATGGTCTTTCCGCAGCCGGACAGGCAAGCCGCTGACAAGGCTACGGCCATCCACATCCTCCTACCTATGCTTCGCTCCATGCTTCGCCCTCAACTTTCGGATTCTCGCCGTCTTCACGCATTCAGAAGGTCGGCCCTGCCCAACCCAATTCATGATAGGCCGCAGGAGCCGCCGCGGAGTCGCTTGGACTCTTGACTGCAGACGGCAAGCGCCCCCCGATTACGCATCCAATCTTCCGCGCCTGCATTTGCACGCCTGCCGCCTGCTTGTTGATTCCCGGACTGCTAGCGCCGACTCCTCGTGGTCGCCACGAACAGGGCGTCGAGCATGTCGAATTCCTCCGGCTCGGCGCGCGCCAGGCGCACGCCGCGCAGCCATTTCTTGAGATGCTTGATGTCCGCGCAGGCGGCCACATCGGCCTCCATCTGCGCCAGGCCGGCGGCCAGCGCGCGCGCATCGGCGTCGATGGCGCGCTGCACGGTTTCTGGCGTGTTGGAACGCGGCATGGCGCCTTGCGCCATCGTGAGAAATGGCGTGACGAAATGGGCGATTTCCTCCTCCAGGCGCATCGACTGCTCCTGCAGCACGGCGTTGTAGCGCAGCAGCCGCTCTTCGGCCATCCCGGCCAGGGCGGCGGGGTCGATCTGCTCGATTTGCAATTGCAGCTCGAGCAGGGCCAGCAGATCCTGCTTGGCGTAGGCCTGGTTCACCTTCTGCATCAGCGCGGTCTTGCGCTCCCGCTCCACGGGATCGGCCTCGCGGTCCGGATGCAGTTCACTGACCAGTTTGCGATAGATCTCGCGCACCGACTGGGTGGCATGCTCGCGCGCCTTCTCTTCCTCGGCCGCGCGAGCGCTTTGCCGCGCGCTCTTCTTGCCAGCCTTTTTCGCGCGCCGCGCCGGTTCGGCCTGCCCGGCCGCATCCATCTTTTCCTTGATCTGCCGGGCCAGTTCCTCGTGGCTGGCAGCGGGGGCATCGTCATCGAACTCCATGCCGAAGGCGGTCCCCGCCAGTTCGCGCATATAGTCCAGCTCCTCCGCCTGGGCCTGCTTGAAGCTCGCGCCGCTGTATTTGTCGTGCAGCGCGATCAGTTCCTCATCCTCCTCATCGGCGAGCAACCCGGCCAGCAGGTTGAGCACCAGGCCAGTCACCTTGGCGCGCTGCGTCTTGCCCAGCTGACTGCCCTGCATCGCCCGGTCGAGCAGGCGGACCATCTCGACCTGGCACAGGCGCTTGCGCGCGTTCAGGGGCTCGAATTCGCCCGCCACCCACTGCGCATAGCGCGGCATGAACTCCTGCCAGCGCGCCAACTCGCCGCGCTGCGACCCGATCTTCGCGATCCATTTGTTGAACTGCTTCTGCGCCTTGCTCAGCGTCGGCGCGCTGCCGGGAACCCCCAGCTTGACCTGGGTGTTGGCGCGCGCTTCCGGGACACCGTCAAACAGCGTGTTCTGCTTTTTCATCGGCAAGAGGAGCGCGAGTGAGTGGAATGGGCAATGCCCGAGCAGGCAAGGATAACTGATGGGCAGGGATCTGTGGGCGCAGGGAATGGCGGCGGCTTTGCGGATCGGCCGCACTTTGCAGTGGAATCGATCCAGGTTGAATCCGCCATTTGCGAACCATGCCCCTGGCCCGCTGGCCGGCCGCTTGGCGGCACATTGCCGCCACAGGCCCGAGCCCATCCGCACTGATCGAGTTCAACCCTGAATGGCCACTCGACACCTCCGAATGCGGTCATTCGCCTCCCATACAGACTGTTGCCCGGCAAAGGCGCAGGGAAGGATGGATTGCAACTCCGGGGTCTTACACATCACAGATTGGCAGCCCACCCCGGCTCACAGCTTGTGTGCATATAAGGAGCCGTCGATTTTTGACGCCGTCAGATTGAAGGCCAAAGCTCATAGCTGATATGCCTCTGCGATGTATGGCGTTGGCTGCAGCGAAAGGTATCTAATTGGCGCGATAGCAAGAATTATTGGAGAGACAAGCAAGATGACTTCCCTTTCAGGCGTGCGGGTGCTGGACCTGAGCCGCGTTTTCTCCGGACCCTGGGCCACCCAGATGCTTGCCGATTTCGGCGCCGAAGTCATCAAGGTGGAGCGCCCGGGCCGGGGCGACGATGTGCGTTACCAGGGCGTGCCTCTCAAAGACCCGCAGGGACGCGAGACCGGCGAAACGTCCTCGTTTCTTGCCATGAACCGCGGCAAACGGTCAATTACCCTCGACATGTCGCAGCCGACGGGGCAAGGGCTGGTGCGCGAACTGGCTGCCAGGAGCGATGTCCTGATCGAGAATTTCAAGGCGGGCGATCTGGAGCGATATGGGCTGGACCACGCCTCACTCAGGGCACTCAATCCGCGCCTGGTGTATTGCTCGATCAGCGGTTTCGGCCAATCCGGCCCGTACAGCCACTTGCCCGGTTACGACCCGATCTTCCAGTCGATGAGCGGGCTGATGAGCATCACCGGCCATCCCGACAGCGAGCCGGGCGGGGGACCGATGCGGGTAGGTTTTGCTGTAGGTGACATCACGGCCGGCTTTTATGCCGTCAGCGCAGTTCTCGCGGCCTTGCGCCATCGCGACGTCGTTTCCGGAGAAGGCCAGTACATTGATCTGGCGCTGTTTGATGCACAAGTGGCAGCAATCTCCCACGTGGCAATGATGTACCTGGTGTCGGGACAGCAGCCGCCGCGCCTGGGTACGGCTTCACCGATCACCTGTCCCTGGCAATCGTTCGATTGCGCCAATGGTCAGATCGTTGTCGCAGTGGGAAATGACATCCAGTTCCGGAAGTTCTGTGCCGTGCTGGCCAAGCCCGAGTGGGCAGACGACACGCGCTTTGCAACCAACCCGCAGCGTGCAAAACACCGGACCGATCTGGTGCCCATGATAGCCGCGGTGCTCAAGACGCGAAACGTGGCGGAGTGGTACGCCGCCTTCGATGCGGCAGGCGTACCGAGCGGTCCCATAAACAGCTTCGCCGAAGTGTTCTCCGACCCTCAGATTGTGCATCGGGAAATGCTCACCCAATTGCCCCACCCGCTGGCCGGTACGGTGCCGCAGGTCGCCAACCCCGTCAAGTTTTCCGCCACGCCCGTTCAATACGACTTGCCGCCGCCGTTGCTTGGCCAACACACCGACGAGGTGCTAAGGGAGGTATTGGGCTTGAACGAGGAGCAGATTGCCACGCTTAGAACTGAAAAGGTCATTTGACATGAGCAGTGATGATATTTCTGCGTTCCGCGACAGCGCCGCGGACTTCCTGGGCGCGGCAGACCAGCGCCAGCGCAAGCGCAAGCTCGCCGGCACGGCGCCAGGCCTGGAGCGCGCCATGTGGTCGACCATTTCCGAATTGGGGTGGCTCTCCATCCTTGTATCGGAGGAAGATGACGGCCTGGGCCTGGGGCTGCCGGAGGCTACCGCGATCGCGGAGCAGGTGGGGCATTTCCTGCTGCCCGAGCCCGTGGTCGACGCCGGGTTCCATCCGCTAGCGCTCCTCTCCAGGCTTCCACCGGGCACCATGCGCAGAGAACTGCTGCAAAGCCTGCAGGACGGCACCAAGATCGCGGGCGTGGCATGGCAGGAACAAGCCGGGCAACTTGAGCCGCGGAAATACAACACTGTTGCCACGTCTGTCGACGGCAATTTCAGGCTACAGGGCCATAAGCGGTTCGTCCTTCCCGGCAACGGGGCGGACGGGTGGTTGGTAAGCGCAAACCTTGAAGGCACGGCCGCGATATTCTGGGTGCCATCAGCAAGCGCCGGGTTACGCATTGGCGACAGCCGGTGTGTCGATGGTGGCGTGATATCCGAAGTGTTTTTTTCGGACTGCGAGGTTCCAGCAGCGCATCTCCTCGCCCACGGTGCGCCAGTCGATCTGGCACTGTGTGATGCCAATGACGTTGTCCGCGTCTGCCAGGGAGCCGAACTGCTGGGCATTGCTGCACGCGCCTTGGCGATCACCCAGGAGTATGTCAGCACGCGCGTGCAGTTCGGCAAGCCGATTGGCAGCTTTCAGGCCTTGCAGCATCGCCTGGTCGATGGCTATATACAGGTCGAACTGTCGAAAGCCGGCTTGCGCGAAGGGCTGGCCCAGCTTTCGCGTGGCGAAACCACCCTGGCAGCCCTCGCCAGCCGCGTCAAGGCGCGCTGCGCTCATGCGGCTCTACAAGTGAGCCGCGCGTCGATCCAATTGCACGGCGCGATCGGCTATACCGACGAATGCGATATCGGCTTGTACTTCAATCGCGCGCTTGCCCTTGCCGGCCGCTTGGGTGGCATCGGCGTTCACCAGGTGCGCCACTTCAGAGAAGCAAGAACACTTGCACGCGCCACTCCCGCGGCGGACCACCCCGAGACCAGCGAATTTCCCCGTGATGCCGATTGGGATGCGATGCCGGAACCGCAATTTCGGCGGATGGTTCGCGCGTTCATCACCGCGCATTATCCGGCGCATCTGCGCTATTTGCCGCATCGCGCACATTGGACGCAGATCAAGGAGTGGTATTTCACCCTGTCGCGCCAAGGCTGGATCGCCCCCGCCTGGCCCAAGGAGCACGGAGGCATGGGACTGCCTCCCGACAAGTTGATCGCCTTCATCGAAGAGCATGAACAATATGGCGTGGCACGTCCGCCCGACCAGGGCCTGATCATGCTGGGGCCGATCTTGATCCGCTTTGGCACCGATGATCAGCGCGCACGCTTTTTGCCCCGGATACTCAGTGGCGAGCACGTATGGTGCCAAGGCTATTCCGAGCCGAACGCCGGCTCGGATTTGGCCTCCCTTCGGTGCGAAGCGGTGCTCGACAATGGCCATTTCATTGTCAATGGCCAGAAAACCTGGAGCACCCTCGCGCAGGACGCCACGCACATGTTCATGCTGGTACGCAGCTCCAAGGAGGGCAAAAAGCAGGAAGGCATCAGCTTCCTCCTGGTTGATCTTGCCACGCCCGGAGTGACGGTCCGGCCGATTCGAAATATTGCCGGGGACGAGGAATTCTGCGAGGTATTTTTCGACAATGTGCTTGTGCCGGGGGCCAATCTGGTTGGAGAACTCCATCAGGGCTGGACCATCGCCAAGGCCTTGCTGGGATTCGAGCGCCTGTTCGGCGGCAGCCCCAAACATGCGCAATACACGCTGGGCCAACTGGAGGCAGTGGCGCGTACCCTGGGTCTTTTCGACGATCCGGCCTTTGTAGCGCGCTACGCGCAATCCATGCTGGACACCGCCGATCTGAGCGCCGCCTATGCCGGCTTCGCCGACATCGCCAAGCGCGGAGAGAACCTGCCGCAGAGTGTCTCCCTGCTCAAAATCTGGGCGACCGAAACGCATGAACGGATCGCGATGCTGCTCACCGAGGCGGCCGCCGAATACGGCGGCATGGCCATCGCGGGCGGCGAGGCAGAGGTGCGGCAGGACGTGGTCGCGCCCTTGTACAACGCTTTGGCGGCGACGATATTTAGCGGCACGAATGAAATTCAACGAAACATTCTGGCCAAGCAGGTATTGAATCTTCCGTCCTGAAAAACGCATAAGCCGTCATGCGGCACAAGGAGACAACCAGTGCGCAGCAAGCAATTTCACCGTTCCACACCCGTCACCGTAAACAGCGGACGGCGCCGAATCCTGGCTGGCCTGGGCGGCCTGACAGGCACGACACTGCTGGGGGCCGTCACGGAGGCATACGCACAGAGCTATCCGGCCAAGGCAGTCAAGTTGATTGTTCCATTTCCGCCTGGTGGATCCACAGATGTGGCAGGTCGCGTGCTTGGCCAGAGCATGGCTGCCGACCTGGGTCAGCCATTTGTGATTGACAATCGCGCCGGTGCTGCCGGAGCGCTCGGCATGGACGTGGTTGCCAAGTCGGCGCCGGATGGATATACCTTGGGAGTAGGCGGCGTGGGGGCGATGGTGACCCTGGAATTGCTCGGCCGCAAGCTGCCCTACAATGCTTTCAAGGACCTGGTGCCCGTAGGTCACATGGGCTCGCTGGGCCTGGGCATTGCTGCCAAGAATGGCCTGAAAGCGCGCAACATCAGCGAGCTGATCGCGCTGGCGAAGGCGCAACCGGGCAAGCTTTCCTACGGCACTTCCGGCACCGGTTCGCCCGGGCATCTGGCATTTGAATACTTCAAGAGCCTCACCGGCGTGGACATGCTGCATGTGCCTTACAAGGGCGATGCGCCACTGACTGCCGATGTGATCGGCGGCCAGGTTGACATCGGCATACTTACCGGCCCGACTGCGCTTGCGCAATCGCGTGGCAACGGTTTGCGCGTGCTTGCCATGACCAGCGCCGCACGCTCCGAACAGGCGCCACAGATCCCGACCGTGGCCGAGTCCGGCGTGCCGAACTATGCGGCGGAAATCTGGAACGTCCTGGTCGCGCCCGCGGGAACACCCGATGCGGCGGTGGATCGTCTGAACACCGCCCTGAACGCGGCATTGGCGTTGCCGACAGTCCGCGCCCAATTGGCAGCGCAAGGTCTGGCTGTTGCGCCAATGTCGGCCAAGGCCACCGCGCAGTTCCTCCAAAAGGAACGCGAGAAGTGGGCGATGGTTGTAAAGCGCTCGGGCGCGCAGCTTGACTCATAGGGCGGTCGCTTTACTCCAGGCCACCCGAAAGGAAAGTGCAAGCCGAAATTGCCTAAATGCAGGTGCGCTTCGTAATACCGGATTCTTGTTGGCCTTTAAAAAAACCATAGAGACATACATCATGCTTGCAAGAATCATCGCTACTACAGCCTTGGCCGCCATCACATCCATTGCGGCTGCGCAGGATTGGCCGTCACAGCAACCGATAAAATATATCGTCCCGTTCCCGCCCGGTGGGGCGACCGACATCATCAGCCGGCCGTTGGCGGACAAGCTTCGTGAGCGTCTGGGCCAGGTGGTGGTCATCGAAAACGTCGGTGGCGCGGGTGCGTCGATCGGCACGGCCCGGCTCAAGCAGGCGTCCGCCAATGGCTACACCATAGGCCTGGGCAACTCGGCATCGCACACCATCACCCCGCACCTGCTGCTGAAATTGCCTTACGACCCGTTGAGTGATTTCACTCCCATCTCGATGCTGACCGAGTATGCCAACGTGCTGGTGGTGTCGTCACAATCGCCCGCGCGCGACATGAAGGAGTTTTTAGCCTGGGCCAAAAGCAAACCCGGCGGCCTGACCTACGGTTCTGCCGGCAACGGCTCGAGCAATCACCTGAGTTCGGCCCTGCTGGGCCAGTCAGCGGGGCTACAGTTTACGCACGTGCCGTACAAGGGCAGTAATGCCGCGATTACGGACCTGATGGGAGGCCAGGTCGACTGGATGTTTGCCACCATCTCGGAGATTCGCCCCTTCCTGCAGACTGGCCGCTTGCGCGCCCTGGGTATTTCCTCCAGAACGCGCGATGCGCTGCTCCCCGAGGTTGCGCCGATTGCCGAAGTCGTTCCCGGCTATGAGGTGATCGGCTTCATGGGTCTGTTTGCGCCCGCCAGGCTGCCGGCGGCAATCACCGCCCGCATCAACAGCGAAGTCAACAGCATCCTCAAGTCGCCCGACATGGTGGAACGCTTTGCCGCACAGGGCATGCGTGCGCGCACCAGCACGCCCGAAGAACTCGCCACGCGCGTCAGGCGCGACTACGCCACCTGGAAGTCAGTGGTGGCAGCCGCCGGCATCAAGGCCGAATAGGTCCGCCACTCCCTCAACACTTACCCGGTAAGACCACAACATGACCACGCCAAAACGCAAACTCGTCAAACGCATCTCGCTGCTCACACGCAAGGAGGGCATGTCGAAAGAAGAGTTCCTGAAACACTGGAACGACCACCTGCCCATTTCACATGCGGTGCCCGGCCTGCGCCGCTACACGCTGTGCCATATCGTCAGCGAGCCGCAACGCAAGGACGTCCCCGTGGTCTGGAATGTCGGCCAGGTCGACGGGATTGCCGAAACCTGGTTTGATGATCAGGCCGCGACCGACCGCGCCTTCTCCTCACCGGAAGGCCTGGCCTGGCTGGCGCACGGCTCGACCTTTATCGGCAGGCAGAAGACCTTTGTAGTCGAGGAAGAGTTCGTGATTGAACTTGACTGAAAGGCGATGGCCGGGCCCTGCAGTCTGCCCGGGGCGACCGGATAGACCGACTTGCCTGATTGGCAAGCGCTCTGGTCAATTGCACACTACTGGCCGCCTTGGGGCAAAGTAGTAACAGGCAGTTTTGGGCCGAACCCGGCCGGATGAAAGGCATGAGATCGCGTCATTCGACTGTCTCATCACGGCTGCACAGCGGACACCAATGGCGGAACGTGTAGCGAGACTCAACGGCGGGGCGTGCCGCAGCGTGCAGGCCCTGATGCGCGCCGCGCATCAGGCTGCTGACCCTGCGGGCAGATGCGGCCGCCGGCGCGCGCCGGCAGCCCAGTTCATTCCCGATTGCGCCTAGCGCGTCGCGTTCGCGTCCACCACCGTCAGCGCGGTCATGTTGACCAGGCGGCGCACCGTCGCCGAGGGCGTGAGGATGTGCACCGCCTTGGCCGCGCCGAGCAGGATGGGGCCGATGGTGACCCCGCCGCCGGCGGCGGTCTTGAGCAGGTTGTAGCTGATGTTGGCCGATTCCATGCTGGGGAAGACCAGCAGGTTGGCTTCACCCTTCAGGCGCGAGTTCGGGAACATCGCCTTGCGCACGTCGACATCGAGGGCGGCGTCGCCGTGCATTTCGCCTTCGACTTCCATCCACGGCGCGCGGGCGTTGAGCAGTGCCAGGGTGTCGCGCATTTTCAGCGCGGAGGGGCAGTTCAGGGAACCGAAGCTCGATTGCGAGAGCAGGGCCACCTTGGGGGCGATGCCGAAGCGGCGCATCTCCTCGGCGGCCATGATGGTGATCTCGGCGAGTTGCTCGGCGGTGGGATCGAGGTTGACGTGGGTGTCGACCAGGAACACCTGGCGGCCGGGCAGCATCAGGCCGTTCATGGCGGCGTATTCCTTGACCCCGGGGCGCAGGCCGATCACCTGGTCGATGTAGGGCAGGTGCAGGGCGTGGGTGCCGAAGGTGCCGCAGATCATGCCGTCGGCGTCGCCCTTGCGGATCATCATCGCGCCGATCAGGCTGTGGCGGCGCCGCATCTCCACCTGCGCGTAGTGAGCGGTGATGCCCTTGCGCTCGGTCAGGCGGTGGTACTCCTGCCAGTATTCCTTGTAGCGCTCGTCGAACTCGGGGTTGACCAGGTCGAAGTCGGTGCCGGGGCGGATCCGCAGGCCGAAGCGGTCGAGGCGGCTCTGGATCACCGCCGGGCGGCCGATCAGGATGGGCCGGGCGATGCCTTCGTCGACGATGATCTGCGCCGCGCGCAGCACCCGCTCGTCCTCGCCCTCGGCGAGCACGACGCGCTTTTTCAGGGCCGCCTTGGCTTCCTGGAAAATCGGCTTCATCATCAGTCCGGAGTGGTAGACGAACTGCTCCAGGCTGGCGCGGTAGACCTCCATGTCGGCGATCGGGTGGGTGGCCACGCCGCTGTCCATCGCCGCCTTGGCCACCGCCGGCGCCACCTTGGCGATCAGGCGCGGATCAAAAGGCTTGGGGATCAGGTATTCGGGGCCGAAGCTGACGTTGCTGGTGCCATAGGCAATGGCGACGATCTCGCTCTGCTCGGCCTGGGCCAGCTCGGCGATCGCGTTGACGGCGGCGATTTCCATCTCCGCCGTCACCGTGGTCGCGCCGACGTCGAGCGCGCCGCGGAAAATGAACGGAAAGCACAGGACGTTGTTGACCTGGTTCGGAAAGTCGGTGCGGCCGGTGCACATCACGGCGTCGTCGCGCACCGCCTTGACCTCTTCGGGCATGATCTCCGGGGTCGGGTTGGCGAGCGCCAGGATCAAGGGTCGGGCGGCCATCTTGGCGACCATTTCCTTCTTGAGCACGCCGCCGGCGGACAGGCCGAGGAATATGTCGGCGCCCTCGATGACTTCGCCCAGGGTGCGGCCGGGAATGTCTTTTGCGAAGCGTGCCTTGTTGTCGTCCATCTCCTCCTTGCGGCCCTTGTAGACCACGCCGGCGATGTCGGTGACGATGATGTTTTCCATCCGCAGGCCGAGCTTGATCAAGAGGTCCATGCAGGTGAGCGCGGCGGCGCCGGCGCCGGAGGCAACCAATTTCACGTCTTCAAATTTCTTGCCGACCACCTTCAGGCCGTTGGTGACGGCGGCGCCGACGATGATGGCGGTGCCGTGCTGGTCGTCGTGGAACACCGGGATCTTCATCCGCTCGCGCAGCTTCTTTTCGATGTAGAAGCACTCCGGCGCCTTGATGTCTTCCAGGTTGATGCCGCCGAACGTGGGCTCTAGCGAGGCGATGATGTCGACCAGCTTGTCGGGGTCTCGTTCAGCTATTTCAATATCGAACACGTCGATCCCGGCGAACTTCTTGAACAGCACGGCCTTGCCTTCCATCACCGGCTTGGAGGCGAGCGGGCCGATGTTGCCCAGGCCGAGCACCGCGGTGCCGTTGGTGATCACCCCAACCAGGTTGGCGCGCGCGGTGTACAGGCGCGCGGTGGCGGGATCAGCCTCGATCTCCTTGCAGGCGAAGGCTACGCCGGGCGTGTAGGCCAGGGCGAGGTCGCGCTGGTTGGTGAGCTGCTTGATCGGCGTCACCGAGATCTTGCCCGGCTTGGGCAGGCGGTGGTAGTCGAGGGCGGCTTGCTTGAGTTTTTCGGTCTGGTCTGCCATGAGGTATCGCTAGTGGGCCATGCGTGAAAAGGTCGCATCAAGGGGCAATGCATGCCGTAAAGCCAAGGGCATTTCATGCCGTGCATCTGGACGCAGCCCGAATTATGCGCCCAACCGGAGGGGCCAAGGGGTGCGCAGTCTAACGCCGTTTGCGCCCGGGCGCCTAGATGCCGCATGCGTAAACCGTGCCAATGCGCCTGCGCGGCAGGGCGCGCGGGGGCTACAATCGCAAATTGGGATTTTTTGCTGCACCACACCATTGATCGCCCCATGAACAACCCCGCACCCCCTCTGCTATCGCCCCTCCAGGTAGCCCGCCGCATGGACGACATCGACGCCTTCTACGCCATGGAGATCCAGCGCGACGCGGTGGAACTGGAGCGCGCCGGGCGTTCCATCATCTACCTGTGCGTGGGCGAGCCCGACTTCGCCGCCCCGCCGGCGGTGATGGACGCGGCCGATGCGGCGGTACGGCGCGGCGACACCCACTACACCGTGGCGCTGGGCATCGCGCCGCTACGCGAAGCGATCAGCGGACACTACCGGCGCCACTATGGGCTGGAGATTCCGGCCAGCCGGATCGCGGTGACCTCGGGCGCCTCGGGGGCGCTGCTGATCGCCTTCGGCACCCTGGTCAACCCGGGCGACGAGTGGCTGATGCCCGACCCCACCTACCCCTGCAACCGGCGCTTCGTATCGCTGTACGGCGGCACCACCCGGCTGATCCCCTGCGGGCCGGCGGAGAACTACCAGCTCACCCCTGAACTGGTGGAGCGCCATTGGGGCCCGAACACCCGCGGGGTGATGCTGGCCACCCCGGCCAACCCGACCGGCACCGCGGTGTCTCCGGCGACCATGCGCGCCATCCACGCGATCGTGCGCGCCAAGGGCGGCACC
>Ga0302321_100003114_pt1 | contig 14208 bp, 9 predicted proteins | sample Fen_T0_1_FD_202505 | JGI IMG/M metagenome (GOLD analysis project Ga0302321, IMG submission 202505) | Peat permafrost microbial communities from Stordalen Mire near Abisko, Sweden - Fen_T0_1 | ecosystem: Environmental > Terrestrial > Soil > Wetlands > Permafrost | place: Sweden: Abisko...
GATCGCTGGACGCGGCTCCTATCGCCTTGTGCCTTTCCCTGAGGAACGCAAGCGCATCGACATCGGCGACTTCTACGCCGACACACGCAAGGTGCACGCCACTCTGGGCTGGGCACCGACGGTGTCCCTGGCCGACGGGCTGGCTCGTACGATCGCCTACTACACACAGCACAAGGATCGCTACTTGTGAGTGCGCCGCGCGTGCCGTTTCTGGATCTGGCATCACAGATGGCACCGCTGCGCGAGGAGATCGATGCGGCGCTGCGACGCGTGCTCGACTCGGGCTGGTTCGTGCTCGGCCCGGAGCTCGAGGCTTTCGAGCGCGAGCTGGCCGAGCGCTTTGGCGCGCGCTACGCGTTGGGAGTGGCCAACGGCACCGAGGCGCTGCAGCTAGCCCTCGAAGCGCTTGGCATTGGCCCTGGCGATGAGGTCATCACGACGCCGTTGACAGCGGCCTTTACGGCACTGGCTATTGTGCGCGCTGGGGCGCGCCCGGTCTTTGCCGATGTCGACCCGCGCACGCTCAATCTCGATCCAAGCAGCGTGGAGCGGGCGATCACCTTACGCACGCGTGCGCTGCTGCCGGTGCACCTCTACGGACAACCGGCAGATCTCGACGCATTGCGCCAGATCGCGCGACGGCATGGCCTGCTGCTGGTCGAGGACGGCTGTCAAGCTCACGGCGCACAGCACAACGGCCGCTTCATTGGGGCGACGGGCGTCGTGGCCCTGAGTTTCTATCCCACGAAGAACCTCGGTGCCCTGGGCGACGGTGGGGCCCTGCTCGTGGACGACGAGGCGGTCGCGACGCGCGTGCGTGAGCTGCGCAACGGTGGCCAGCGCGCGCGCTACGAGCATCTGCGCTTGGGGATGAATAGCCGCCTGGATGAGCTGCAGGCCGCCATCCTGCGCGTCAAGCTGCAGCGGCTCGAATCGTGGGTTGAGCGCCGGCGCGCTCTGGCGGACATCTATCGAGCCGAGCTCAAGGACTGTGGGCTGGAGCTTCCCGAAGAGGCACCATATGCTCGTTCTGCGTGGCATCTCTACGTGGTGCGGCACGCGCGACGCGACGCGCTCGCCGCCGCACTCAAGGTGCGCAGCGTCGAGACCCTGGTGCACTATCCTGTCCCTGTCCATCGTCAGCCGGCATTTGCGGTGATCGCCCCACCCGACACTCGCTGTCCGATTGCCGAGGCCGCCGCGCGGTCAGTGCTTTCGCTGCCGCTCTACCCCGAGATGAGTGACGCCCAGGCGCTCGCGATTGCGGGTGTGGTGCGCGAGGCAGTGGCAGCAATCGGCTGAGGAACGCGCCTCCCGAGGAGAAGGCCTGCTTGCATCTCGTACCGGTGTTGCCTGCCGCGCTCGCTGGGGTCGGGCTCTTGCTGCTGCCCGGGCTGGGTCTCCTGTTTTGGCTTTCGCGGGACGACCGGCGGGCGCTCAGCCTAGACGAGAAGCTTTTCCTCGTCCCAGCACTGAGCGTGATGTGCGCGTCGTGGGTGGGGCTTGTGCTGGCCGAAGCAGGCTACTTCTCGCTGGTGACCGCTGGCGCGCTCGGCAGTGGCGCAGGCCTTCTGCTTGCGTTCGGCGGTGTGTGGAAGAAGGGGCGTGCAGCCCGTCGCGCTACGAAAGGCTGCGAGCCCGACCTGGGCACACGGCGGATGCGAGGTCTGACTCTGTCCCCGCAGCGGCTGCGTTGGACTGCATGGCTGCCGTTCACGCTGCTGCTCGCGCTGGCGCTCAGCCTGCAAACCCGGCCAAGCGAGTACATCGTGGGTGGACGCGATCCAGGCACGTACGTTGCCGCCATGGGCCTAATCGGCCGCACGGGCGGTATCGTGTACACGGATCCGCTGCTGGCCTCGCTGCCGGCCGAGGACGCGGGCCTGTTCTTTCGCCATCCGGATGCCCCGGATTTCTCTTGGATCCGCTTCATGGGCTTCCCGCTCGAGAACCCTCGCAGTGGCCGTGTCTTTCCCGAGTTCTTCCATCTCTTCCCTGTCTTTGGCGCCTATCTCTTCCAGGCCATGGGCGTGAAGGCCGCACTCGCCACCCCCTGCGTCTTCGGTGTTCTCGGCACATTGGCCTGCTTTCTGGCGCTCAAACGCATCCTTGGCCTGGCCGCAGCGAGCCTGGGCGCGGGCCTACTGGCCGCCAACGTCCTACAGGTCTGGTTTGCCCGGTATCCGGTCTCAGAGCCGATGTCGCAGTTCTTAATATGGTCAGGCATCCTGGCCCTGGCACACTGGGAGTGGACGCGCGCGCCGTGGGTCGGCCTCTTGGCAGGCAGTGCGTTCGGTCTGTCGCTGTTCGTGCGGATCGACAGCTTCTTGATCGTCGTGCCGATCGGACTCTACGTTCTAGTGCGCCGCTTGCGTGGCGACATGCGCTGGCGCGAGCTGGCCACGATCTTGCTCCCGTTCGGTCTGTTCGCCACCCATGCCGTGTTGCACGCCCGGATCTGGGCCTGGACGTACACCCAGAACATTCTCTCTCGTCGCTACTGGCAGCACCCGCCATATCAATGGGTGCTTGTTCTCGGCGTGGGGCTTGCGCTTCTTCATCTGGCCCGGCCCCTTGGGCAGCGGGCCCGGCCCCTCTGGCTGCGTCATCGACGGCACCTTTTGTTGGCGTGTGCGCTGTTCGTCGTTGTCAGCGCGCTCTACGCGTACTTCCTGCGGCCTGTGCTCTCGGCTTGGGCTGGCGCTGACGGCAACGATCGCAGCGCTGCTCTGAGTCCATCGGTGTGGCGCAATGCACTTGAGTCGCTCGGATTTCGCCGACTGGCAGCGCACGACGCCCAGGCGTTTCTGCGGATTGGGTGGTTCATCCATCCGCTAGGTTTGGCGTTGGCGGTGGCCGGGTTGGCAGGACTACTGATCCGTTGCCGACGCCGCCATCTCTTCGTGCTGCTGTGCGCACTGAGTTTCTCGGCCTTCTATTTCTACAAGCTCCGGGTCTGGAACGATTACTTCTTTGCGGCGCGGCGCTTTGTGCCCGTCATCCTGCCGAGCGCGTTGGGCTTTGCCGCCTGGGTGCTCGTCCGGTGGGCACGCCGGGGACGTTGGCAGCAGGCGACTTCTGTGCTCCTGGCGACGATGCTGGCCGGCCTGTTCGTCCGCGACACGGCGCGCATCGCCACCCACGTCGATTGGCAGGGAATGGTTCGCTTTGCGGCTGAGCAGGCCAGTCTGTTTGCCCCGGATTCGGTGGTCATCTTTGAACAACCGGCGAGCATCCATCTGTTGTCGCTGCCGTTGTGGTCGCTGCACGGCGCGCCGATACTGGAGCTGGCGCGCTGGGACCCTGATCCGGCCCGGCTCGAGCACGCGGTCCGATTCTGGCGGCAGTCGGGCCGAGAGGTCTACTTCGTCTACACGTACCGCGCCGAACGGGGGCTCTGCGGTCTCTTCCTGCAACACCTACGCGACGTGATGTGGGCGGGCAAAGAATGGGAGCGAAGTTACGTCGGGCCTCCCACGCGGGCCGAGGCGCGGGCGTTCCGTTTCAAGGTGGCGCGTGTGCTCCTGCCGGAGGAGGTGCGCGTGCCACCGCTCTCCGAGCTCGACGTGGGGGGCTCCGACGAGTTTCAGATCTCCGGATTCTCCGGCCGTGAAGGCGCGGGCGAGCGCACGTATCGCTGGACCGGTCCTTGCGCCACGCTGCTGCTGCCGACCCTGCCTGAGGCGCGCGCCGTCGTCTTTGTGGCCTCGGCGGGCCAGCGTCCGACCCCTGCGCGTGTCGAGGTCTCGCTCGGTGGCATGAACGTCGGCTCGTTCGTCGCGGGCTCGGACTGGACAGAGGCGCGCCTGCTGTTGCCGCCAAAGCGGCCTGACACGAATCTGCTGAGGCTAAGCGTCTCGACCTGGCGGCCGGAGAACGTGTCGCCTGGCTCGGAAGACGGACGCGATCTTGGCGTCATGATCGACCGCGTCCGGCTGGAGCCGGCCCGGCCAGAAGTGACACCGCGATGAGGCTGCTGGCGGTAACGTCTTCGTATCCGAAATTCCCGGGCGATGTGACCGCCCCATTCATCGAATCCATCACCCGCGGGCTGGCGTTGCGCGGGCATAGCCTCGACGTCGTGCTGCCGGAGCACCCGCAGCTCGCACGCCCGGACGAACCAGGGGTCCGCTTCTGGCCGTATCGCTACGCGCCGTGCGCGCGCTGGACGCTGTGGGGTTACGCGCAGAGCCTCAAGGCAGACGTGCGCGTGCGACCAGCCGTGTATGCCTTGGCGCCGTTCGTTGCGTTGGCGCTGCGCCGCGCAGTCGGGGTACGCCTGTTGCGCGCGCGCTACGACGCCGCACTGCTGCATTGGTTGGTGCCGAACGCGATCGCGGTTTACGATCTGTTGCGACGACAGGGCGTTCCGTTTGTAGTTTGTCTGCACGGCAGCGACGTGTTCGTCGCTGAACGCAGCGCTGTCGTGCGGCCCTTTGCTCGGCGCGTTCTTTCGCTGGCCGGCGGGGTGACAGCCTGTAGCGCCGACTTGCTGCGACGTGCGCACGGGTTGGGCGCAGATGTGCGGCGTTCGCGCACGATCCCTTACGGCGTAGACGTTGAGGCCTTTACTCCTCGCGCAGGCGCTGGCTCCTTGCGTCAGCGCTACGGCGTGCCGCCGGAGGCGCTGATGGTCGTGGCTGTCGGACGTCTTGTCGAGAAGAAGGGTTTTGCCTATCTCGTGGATGCGGCGGCCTGCGTCCCTGGAATCCATGTCGTGATCGCCGGCGACGGGGACCTGCGCACTGAGCTCGAGACACGTGCTCGTGAGCGCGGAGCACCCGTGACGTTCACTGGGAGTCTCGATCGGTCGGCCGTGGCCGCAGCGCTGGGCGCCGCGGATATCATTGCGGTCCCTTCTGTGATCGATCGCGCCGGCAATGTCGACGGCCTGCCCAACGTGCTGCTGGAAGGCCTTGCGGCTGGACGCGCCGTCGTGGCCACACGGGTTGCCGGCATTCCCGATGTCGTGCGGGACGGAGAGAACGGCGTGCTGGTGGCTCCGCACGACGCTCAGGATCTAGCCTCGGCGTTGCGCGCGCTGGCATCCGATGCCGCGACCCGGGCGCGCCTCGGTGCCGCCGCTCGCCGAACAGCCACTCAAGAGCTGAGTTGGGAGGCGCACGCCGCCGCCCTTGAGGAAAGCCTTGTCCAAGCGTCAGCGCTGGAAGCCCGTTAGCGGTTTTGCCAGTCGCGTCTACGAGCCGTGGGAGCGATGGCTGCTCGCAGTCATCGATCTTCCCAGGATCGTGCGCCGCCGGCGCTTTCAGGCCGCAGTTGCGGCGCCTGCCGTTGACCCCGCGTCTGTGCGCAGAGCCCTGGTTCTGCGTCTGGATCGGATGGGCGATCTGCTGATGTCGCTGCCGGCCCTGGCCTCTCTGCGCGTGGCGTTACCCGACGCACATATCACACTGGCCGTTGGCCAATGGTGCGAGCAGATCGCGCGGCGGGCACCCGTTGACGAAGTCGTCGTCTGGAGCGCGCCGTGGATCGGACGGCGCCGCGAGGGTGCCGACTCGCTGCTCAATCTGTGCCGCCGGGCGTGGGCGCTGCGCGGCGATGGTCTGGACATGGCGCTGGATCTGCAAGGGGATGTGCGCGCGGCGCTTCTGATGGCGCTCACGGGCGCGCGCGCGCGCGTCGGTTATGCCAACACCGGTGGTGGCTGGCTGCTCAGCCACGTGGTGCCGCTCGACGAACGTGTGTCGTGGGTTGAGCAGAATCGGATGGCGGTGGCGCGAGCGATCGGCGCCGTGAAAACGGCCGCGCACTCCCCATTGCTAGCGGGCCAGGAGCGAGCCTTCGCCGCCAGGCTACTCGCAGAGCGTTTCGGCGAGCAACGCCCGCTCGTCGGACTTCACGCCAGTGGAGGACGCCTGGTCAAGCAATGGGACCTGGCTCGTTGGGTGCACGTCGCTTCGAGCTTGGTACAGCGCTTTGGAGCCAAGATAGTACTGACAGGCTCCGCGGCTGACCGCGCACTCACGGCAACGCTGGCGGGCGCTCTCGGGTCCGACGCGATCGACCTCGCCGGCGCGCTGAACGTCGATGAGCTGCTCGCGGTGGTGGGTGCGCTCGACCTATTCTTGTCCAGTGACACTGGACCGATGCATATGGCCTGCGCGCTGGGCACGCCCTCGGTGAGCCTCTTCGGACCGTCGGATCCTGAACGTTATTTTTCCGGGGCGAACGGCGCGCAGCACGTTTTCATTCGCGCGGATCTCTGGTGCGCTCCGTGCAACCTGATTCGCCGGCCGCCTCCGGAATGCCAGGGTACAGAACCACCGGAATGCCTGCGACTAATCTCGACCGATGAAGTGCTCGGGCCTGCGGCGAGCCTACTGCGGGCCGCCGGTTACACGCCGACTAAACCAGGCTAGAATCAATTTCAGGCAAAGAGGAGGGTCGCGATGCCGATGCTGAAGCTCGTGCCGGCGGCGGGTATGCCTGCGGAGGTGACGCAGGATTCCGTTCTGGTCGGCCGCGACCCCACCTGCGAGATCGTGCTCACGGACGGTTCGGTCTCCCGCAGGCATGCCCGCATCGAACGACGCGACGAGACGTGGTTCGTGGTGGACCAAGGCAGCGCGAATGGCACGTTCGTCGACAATGACCGCGTGACCGAGACGGAGCTGTTCGACGGGCAGGAGCTGCGCTTTGGCGCAGTGAACTTCCGCGTCGAGATCGAGGGCGCCGACTCAGGCGCGACCATGCTGACCACGAAAGACCGGGCCTCCGCGGTCCAGCCTGGGGTAACGGTGGCCACGCCAATCGCCGCGGGCGGGCCGCCGGCCCGTGTCGCGCCACCGACGCTGCCTGGCCGCGCCCCCGGACTGGGCGGGCCGGCCGAGGAGCTGCTGCCAGCAGCGCCACGCGCGAAGCGCGGGCCGTGGCTCTGGATTGGGGGTGGCTGTTGCGGGTGCCTAGTCGTCGCCTTGCTTCTCGTCGCAGGTATCGGCGGCTACTCCTGGAAGAAGTCGTCCGCAGCGTCCGACGTGGTCCAGCAGCTGGTCAGCGATCTTAAGAGCGGAGATCAGCAAGCTGCGTATGCGTGCCTGAGTCGTTCGTACCAGGAGGCTTTCCCGCAGGATCAGTTCGTCGCGTGGGTGGAGAGTCACCCCGGGCTCGCCCGCAACACCGGCATCACGAAGGTCGGCTTTGAGAGCGGGACCGGCGGGACGCGAGTCACGCTGCTGCTGAACGCCTCGTCCGGCGAGCAGGAACGTGCGACGTTCGGCCTCGTCACCGAAGACGAACGGCTGAAGATCTCCTCCATCCATTTCGACGGAGCCGCCACCAGCCCACAGTGAGCGGGTCGTGACAGACCCCACAACCATCGGCCGCGCGACCACGCGCGTTGCCGTTCGGTGATCTGCGGGGGTCCGTGCGATGATGAAGCCGAGGAGCCGCTGTCGCGGGAAGAATCATGGCCGCTGAAGCGTCATTTCAAGTCCTGGTGTTGGCTGCGGGCAAGGGCACGCGCATGCGCAGCAGCCGCGCCAAGGTCTTGCACACGGCGTTCGAGCTCCCGCTGCTTGAACACGTGCTCCGCGCGGTGCGCCCCCTCGCCCCTTCGGCGGTGACTATCGTGGTGGGCCACCAGGCCGAGCAAGTCGAGCAGGCCTTTGCCGACGCCTGTCTCGCTTTCGTCCGGCAAAGCCCGCAACGCGGTACAGGCCACGCCGTGCAGACGGCACAGGCGGCCTTTGCGCACCAGCCCGAGCTGCCGCTGCTCGTCGTGAGCGGCGACACGCCCCTGCTGCGGCCGGAGACGATCGCAGCGCTGCTCGCGGCGCACGCCGCAAGCGGTGCGGGCGTCACGTTGCTGACGGCCGAGATCGAGCATCCCGGTGCCTATGGACGCGTGGTGCGCTCGAAGACGGGCGCGGTCGAGCGCATCGTGGAGGCTGGCGACGCCTCGCGCGAAGAGCAAGGTCTACGTGAGATCAACGCCGGCACATACGTCTTCGATGTCCCGGCCCTTCTCTCAGCCCTGTCGGCGCTCGACGACAGTAACGCGCAGGGCGAGCTCTACCTCACGGACGTCGTGGGGCGAATCAGCGCCAAAGGCCAGGCCGTCTGCGCGGTGTGTGCGCAGGATCCCTCCGAGGTACTAGGCGTAAACACGTTGGCGGAGCTGGCGCAGGCCAGCGATATCCTGCGGCGACGGCGGCTGGAGGCTCTGATGGCGGCCGGGGTGGTCGTCGAGGACCCGGCGTCCGTGTGGGTCGGTCCGAACGCGACGATCGAAGCCGACGCTGTTCTGCGGCCTTTCACGATGGTCGAAGGCCGGTCTTACGTGGCGGGCACGGCGCGGGTCGGACCGTTTGCGCGACTCGTGAACTGCGAGGTCGAAGAGGGCGCCGAGATCTTGGACCACTGCCTGCTCCGCGACAGCTCTATCGGGGCCGGAGCGAGCATCGGTCCTTTTGCCCACATCCGGCCGGAGAGCGTCGTCGGCGCCAAAGCTAAAGTGGGCAACTTCGTCGAGCTGAAGAAGACCCACCTGGGCGACGGTTCCAAAGCGCCTCATCTCTCGTATCTGGGCGACAGCACCATCGGCACCCGCGTCAACGTGGGTGCGGGCACGATCACGTGCAACTACGATGGCAGCAACAAGTACCCGACCCGGATCGAGGAGGGCGCGTTCATCGGCAGCAACGCGACACTTGTGGCACCGGTGTCCGTGGGCGCTGGCGCCTACGTCGCCGCTGGCAGCGTCATCACCGAGGATGTGCCCAAGGACGCGCTGGCGCTCGGGCGTGCGCGACAGGTAGTCAAGCCGGGCTGGGCCGGAGAGCGACGCGAGCGTCTGGCGCGAGAACGGCAGCGCTAGGTCGACACCCGGCGGGATCGTCAGAGACAAGGCAGGAGCGACCAAGATGTGCGGGATAGTCGGCTATGTCGGACCGCGCGATGCGGTCACAGTGATCATGGAAGGGCTGAAGCGCCTCGAATACCGCGGCTACGACTCGGCAGGCGTGGCGGTCGTGAGCGACGGCCGGCTGCAGCGCCGTCGTTCAGCGGGCAAGCTTGTCAACTTGGAACAGGCGCTCGCGCGCGAGCCGTTGTCGGGGCACTGCGGCCTGGGCCACACGCGCTGGGCCACCCATGGCCGTCCAACCGAAGAGAACGCCCATCCGCACCAGGATTGCGAAGGTCGCTTGGTGGTCATTCACAACGGCATCATCGAGAACCACCTGACGTTGAAGGCACGTCTGGCGGCGCAAGGCCACCGCTTCGTGACGCAGACCGATACCGAGGTGGTCGCACATCTGGTCGAGAGTCTCTACGCCGGCTCACTCGAGCAGGCTGTGCGCAGCGCCACGCAGCAGTTGGAAGGCGTGTTCTCGCTGGTCTTTCTTCACCGCGACGAACCTGACCGGTTGGTCGCCGCCCGCCGGGGGCCGCCGCTTGTGCTCGGCCGGGGTGAGAACGAGATCTTCCTGGCATCGGACGTGCCCGCCTTGCTGCCCTACACCCGTGATTGCGTCTTCCTGGACGACGGTGATGTCGCAGTGCTGACCGCCGACAACCTGCGCATCGTTGACGTCAATGGCCGCGAGGTGCTGCGGCCTGCTCAGCGCATTGCCTGGGATCCTGTTCAGGCAGAGAAGGGCGGGTTCAGGCACTTCATGCTCAAAGAGATCCACGAGCAGCCGCAGGCGGTGCGCGACACGATCCTGGGCCGCTTTGATCTCGAGACCGGCGAGATCCCGCTCGACGAGCTGGCCGCAGCCGCCGAAGTCCTGCGCCGTGCGGAACGGCTGGTCCTGCTCGCTTGTGGCACAAGCTGGCACGCGGCGCTGACGGGCAAGTTCCTGTTCGAGCTGTTGGCGCGCATCCCAACCGAAGTCGACTACGGCAGCGAGTTCCGCTACCGCACCCCGCTCGTCGGCCCGGCTACGGTCGCGATCGCGATCAGTCAGAGCGGCGAGACCGCCGACACCCTGGGCGCCGTGCGCGAGGCCAAGGCGCGAGGCGCTGCCGCCGTCGCGATCTGCAACGTGCAGGGTTCGATGCTCACCCGCGAGGCGCTGGGCACGCTGCTCACCCATGCGGGCCCGGAGATCGGCGTGGCCTCGACCAAGGCCTTCACATCGCAGGTTGCAGCCCTGGCGCTCTTGGCCCTGCATGTCGGGCGTTTGCGCGGCACGCTCGATTCGGCCGCCTGCCGTGAGCTGCTCTCTGGCTTGACGCGCGTGCCGAGCCAAATGGAGCAAGCGCTGGGTCTCGAAGAAGACATCGATGCGCTTTCGCGCACGCTGCTGCGTGCCACGGACTTCCTGTTCCTCGGTCGCGGTATCAACTATCCGATCGCGCTCGAGGGCGCTCTCAAGCTCAAAGAGATCTCCTACGTCCACGCCGAAGGCTATCCAGCCGGTGAGATGAAGCATGGTCCCATCGCCCTGATCGACGAAGACCTGCCGGTGGTCGCATTGTGCCCGCGCGGCCGGGTCTACGAGAAAATGCTTTCCAACGTCCAAGAGGTGAAGGCGCGCGGCGGCCGCGTCATCGCCGTGGCCTCTGCCGGCGACGAGTCGCTGCGGGCCATTCTCGATCCGGCGACCGATGCGCTGCTGGAGGTGCCGGCGACCGACGAGATCTGGTCTCCGCTGCTTTTCGTGGTCCCGCTGCAACTGCTCGCCTACCATATCGCTGTGCGCGCCGGACGCGATGTGGACCAGCCGCGCAACCTGGCAAAATCCGTGACGGTCGAGTAGGGGCGGAGTGAACGACGACCCGCTGGCGCTGGCCGGCCTGAGCCCCAGACAGCGCGAGGCCGTGCTGGCGGTTGCGGGCCCCGTGCTCGTTTTGGCCGGGGCAGGCAGCGGCAAGACCAAGGTCATCACGCATCGCATCGCCCACCTGATCTGCGATCGCGGTGTGGCCGCCGAGCGCATTCTGGCTGTCACTTTCACCAACAAGGCAGCGGACGAGATGCAGGCGCGGGCGATCGCGCTCGCTGGCGACGTGGCACGTCGCAGCTGCATCTCGACGTTTCATAGCTTCTGCGTGCGAGTCTTGCGCAGGGACGGCCCACGCGTCGGGCTCAGGCGTGAGTTCGTCATCTTCGACGACGGCGATCAGCTCGGTCTCATGCGCGAGATCCTGAGAGACCTCAACATCTCGGAGCGCGTGACCGCACCGCGGCGCGCCCTGGCCTGGATTTCGCGACGCAAGAATAGCGGGTCTCCTGCGGCCGCCGAAGAGGACGATCCTGGGATGCTCGAGCGCGTCGCGGGCGAGTATCAGCGCCGGCTCACTGCGCGAGCGGCCTTGGACTTCGACGACCTGCTGCTCCGCTCCGCGGCCCTTCTGGGCCAAGACCCGGAGACGCGCGAGGCCTATCGCCGGCGCTTCCCGCACGTTCTGATCGACGAGTATCAGGACACGAACCGGCCGCAGTACGAAATCGTACGTCATCTGGTCGGGCCAGAGGGCAACGTGACGGTCGTCGGCGATGAGGACCAGTCGATCTATTCGTGGCGCGGCGCCGACATCAACAACATTCTGGCGTTCGAGAAGGACTTCCCGGGCGCGCGCGTCATCCGCCTGGAAGACAACTATCGTTCCACACAGGCGATACTCGACGCGGCCGGGGCGCTCGTGGCGCACAACCGCAAGCGCAAGGGCAAGGTCCTGCGGGCGCAACGCGCTGCCGGCGAGGCCGTGCTGGTTCGCGCCGCCACGGACGAGTTCGACGAGGCGACCTGGGTGGCGCAGCAGGCCGCCGGCGCACAGAAGAGCGGGCGCGTGGCGGTGCTGTTTCGCATGAACGCTCAGAGTCGCCTCGTAGAAGAGGCGCTGCTGCGGGCGGGCGTGCCGTACGTCGTAGTCGGCGGGCTCGCCTTCTATGCGCGCAAAGAAATTAAAGACGTCCTGGCGTACCTGCGCCTCCTGGTCAACAGTCGCGACGTGGCGTCGTTCCGTCGTGTCGTCAACGTCCCGGCCCGCGGCCTGGGCGAACGGACCATCGAGCCGCTCTGTCGTCTGGTCGAGCAGCGCGGCCTGGATGTGTGGCAGGCGGTGGAGACGGCCATTGCCGAGGGTCTTCTGACTACGCGCGCCATCCCTGCGCTGCAACGTTTCGCTGACGCGCTCGGCGGGCTGCGTCAGGAGATGTCAGTGCTGACACCCAAGGCGATGATCGAGCGTGTGCTGGCAGCGACCGAGTATGTGCGCCATTTGACGCAAGACGACCCGGCGTCGGCTGAGGAGCGCCTCGCGAACCTGGCTGAGCTCGTCGACGCTGCGGCCGACTTCGAGCTGCGCGAGACAGGGGCGTCGCTCGTCGGCTTCATCGACCGGGTGTCCCTACTTGCGTCCGCAGACCAGAAGACCGCGGCGGGTGCCGTCAGCCTGCTGACGCTCCACGCCGCCAAGGGTCTGGAGTTTGAGACTGTCTTCCTGCTCGGCATGGAGGAGGGGCTCCTGCCGCACGCGCGCAGCCTACACAGCGACGACGGTTTGGAAGAGGAACGTCGGCTGTGCTACGTCGGGATGACACGCGCCCGCGATCGGCTGCTGCTGAGCCGTACTCAGACCCGCCAGATCTTTGGCCGACGTCAAAGCACGCTGGCGAGTCGCTTCCTCGGCGAGGCGGGCTTGGTTCGCGCACCGACCGTGCAGGGCGTGCGGTCCGAAGCGCGGGGCGTTCCGGCTGCGGCACTGGCAGCGCGAGGGTGCGAAGAGGCGGCGGCCTGGCGAGCAGGCGTACGCGTCCGCCACGCGCTGTTCGGAGCCGGCACCGTCCTGCGGGTCGACGGCGTGGGAGCCGACGCCAAGCTGACGGTCACGTTCCCGTCTGTTGGAACCAAGCGACTCGTCGCGCGCTTCGCCGGTCTGGAGCTCGACTAGGGCGGCGGGCCAGCAGCCCAGGAATGCGGCCAGGCTAACGCCTGGCCCGCACACAGAGGCACCTATTGGCGCTGCGCCGACTCGACGACTACGCCTTGGGCGCGAAACCGCTGACCACCCAGCGGCTCATCGGCTTGTAGCCGCTCGGGGCCTGCACCTTGTATCGTCGCAGGGTCATCAGGTAGGGCTTCTTCTGGCCGCCCACCGTCAGCTCCAGCTCGATCACGCTGGTGTGCATCGTCCCGGTGACGTCGTCGTCGACCTTGCCCATGGACATGCCCATCATCTGCCGCTCGGCTTCAACCTTGGACTTTGCATCCGCCGCCGCGCGCTTGAGCTCACGGTCTTTCTGACCAAAGGCCTCCCAGGCGCGCGCTACACCATCGAGTCGCGGCGGAATGGGCTTGCTGTTCTTGCGCAGGTCCTTGACTTGATCCACGTCACCCGTGTTCCGAAGGTTGAAATCCATGATCGCTCGGCGGTTCACGGACACGGCGGAGTCTGCTTCCTTCTGCTTTTGCAGCAGCTCGGCCAGCGGGGCCGGCGCGTCGCTCTCCTCCGCGACACGCGTGAGGCTCCAATCGTCGACGTGCTTCAGGCTGAGATCCACGGTCGCGAAGCTGCTCAGCGTCTGGCTGTCCTGCTGATTGACAGCCTCAAAGTACTTGGCGATGACGACTTTTTCCGGACGACCACAGGCGCTGGCGGCCAGACAAACACCCACGGCCACCAGGAGCGTCCCTCGTCTCAACATGGCGTCCTCCTTCACTAGGATGGGCCCCTAGACCCGCGGGGTCGGGGCGGTCTCTTGGCCACGACAGTCTCCGCCCGGCACTGAGCAGCGTCCGTCGACAGCCCCCTGCGCAGGCTCACGTTCCCTCAACCACTGGGCCAGATGCGTCATCGCCGTCCTCGCGTTCGGCGATGCGATCAACAGCCACGAGCTGGTCTCCCTCCTCCATCTGAATCAGGCGCACGCCCTGGGTGTTGCGACCGATCGTGGAGATCTCCGCTGTATTCAGCCGGATGATCATACCCTTTTCGGTGATCAGCATCACCTGCTCCTCGCCGCGCAGGAACTTCACCCCCATCACTGGGCCGTTTCGCTCGGAGGCCTTGATGTCGATGAGGCCCTTCCCGCCTCGGTTCTGGAGGCGATATTCGTCCAGGCTCGTGCGCTTGCCGAACCCGTTGCGGGTGACGCTCAAGACGGTGCCCCCGGCCCGCACCACCTCGAGGTTGACCACTGCGTCTCCCTCGTCCAGCTCTATTCCCTTGACCCCGTGCGCGGTTCGGCCCATTGGTCGCGCGTCTTCTTCCGAGAAGTGGATGGCCATGCCTCCCGCG